>Ga0210144_1000227_pt1 | contig 33351 bp, 31 predicted proteins | sample Muzzi_PWA_D2_FD_185532 | JGI IMG/M metagenome (GOLD analysis project Ga0210144, IMG submission 185532) | Wetland microbial communities from San Francisco Bay, California, USA, that impact long-term carbon sequestration - Muzzi_PWA_D2 (SPAdes) | ecosystem: Environmental > Aquatic > Marine >...
ACGGTTGAACCGTTGACCACCGTATGCGTGGGTCAAGGGTTCAGCCGTGGCGACCCGCTCAAGACGCTCGTGGCCGATATAGGTAGATAAACTAGCCCTTTAGGGAGTTATAGGCTAATTTATATACCATGCCAAGGAAGTCACCGCCTCTGTTTCCACAGACTCAGCGCCGTGCCGAGGCGCTTGGCGAGCGCTTGCGATTGGCGCGCCTGCGTCGGCGGATGTCGCTCACGGAGCTTGCAGCGCGGGTCGACGTGACGAGACATACCCTTTCGCGGCTCGAGCGGGGCGACCTCTCGACCAGCCTCGGCGTGCTGGCGCGAGTCCTTGGCGTGCTCGGTCTTGAAGACGACCTCGACCGCCTGGCTCGGGACGACGAGCTGGGGCAGCGGCTGCAGGACGTGCGACTGCGCCGCCCGCGGCGGCGCTCAGCCAAGAGGCGCACCGGTGGCTGATCCACGCGAGCAGCTCGTCGTGCATCTCGACGACGCCGATCTCGGTCCCAGGCGCGAGGTGGGCACCCTGACGCGCGAGCGCGGCGGTGGGAGGAGCGTGATCTCTTTTGCCTACGAGCCGGGGTGGATCGCTGGCAGGGACGCGTTCCCGATCGACCCGTCGCTGCTGCTCTACGAGGGCGAGCAGTATCCGCCGACGCTGCCGGATGTCTTCGCCGATGCCGCGCCGGATCGATGGGGGAGGACTCTGCTGGAGCGCAGGGAGGCGCAGACGGCCCGGCGTGAGGAACGAAGGCCGCGGGCTCTCGACGATTGGGACTTCCTGGTCGGTGTCGATGACCGCACGCGGATGGGCGCGTTGCGGCTCGCTTCCGATGCTGGCGGAGAGGAGGGATTCCTAGCCCAGGAGCCTTTTCCGGTTCCGCCGCTCGCCAAGCTCCGCGAGCTCGAGCACTGGGCCCGGCAAGTCGAGGAGGGCGTTGGCGCTGAGTTGAGCAACGAGGAGCGGTGGTTGGCGATGCTGGTCGCTCCCGGCAGCTCGCTTGGCGGGTCGCGACCCAAGGCCAACTACGAGGATCAGGGTGAGCTATGGATCGCCAAGTTCCCCTCCCGCGAGGACAGGCACGACGTCGGCGCCCGGGAGCACCTGGTCTCGCTCCTTGCCGCAGCTGCCGAGATCGACGTGCCGGAGAGCGATCTGCTGGCGCTGGGCTCCGGCTACAGGACCTTCTGCGCGAAGCGGTTCGATCGGCTCGGCGACCGGCGGCGCCTATATGCCTCGGCGATGACCCTGACCGGGAGGCGCGATCACGAAGATGCGAGCTATCTAGACATCGCCAGGGCGATCGCCGAGCTTGGCGAGCCGGCTGCGATCGAGGGGGACCTTCGCCAGCTGTTCCGCCGCATCGTCTTCAACGTGCTCATCGCGAACCGCGACGACCACCTCCGGAACCACGGCTTCCTGCGCAGTCGCGGGGGATGGAGGCTCGCGCCGGCGTTCGACATGAACCCCACGCCGCAGAAGCACGAGCACGTGCTCGCGCTTGACGACTCGGTGCGGACGCCGAATCTCGAGGTCGTCCGCGAGACGGCGCCGTTCTACCGCCTCTCGGCCGCGGACGCCGACGAGGTGGTCGACGAAATCCGCAGCGTCGTCGCTGGCTGGCGCGACCTGGGTCACCGAATCGGCCTGGCCGGTGACGAGTTGGAGCGCATCGGCTCCGCGCTCGTGTCTGGCTGACCGCCCCGGACGAGCTGCACGAGCAGCTGGCCGACCTGGAACGGCGCCTGGGCTGAGCCGGCGCGCGACTACGGCCTGAGCCAGTCCTCGACCACCAGGTCCGGGACTCGGCTGAAGTGGCGGGTGTTGCCGGTGACCACGGTCAGCTCGTGGGCTCGGGCGATCGAGGCGATGCGTAGGTCGGGCTCGGCCAGGGGCGTTCCCGCCGACTCGAGCTGTGCGCGGAGGGGGCCGTAGACGTCGGCGGCGGCTTCGTCGAAGGGGAGAATCGTGATCGCGCCGCGGATCAGCTCGCGGACCTGCCGTGCGAGCCTCTTGCTGTCACGGCGAGCGGCGCCGTAGAGCAGCTCCCCCGTCGTGATCGCGGTGGTGAACTGCTCGGGCGGAGGTATCTGGGCGAGACGCCGGATCAGGCCCAGCGAGGGATCGCGGCGAATCGTCGCGCTGAGCACGTCGGTGTCGAAGCAGTACACCGGCTCAACCCAGGTCCGGGGCCGGCCGGTCGGCGCTGGCTCGGCGCGCCGCATAGATCTCCGCCACCAGCTCATCCAGCTCGTCCCATTCCGAAAGGGCGCCGGCGATCGCCGCCAGGCCGGCCGGAGGTGGGCCTTCGTCCCGCAAGAGCTCTGGCGTCGGCGGCGCCAAGACGACCGCCGGGCTGCCGCGCCGGGAGACCAGAAACCGCTCCCCCTCGCCGACCCTGTCGACCAGCTCCGAGAAGCGTCGCTTGGCCTCTGACGTTCCGATCCTCTCGACAGGTCCGGACCATTGGGCTTTCTGTTGACTCGATGTCATTTCAAGCCCATTATGTCAGATGAGTCCACACTGAGGGTAGGGCTGATGCGCGGCAACGCTAAAGCCCGTAGGCCTCGGCCAGCTCCGGGTCCTTCTGCGCCAGCAGCTCGGCCAGCTCGACCATCACCTTGCACTGCTTCCAGGTGGCGTCGTCCTGCATCTTGCCGTCGATCATGTGGACGCCGCGGCCGTCTGGGATCGCCTCCAGCACCTTCTTCGCGAAGCGGACCTCGTCGGGCGGCGGGCTGAAGACCTTCTTGGCGATCGCGATCTGCGCCGGGTGCAGCGACCAGGCGCCGACGCAGCCGAGCAGGAAGGCGGCGCGGAACTGGGTCTCGCAGCCGGCCGTGTCCTTGATGTCGCCGAACGGGCCGTAGAAGGGGAGGATCCCGGTCGAGGCGCAGGCGTCGACCATGCGGGCGATCGAGTAGTGCCAGGGGTCCTGCTGGGCGGTGACGCGGTCGGCCTCGGGGTTCTCGGGATCGGTTGGGTCCTCCATCGACCGGTAGCCGGGATGGCCGCCGCCGACCCGGGTCGTCTTCATCCGCCGCGAGGCGGCGAGGTCGGCCGGGCCGAAGCTCATCCCCTGCATGCGGGGGCTGGCCGCGGCGATCTCCTCGACGTTGACGACGCCCTGCGCCGTCTCGAGGATCGCGTGGACGAGGATCGGGCGCTCGAGGCCGGCCTTCGCCTCGAGCTGGGCGAGCAGGCGGTCGACGTAGTGGATGTCCCAGGCGCCCTCGACCTTGGGCACCATCACGACCTCCAGCTTGTCGCCGATCTCGCCGACCAGCGTGCTCAGGTCGTCGAGCACCCAGGGGCTCTCCAGCGAGTTGACCCGGGTCCACAGCGAGGTCTGCCCGAAGTCGGACTCCTTGGCCGCCTTGATCAGCCCGGCGCGCGCCGCCTCCTTGCGGTCGACCGGGATCGCGTCCTCGAGGTTGCCGAGCAGGATGTCGGTCTGCTGGGCGATGTCTGCCGCCTTGGCGACCATCTTCTCGTTCGAGAAGTCGAGGAAGTGGATCATCCGCGACGGCTTGACGGGGATCGCGCGCAGCGGCTCGGGCGCGCCGATCGCCAGCGGCTGGAAGAAGTCTCTGGGGTTTCTCAAGCTGCTCCTCGGGTCGGGGGCGGTGCGTGGAAATCTAGTCAACCCGCGTTTGCCGCCGTCAGCGACGCTTCAGCGGATACGATTGCCGCCCCGCTCGCCCGACGGTGTCCTCAGCCGTCCGTATCCCTCGATGAGATCGCCTGCCGATAGTCCCGACACCGACGTCGCGGCGGCCCGATGACCGTGGAGGGCAGCAAGGATCCGACCGGTTCGCCGTTGTCGTCATGAGGCTCGGGTTGTTCGTCGACGCCGCCTTTCGCTCCGCTGGCGGCCGGGTCTGCTCGGGGGAGGAGCTGCTGGGGTTCGGGACCTTCGCCGCAGCGGTCGGCGAGCGGTTCGAGGGGTTCGCGCTGATCTCGCGCGCGACGACGGATCCGGCGGCGACGCCGTTTCCGTTGCCAGGGCGGGTCGAGCACATCCCGCTGCCCCACTACCCGAACCTGCGGCGTCTGGGCTCGGTCGCGGCGGCGGCGCCGGCCACCGCGCGGGCGCTGTGGCGCTCGCTGGAGCGGGTAGACCTCGTCTGGATCTCCGCCGGCAATCCGGTGGGCCTGCTGCTTGCCATCCTCGCCCGGCTGCGCCGCAGGCCGATTGCGATCCTGGTGCGACAGGACACGATGTCCTACTACTACAGCCGCCTGCCGAGCCGCGCCTGGGCGCCGCTGCTGGGGCCGCTGTGGCTGGTCGACCGGGCCTTCCGCTGGCTGGGCCGGCGCCATCCGACGACCGCCGTCGGGGCGCAGATCGCCCGCGGCTACGGGGCGCCGCGCGACACGGTGCTCGAGTTCGAGGTCAACTTGATTCGCGCCGCGGACATCCCGGAGACGCCCGCGGAGCGGAGCTGGGGCACCAGGGTCGAGCTGCTCACCGTGGGCCGCATCGAGCCGGAGAAGACGCCGGCATTGTTGGCCGAGGCGCTGGCCGTCCTCGACCGCTCCGAGCCCGGTCGCTTCCACGCCACCTGGGCGGGGGAGGGGAGGTTGCGCGACGAGCTGCGGCGCCGCGCTGAGTCGATCGGCGTCGCGAACGCACTCGAGCTGCCCGGCTTCGTGCCGTTCGGCGAGCCGCTGCTGCGCCTCTACCGGGAGGCCGACGCCTACGTCCACGTCGCCCGGACCGAGGGCGTCCCAGGGGTGATCTGCGAGGCGATGGCCAACGGATTGCCGATCGTCGTGACCGACGTGGGTGGGGTCCGGGCGGCGACCGGCGACGGCGAAGCGGCGCTCGTCGTCCCGCCCGAAGATGCCGAGGCGCTGGCGGAGGCGGTGCGCAGATTGGCCGGCGATCCAGTGCTGCGGCGCCGACTGGCGAGCGCCGGGCTCGCCCGCGCGAGGCGAACCGCCCTCGACGTCGAAAGCGACCGGGTGGCGGCGTTCCTGAGAGAGGGGGTCTGAGTCGTGTGCGGTATCTGCGGGATGCTCAACATCGACGGCGCCTCGACGCCGGACGTCGAGGTGCTGCGGAGGATGAACGCCTCGCTGACCCACCGCGGGCCCGACAGCTCCGGCGAGCTGGTCGACGGGCCGCTGGCGATGGCGATGCGGCGACTCTCGATCATCGACATCGCGGGAGGCGACCAGCCGCTGGCTGGCGAGGACGGCGCCGTCCAGGTCATCCAGAACGGCGAGATCTACAACTACCGCGAGCTGGGCGAGGAGCTGCGGCGCCGTGGTCATGAATTTCGGACTCGCAGCGATACCGAGGTCATCGCGCACCTATACGAGGAGCACGGGCTGGGATTCGCCGAGCGACTGCGGGGGATGTTCGCGGTCGCGGTCTGGGACGCGCGCCGGCGTCGCCTCGTCCTCGCCCGCGATCGCTACGGAATCAAGCCCCTCTACTACCGCGAGCGCGACGGGACGCTGTCCTTCGCCTCCGAGCTGAAGGCGCTGCTGTGCCAGCCCGGCTTCTCGCGCGAGATCGATCTCGGCGCGCTGGAGGCGTACCTGGCGATGAACTTCGTCCCGACGCCGCTGACGATCTTCCGCGAGGCGCGCAAGCTGCCGCCCGGTCACCTGCTCGTCAGCGAGGAAGGCGCGACACGAGTTGAGGAATACTCGAGGCCCGGTCCGGCTCCCGCCGCCGAGGTCCGCGCGGAGGGTACGCGGGAGCTGGCCGAGGAGCTGCGCGCCAGGCTGCGCGACTCGGTGCGCGCCCACCTCGTCGCCGACGTCCCGGTCGGGGTGCTGCTGTCGGGCGGGGTCGACTCGGGCACGCTGGCCGCTCTGGCGAGCGAGGAGAGTGCCGAACCGGTGAAGACCTTCACGATCGGCTTCGCCGACGCGGACTGGTCGGAGGCCGAGCCGGCGAGTCAAGTCGCGAGGCAGTTCGGCACCGACCACCACGAGCTGATCGTCGAGCCGGACGCGGTCGAGCTGCTGCCGAGGATCGTCGAGGTCTTCGACGAACCGTTCGCGGACAACTCCGCGCTGCCCACCTATCTCGTCTCCCAACTCGCCTCTGAGCACGTCAAGGTAGTGCTCTCCGGGGAGGGCGGCGACGAGCTGTTCGGCGGCTACTACTCCTACCTCGGGGACCTCTGGGCGCCGCGCCTCGGGCCCGCCGCCACCGCGCTGCGCTCGCTCGTCGAGCGTCTTCCGAGTGGCTCGAGCAGCACCCGGCTCGATGACCGCCTCAAGCGCTTCGTCCGCGGCGCCCACCTGCCTCAGCCAGAGCGCCACGTTTCCTGGAGTCAAGTCTTCGCGCCGGAGGCGCGCGAGCGGCTGCTGGTCGAGCGTGAAGCGGATGGCTTCGACCCGCTGGCAGCGCACCGGCTGCGCTGGCAGCGTTCGGAGGGGGCGGAGGAGTTGAGCCGTGCCCAGGACCTCGACTTCGGGGTCTACATGGTCGACGACATACTGGCCAAGATCGACCGGACGAGCATGGCCTGTTCGCTGGAGTCGCGCGTGCCGCTCCTCGACCCGGTGATCGTCGACTTCGCGTTTTCGCTGCCGGCGAGCCAGAAGTTGCGTCTGCTGTCCAAGAAGCGCTTGCTGCGAAAGGCGGTTGCGCCACTGCTGCCCAAGGAGATCGTCGGCGGCCGCAAGCGCGGGTTCCTCCTCCCCGTCGCGGCCTGGTTCCGGGGCGAGCTGCTGCCCTTCGCCCGCGAGGTCCTTTCGCCGGAGCGAATCAGGGCGCAGGGTTTGCTGGACCCCGCCGCCGTCACGGCGGCGGTCGACCTGCACGTCTCCGGCCGCGAGGACCTCAGCCGCAATATCTGGGGCCTGATCTGCCTCTCGCTCTGGCACGAGCGCTACCTCGGCTGACGCCAACCGGCCGATCCGGACGCAAGCGGTGGACGGTTCGGCGCAGGGATTCTCGGATCGCTGCCGTAAATGGAGGGGATGGAGCGCCGCGGGCCCGAAGACAGCGACCGCTGGCGGCTGCCCGAGGCCGCCCGCCCGCCGTTGCTCGGCGAGCTGGTGGAACGGATCGACGAGGCGCTCGCCACCGCCCGCGCCTCCGAGGCCGCGGTGATGACGGTCGGCGCCGCCGCCCTCGACGCCGCCGAGCAGGCGCGCCGCGCCGCCGGCCTGGCGGAGCGGGCCAGCGCTGCCGTCGCTGGCGGCCGGGAATCCGAGCAATTTCCCCTGGCCACTCCCGGCCCGGCCCGAAGTGCGCCGCGACCGCGCTCCGGCGAGGACGACCTTGGCGACTTCACCGCCCGCGCCGACCGGATCGCCGAACGCCTGCGCCGGCTCCAGCGCGTCTCGCTCTCGGCCTGAGCCGGCGGCCGGCGACGCGCCGATATCCTTTGGCTCTCCTGCCCCCGACCCGACCAGGAGCGATGGCCGATTTGCCGAAACCTGCGGACCGCAGTGGCCGGGGGCTCCGCAGTCCGCTCTCCCCGCGACGGGACGGCAAGCTCGATCTCGCGGTCGGCGTGCTGCTCGGCTTGGTCCTGGGCCTCGTCATCGCCTACCTGCTGATCGTCGTCATCGGCGGCAGTCGGGACGCGTCGAACATCTCCACGGGCTCGACCGCGCCGCAGGGCGGCGGCGCTAAGAGCGGCGGGCCCGCGCGGCAAGCTTCTCCCGAACCGCCCTCGCAAAGACGATGAAGCGCTGCGTGGCGCTGTAGAGGGGATTGCACGAGCTGAGCACGAGGCGCTCGTAGCCGACGTCCTTGATCACCCAGATATCGGTGGGCTCGACGATCGCCGTCTTCTGCACCCGGTAGTAGATCGTCGCGTAGGGCAACTCGAGCACGATCCGGTCGCCTCGCTCCATCGAGTCGATGTGGCGGAACGGCGCCCCGTAGGTGGTGCGGTGGCCGGCGACCCCGACCGTGCTTCCCTGCCCGGGGAAGGGCGTTTCGGGGAAGTGCCCGGGCCCCTTCTGCAGGCTGGCGGTTTCGGTGCCCTGCACCACCACCGTGTTCAGACCGTCCATCGCGGGGGCGCGGATGCGGCCGATCGCCTCGCCCTCCTTCGCCTGAGTGCCAAAGCGCCGCGCCAGGGTCGCGATCCGCCGCTTGCGGCTGCGAAGCCGGATGATCGCGCGGCGGTCACTGCGGCCCGGGTACCGGGCTTCGATTTCGCTGAGTTCGCTCGCCGCCCGGCTCTGCTGGATCGCCGCGTAGACCGAGGAGACCGGCTCCTTGTAGAGCAGGGTGACCGCGATGTCCGCGAGCAGCACCAGGCCGCCCGTGATCAGGGCGATCGAGAGGATGCGAAGTAGGCGGGACATCGACCTGGGGGTCCAGCATAGGACCTCGGTCACGGCTCTTGAGATCTCCACCTACCCATCAGTCGCGGCAGCGCTCAGCTGCCCCGGCAGCCCTCCTCTCTCGCCCTGCGCACGCCCGCCGATATCCTTCGGCTCCCGCCCCCGACCCGAGCAGGAGCCATGGCCGTAGATACCGCCGCCTACAGCGAGCAGACCGACGTCCAACGCGACATCACCGAGATGGTGCGTCAGTTCGTCGACGAGCAGATCATCCCCAACGCCGAGCGCTACGACCACGAGGACTCCTTCCCCGAGCCGATCGTCGAGCAGATGAAGGAGCTGGGCCTGTTCGGGGTGACGATCCCCGAGCAGTACGGCGGCATGGGGCTCGACCTGACCACCTACGCGATGATCGTCGAAGAGCTCTCGCGCGGCTGGATCTCGATCTCCGGCGTCGTCAACACCCACTTCATCGGCTCCTACCTGCTGATCAAGTTCGGCACCGACGAGCAGAAGGACCACTTCCTGCCGAAGATGGCGAGCGGCGAGATCCGCGCCGCCTTCTCGCTCTCCGAGCCCGAGGTCGGCTCCGACGTGCAGGGGATCAAGGCGACCGCGAAGAAGGGCGAGGACGGCAACTGGGAGCTGAACGGCCAGAAGATGTGGGTGACCAACGGGCTCGGCTCCGGCGTCGTCTTCGTGCTGGTCAAGACCGACCCGAAGGCGGAGCCGCCCTACAAGGGGATGACCTGCTTCATCACCGAGAAGGAGCCGTGGAAGGAAGTCAACGAGGGCGACTACGAGGGCCTGACGATCCCGCCGAAGATCAAGAAGATGGGCTACAAGGGCGTCGAGTCGACCGAGCTGGTCTACGACGGCTACCGCTGCCCGCCCGAGCGGGTGCTGGGCGGCGAGGAGGCCGGAGTGGGGCAGGGCTTCGTGCAGATGATGGACGCGCTCGAGGTCGGCCGGGTCAACGTGGCGGCGCGCGGCGTCGGCATCGCCCAGCGGGCGCTGGAGCTGGCGCTCCGCTACAGCCAGGAGCGCAAGACCTTCGGCAAGCCGATCGCCCAGCACCAGGCGATCCAGTTCAAGCTCGCCGACATGGCGACCAAGGTCGAGGCGGCGCGCCTCGTCACCCGCAAAGCGGCACGGCTGAAGGACGCCGGCGAGCGCTCCGACCTGGAGGCCGGGATGGCGAAGCTGTTCGCCTCGGAGACCGGCAAGGAGTGCGTCGAGGAGTGCTTTCGCATCCACGGCGGCTACGGCTACTCGAAGGAGTACGAGATCGAGCGCCTCTACCGCGACGCGCCGCTGCTGCTGATCGGCGAGGGAACCTCCGAGATCCAGCGCATGGTGATCGGCAAAAAGCTCCTGCAGCGCCACAAGATCTAGTCGGATGGCCTCGACCGCGGACCTGATCAAGACCGCCGTCGAGCGCTTCCAGGCGGAGGTGCCCGCCCTGCAGAAGCTGAAACTGGTCTTCGGCCTGGAGCTGCGGGGGCGCGGCGACATCCAGCTTTACCGGGTCGAGCTGCCCGGACCGAAGGTCACCAAGGACCTCGCCCAGGACGAGCGCGTCCTGGTCGAGATCGACCGGCCGCAGTTCAACGAGCTGGCCGAGCGGGGGACGCTGAAGGCCTACCGCAGGGCGGTCGAGACCGGCCACATCAAGGCCAGCGGCGACTCCAACGTGAAGAAGCTGGTCGTCCAGGTGGTCGAACGCCAGGAGCAGCGCGGGCGGCTGAAGAAAGCGCACTAGCAACTCCGTGGTCGTAAGCTTCTCTTGTCATAACTTATGTCTTGATAAGCTATTTCGCAAATGCGAAGCCGCTTCCTCAACCGCGACGACGAGCTGGAGATGCTTCAGAGGAGGTGGGAGGACGGCGAGAGCCAGATCTTCCTCCTCTGGGGTCGGCGGCGAGTCGGCAAGACCGAGCTCCTGCTCGAGCTCGGTCGCGACAAGCGGGGCCTCTTCTTCGAGGCAATCAGCGGCACGAGGGCCGATCACCTTGGTGACTTCTCGGAGCGACTGGCGGAGGCGACCGGCCGCGCCGGCCTTACGGCGCCGGATTGGCGCACTGCGCTCGACGCGGTAGCCGACTGGGCCCTTGCGGAGGGGCCGGTGCTGCTGGTGCTCGACGAGTTCCAGCACATAGCCCGGGAGAGTCCCGAGGTGGGAACCGTGATCAACGTCTGGTGGCGGGAGCGAGGGCGCGCCGCGCCTGTGTTCGTCGTCCTCTCCGGCAGCGAGGTCGGATTTTTCGAGCGAGAGGTCGTCAACTACTCCTCGAGCACTTACGGCCGGCGGGCGGGCCAGTTGCGGCTCGAGCCCTTCAGGCCCCGGGACGTCGGGCTCTTCCTGCCGGACTGGACGGCCGAGGACCGGGTTCGCGCCTACGCGGTCTTCGGCAACATGCCGTACTACCTCTCCCGTGTCCGTCCGGACGCGAGCCTTGAGCAGAACATCCTCGATCTGGTCTTGATGCGCGACGGGCTCCTTCACGAGGAGGCGCGTTTGCTGCTCGACGTTGAGCTGCCAGACGCGAACACGTACTTCTCCGTGCTGCGCGCGATCGCCGCGGGGCAAACCCGGGTAAACCAGATCGACCAGCGCACCGGTATTGGCGACACGTCCCGAGTCAGCCAGATGCTCGACCGCCTGCAACGGCTCTGGTTGGTGCGCAAGGAGCTGCCGGTGACGGTGAGGAACCCGGAGCGCTCGCGGCAGAGCTTCTACCGGATCACCGACCCCTATCTGCGCTTCTGGTTCCGCTTCGTCCTACCTGCGCAAGGTCGGCTCGCCGATGCAGAGGGCGCCAGGCGGCATCTCGAGGGCAGAATCATGCCCCAGCTCGATGAGTTCGTCTCCTCGCCGGCGTTTGAGGAGGTGTGCCAGGAATGGCTGCGACGGGAGACCGACGCGGCTGCGGTCGGCTGGTGGTGGGGAAAGCTGCGAGAGATGAAGGGAGCCGCGCTCCGGAATGTCGATAGGGAGCTCGATGCAGTCGCCGTCAATGACGATGGGGGGGCGATCGCCATTGCCTCCTGCAAGTGGACGGAGGGCAGGATGCGCCTCGCTGAGCGGGATCGGCTCGAAGCCCTGGCGACCCACCTGCGCCCTGCGGGAGAGCCTCCCGCTCTCTTCTTCTTTTCTCGATCCGGTTTCGAGGAGGCGCTTCGGGAGGCTGCGGCGGGCGAACCCCGGCTTCGCCTGGTTTCCCCCGAGGAGGTCTCGCACGCGCAGCGTTAGCGCGCGGCTGAAGAAAGCGCGCTGGTGAACGGCATCGGGGATCACGTCGGAGAGCCCGTGAAGGTCGAGGGCGCTCTCGCTGTGCAGTCGTCGGCCTCGCCGACGATGTCCACCTCTCGTCCTCCCGCCGTCCGGAAGTGGTGGAGCTCGATCCTCTGCTCGAGCCAGCTTTGGCCTTTACGGGCCCAGGCACCCGATCGGGATCACTTGGATCCCATCCTCGCGGACATATCCGTAACCGGTCGCGACGATGACCGCCAGCACGGCTGGGTCGCCGGATTTGGCGGTGTCTATGCGTTTCCTGAACCTGGTCAAACTCGCCGCTCCCTCCTCGATGCGTCTCTCGCCGCCGAGCTTGATCTCGAATGCGCCCCAAGACCGTCCCGTCGGAACGATCGCATCGACCTCCAGGTTGCTGTTGTCTTGATAGTGCTCGACCCTCCCATCGATTGCCTGCGCGTAGATCTTCAGATCTCGAATCACCATCGACTCGAAAAGCAGTCCCAGGAAATTCAAATCGCGCAGCAGGGTCTCGGGATCACCACGCAACGCGGCAACCGCAAGTGATGGATCGACAAGGTGTCGCTTTGCCGTGCGGCGCAGCCGGTAGCGAGAGCGCAAATGGGGCTGCCAAGCCGGCTGATCCTCGACGACGAAGAGCCGGGTCAACGAGCTGAGGTAGTCGGCGACGGCATCATCGGATATGGGGTCCTCCGGCCGGCTGGCATCGGCGGCCAAGGTCCTTGCGGCAACCGGAGTGGCGACGTTGCGAGCCAGGCTCTGAATGAGCCGACCAACCCTCTCGGGCCTGTGGCGCTGACCCAGGCGCTGAGCGTCACGGGGTATCTCATCGAGGTAATCGCGAACCCGCCTGAGGGCATCCGGCAGGTCAAGCCCTCGGAAGGCGGGCCATCCGCCGCGGCAGATCGCTGCCACCACGTCTTCGAGTTCAAGGCCGGGGTCGGTGGCCTCGCCGGACTGGCCATCGAGTAGGGCCGAAAGCGAGATCTCGCCGTTGCTGGGCCCCAGCTCGAACAGGGACATGGGCCGCATCTTCAGGCGACTGATCCGTCCAGCGCCCGAATGCCGGGTCTCGTCGTCCATCGGTTGTGCGGACCCGGCGAGGATGAATTGACCCGGCTCGGCGCGGTCGTCGACGGCACGGCGCACGTGGTTCCAGATGGCCGGTTCGAGCTGCCACTCGTCGATCAGCCTGGGCACCTCACCATCGAGCACGAGAGCAGGGTTCAGTTCGGCGGCGTGTCGGGCGTCTTGGTCGATGTCGAGAAGCACCTCGCTCTTGGCGACCTGGCGAGCAGTTTCGGTCTTCCCACAGGCCTTTGCGCCCTCGATGAGGACTGCACCAGCGGCATTGAGCCGCCTCTCGAGTTCAGAATCAGCGATTCTCGGGACGTAGGACATACGAGTTCCATGTGGGCTTTCCTGGCGTTACCTAGGAGATTGTAGAGAATTTACCCGGAAACTTGTAGGCTTTTCAGCCGAAAACCCGTAGAGAAGTTTGACGAGCGTCTCTCCGCGCCGTCTCCCCCCACCGGGAGTTCGACGTCGAGGTCTGCGTCAAGGCCTCGGTGGATACCCCTGCCAGCGCCGCTTCGGGTCGGCGCCGGCCTACACCGCTCGCCTGCGTCATGTCCAAAGGGTGGAGAGCGGCCAGGCCTCCAGTCGCTCGCCGAACGGAAGGCGCTCCGCGCCTGGGTAGAGGATCACACCCCGCAGGAAGCGCTCCTCGCCGAGCCGATCGCGCAGGGTCGCCAGGTGCTTGAAGTCCTCGCTGCGCACCGTGGCCGATGCCTTGATCTCGACGCCGGCTACGCGGCCGTCGGCCGCCTCGACCACGAAGTCGACCTCGGCGCCCGCCGCGGAACGCAGGTGAAGCAGCGACGCTCGCATCCTCGCGGCGGACATCTGCTTGGCCAGCTCCATTCCGACGAAGCACTCCAGGACGCCGCCGAGGAGCGAGTCGTCGTCCACGAGGCGCCGCCGGTCGACTCGCAGCAGATGCGTCAGCAGGGCGGAATCGGAGAGCAGTAGCTTCGGCGCCTTGGTGATCTGCTTGATGCGGCTCGTGTGCCAGGCGGGGAGCCGGCGGATCAGAAAGACGTGTTCGAGCAGGGTCAGGTAGCGAGCGAGGGAGGTGCGCGGAATCCCGACCGAGCTGCTCACCTCGGTCTTGTTCAGCGGCGCGCGCACGCGGGACGCGAGCGAGGCGAGCACGGCCGGGACCTCCGCGAGGCGCTCGATGTTCGCGATGTCGCGGAGGTCGCGCTGCATGATCGCGGCGAGGTATGAGGCGAGCCACTCCTCGCGGCGATCGGCCTCGCGGGTCACGGCCTCCAAAAAGCCGCCGCGCACGATGCGCTCGATCAAGTCCTCGCGGGAGACGCCCGGCGCATCGCCCGGGGGGGAGGACCCGTCCTCGTCCAGCAGAAGCTCGAAGATCCGTCCGCTGACGCCTTCGATCTCGGCCTGGGAAAACGGCCACAGCGTGTGGACCTCCACTCGCCCGGCGAGCGACTCCGACACATTCGGCAGCAGCATCACCTGTGCCGAGCCGGTGAGGAGGAAGCGCCCGGGGCGTCGATCTCGATCGATTGCGGCCTTGATCGGGAGCAGCAGCTCCGGCGCGCGCTGAATCTCGTCGATGACAAGCGCACCGTCGGCGCTCTCCACGAAGCCGACCGGATCGCGACGGGCGGCTTCGAGGGTGCGCAGGTCGTCGAGGCTGAGGTAGCGCGCCGGGTGCGGACCGGCGGCGAGACCCTGGATCAGCGTGCTCTTGCCGGCCTGCCGGGGCCCGACCAGCATCACCGCCGGCGTATCGCCGAGGGCGGTCAGGAGGCGTGGGGCGATGGCGCGCTCGAGCAGGTCCATGATCAGGGGGCTACGCGGTCATTGTATGACCATGCTGTGGTCGATTTGTGATGGGCCGTTCAAATGGGCGTCATCGCAGCTCAAAGTAGTGAGCGCGCCGTAGGCGGCCCCTACCAGGCGGCGAGCAGGTCGGCGGGGCCGAAGGCCGCATCCGTCGCGACGCCGCCCTTCACTGCCGTCCTGCTAACCGCGACGAGCTTCGCCTCTGCGGCGCCGGGCACGCGGTCCCGGTTGCTCGCCAGCTCGCGCATATCGGACGCGGCGAACGGCTCGCTCTCGTGCCACTTGATCGAGCCGATGAAGCCGATCCTCGTCGGCTCGGGCGCGTCGCCGCCGACCAGGTCCACCTCGACGCTGTGATCGCGCCGCCACCAGGAGCCGACGTGCCGAACGCCGCCGAGGCGCCCGCTCAGGGCCGCGTCGGCAAGCAGGCGCTCGACGGCTTCGCGCACGACCGGCTCGACGGCCCGGCCGCGGTAGGCGCTCCAGCCGCGGATGATCCGATCCACGACGAGGTCGGGGCGCCCGCGGGAGAGCTCGGCCATGTGGGGCCCGACGAAGCGCAGCCAGAAGCGAAGGTAGGGGTCGATCACCGTGTACTTGGCCGCCGTCTTGCCCGGGGGGACCGAGTAGGGAAGCTTCTTGGCGACCAGTCGCTTCGCCTCGATCAGCACGGCCAGGGCGTCGGTGAGGGTATTGCCTTTCACGCCGCTGCGCGACTGGATCCGGCTGTAGGCGGTCTCGCCGTGGCCGATCGCCTCGATCACTCGCGCGGCTTGTAGCTCGCGCTCGAACTCCGACGCGATGATTCGCAGCGCGGTCGTTGCGAACGGGGTTTGATCGTCGGCCAGCGCCTCCTCCAGGAAGTCCCGTAGGCCAGCGGAGCGCGGCCATGACGCTGCGAGCAGCGGGAACCCGCCGACGATCAGATAGCGATCAATCGCGTCGGCTGCGCCGGGGGCGGCGGTGATGGCGGCGACGGCGGCAGGGCTGAGCGGCGCGATCCGCAGCTCGCGCGTCGGCCTGCCGTGCAGCGGCGATCGCTCGCCCACCAGGTCCTCCATCATCCGCACATCGGACCCCACGCACACCAGCAGGACCGGCGATCGCTCCAGCGTCCGGTCCCAGGCCTTCTGGAGGTCGGCGGCAAAGCCGGGGTCGAGCTCGGTCAGGTAGGGCAGCTCGTCGATCACGACGACCGCCGGATCGGAGGCGGTGGCGCCGCGCGCGGCGGCCCGCAGGGCGGCCGGCCACGAGTCGTAGGTGACGCTTTCGAACGTCTCCGCTGCGGCGAGGGTGGAGTGGGCTGCCGTTTCGACGAAGTCGGCCAGCGCTTCGGCGTGGGGGCGTCGCGGCGCCTGGTAGAAGCAGTAGCGGGCCTGCGAGCGGTCGCAGAACTCCTGCACGAGGCGGGACTTGCCGACCCGTCGCCGCCCGCGCATCCACACGAAGCGCCCTCCGCCCGTGCGCCTGGTCCGATCGAGCTCGGCCTGTAGCGCGGCCATCTCGCTGTCCCGTCCCACGAAGGTTGCCATAGGCATAGTCTAGCTCACTAGAGTCTAGTTGGCTAGAGTTAGACTGGTCGTCCAGGTGGTCGAACGCCAGGAGCAGCGCGCCCGGTTGAAGAAGGCTCGATAGCTTGCCGGCAGGTTGGAGCCTCCCGGCAAGGTCGCGCTGCATTTCTCGCCTCATCCCGACGACGAGCTGATCGCCGCGCCGGCGACCCTGATGGCGCTCCGCGACGCCGGCTGGCGGATCGTCAACGTCGCCTGCAGCCTCGGCCGTGCGGGGCAGCGTCGACGTCGGGAAGCGGAGCTGCGCGAGGCCTGCCAGCGGGCCGGCTTCGAGCTGTGCGTGCCGAAGAGGCCGGTCTCGATCTCGCCGGGTTGCGATGCCCTCGCGGCACAGGCAGAGCTGACCGATCTGGCCGGCGAGGCGCTTGCCCGCGCTGCTCCGGCGATCGTCCTCTCACCCGGACCGGGGGACCTTCACCACGGCCACCAGCTCGTCTTCCGGGCCGTGCGCGACGCGATCGGCGAGCGCGGGCCGGCGGCGCCGCGCTGGTGGATGTGGGCGCTGTGGGGCTCGCTGCCGCAGCCGACGCTCGCCACGGCATTCGACAAGCAGCGGCTCGAGGAGGCTCTCGCCGCCCTTGCCGCCTACGAGGGCGAGCTGGCCCGCAACGACTACCGGCGCCTGGTTCGCGCCCGGGCCGAAATGAGCGCTGTGCTCGCGCCCGAGCTGCTGTTCGGGTTCGGATCGACGGCCCGCTCGGAGACCGGATATGTGGAGCTGCTCACGGAGGTCGCCTTCTCCGGGGCGCGCTGGCTGCTCGGACGACCGCGCTGGCTCGACGTCGAAGCCCCTCTCTGCGACCCCAGCCAGAACGAGGCCACCGTCTGCTGACCGCGAGGGCTGCGGATCAGGCCGAGGAGGAGGACGCCGCCTCCGCCCGCCGGGGCGATACGGTCAGAATGAAGCCGGCCGCATGAACCTCGATCAGCCAACCGCACCCGCAAGGGAGTCAGGGGCAGGCGCTCCCCAACGGCTCGACCGGTCGGTCGACTGGCTTGGGAGGCTTGTCGGACGCCCCGGCTCGCGGATTGCCATCCTGACGCTTCCGGGCCTGATCGCGATCGCCACCGGAGTGGTCCTCAGCGTCTTCAACGGCGGGTTCAGCATGACCGCCTGGTACTCGGCCGGCCTCTTCCTCCTCGCCCTGCTGGCCCTGGTGATCGCCACGGAAGCGCCACGGGGACCCAGGCTGACGCCGCTTATCTGGTGGATCCTGGCCGCCTACGGAGCGTTCGTCGCGTTCAACTACCTGTCGATCCTCTGGGCGGGCGTCCCGGGCGAAGCCTGGGCGGGCGCCAACCGGTCGCTCGTGTTCGGGCTGGCGCTTGCCCTGGTGGTGACCCGCCCGTGGCCGCGCGGCGCGGGCCTGGCCGCGCTTGCCCTGGTGGGCTTCGGCCTGCTTGCGGTCGCGGTCGGCACCGTCGCCGTCGGGGCGTTCTCGGATCCGCTGAGCCAGTTCGTGGACGGTCGACTCTCCGAGCCGGCCGGCTACGCGAACGCGGTCGCCTGCCTCTGTTTGATGGGGGTGTTTCCGCTCATCTATCTTGCGGCGGCCCGCGTGGCGGCGTGGCCGCTGCGCGGCCTCGCGCTCGGCGGGGCGACCGCGCTGCTGCAGATCGCGCTGCTTACCCAGAGCCGGGGTGGCGCGGTGGCAGTTGCGATCGCCGCCATCCTCTACCTGATTCTGGTGCCGCAGCGCTGGGCCTCGCTGCTCTGCTTCGGCGTGGTTGCCGGGCTGACGGCGCTCGCCTTCGGAACGCTTACGGACCTGGTCGACATCGCTAACGTCGCTCGCTTCGAAGACCGGCTTGCGGACGCGCGAACCGCGATCGCGCTGAGCGCAGCTGCCGCTACCGCGATCGGCGCTGCTCGGGCGCTCTTGGGCAGCCGCCTCGAACCGCCGGGGGCCGGGCTGCGGCGGGCCGGGGACTGGGGGATCGTCGCGCTTGCCGGGGTGCTGGCCGTTGTGGCGATAGTGGCGATAGGCAACCCGGTGCACTGGACCGAAAAGAGGTGGGACGACTTCCGCTACTCCGGCTACTCCAAAGTCGAACAGGGTGGAAGTCGCTTCGGCGGGTCGCTTGGCTCAAACAGATACGACTTCTACCGGGTTGCCCTGGACGAATTCGATCGTCACCGGATCGCCGGCATCGGCTCGGAGAACTTCCTCGTCCCGTACCTCGAGCAACGGCGCAGCAACGAGGCCCCGCACTTCCCGCACAGCCTCGTCTTCCGCCTTCCGGCGCAGCTCGGCATCCTCGGCACCCTCGTGTTCGTCGCATTCCTGGCTTTGGCGCTCACCGCGGTGGCGCGAACGCTGCGCCGTGTCAGGCCGATCGACGCCGGCATAGCCGCCGCCGCGCTTGCCGTATTCGCCGTCTGGTTGGGGCAGGGGCTGGTCGACTGGATGTGGGCTTTCAGTGGACTCGGAGTAATCGCCTTCTCGATGCTCGCCGTTGCGGCTCGCAGTGGCGAGCGGCTGCCGGTCGAGGTCGGCGAGCCCGATAGCGGCAAGCGAGCCGGGCGTGGTCTGGGCGTCCTGGGGCTGATCGGCGCGATGGCCACGATTGCGCTGGCCGTCTCGCTGACGCTGCCGGGGATCGCGTCGCGTTACCTCTCCTCTGCCTTCGACGCCTACGCCGACGGCTCGGTCGAAGTCTCCCTAAAGCGCCTGGACCGGGCCGCGAAGCTCAATTTCCTCAGCGCGGAACCGCTGATCGCAAAGGGCGTTATCGCCCGACGGAGTGGGCAGTCGGGCGTCGCGGCCGATTCGCTTGACGAAAGCGTCACGCGGGAGCCTGAAAACTGGTTCGCCCGCCTCGAGTTGGGGATGTTGCTTGCCCAAAGCGGGCATCGCGCTGCCGCTGTCCGGCAGATCCTCGTCGCTCGTCAGCTAAACCCCCGCCAGCCACAGGTCCATCGGGTACTCACCGTCCTGCGGAATGGCGGCTCGGTCGATCCCGTTACGGTTGAGAGGGCGTTGAGCAGCCAGCTGACCGATCGCTTACGGCCACTTCCCGAGCCGTCCGAATGACCCCAATCGGGATACGACATCTGTCTAGAGGCTGAATTTCGGGCAAGAGGGGCTGAATATCTGGTCATCTTGGTGTAGCCTGAAGTCCGAGGCATTGAGAGGCTTGCCCCATTTTGTGTCCATTGACAAGTTTTTCTCCACTGTCTTCGTCCGGGAGAACATCATTATTCACATGAAATTCAAGCGTATTTCCGCTTTCCTCAGCGCGGCCGTGCTGGTTGCGTTTTTCGCTGTTCCCGTTACCGCCTACGGTGCTAGCGCAGCGCAGACCGGATACGCCGAAAGTGGTCCGATCACTGAAGTCACGGAAGCGGCTTCCGGCAACGCTGCATCCGGCTCCGCGCCCCCGGCGGCTATCGAAAGCGGCACCAGTTCGGTGCTGCCGTTCACCGGCCTCGAGTTGGCGATCGTTCTGCTGCTCGGCGCCGCCCTGCTGGGCCTCGGTCTGCTGCTCAGGCGGGCGAACCGCTCGACCAGCACCTAGCTCGACCAGCACCTCCGACCAGCGCCGCTGGCTCGGCGACCAGTCGGCGCAGCCCGCCCGCGGTCGGGTTCAGTGCTTCAGCGGGGGGTCGGAGATCGGCTCTCTGACCAGTGGGGCCTGCTCGTTCTGGACTACGCGGGCCGTGTTGGTGTTGATCGCGTGCTCGCCGGCGCCGAGCACCGAGCGCAGCGTTTCGGCCAGGATGCTCAGGTCAAACGCCGTCGAGCGGTACTTGAGGTAGTAGAGGTCGTGGCAGAGCTTCCATGCCGATCCGACGTCGGAGCCTGCGTACCCGCAGCGCACCTGGGCCCAGCCGGTGATGCCGGGCTTGATCAGATGCCGCCGCGAATAGAACGGCAGAATGCCCTCGAGCCGCTCAACGAACTCGGGTTGCTCGGGGCGCGGCCCGACGATGCTCATCTCCCCACGCAGGACGTTGACGATCTGGGGGAGCTCATCGAGATGTAGCTTGCGAAGCGCGGCGCCCACCGGGGTGATCCGGGGATCCCCGGGCGACGCCCATTGGCTCTCGAGCCCGGCATCGGTCTTCATGGTCCGGAGCTTGTAGACGGCCAGCGGCTTGCCTCCCTCCCCAATCCGGGTCTGCTTGAACAGGGCGGGACCGCCGTCGCGCCGGATGAGCAGGGCGCACACGGCGAGCACGGGGAGGAAGACAACCCCGAGCGCGATCGCCACCACCAGATCCAGCGCTCGCTTCGCATGAGGCGTGATCGGGCTGTAGCGCGGGTGCATGATGTACTGGAACCACGCGGCGTTGATCTCGGCAACGGGCACATGGCCGAATACGTCCTCGTAGAAGCCGGTGAGCTCCATGAGGCGGACGGGCAGGTGAAGGCACGTGTTCGCTACCTCTTCGAACACGCGGAAGCGGGGGACCTCGCTGGTCATCACCAGGAGGTCGACTTGCCGATGTTCCACGATCGAACCGAGCCGTTCCAGCGTGCCGAGCAGGGGAGCCTCGTGGTGGTCCTGCTTGTGGCCGTCGTAGGCGATCCGACCGACGACCATGTACTTGACGTTTCCCGCGCCGTGAAGCTCGCGCGACAGATCGATCGCAGATTGCGCCGAGCCGATCACCGCGACGCGGGTCGGAGAGGTCGCGGGAGTCACCCTGTCGATCAACGCTGATGCCAGGCAGCCGAGAATCGTGGTGGCGATCAGCACGAGCGCAATGTCGCCCGGGCTGAGCTGAGGGAGCCCGCTTATCCCCCCCACCAGGATCACCAGGGTCAGCGCCGTCGCAGGAGGCACGGCTTCGAACGAGATTTGCGCGAATCGGACCAAGTGCCGCCACGGCGGATTGGGGCGGACGATGGCGCTGGACGCCAGGAAGGAGAGGAAGGCGATTATCAGCAGCTCGTAGGAGCCCGAGAGGATGCCGACCAATCCGGCGCTCGCGCTCGGCAGCAGAATCCGGTAGGTAAGGAGGTGGAGCGATCGCAAGCCCCTGGCGCGGTCGGCGTTGGGGGGCTCGGGCGCCGACCGTGCCGCCGACAGGTCGAGGCTGCTGGGTCGCCGCGGCCTGGTAGGGGAGCTCGGATGTGCGGTTGCTCGCATTAGATAAGCCTTCGTACTGGCCCCGGGCCAACTCCTTTGCGTTGTGAGCTACTCGTCGTCAAACCCCGGCTCCGACTTGAGTATTGCGCGAGACTGCCGAATGGCAAGTTTCCCTGTGCGCCATATCCGACTCGCCTAACGTAACGATGTCCGACATCTCTGCGAGTAATCGCATTGTTAAGTCCCCGCCGAGGGCTTCTCAGCCCTGGATGGACACGCCTCAGCCTCGAACGCCGGCCCGGTCTTGCCGGGCTGAGTGATTGGCGCGCCTACCTACCCGCGGTCGGTAAGCAAAATGCGCCGGGCGCTGTCGTCTCCCGGTAATCCGACGAGCGATCGCTGGGGCGGCGTACCAGGTGCCGACCGCAAAGAGCATGATCGGCCCGAAGCTCGTCGCAGCTGGCGCTCCCGCAAAGTGAAGGCCGGGGATAGATGACTCCAGACCCGGCCCCAGCCGCGGGGAGCCGTCGACGAGCTCGAGTCGAGCTACCAGGTCGGGCGAAAGGAACCCGTAGCGGCGGACATCGACTCGGTAGCCCGTGCAAAGCAGGACGTGGTCGAAGTCGAGGCTACGGCCGTCGTCGAGGATGACGGCGATGCGCCCGCCCGCCCCCTCGATCGCGGTGGGCGTCCGCCCGAGCTCGACCGGGACATCCTCGAGCCGCGATCGCAGCCAATCGGCGCCGATCGGCGCCGTGCATCGCGCCAACACCCACGCCCGGATGTCCTCCGGGAGGCGTCGGCAGCCCCCCGGGGCGGCTGCAAGCCATCCCGTTACCTTCCCCCCGACATCCGTGGGGGGCAGCAGCGCGTCGTCAATCCGCGCGCCGCGGTCGGGCCGATCGTGAGGTGGCAGCCACCTCAGGTGAGGCGTCCGGGCCACGATGGTGGGCTTCGCACCAGACTCGTGGAGCAGGGCTGCGCTCTCGAGGGCGCTCTGGCCGGCACCCAGCACCATCACGTCCTTGCCGGAGAAGACACCGAGGTCGGAGTGGTGGGCGGAGTGCGAGACCAGCTGACCCGGCAGCTCGCGGAAGAGCTCCGGCTTGTATGCAAAGGGGGAGATTCCGGCCGCGACGACCACCCGCTTCGCGCTCAGCGGCTCCCCCACGTCGAAGTTCAGCGTGAAGCCCCCGGTTGCGATTGAGATCCCCTCCACCCGGCGGTTCTCGACGTCGGGCACCGCCTGTTCCTGGTACCAGCGGCCGTAGGCATAGAAGTCCTCCAGGGGCATCGGCTCCACGGACGACGCACCGGTGGCCGCGGCCCAGTCGTCGATGCTCAGCGCCAGATCGGGGTCAGCGATATGTGAAGAGCGGCGGCGGGATCGCAGCCGCATCCCCGCTGGCATATTTTCCAGCCACGAGCTCATCGGCTTGCCGAAAACCCGAGTCTCGATCCCGGCATTGCCCAGGTAGTTGGCCGCGGCGAGTCCGTAGGGCCCCGCGCCGAGAATCGCGACAGCGATGTCAGCCACGTCCCCGTCCTCGGGGAGGGGCCGGCGACTTGGAAGCCACTCGTGGGGCTCGCCTCGGAATGCGATGTCGGAGCACCTGGACCAGCCTTGCTAGCGCCGGGGCGGGATCGCGACGACGGAGATAGGGGTGGGCGGTCCTCCGGCGTGGCCGGAGCACCGCCGCAGCAGCAGCCGGACGACCCCGGAGGAGGAGGGCCCAGGCGTGACGCAGGTCAGCATCGGTCCACCTATAACAGACGCCCGGCCGTGCGGCGCATCTCGTGGCCTGCCCGCGAAGCAGCCAGTCACACCAGATCGCAGGCAGTGGCGCGCCGGCACCGGCCGCCAGAGCCAGCGACCCGTAGAGGCGAGGATTGAAGTCGATCGCCGCAAATCGGCCATCCTGCGTCCCGATCAGCTCCAGCTCGAAGATTCCCTGCCATCCGGTCGCGGCCACGAGATGCTCGACTCGGTCCAGGAGGCTCGCCGGAGCAGAAACGGTCTCCGAGAAGCAGACCGGGCCCGCGTTCGGGGGCCACGTCCGTGTGTACACGCTGGCCGCGACGCAGAGCAGGCTGCCTGCGGCCATCACGCCTCCGATCGAGTAGAGCGACCCAAGCGCTTGGCGTTGAAGCAGGCAGGGGAAGCCGATCTCGGGCAGCCGCTGCGCCAGAGCAGCCTCGTCAGCGGCCAGGAAGCTGCCTCGCTGCCGAATGTGGCCGCCCTGCGAGATAACCGTGCGCTGCGGCTTCAGTAGAACCGGGTAGCGCAGCCGTGCCGCGGCCGCGAGCGCCTCATCCCGATCGGCGCAGACGATGGTTTCGGGGACCGCGAGGCCGGCATCCCTCGCGTACTCCGTGAGGCTGAGCTTGCTCACGCAGTTGTCAACCACCCCGGGAGGTGGAAGTCCGAGCGCGATTTCCGCGGAGAACAGGTCCCGATGAGAAGAGATCGCGATCAGGGCTGCGTCGCTTCCCGGGATGACGGTGCCGAAGCCACCATCCTGGCCGACTTGTGCGACCGCCTGTGCGAAGGCGCGGCGGTCGAGGTTGGGATCGGGAACGTCGAACCGTTCATCGCAGAAGCGCGACCACCGACCCGGCGCCGGCCGCTCGCTGCTCGCCGCGCCGACCCGATACCCCGCTCGGCTGAGGCTCTCGCAGGCGGTTGGCGCCGAGCGCTCCTGTCCATCGGTCAGCAGGACAGCGACCGCGTCCATCGTGTCAGCACGTGTTCGGCCGTCGCGCGGCTGGGGCTTCGGTCAAGCCTGCGCGGGCTCGGCGCTATCGGGGAACGGAGGAGCTTCAAGAAGACGGAGGGTACGGGACGCGGGCCCAAGGGTGACGCAATAGGGCCTCCGCCTCTTCGAATATCCTGAGGCGCGCATGATCCCCTCAGACAACGGTCGGCCGCGCTTGATTCGCGCCAGAGCCCCTCTGCGGGTCAGCTTTGCCGGCGGGGGCACCGATGTCCCGCCCTACCCGGCCGAGGAGGGGGGGCTGGTTCTGAGCGCAACCATCAATCGATACGCATACGGAACGTTACGGCCTCGTGAGGATCGACGCATAGGCATCCAATCGCTGGACCTCGACGCTGTCGCCTCCTTTGCGCTTGACGAGGCGCGCCCGAGGGGCGACCGACTCGACCTGGTGAACGCGGCGATCCAGAAGCTGGCCTCGGACTCTCCGAACGGCTTTGACCTCTTCCTGCACAGCGGTGCCCCACCCGGCTCGGGGCTGGGCGCGTCCTCGGCAGTGGTAGTAACCCTCGTTGGGTTGCTCTCGTCGCATATGAAGATGCCGCTAACCGATTACGAGCGAGCCCGGCTGGCCTACACCGTCGAGCGAGAGGACCTCGGATTGAAAGGCGGGACGCAAGACCAGTATGCGGCGGTCTTCGGGGGATTCAACTTCATGGAATTCCGCGATGAGGACGTGATCGTCAATCCACTTCGAATTCCACCCGAGATAATTCACGAGCTGGAGTACAACCTGCTGCTCTGTTTCTCAGGCGGAACCCGCGTCTCGGATCACATCATCGAAGACCAGACCAACCGGTACCAGTCGCAAGAAGCCTCGACCCTCGACGGGCTCAGGATGCAGAAGGAGCTCGCGAGCGAGATGAAGAACGCCCTGCTGCAGGGGAGCCTGACTGAGTTCGGCAACCTGCTCGACCAGGCGTGGACATACAAGAAGAAGATGTCCCCCAAGATCACGAATGCCCATATCGACCAGCTCTACGAACAGGCAAAGCGACACGGAGCGATTGGTGGCAAGGTGACCGGAGCAGGTGGCGGAGGGTACATGCTTCTGTACTGCAGGTATGACGTCAAGCACAAGGTCAGGGCCGCGCTCGCGGAGCTCGGAGCGGAGGCGGTCGACTTCCAGTTCGACCATTCCGGCCTCACGACTTGGTCCCACCGAGATGAGTAGAGGCTCGTCCGCAGATCTCGTACGTGCGCGGCTGTCTGAGGGCGCGGCACTGCTCGATTCGATGCTTGCCGGCGAGTGCGTCGAGGAGATCGGCAAAGCCGCCGAAGTGGTAGCCAAGGCAATCCATGGCGACAACAAGTTGCTGCTGTTCGGCAATGGCGGCAGCGCCGCCGATGCCGTTCACATCGCCGCCGAGTTCGTCGGCAGATACCTGGTCGAGCGGCAACCGCTCCCGGCTGTGGCGCTGACCGCAAACCTCTCCGCGGTGACCGCAATCGGCAACGACTACGGATACGAGGAGATCTTCGCGCGCCAGGTGCAGGCGCTGGGCGTCGCCGGCGACGTCGCGATCGGCATGACCACCAGCGGCCGCTCGGCAAACGTGGCGAAGGGGCTGCGGTGCGCGAATCAGGAGGGGCTGACGACGATTGCGATGACCGGCGCCGATCCCGGGCCGGTCGGCGAAGAGTCCGACCTCTGCATCCGCATCCCGAGCATGGACACGCCGCGCGTGCAGGAGGGACACACCATTGCAGCCCATATAGTCTGCGAGTGGGCCGAGGCCCGACTAACGGAAGGGCGGGAATCTAGCTGAACGAGGTCCACGTAGAGTGCGGCGGCACGGTTTTCCTCGATCGCGACGGGACCATCAATGAATCGCCGCCGGAGGGGGAGTACGTGACCTCACCCGATGCGCTCCGACTAATCCCAGGCGCAGCGGAGGCGATCCGTATTCTCAACGAACGCTCGACGAAGGCAATCGTCGTGACCAATCAGCGTGGCATCGCTCTGGGCCGGATGAGCGAGGCAGACTACGCTGCCGTCAACGCGCGCCTGCTTGCTGAATTGGCTTCCGAAGGCGCGTGGCTCGACGCCGTCCTCCATTGCCCGCACCAGGCCGGAACGTGCGACTGTCGCAAGCCGGCGCCGGGAATGCTGGAACGGGCCGCCCGCGAGGTCCCGGGTGCGACGCTCGAGGGTGCCGCGATCGTCGGCGATTCGGCCGCTGACGTCGAAACCGGTCGGCGCCTTGGCGTGACGACCGTGCGACTCGGCAAGCCGGCCAGCGGCGAGCCGTCGGCCGACCACCGAGCACCGAACCTGCTCGAGGCGGTCCGTTGGCTCACCGGAGTGCCCTCGGGCTGAGGGCACTGCTGTCACCTGCCGTTCCGCAGGGCCGACTCGTACACCGGCAGGAGGCGCCCGATCCAGCGCGCCGCGGTGAAGCTCTCGTCGAAGACCTGGCGGCCGCGTTCGCCGATGCGCTGACGGAGGCCGGGGTCGTCCAGCAGCCGGCGCAGCGCATCGGTCAGATCCTCGGCGCTGGGCGGCGGATCCAGCAGCAGCCCGGTCTCGCCGTCGGTGACGATCTCCGGGATGCCACCTACGGCCGTGGCTACGATCGGGACGCGGGCGGCAAGCGCATCGAGTAGGGCGGTCGGGAACGCGTCGATCCGCGACGGGTGCACGAGGATGTCGACCCCGTCGAGCACGGCGAGCACGTCGTCGCGAAAGCCCGCCATCACGAGGGCATCGCCGGCCACGCCCAGTTGCCGTTCGATCTCTGTCCTTCCCGGCCCGTCGCCGAGCACGAGCAGCTTCAGGTTCGGGTACCTCTCGCGCAAGGCGCGGACTGCAAGGGCGGCCAGGTCGTGGCCCTTGCCGGGACGCAGCACCGTGACCATCGCGAGGACGATGTCCTCGTGGTCGATCCCCAGCTCGCTGCGCAGGCGGAGCCCACTGCCGGGCTCAGTCGCGGCCCGGATTCCGTTGTGGACCGTCACCACGTGCTCCGGACGATCCCGGCTCGCCTCGAGATAGCGGCGCCGGGCCGCCTCGGATACCGTGATCACCCGCGCCGCACAGTGACGCCGAGCGGAGAACATCAACCGGTGCTTGACCCACTCCCGCAGCGAGCCGCCCCACTCCATGACGTGGATGGTGGAGACGCTCGGCACCCCGAGCGAGCGGGCCGCGAGGCCTCCCAGGAGGTCCGCGTAGCCCAGATGGGTGTGGAGGAGATCGGGCTGAACGGAGGCGATGTGATCGCGGACCCGCCTCCTGTCACGGTGGCCGAGAAGGCTGTCGATCGGCACCCGGATGGGTTCGATCCCCAGCTCGCGCAGTCGCCCGGCGGTCTGGCTGCGGTCGTTCAGATAGGCGACGCTGACCTCCACGCCGGCCTCGCGGGCGCCGCTCGCGTAATCCGCGAGTAGCGTCTCGGCGCCGCCCCAGGTGAGCGAGTCTATGAGGACGTGGACGTGCAGATCAGCTACCCGGGAGTGGCGTTCGCGCCTCTATCTCGGTGGCTATTCGCCTGGTCACGACATCCCACGTGAAATGCTCATGCAATCGCCTGAAGCCGACCTCTCCCATCGCACGCGCCCGCTCGGGGTTGTCGGCCAGTTCGCGCAGCGCGTGCGCCAGTGCTGCTGCATCCTCGGGTGGAACGAGTAGGCCCGTGCGGTCGGCATCAATGATCTCCGGCATCGCGCACACCGTGCTGCCGATGCACGGCAACCCATAGGCCATCGCCTCCAGGAGGGCGTTGCCGAACGGCTCGTATCGAGAGGTCATCACCAGGATCGTTGCGTTCCGATGGAGCCACGCCATCGTTCGATCTCCCTCCTCGCTGCGCCGGTTGACCACCCCGTGCCACCGCACGCCCGGCGCCGGGTCGCCAGGCTCCGGCCCGACGATCCAGAGCTCTGCGTCCGGGTGGCTTTGGCGCAGCTCGGCGAACGCCTTCAGCAGGAAGGCCCCTCCCTTTCGCTCGAAGTCGTAGCCCACGAAAAGGATGCGCACCGGCGACGTCGGACGCTCGGGAATGCTTTCCGGAAGTGCCTTGACGTTCGCTCCTGACCACGTGGTCACTACCTTCTCGGGGTGTTGTTCGAAATCCTCGATGAACGACTGCCGCAGCCAATTGCTTCTCGTGAAGATCACGTCGAGCCGGTCGAACAAGTGACGCTCGGCGGCAAGCTCGCGTCGGATGTGGTGCGCCGACGGATCCTCGATGAAGGAGCCCTCGCGCAGGAAGAGGGCGAGATTGGCGTCATGAAAGGAGGCGCGAAGACGGGGACCGCTACCGGTCGCCCCAATTGAGTACCAGGCACCGATCTGAAGGCTCACATACGGGCGGCCGTCGGCGAGACGGGAGACCCGTCGAGTTGCAGCACGGCTACGCAGCGCTCGACGCAGACGATTGTACTCATAGCGCTCGACCCATCGCCGCCGTGTGGGGGCGATCGATGTCAGCTTGACCGTGGTCTCGAACATCGGCGGGGGCAGAGCGCTGACGGCTCCGAGCAAGGATTCGCGACGTTCGAGAGCAGCGAAAAGGTGATAGCTCGTGCCTGACTGGGTAAGCCGGTCCCAGGGATCCTTCAACGCGATGCCGACGATGGGTGGGGTCTCCTTCGGCAAGGCGGGCATTCTATCCGGGGATTTTGGCGCTGCTGCGTGACGCTTCAGCTGTCGGTCGGCCCCGCTGCGGGCGCAGTCATATCCGCCTCAAGCGGTGGTGGGAGGCGGGAAGGGAACATCTTCGACCGCAGGTAGCGAAGGCTGTCCGGCGAGATCAGGGCCAGGGTGCCCGAGTAGATGATGGCTCCTGCGAGTCCCCCAATGATGATCGCCGGCCAGTAGGCATGGATGAGCCGCTCGACCGCGATCAGCGGAAGGGCCATTAGCGCTGCGGCGGCGATGCTCGGCCACACGCTGCGCCAGAGGCTGACGATCGATATCTTCAGGAAGCGGCTCGCAAGCGCCAGGCCCGCTATCTCGTTCAGGAAGGCCATGCTGGCCTGCGCGAACGCGACCGCGTTGATGCCCCGGTTCACCAACACGGCAACTAGCCCGACGAGCAAGGCGAAGCGCACAACGGCGAGAGCGAGCAGGACTCCCGCCCGGCCCGTCGCCTTGAAGACCGTTCCAGCCGGTATCCCGATGGTCACCATGAAGGCGTAGACGGCGAGGATCTGCATCGCCTCGATCGAGCCGACCCACTGGTCGCCGAACAGGCCGAGCACGATCGGGCGGGCCAGCGTTACCAGCCCAATCGTCAGGGGAAGCGCGAGCATCATGTTGTACCGCTGCGATATGAGCAAGGCGCGATTGAGCGATTCCCGGTCCACCGCGGAGTAAGCCGGGAACAGCACTCTGCCCATCACGACCGAGAGATTGATGACGATCAGCTCGGGTAGGCGGAAGCCCAGGGTGTAGAGCCCCAGCGATGCCGCCCCCAGCACACGGCCGATGAACACATAGTCGACGTTGGCGATCAGGGTCGCGATCATCGAGACGGCGCTGATCTTGCCGCCGAACCCGAGCATCTCTCGGAGATGCGAGAGCTTCGGCTTGAAGCGCGGGCGCCAGCCGACCAGCCACCAGATCGTCACGTCGAGCGCGACAGTCCCCACCAGGTAGCCGATCACCAGGCTCCAGGCGCCGAATCCCGCAAGCGCCAGTACGACTCCAACCGACCCCCGAACCAGTACGTCGGCGAACTCCGCGGCGGTGCGAGCGCGGAAGTTGAGCGTCTTCTGGGCGATCGCGTATGGGGTGGCCCCCAGCGAGCGCAGGAAGAAGTTGGCGCCGAGCACGGCGGCGATCGGCTTCAGGTCGGGGGAGTGGAAGAACGAGGCGATCAGCGGGCTGAGCGCTGCGACGATCAGGCTGAAACCGAGGCCGATGGCGACGCTGCCGGCGAGCGCCGTCTCCGCGCGCTCGTAGAGGTTCTCCTCGCGCTGGATGATCAGCGCCGATCCAAGGCCCAGATCGGCGAGGCCGTCGAGCAGCGCCATGAAGGTGATCGCCAAGGCGACGACGCCGAAGTCCGCCGGCGTCAGGAGCCTGGCGAGAATCGCCGTCGAGACGAGGATGAGGACACGGCCGCCGACGTAGGAGCTGTACGCCCACGCCATGCCCCGCAAGGTACGGGTGCCCAGGCTGTGTTCGTCAGCGGACGACACGACGAAGGCTCTGAGCCGCGTTCCAGATCCGCCGACCATGGAGGAACAGCTCGCTCTTCAGGCGCAGGCGGGCCCAATCGTCCTGTTGGTGGACGCCGAGCCTGGGGAGGAGCATCGGATCCGGGTGACCGTTGGTCGGCGCCGGAATGCGATCGGCGAGGGTCGCCGCCGCCTCGTAGCCGACCTCTGCCGCTGCTGCAGCAACTCGGGAGTCCGCCTCTCCGTACGGGTAGGCGAGCGAGCGACACGGAAGGCCCGTCGCCGCGACACAGTCCTCGCGAGACCCCTGTAGCTCGCGGCGAAGCGATCCATCGTCAAGCGAGGTCAGGTGGGGGTGGGCCCGGGTGTGCGAGCCGATCTCCCAGCCGGCGTCGGTCAACCGCTCGAGCTCCATCCAGCTCGCCCCGGTCAGCTCCCGCTCCCACCGGGTGCCGATCCACTCGTCGATTCCGGGCCAGGCGCGAAGCGAACCCTCGGCCATGTCGGCGGTGGGAACGAACACGGTTGCCGGTACGCCCAGCTCCGACAGCACCGGCAGTGCCAGCTCGGGAACCGACCGGTAGGCGTCATCGAAGGTGACGGCGAGCGCCTTGCGTTGGTGATCGCGGGCGGCCTCGGAGAGGGTGAGCGGCCTGAAGCCGCGGCGCAGGAACCCGGCTATCTGCTCGCGCAGTCGCTCCGGCGTTACCGAGAGTGCCGAGTCCCAGGCTTCGCTTACGGCGTGATAGCAGAGGGCGAGCAGACGATCACCTTAGTCCAATGCCTTCGACACGACCGAGTCGAATCGCTCAGCCACCTCCTTCCAGCTGGAGCCGCTGAGGACCCGCTCACGGCCCGCGTCGCCCATCTGCCGCGCGAGGACGGGATCGGCCAAGATGCGTTCGAGCGCCTCCGCGAGAGCCGCCACTTTTCCGGGTGGGACGAGCAGGCCGGTTTCCCCGTCGGCGACGATCGCACCTAGGTCACCGACGTCGCTGGCGACCACAGCTCGCGCCATGGTCATTGCCAGGTGCACGACCCCGCTCTGGAGGGCCTGCAGGTACGGAGCGGCCACGACCCTCGCCCCAGCGAAGATGGCTGGGACCTCCTCGAGCGGAACATAGCGGTCGATCAGCTCGACCCGCTCGCCGTGCGCAGAGGCCCAGGAGGTCAGGGCCGGCAGGTCGACCTCCTCGGGGTACGGCATGCCGGCCAGGGTCAGTCGTGCCTCTGGACGCCGCGCGGCGATCATGTCGAATGCCTCCGTCAGGAGCGAGATCCCCTTCTCCCTGCGCCAGTTCCCGAAGCAGAGGATGCGCTCTTCCTCAGAGGGGGGCGGCGGCTTGTCCGCGAAGAGCCCCTCGTCGCCGTGAGGGATCGTGGCGAGTTGGGCGGGGGGCCAGGAAGCTTCGAACTCGGCACGGGATTTCTCTCCGTGCAGCAGGATCAGCCGGAAGCGGGGAAAGAGCCTCGCCATCAGGAAGCCCAGGATTCCGGAGGTCCCGGTTAGCTGTTCGTCACGGCCCTTGCGCTGGGTCTCGTGACAGATGAAGACCACCGGGGGACATCTCGGTATGAGGGTCAGGATGAGTAGGGCGAGCGCCGCAACCGTGTAATAGATGGCGGCATTGATCACGATGAGGTCGTAGTGACCGGACCCCGAGGCTCTCACGACCTCGGCCCAACAGCGGGTCAGGCGAGCGCCCACCAGGGCACGGCGGATGAACCGGGCAACGGGCCCCTGGGGATGAGCCTTCGTATTTCGGACCGTGGGCGTGAGGATCGCACGCATCTCGGCCCTGCCGTCGCGGTCTTCCAGCTCGTTTCCCTTCGGGACGATGAGATCGACCTGGTTTCCGCGCTCCGCGAGAGCATTTGCGAACTGGGCCGCGTAGTGCAAGTTTCCCCCGAAGGGCGAGGTCTCGACGAAAGCCATGCGCATGGATCCGAACTCTCGCAAACCGGCCGGCTCCGATCCCCGGGCTCAGCCGCCGCAGCGCTGCCGGGCCACGCAGACAGCCAAGACCCGCAGCTTCGCGGACCAGTCGACGGCGTTTCGAAGGCTGAACCGGTAATGCCGTCTGCCTCCCGCGGGGCCCACCTGATCACTGGGCACCCGAAACCGCTTTCCGAGCAGGGCCCAGGGGTCCGGTAGCCCGAAGCTCGTGTCGCTCGCTCCGGACTCGACTCCGATGCCCCAGCCGTTCCCTCCCGTATCGCCCACGTAGAAGCCGTAGCGGGCCATCGCCCGCAGGACCGTCTTCTGCCAGGGCGGATCGGGCAGCGCTTCGATCTGGGTATGGCTCATCGCGAGGAAGAAGTGCTGGCCCATCGCCGGCGCGCCGGCGTCGGGGAGGCCGATGCTCGAGCAGCTGCGCCCGCTGCCCGATCCGGCCGGCCACACCGAGCTGCCGTTGGTGCACTTGACGATCATGAACAGGGCGTGGTCGATCTCCCCGGCGGCCAGCTCCTCCGGGCGGATGATCCCCGCCGCGAGGGCGAAGCCCGAGGCCGTGGCGGCGGAGCCGAGGCCAAAGGCGTGCGCACCTCTGATCCTCGTTCTACCGCCGTAGCTGACCACGAGTCGCCCCCCGCCGGCCGGCTTCTGGCGGACCTGCCAGAAGTCGTACTCCCAGCCGGAGACCTGGTCGATCACCGCAAGATGCCGGTCGCCGCTCCTGGTTGGCTGGGCCGCGTTCGGAATATGGATCCGTTTGCCTTCGACGCTGCACCGTCCCCAGGCGGAGGACTGGGTGCAGTGGACGGTGAATATCGGGTCGGAGCGCACCGAGAAATAGATCGGATGTCCCCAGTCGTCTTCGGTTTCCGCCACCCCTCCGTCGATGCGGGGTGGCAGCCCCAGTCCGGTGGTGCGGCTGACTGTCTCCGACGATCGACGGATGAGGCGGGGATGCGGCGGTATCGGGCGGTTGAACGGACTGGCGGCCGAGTACAGCCGGCCGCAGGACATCTCCGGTGGCGGGAAGGGGTCGAAGCTCTGTCTCGGCAGGCAGGAATCGGAGTCCGGCGCAACGCCCTCCGCCGCCCAGCTCTGCACCGCGCAAACCGAGGTCAGCAGAACGACGAAGGTGGCGGCTATCGGCAATCGGCGGCAGCGGCGCGGGCGTCGTGCGCGGCCCCCTTCGCCTCCCATTTTGGCGCTCGTAGTCAAGTGCCGAGCGTCACGATATCGCTTCTCAGCCCGCCGCGACCTTCAGGTACCGACTCCAGTCCACGGCGTCCGAGAAGTCGAATGCGTAGGTGTTCTTGCCGATCGAGGCGTCGTACCAGGGGGAGATCCCGGCGCCTTGGGCGATCTGGACCCAGGGATCGGCCTGGCCGAAGCTGGTCTGGCTGGCGCCCGACTCGATTTTGATGAAGCCGCCGCCGGTATCGCCCACGTAGAGCCCGTAGCGGGCCATCGCCC
>Ga0210144_1000229_pt1 | contig 33319 bp, 5 predicted proteins | sample Muzzi_PWA_D2_FD_185532 | JGI IMG/M metagenome (GOLD analysis project Ga0210144, IMG submission 185532) | Wetland microbial communities from San Francisco Bay, California, USA, that impact long-term carbon sequestration - Muzzi_PWA_D2 (SPAdes) | ecosystem: Environmental > Aquatic > Marine >...
CCGGCCGCCGGGTCGAGCGGCACCGCCGACGCCAGGAACGCGCCGGTCGCAGGATCGACCGAGGCGGTGACCGTGCCGCCGCTCGACGCCACCGTGACCCGCGCCAGGTGGGGCTCGGTGTCGATGTCGACCAAGCCGGCCACGTCGACCGCGGCAGCACCCGTGCCCGGCCGGCCGATCCGGCTCTTGTTGTCGGGCCGGGTGATCTGCACCTTGGGCGCCTGGGTGTCCCGGTCCACCACCACCCGGTCGGTGCCGACCCGGCCCGCGCCGTCGAGCGCCCGGGCGCCGAGCACGTTCGGCCCTTCGACCAGGGAGACGCCGTCGGCCCGGAAGGCGTCGGCGCCCGAGCTCGTGATCCCCGCGGTGACCGTCGCGGCGACGCCGTTGACGGTGACCGAGCCGGCGCTCACCGTCCCCTCGACCGCCACCGCGTCGGACGCGAGCAGTGCGCCGTCGGCCGGACCCTCGATGGTCACCGTCGGTCCGTCGCCGTCCGCCAGGCGCTCGATCGGATGGTCCTGGGTCTGTTCGCCCCCGGCCGCGTCGGTGCACACCAGGACCAGGGCGTTCTCCCCCACCACCGGCAGCGGCACGTCCCCGGCCAGGAAGGTGCCGTCGGCCACCTCCGCCGGGTAGTCCTGGGTACCACCGCCGGCGGTCGGCACCCGCACGGTCACCGCAGCGGCGGCGCCGCTCCGGCCGGCGAGGGTGACGCTGGCGCCGCTCACCGCGGTACCGGCCGCCGGGTGGACGTCGGCGAGCGCGCAGCCGCCGAAGTCGACGGTGAAGCTCCGCTCGGTCCGGGTCTCGTTGCCGGCGTCGTCCCTCGCCACCACCGCGACGACGTAGCCGCCCTCGTCGGTGATCGGCACGTCGGTCTCGGGGCTCGCGGCATCCGCCAGGACCTCGCCGTTGACCCGCACCACCGGCGCCGGCGGCGTGCCCGCGTCGTCACTCACCGTCACCGCCAGGGTGATCGGCCGGCCGAAGGCGGCACCGTCGGCCAGCGCGGTTCCGTCTACCGTCAGGCCGATGGTCGGCGGCTCGAAGTCCGCCGTCACGGCGACCTCCGCGCTGCCGACGCGGTCGGCCGGGTCCCGGGTGCTGGCGCGGAGGGTGTTCTGCCCGGGTACCAGCGGCACGTCGACGGCGCGGAAGGAGCCGTCCGTCGCCAGGAAGACCGTCTGGCTCTCGCCCGTGCCGGGATTCTCCACCGTCACCGTGCCGTCGGCGCTCCCCCGCCGGCCGCCGACCACGACGCCGGAGACGTCGATCCGGTCCAGGCCGGTAACCGCACCGTCCGGCGGATCGAGGATCAGGACCTGCGGCCCGGCGGCGGTCACCTGGACCACCACGCCGTCGGTCGCGGTCCGCCCGGCCCGGTCGCGGGCGACCGCCTCGAGGGCGTTGGGCACGTCCGGTTCGAGCGGCACGTCCTCGGTCCGCCAGGTACCGCCGGAGACCACCGCCGGGGTGCCGTTGACCGTGACGGTCACGCCGTCGCCGCTCACCGTCCCGTCGACGGCGGTGGTCGGACCGGAGAGGGTGGCCCCGTCCACCGGCGCGGTGATCGCCACCTCCGGACCGGCGCCCAGGTCGACGTGGAAGTGCACGTCCGCCCCGGCCGTCCGTCCCGCGTCGTCCCGGGCCGTCGCCACCAGGTGGTGGTCGCCCGTCCTATCGACTGCGGTGCCGCTCACGAACGGCGCGCCGTCGAGGGTCGCCGTCACCGTCGCCCGCGAATCGCTCGCCCGGATCTCCGGCCGGACCGGCCGCAGGAAGGTGGCGCCGTCGGCCAGCGGGGCACCACTCTCCAGGACGGCGACCGTGAGCGGCACCGTGTGCACGGTGAAGGTGACCGTCTGGACCGAGCGGTTGCCGGCCTGGTCTACCAGCTCCACCGCGACCTCGTTGGTGCCTTCGGTCCACGGGAACGGCGTCCGCTGAAAGGACGTCCCGTTGATGGTGGCCGGCTCGCCGGCGACCGTCGCGGCCGCCAGGGGCTCGCTGGCGACCCCCTGGAACGTGCTCACCGCCTGACCGACCACGGCGCCCGCGGCCGGTTCGCTCGACACCAGGGCCGGCGGCGTGCGGTCGATCCGGAAGTAAGCGTAGGCCGCCGCCGCGTGCCCGGCACAGTCGCTCACCTGGGCCACCAGCAGGTGCTGGCCCTCGCCGGTGATCGCGGTGCCCGGCGTGTACGGCGCGCCATCGAGGGTCACCACGGCCCGCGGCGCCGCGGCGCTCGCCCCGTCGCTCACCTGGACGCCCGCGGCGACCGCCCGGTTCACCGGCACCGGCACGGCACCCGCCGGCGGCGCGGCCCCGGGGCCGGCGCCGGGGAACGGCCCGCCGTCGAGGGTCAGGGCGAGGGTCGGCACCGTGGCGTCCACGCGCCAGGAGGCGGCGGTCTGGGACGCGTTGCCCAGGACGTCGGTGGCGACGACCGACGCGGTCGCCGTGCCGTCGGCGCCACCCAGGTCGACGCCGCCGGCGCTCCAGCGGGTGCCGTCCGCCGACAGCACGCCGGCGTAGGTGGCGACGCCGCCGTCACTCTCCTGCACCGTCACCCGCACCGGCGGCGGCTGTCCGTCGAGGCCGGTCGCCGGGTTGGGGTCCGAGTAGGTGCCGCTCAGGCTGTAGAGCTCGCCCGCCGCCAGGCAGGCGCCGGACGCGGGCGTATCGATGCTGACGCCGGGCGGCAGGGTGTCCAGCAGGACGCTCACCGACGTCTCCGCCGTGTGGCCGGCGCGGTCGGTGGCGACGGCGCTCAGCAGGTTGGCACCGTCGACCACCGGCACGGTGACGGTGAACGTCCCGTCGCCCCCCTCCCCCGACAGCGTGGCCGCGACCCCGTTGACCGTCACCGCGTCGAGGTGGGGATCGGCCGCGGTGCCGGCGACCTCCACCTGGCGGTCGAAGACGATCGCGCCGTCGAGGGGCGCGGTGATGGCGATCGTCGGCGGCAGGGTGTCCAGGACGTAGACCACCGGCTCGGAGGTGGCCTCGTGGCCGAAGCTGTCCCGGGCGGTGGCGGTGATCTGGTTCTCCCCCTCGGCCAGCTCCACCCCCTCCGCCGTGAAGCCGCCGTCCCCGTCCACCACCGCCTCGACGCCGGCCACCGTCACGGAGTCGAGGTGCGGCTCGTCGACCTGGCCGGTGACCGTGACCGGCGTGGTCGCGACCAGGGAGTCCGCGGGGCTGTCCAGGTTGACCACCGGCGGCAGGGTGTCGACCACCACCGGGACGGGCTCGGAGTCCGCGGCGTGGTCCAGCACGTCGACCGCGTGGGCGACGATCTCGGAGTCGCCCTCGGGCAGCTCCACCCCCTCGGCGACGAAGGTGCCATCACTGACCGTCGCCTCCACTCCGCCGACGGTCACCCGGTCCAGGTGGGGATCGCTCACCGTGCCCCGCACGGTCACCGTGCGCTCGGTGAGCTCCGCCCCGGCCGCGGGCTCGGTGATCGCCACCTCCGGCGGAAGGGTGTCCCGCGTCACCGTGACCGGCGCCGACAACCCGTGATGATCGAGGGTGTCCACCGCCTCGGCGACCAGCTCGTTGGCCCCCTCGTCAAGCGGCACGCTGTCGGCGGCGAACTGGTCGCCGGTCACCGTCGCGGGCACCCCGTTGACGGCGACACTGTCCAGGTGGGGATCGACCGCGCTGCCGGTGACCGGGATCGCCGTCTCGCCGGTCAGCTCCGGCAGGGCGCCGGCGTCCAGCGTCACCTCGGGAGGCAGCGTGTCGAGGACGACGACCACCGACGGCGAGGCGGCGCTGTTGCCGGCCAGGTCGGTCGCCTCGGCGACCAGGAAGTTGTCCCCCTCCGTCAGGGCCACCCCGGCGGCTTCGAAGGTCATGCCGGAAACCGTCGCCACCACGTCCCCGACCCGGACCGTGTCGAGGTGGGGATCGGACACCTCGCCGGAGACGGTGATCGTCGGCGTGTCCAGGACCGTGCCGGCGGTGGGCGCGGTGATGGTCACTGTCGGCGCCGTGGTGTCCAGGGTCACCGGCACCGGCGCCGAGTCCGTGGAGCGGCCGAGCGCGTCCGTGGCGGTCGCGACGAGGATGTTGTCGCCCTCGGTCAGCGGCACGCCCTCGGCGGTGAACCGTCCGCCGTCGACCGTCGCCGCGACCCCGTTGACCGTCACCATGTCCAGGTGGGCGTCCTCGACCGTGCCGCTCACGGTCACCGGCTGGCTGCCGAAGAGGGTCTCGGGGGACGGGCTGTCGATCGCCACCGTCGGCGGTAGGGTGTCCAGGTCGAGGACCGCCGTCGCCTGGACCGAGCCGCCACAGTTGCTGGCGTCCAGGGTGAGCGTCACCAGGCCGTCCTCCCCCAGGTCGAAGCCCGGGAGGGTGAAGCTGCCGTCCCCCGGCACCTGGGCGGCGAGGCCGTTGACCGTCACTTCGGTCGCCGTGCCGGAGCTCCCGGCCAGGTCGACCACCCGCCGGCCCACCAGGGAGCCCGGCGGAGGCTCGAGCAGGGCGACCTCGGGCGGCACGATGTCGACCCGCACCTCGACCCGCGTCGTGTTGCCGGCCTGGTCCGTCGCCTCGAAGACCACCAGGCCGGGGTCGTCGGTCGCCAGGTCCGCCGTGCCGGTGAAGGAGCCGTCGTCCGCCACCGTGACCGGGTCGCCGTTGACGGTGAGCGTCACCGGCCCTTCGCCGTCCTCGGCCTGGCCGCTGACCGGGATCAGGCAGGTCTCGACCAGGTCCCCCTCGCCCGGCGTCTCGACCGTGAGCTCGGGCGGCACGTCGTCCACTTCCCGGACCACCCGGGCGCCGCCCGCGATCTCGACCTGACCGCCCTGGACGGCTCCGGCGAGGAGGCTCTTGCCACCCAGGTGAACTGCCGCAGAGGGCGCGTAGAGGAAGCCACGGACTACTGCCTGGGAGTCAATCGACACCGAGGCGCCGGCGCTCCACAGCCGCAGGTCGTAAGCACCGCCATCGGCGTTGATCTGGGCTCCGCCCTGGACGTCGATCGTCCCCGTCACCAGGATCTCGACCCGGCCATCCAGGACCAGGGTCGCGCCGCCGGCCAGGCGCAGGTCGCCGAGCAGGTAGGTGCCCGCCGGGATCGTCAGGCTGTCGTGGCCGTTGAGGACCAGGCTGCGGCCGTCCTGGCCACTCAGCGGGTCCTTGCCCTTGGCGGTCTGGGGCAGCGCCCCGTCGTCGTTCGACGCCTCGAGCGCCGCCCGCAGGGCGTCCAGGTCGACCGGGGCGCAGTCGAATCGCTCGGCCGCGACGCTCTCGGTGCCCGTGACCAGTGACGGCTTGCCGTGGCGCAGGATCTGCCCACCCGGCCCGGCGGTGGCGTCGCCGTGGACCTCGACGCCGCCGTCCAGCGTGATGTCGCCGTTGCTCCGGACATGGCCCTCCTCCGCCTCCGCCGCACCGGTCCGGAGGCCTTCCGAGGTGACCGCGGCGCCGCCGGAGAGGGTCAGATCTTGGCACGAGAGGAGGGCGTGGTCCCGCAGGTCGGCCGGCACGTCGAAGTCGCCGGCGTGAGCCGCCGCGGGCAGGGCGAGGGCCGACAGCACGAACAGCGTGGCAAGAGAGACGAGGGCACCGGGCCGGCCGGCGGCCGCGATCCCGCGCCGCCACCAACGACCAGCGCTCGCCGGCCGAGCCGACAGGTTGCCCGTACCTCTCATCGGTCGCCTCCCCATACCCTCACTGGCCCTCTCCCGCACCGGCCATGGCACGGTCGCGCCGCGTCTCGTCCTCCAGGAACCGCACCACGCCTTCCAAAGGGTGCGGCACCCGGTGCAGGCCTTCCGGCACCGCCACCAGGTCCTGGGGGAAGTCATCGATCCGCTCGAGCCGGGTCGTCACATCCTCGAGCTGCGACCGCAGGCTCGGTGGGCCGCTCCCGACCGTGCGCACGGTCCGCACCGCCATCGCCCCGCCGGTGTGCGCCCGCGCCGCGGCCAGGTAGCGGTCCACCGGGGTTTCCTCTGCATCGGCGTTCGCGCCCGCGTCCGCTCCTCGCGGCTTGCCGAGCACCGCGCCGAGGGCGGCGAGCGCCTCGACCGCGGCCGGGCGGAGGGTGACCGACGGATCCAGCCAGAGCTCCATGCCCGCGTCCGGCTGACTCTCCCGGGAGCGCTCGACCACGCGCAGATGGCGGACGCCGTCGCGCGTGAAAAGGGCCGCGCTTCCGCTCGCTCCCGCCTTGCCCGCGATCGAGCGGCCCCCGGCCGGACCGTTGCCGTTGCCCAAATCTTCGACCACGAGCTCTGACTCTGCGGTCGCGGGCGTCTCTTTCGATGCCGTGGTCGCGGAGGCTCGGGAGGCCGTCGCTGTCCCGGAGTCGGCCGCCGGCGCCTCCCGGCGGCTCTGGGCCCGGACCAGCCGATCGGCCAGGTCGCCCAGCCGGTCGAAGGTCACCGTCCAATAGGTGCCCTGGTCCGGCTGGATGCCGGTGATCTCCCGGCGCGCCAGGTCGACCACCACCCGGGTGCCGTCCGGACGGACGGAGACGATCCAGGAGCCGCCGTAGTAGTCGGTCACCGGCTGGGTCGCGAACCGGTCGCCGTCCGGCGTGGACTGGACCAGGTGGTGCTCGACCACGAAAGGCTCCGGGAACAGCGGTCCCTGCTGGGCACGGGCGGGCACCGAGAGGCTCACCAGCGTCAGCAAAGCCGCGACCAGCAGAACCCCGAGGAACCAAGCCCCCAGACGCTTCGACACTGAAAGCATCACGCCCCTTTCCACCCCGCAACAGCCCCGGGCGGGGGCGTCCCCTTCCCCCCGGAGGGCGGGAAGGGGATTGAGGGGTTGGGGGGAGATCCAGTGGATCATCGAGATAGATCGGGGCGGCGGAACCGGCGCCCCAAGGAGACTTGACTCATTCGTCACGATGCAGGTCCTTGGAGGTGCTTATTGCGGCTCGGCGGCGTCGAACGGGGCGGACGACGCCAGCGGTAGTGAGTCGATCGGCGGCAACGCGAGGCGCAGAGTCGTGGCCGCGCGGACCAGGCCGTGGCCATCGATGGCCACCAGGCTGAGCACGGTGCCTTCCCGGCCCCGCCAGGTGAACTGCACGCCGGTTCCGGGGACCCAGGCCTGCGCCAACCATCGGTCGCCGTCGCCCAGGCGGACCTCGGCGATGCCGTCGGCGTCGGACAGGGCGGAGGGCGCGACGTCGATTTGATAGGCGAGCTGGTCGGCACCCTCTTCCGGCCGGGCGGACAGCGCGATGCCGTCCGGGTTCCAGAGCGGCGCGTCGGCGTTGCCCCAGGCGGACGCGGCCGAGATCGCGCCGGTCGCAAGCTCGATCACCGGGTCGACCGACTGGAGCGTGGCGCCGCCGGAGACGGTGACCGTGTCGAACCGGAAGAGGCCCGACCAGGTGTCCCCCTCGTCGACGGCGATGGTCTCGGTGCCGTTGGGCACCAGCGTGAACGACGCCCCGTCCGCGGAGCCGATCCGCCAGGTTCCCTTGACCAGGCGGGCTGGCGTCTCGACCTGGACCCAGTGGCCGACGAAGTACGCCGGCACCGGCGTCGTCCGGTCGGTGACCACCGTCGCGCCGACAGATCCGGCCTGGGCCGTGCCGGTGCCGAGGGACGGCAGGTCGGTGATGCCGGAGACGCCGCCGTTGTCGACCAGCAGGTCACCGTAGGTCGAGCCCGGGCCGAAGGTGTAGACCGAGCCGGCGCCGCCGGGAACGCCGTAAGTCCCGGTCGTCGCCGAAAGCGCGTCGAGCAGGGTGGTGCCCGGCTCGAGACTCGAGTATTCGACTGCGATCGCCCCGCCGCCGCCGCGGCCGTAATTCGAGTAGTTGGCCCGGTTGCCCAACGCCTCGACACTGCCGGTGCCGGCCAGGGAAGACGTGCGGATCCAGACCGAGCCACCCGAGCCGCCGGAGCTCTTCCACTCACCGTCGGCGCGGATCACCCCGTCCACCTGGACACGGTCCGCGTCGATCGTCACCACGCCGCCACCGGCACCCGTGTAGCCGCCTCCGCCGGCCTCCTGGGGGCGGCAGACGCTGCCGAACGTCTCCGCCGCGGGTGCGTTGCGCACGCCGCCCTGACCGATGTGGCTGCCGCCCGAATCGCCGCCCGCCAGACCGTGGTCCGGGTAACTCGTCCCCCCGGGGTACCCCAGGCTCGACACGTCGATCGCGCCGCCGGCCTCCACGATCAGCTCGCTGACGGTGATCGGCAGGACCTGGGGCGACGCCGGATCCGTGGTCGGGCTGTCGCGGAGCGTCCCGTCCCCCGCGATCCGCAAGGTCTCCGCGTCGACCCGGTCGATCGTAACCACGCCTGCGGAGATCAGCTCCTGGCCGGCGACCCGGATCGGGTCCTCGCTCTCCAGGGTCACGCCGCCGGTCGCCGTCACGTTGTCGAACCGGTAGACCCCCTGCCACAGGTCGCCCTCGGCAAGGCCGAGGTCACCGTCCAGGGTGACGGTGACGCCGTCCAGTGCCACCGACGCAATCCGCGCGGTCCCCTTGAGCATCCCTGTCGCCGCGTCGTACGCCTCCACCCAGTGGCCGACGAAGTAGGCCGGAATCGGTTGCGCGCGGTCGGTCACCAGGGTGGCTCCGGCCGTCCCCGCCTGGGCGACGCCTGCCCCCAGGGACGGCAGCACCGTGACGCCGTTGATCCCGTGGTTGTCGACCAACAGGTCCCCGTACGTCGCGCCCGGTCCGCGGGTGTACACCGAGCCGGCACCGCCCGGGACGCCGTAGCTGCCGGTGGTCGCCGACAGAGCATCGAGCAGCGTCGTGCCCGGTTCGAGACTCGAGTACTCGATGGCGATCGCCCCGCCGCCGCCGCGGCCGTAATTCGAGTAGTTGGCCCGGTTGCCCAACGCCTCGACACTGCCGGTGCCGCCCAGCGAGGACGTGCGGATCCAGACCGAGCCGCCCGAGCCGCCCGAGCTCTTCCACTGGCCGTCGGCGCGGATCAGGCCGTCCACCTGCACCCGGTCCGCGTCGATCGTCACCACGCCGCCACCGGCTCCCGTGTTGCCGCCGCCGCCGGCCTCCTGGGGCCGGTAGACGCTGCCGAAGGTCTCCGCCGCGGGCGCATGGCGGATGCCGCCCTGGCCTACATGGCTGCCTCCCGAGTCGCCTCCCGCGAGACCGTGATCCGGGTAGCTGGTCCCCGCCGGATATCCCAGCGTCGAGACGTCGATCGCGCCGCCCGCTTCGACGATCAGCTCGCCGACGTCGAGCGTCAGGGTCTGGGGAGTGGCCGGATCGGTGGTCGGACGATCGGTCAGCGTGGCGCCCGACGCGATGCGCAGCGCGCCCGCCTCGATCCGGTCGGTCGTGACCACACCGCCCGAGATCACCTGCTCGCCGGCGATCCGGATCGGATCGTCGCTCTCCAGGGTCACCCCGCCCGTGGTGGTCACGTTGTCGAACCGGTAGACCCCCTGCCACAGGTCGCCCGGAGCGATCTGGAGATCGGCGTCCAGCGTCACGGTCAGCCCGTCGGCACCGATCGACAGGATGCGTGCGGACCCCTTCGGCGCGGTCGTCGCCCCGTCGTAGATCTCCACCCAGTGACCCACGAAATACGCCGGGATCACTGCCGCGCGGTCGGTCACCAGGCTGGCTCCGGCCGTCCCCGCCTGGGCGACGCCCGCCCCCAGGGCCGGCAGCACCGTGACGCCGTTGATCCCGTGGTTGTCGACCAGCAGGTCTCCGTACGTCGCGCCCGGTCCGTGGGTGTACACCGAGCCGGCACCGCCCGGGGAGCCGTAGCTGCCGGTGGTCGCCGACAGGGCATCGAGCACCGTCGTGCCCGGCTCGACCGACGAGTATTCGATGGCGACCGCCCCGCCGCCGCCCTCGCCGTAGCTCGAGTAGTTGGCCCGGTTGCCCAACGCCTCCACGCTGCCGGTGCCGGCCAGCGAGGACGTGCGGATCCAGATCGAGCCTCCGGAGCCGCCGGAGCTCTTCCACTCGCCGTTCGCACGGATCACGCCGTCTACCTGGACCCGGTCCGCGACGATCTTCACCACGCCGCCCCCGACACCCACGTAGCCGCCACCGCCGGCCTCCTGCGGACGGTAGACGCTGCCGAACGTCTCCGCCGGCGGGTTGTACCGGATGCCTCCCTGGCCGATGTGGCTGCCGCCGTAATCACCGCCCCCGAGACCGTGGCCCGGATAGGTGGTGCGCGCCGGGTACCCCAGCTTGGAGACGTCGATCGCGGCACCTGCCTCGACGATCAGCTCGCCGACGTCGAGCGTCATGGTCTGGGGAGAGGCCGGATCGGCGGTCGGACGATCGGTCAGCGTGGCGCCCGACGCGATGCGCAGCGCGCCCGCCTCGATCCGGTCGGTCGTGACCACGCCGCCCGAGATCACCTGCTCGCCGGCGATCCGGATCGGATCGTCGCTCTCCAGGGTCACGCCACCCGTGGTGGTCACGTTGTCGAACCGGTAGACCCCCTGCCACGCGTCACCTTCGGCAATCCCCGGATCGCTGTCGAGCGTCACCACCAATCCGTCCGCGGAGATCGAGGCGATACGGGCCGCGCCCTTTAGAGCCCCGGTCGCCCCGTCGGCGACTTCCACCCAGTGACCGACGAAGTACGCCGGGATCGGCGTCTGGCGGTCGGCCACCAGGGTGCCACCGGCGGATCCGGGCTGGGCGATGCCCGCCCCCAGTGCCGGCAGCCGCGTCACCCCGGCGGCTCCGTGGTTGTCGACGACCAGGTCGCCGTAGGTCGAGTCCGGCCCGAACGTGTACACCGAGCCTGCGCCGCCGGGTACGCCATAGGTACCGGTGCCGGCGTGGAGCCCACCGAGCAGGGTCGTCTCCGGATCGACCGACGAGTACTCGATGGCGATTGCGCCGCCGCCGCCCTCGCCGTAGCTCGAGTAGTTGGCCCGGTTGCCCAACGCCTCCACGCTGCCGGTGCCGGCCAGCGAGGACGTGCGGATCCAGATCGAGCCTCCGGAGCCGCCGGAGCTCTTCCACTCGCCGTTCGCACGGATCACGCCGTCTACCTGGACCCGGTCCGCGACGATCTTCACCACGCCGCCCCCGACACCCACGTAGCCGCCACCGCCGGCCTCCTGCGGACGGTAGACGCTGCCGAACGTCTCCGCCGGCGGGTTGTACCGGATGCCTCCCTGGCCGATGTGGCTGCCACCGTAGTCACCGCCCCCGAGACCGTGGCCCGGATAGGTGGTGTGCGCCGGGTACCCCAGCTTGGAGACGTCGATCACGGCACCGCACGCCAGGTAGACCGGGCCGGTCGCGTCGACCTGGAGCACCGCCTCCGGACCCAGCGAAGCCGCCCGGGTCAGTGTCGCCCCCGGGAGGACGATCAGGCCGGCGAGGGCGATCGGCTGGTCGAGAGTCAGGGTGCCGGCGCGGAGCACGGCGACCTGGCCGGTGAGGGCGCTCCAGTCGTTGGTGCCGTTGCCGTCGGCCAGCAGATCGACCGTGTCGACCGCGTCCAGGGTGAGGTCGGCCTGGGTCCGGTTGTTGCCGGCATCCACCACCTCGGCCCGCAGCTGCACGGTGCCGGCCGTCGCCGGCAGGGTGAAGGGAACCGCCAGGTCGAAGCTCAGGCGCGACCCGCTGTCCGGAACCAGGTGGGCGAACGGCTCGGTGGCGTCGCCGAGGAAGAGGTCGACCCAGGCGATCCCCTGGTCGTCGCTGGCGTGGGCGGAGAGGGTCGCGTCGTAGCCGGTCGGCAGGGTGGCGCCGTCGGTCGGGCAGGTGAAGGCGACCGTCGGAGGCACGTCGTCGGCCAGGGCGTCGACCGGCACGTCGCGGGTCGCCGTGCCCACGTTGCCGGTCGGGTCGACCGCCTCGGCCTCCAGGGTGAAGACCGTCGAGCCGGTGACCGGCGGGATCGTCCAGGTGGTGGTGATCGGGGTGCCGTCCGAGGTCTGGGTCGCGCCGTCGATGGTCAGCGACAGGGAGTCGACCGCGGTGTCGTCGGTGGCGCTCGCCATCACCTGCACCACGTCGCCGGCCGTGTACTGGATCTGGTCCGGATCGAGGGTGAGGGTCACCACCGGCGGGTCCGGATCGGCGACGATCGGGATGTCGAGCGACGCGGTGGTGAACGCCGCGCCGAGCTGGTCGGTCACCACCGCGGTCACGCTGAGGGACGTGAGCGCGGCGTCCGGCGCCGCGGTGACGGTGAAGGTCTCCGTCGCGTCGGTGCCGGTCACCGCGCGGGTCTGGACCGGCTCGGTGGCCGGGCCGCTCACCTGGAGCTCGATGGTCGCCAGCCCATCCGGATCGGACGCCTGGACCGTCACGTCGGTCGAACCGCCCGGCTTGACCCGCTCGGTGGCGCCCGCGGCCAGCACCAGGCTCGCCGTCGGTGCCTGGTTCGCCGCCACCGGGATCGACAGGGCGTCGGAGGTGGTCTGGGCGGCCGACAGGTCCTCGGCCACCGCCTGCAACCCCACCGGCGTGGCGCCGTCGGCCGTCGGGTCCACCTGGACGTCGAAGACCACCTCCGCCACGGTGCCGGTCACCTCCTGGCGCGCCGTCGCCACGGTCGCCGGGCCGGAGACCAGCAGGCTCACCGCAGCCAGGCCCTCGCGGTCGGTCGCCTGGACCACCACCTGGAACGGATAGCCGGCCGGCACCGGCGTGGTCACGTCCGGCGCTAGACCCGCCGTCACCGCCGGCGCCTCGTTGGGCAGCACCGTCCAGGTGGCCTGGTGGGTCACCGTCCGGCCTCCCAGGTCGGTCCCCTCGACCGTGTAGGTCACGTCGCCCGGCGTCGCGTCCACCGGCACACTCAGGGTCACCGGTCCGCCGGCCACGCTGAGCGGCTCGTCGAAGGAGTCGACCGAGCTCGTCGAGCCGTCCACCGACCAGGTCGTCCCGGTCGCCGTCAGGCCGAGCGGATCGCTCACCTCCCAGGAGAGCTCGATCGACGAGCCGAGCAGGATCTCCGTCCCCGGCTCCGGCGTGGCGGTGACGCTCACCCCGGGGCCCTCGCCCCGCAGCAGCGCCCTCGCTGCGCCGGTCAGCGCGATTCGGCCCCGGTCGTTGAGCGCCGGCGCCGGATCGCCCGCCGCGCCGAGGAGCAGGTCGTCGTCCGCCACCAGCCGGGCGAGACCGCTCGCCGCCACCGTCTCCAACCGGGATCGGCCGTGGAAGCGCACCGTGCCGCCCGCCGCGATCTCGGCGGCCGCCCCACCCAGCAGACCGCCGTCGTCCCGGACGCCCAACCGCACCCGGAAGCCGTCCGGGGCGGAAGCATCGGCCAGGCGCTCCTGGGTGACGATCGGGAAGGCGCCCAGGTCGGTGCCGTCCGCCGCCTGGAGCACCAGGGTGTCTCCGGTGAGGTCGCCGCGCACCCGCGCCGTGTCCAGGGTGACGGTCGCCGCTGTCCCGTCGACCGCCGCCACCGCGCCGTCGCCCAGGGCCGGTAGCGGGGTCACCGCCGCCGGCAGGCCGCCCGGGTCGCCCACCACCACCCGGCCGACCGCCGGACCGCTGCCGGCCAGATCGCCGGTCGGGCTGGCGTTCGGATCGGCCGGATCGAGCACGCCGACGAAGACCGTGCCCGCACCGCCGCGGCGCGCCGCCGAGGCGAGACCGCGCCGGTCGTTCAGTCCGCCGGCAGCCGTCACCTGGGTCGCCGGATCGAACCCGCCGTCGAACGTCCCGACCGTCAGCGAGATCCGGCCGCCGCCCCCGCCGCCGGTGTGCTGGCCGTCGTAGCCGGTGCCGCCGGCCGCGGAGATCGTGCCGCTCCCTTCGAGACTCCCGGCGGCCAGGCGGATCGCGCCGCCCGCACCGCCGCCACCGCCTGTCGCGTCGCCACCATCCGCACGCAGGTCGCCGTCCAGCCGCACGCTGGCGGTGCCGGCCAGGATCCGCGCCACGCCGCCCCCGGCGCCGCCGACGCTCGACTCGTTGGCGCTGGTGCCGCCGCCGCCCGGCAGGTGCGGATCGCGCAGGCTGTCGTAGACGGTGCCGGGCTCGTTCAGGTCGGTGCGGTCCCAGCCGCCCGCGGGCGAGCCGTAGCCACCGCGGCCGCCGTGGGAGCCGCCGGCCCGCGGCGCGCTGCCGGTCTCCCCCCGCAGCACCAGGGCCTTGGTCGGCGTCGCGCCGAGCAGGCCACGGCCGCTCACGTCGATGCGGCTCCCCGTGCCGACCGAGAGCGCCCGCTCCACCGCCAGCTCCAGGGGATGGAACAGCACGGCCGAGTCGTAGGTGGTGACCTCCGGCGCGGTCAGCGCGCTCGGCTGGACCGTCAGCACTCCGGCATCGATCGAACCGCCGGTGTAGAGGTGGAGCGCCCCGAGGCTCCGCACCGTGCCGTCCTCCTGGGGCCGCAGGCTGAGCGTCGTCCCGTCGAGCAGGAAGACGGCACCGGCCGGATCGCCGCCGGCGGCGACCATCGGATCGGCCGGGTCGACCGCCGTCACCACGCCTTCGTAGACCCGGCGGGTGGCGACCGCCGCCATGCGTACCTCCTCCACCGTCGCCGTGCCGCCGCCGTCGATCACCTCCACCTCGAACGGCAGCTCGGTGCCGGCGGGCACACCGTTCGGCACCTGCCAGAGCGCCTGGTAGTCGCCCTGGCCCGGCCCGCCCGTGCCCGCCACCAGCTCGCCGGCAATCCAGTCGGCGGCCAGCTCGATCGCGCCCGTATCCGGGTTGCGCACCGGGCCGCGGAAGCGGACGCTCACGATGTCGCCCGGCAGCAGCGAGCCGCTGGCGTCCTCGGTCAGGTCGCTCGCGGCCGCCCGCAAGAGGAGCCCGGCGCCGCCGGCCGAGACCACGGAGGTGTAGTCGGCCGGCCAGGGAGCCGCGGTCCACGGCACGATCCAGGCGGCGGTCGGGGCGGTCGGGTCCGCCTCCGGCGCCACGGAGAACGACAGGGGTTGCTCGGTCAGGTTGCCGCCCAGGTCGTGGACCCGTGCCGTCGCCACCACCGGCATCTCGGCGGTGACCAGGTCGACCGGCACCGTCAGGCTGGAGGTGCGGTAGAGGCCCGGCATGCCGTCCACCGCGGTCACCGTCAACGGCTCCGGGAAGAGGTCGGTCCGGTCGACGGTCACCTCGACCGTGTCGACGGCCGTCTCGGCGTCGGTCGCGCGGAGCTCGAAGTAGAACGACTCGCCCAGGAAGAAGACCGTCTCCGGGTTGCCGTCCACCAGCTTGGCCACGAAGCCGTCGACCGTGGCGGGGGTCGCGTCGTCCGCCACCGGCTGGCGGGCGCTCTCGAGCGTCCCCTGGGCGCCCTGGGAGTCGGTCACCCGGGCCAGCACGTAGACCGGCGTGCCCTCGGCCAGGTCGGGCGGCAGGTCGAAGTCGAAGGTCTCGGGCGCCAGGTCGGCCCAGTTGCCCGACGCCGGCCGGAGCAGCAGGCGGTCCGGGCTGTCGGCCAGCGGCGCGGCCACGCCGTCCGCCCGCAGCTCCGCCGACAGGGTGAGCTGGGAGCCGTCCAGGTCGTCCAGGCCGGTGACGGTCGCCCGCACCGACGAGCCGGCGTAGAGGGTGCCGGCGACCGGCGCCAGCGCCTCGAAGCTCACCGCGCCGACGGTGGGCGGCGTGTTGGGCAGCACCTCCATCTGGACTTCGACGACGTTGCTCTGGTTGGTGCTGGTATCGACCGCGCGCACCCAGACCGGGAACGGCCGCGGGGTGACGCCGTCGCCCGAGTAGGCGCCGACGAACGGGAACGCGAACGGGTAGGTCGTGGCCGAGTACGACGGGTCGACCGGATGGGACGGGTCGGTCGGGTCCGCGAAGTAGTAGTCGACCCGATCGAGGTCGCCGCCGGGCGCCTCCGCGGTGACGTCGTCGATCGCCGAGAGGGCCGGCACCAGCAGATAGTCGACCCCCTGGACCAGCTCGCCGTCCGGCGCGTTGGCCGGGAACGGCACCGCGTCGACCACCGGCGGGTGGGCGTCGTAGAGCCGGAAGGTCCGCTGGTACACCGGCATCGGGTTGCCGTAGACGTCGGTCAGGCCGGAGACGGTGATCCGCCGGTGGAGAGTGTCGTCCTGGAGCGTCACCCCCTCGACGATCTCCACCTGGACCGAGTAACCGCTCCGGGTCAAGTAGAGGGTCACCGGCAGGGCGACCCACTCACCGGTCGCGCCCTGCCCCTCAAGCACCACCGCGTCGCCCACGCCGTCGCCGTCGAACGCCTCGTCCGGCCCCTGGACCGCCTCGTTGAAGTCGAAGCGGATCGGCTGGGTCGGGTCGACCGGCCGGTCGAGCGACGGCGTCGTGGCGATCACCTCGGGCCCGACGCCGTCCGAGGTCTTGAAGTTGGAGCCGACGTCGCCGCTGGTGGTGAGCGGCCGGCCGATGCGGTCACGCACGCCGCCCGGTCCGCCCCGGACGTCCAGGGTGTAGGTGGTGAAGTTCTCGTACGGCGTCGACGGCGTGAACCGGACCACCTGGTAGCCCTGGGCGTCGATCGCGGAGGTCCATGCACCCACCGCCGCCGTGCCGTCGGCCGCGGTCAGGTGGAAGTAGGTGCTGCTCGACTGGCCGGTGGGCAGGACGTTCGACAGCAGCGGCTCGGAGAAGACGATCTCCACCGGCGCCGTCCGCGACACCCCTTCGAGGCCCGGCGGCGGCACGATCGAGACGATCCGCGGCGGCGCCGCGTCGAGCAGCAACGCCGGCAGCGGATTGTCGTAGCCGTCCGGGCCGACCAGGTTGCCGGTGGCGCCGGCCTGCTGGTCGCCGTTGTTGTCGCGGGCCGAGAGGTGATACCCGCCGGTGGGCAGGACGTCGAAGCGGTAGGCGCCGTCGGCGTCGGTGAGCACGGTCTGGACGTCGCCCTGGGAGTCCTGGATCTGGACGATGATGCCCGGAGCCGGTACCAGGGTCGATGGGTCGCCGGTATAGCGGTCGTCCGGCACCGGCAGGTAGACCACGCCGTGGGCCGCCACCGCCGGCGCGAGCTGGACCGCCAGCTCTACCACCTCGTCGTCGTAGGTCAGCGTGCCCCGCGCGGTGCCGCCGGTGCCGGTGGCCGGCGACGAGGCGCTGGCGGTGAGCGATCCGGCCGGCACGCCGGCGAAGCTCACCGTGCCGCCGGCTCCGGTGACCGACGGGAAGCGCTGGCCGGAGGCGTTGAGCGTCACGTCGGCCCCGGCGACCGGCGCGCCCGCGCCGTCGACCACCGACACCCGCACCGCGCCCTTGGGCTTGAGCACGAGCTGGTACGGGCTCGCCATCGTGCCGTCGCCGTCGATCGGCGCCGGCGAGACCAGGTCGTGGAAGTACACGCCGGCCGCGCGCTGCTCGCCCGAGACCTCCTGGGCGCTCAAGTTGGCGGAGCGCTCGACCAAGAGGTCCGGGAAGTAGAACAGGCCGGTCGACGCGTCCGGCACGCTGCTGGTGAAGTCGTAACCGCTCTGGGTGATCCGGGTGCTGAACAGGCCACTGGTGACGTCGACCGGGGAGATCCCGGCGGTCAGCTTCTCGAACAGCTGGACCCAGACGTCCCCCACCGGCTCGAGCACCATCACCACGTCCGCCACCGGCGAGGTGTCGGTCAGGGTGGCCTCCGCCCGGGCGCGCCGGGCCGAGGTCTGGACCGCCGCCTCCAGGTTGAAGGTCCCCTCGGGGATGCCGAGGAACGAGAACCGCCCCTCCTCGCCGGCCGTGCCGCTGGTGGTCGCCAGCGCCGTGACCCGGCCGCCGGCGGTCTTGCCGTTGAGCTGGACCGTCCCGCCGGCGACGCCGACCGTCCGCGAGGCGTCGTCGTAGAGGGTGCCACGGACCTCGCCCCGCTGGTCCAGGGAAACCGTTCCGGAAACGTGCTCCCCCGGGGTCAGCACGGCGAGCCCGCCCAGCCGGCCGCTCCGGCCGGTCGGCGCGTGGAAGGCGTAGACCGAGTAGGTGCCGAGGGCGAGGGCGTCGAAGTAGACCTTGCCGTCCGCCCCGCTCACCGTCCACTCGCCGTTCGACAGCCGCACCTGGGCGTCCGCCACCGGGCCGCCGGTCTCCGGATCCCGCACCAGCACCTCGAGCGAGCCGATGCTGGTCGACATCACGATATCCGGCAGGTCGAGCACCTCCCAGTCGGCGGTGATCGTGCCCCGCGCGCTGCCCGAGCGGCGCACCTGGTCGCTGTCGCGGGCCACCACCGTCACGCCGCCGGCGTAGACGTGGGAGACCTGGTAGCGGCCGTCGGCGTCGGTCAGGAAGAAGGTCCCCGCCTCCGGCAGGCGGCGGTACGGGAACGAGCTCTCGCGCAGGTAGTACTGGGCGAAGGCGAGCGGCTGGAGGACCCCGTTGAGCTGCTGCAGCACCCGGCCGCGGACGGTGCCCTGGGCCTTCATCTGGACCGTCAGCTCGAGCTCCTGGCCGCCCAGGTGGACGGAGCCGATGGTCCGGCCGATGCGCTCGACCGTGCCCACCGGGCCCTCGGCCGTGACCACCACCTGCCCCTGGGGCACCAGCTCGAAGCGGAACCGGCCCTGGGCGTCGGCCTGCTGGGTCTGGGGCAGCAGGCCCTTGGCCGCGAGCGTCACCGGGATGTCCGGCACCGGCGTGCGGCCGTCGACGTCGACCACCTGGCCGGTGACCGTGGCCGCGTCCTGGAAGACCACCTCGTGGTGCTTGGTCTGGCCGGCGAAGTCGATGGCGCCGTCGATCGTCTGGATGCCGTGGAACGGGTTGTAGGCGACGATCTGGTAGGCACCCACCGGCAGGGTCAGCTCCAGGTCGCCGTTGGGGTCGGTGGTGGTCTCGATGTACGAGCCCTTGAGCTTGATCCGCCACGAGCCGTCGTGGAACCAGGTGGGCTTGTAGTAGATCGGCGTCAGGATGCCTGTCGAGCTGGCGGTGGTGGTGTGGACGGTGACCACGCCGCTCCCCACCATGCGCAGGGTGACGAACGGGCGGTGGCCGCCGTAGACCACGTCCGTCGTGGTGCCGGCGAAGTAGCCGACCCGGCCCACCTGGAGGCCGTCGTCCACGTGGGCGAGCACGGTGTGCCCGCCGACCCCGACGTCGTCGAACGAGAAGCTGCCGTCCGGCAGGCTGGTGATCGAGCGCCCTTCGTCCCGCAGCACCACCTCTACCCCGCCCAGGGGACGGCCGAGCGGGTCCTCGACCACCCCGTCGATGCCCCCCTTCATCGATTCCAGAACCACCCGCTGCGCCTCGACCACGTCGGCGGTCACGTCCAGGATCGGCGGCAGCGCGACCTGCCCCTGGAGACCACGGGCGTAGTCGATCACCGTCACGCTGTAGGGGTGGTCCTCGGTCCCCTGGACCGGTACGCCCTCGATCCGGTAGCGGCCGGTGGCGTCCGAGTAGGCGAACACCCCCGGACCGGAGATGAAGGCGACCGCCCCCTCGACCGGCAGGTCGGAGTTGGTGATCGGATCGTGGAAGACGACCAGGCCGGTGACGACACGGGTGGCGCCGTCCGAGAGCTGGAGGGTCACGTCCGGGCTCTCGCCGGCGGCCAGGGTGAGGCTCGACACCACCGAGCTCCGGCTGATCTCCCAGGAGGCCGCCTGGAGGGTGACCAGGCCGGCCGGCACGTCGTCGAACCGGAAGCGGCCGAAGGCGTCGGTCAGGGTGTAGTCGACCGGGTGCCCGTTGGAGTAGACCTGGACTTGGGCACCGTCGACCGGGTCGCCCGAAGACAGCCGGACCACCCGGCCGGTCACCGTGCCCAGCTCCGGCGGCGCCCGCGGGATCTCGAGCCGCACCTGGACGGTGTCGCCCGGCTCCTCGATGCCGATGGTGGCGTAGGCGTGGCGCCCGTCCTTGTCCTTGCCGGTCAAGGTCACCGGCCCCACCGGCGCGCCGCCGATGCGGAACGAGCCGTCCTCCTCCGTGGTGACCGAGAGGGCTTCGCCGAACAGGGTGCTGGTCGCCGTCACCGAGCTGTCCGGCACCGCCTCGCCGGTGTCCTGGTAGACCAGCTCGCCGGTGATCACGCCCCGGCCGAGGAGCGCGATGTTGACGTGGGCGAGGCGGTTCTGGAGCCGGATGCGCGAGCCGATCTCCTGGACGTCGGCCGGCTCGAGGTCGGGGTCGCTCCCCTCGGGCACCTTGGCCCGCAGCAGGTAGCCCTCCTTGACCTTGTGGTCCCAGTTGGGGCTGCCGATGAACCCGAAGGCGAAGCGTCCGTCCGGCCCGGTGGTCTGGCGTCCGGCGATCTCCAGAACGTCCTTCGTGCCGAACTGAGTCTCCTTACGCCAGATGCGGATCAGCTCGACCTCGGCGCCGGCCGCCGGCTCGCCGGTGCCGCGGATCACCCGCCCGTCGACCAGGGCGCCGACGTGGAGGGGGGAGGTCTCGAGGCGCGGTGCCGGCACGTCCGGGTCGAGCTGCTCGCCCCAGGTGTCGACGATCGCCGCGAGATCGAGGGCGTGGTGGTGCTGAACCAGCGGCCCGCCGGTCGACGGATCGATCAGCGGGCTGACCCCCTGGGAGTAGCGCACCGCCACCACCCGCGGATCGTCCTGGACGAAGGCGGCGGTGCCGACCAGCTCGGTGTCGAGCGTCGCCGGGTCGCCGCCGGTGTCCAGGCCGTCGAAGTGGGAGTCGATGCGGAAGGACGCCGGGTCGAGGACGGTCTCGTCCGGCGGCCGGTTGAACAGGTAGACGATGCCGTTGCCGTAGCGGTTCGGCCGGTAGATGTTGCCCAAGAGGTCCGGGCCGCTCTCGTTCAGCCGGAAGTCCTGGGCAGCGCCGATCACCCGGAACGGCGGCCGGTCGACCCGCCGCTCGCTGGCGCCCGACGGCGGCGGCTCGGCCGCCCCGACCGAGAAGTGGACGCTCCCCCCCGGGGCCACGTCCACCTGCCCGAGATCGAGGCGCCGGAAGCTCCGCGGGTCGGCGTCGTCCGGCAGGATCACGACCAGCCGGCCCGAGGCGGTCGAGGTGCCGTCGTTCTCGAGCGCCAGGTCGAACACCTCGGAGCGCTCGACGTGGCCGATGACCGCCAGCGGCACCCGGTCACGGCCGCCGGGGATCTCGTCGACGCCGTAGACCTCGCCGTAGGGAAGCGTCCGCACGCTGGCGCCACCGCCGGCGATGCCGGAGAGCTCGCCCTCCCCTTCCGCCGTCGGCCGCCGGATCGCCAGCCGGGGCGCCGAACCGGAGCCCACCGGCACCAGCTCCGCCGCGAGCCACGGATCGGTGTAGGAGGCGGTGGTGGCCCAGTGGTCGAGCAGGCCGGTGGCGCTCAGGTTGCGGGCGCTCTGCTCGTGGCGCAGCAGGGCGGCCATCTCGGCGCCGGCCGCCTCCCCCTTGGACAGGAGCCGGCGCAGCTCGTCGATCTCCGCCAGCGGCTCCCGGTTGCCGAGCTGGTCGAGGGCCAGGACCTCCAGCGATTCGAGGAGCTGCTCGCCGATGAAGGTCCGGTGCCCCGCCTGCCCCAGGTCGATCGCCCGCCGCTCGACGTCACTCCGGATGACCCGCGGCAGGTCCGCCGGGATCTGGGCCGCGGGTGCCACCGCCAGGCTGTAGGTCAGGCCGAGGAAGCGCACGTTGGCGCGCAGGAAGTCGCCGGTCGGCACGTACGGCTCGTCCAGCCGGTCGCTGAATCGGGGCAGAACGAGGGACGCGGGCGACAGCGGGATGCCCAGCTCGCCCACCCCGGTGCGCAGCTGGATCGTCCCCTGCCCCGCCGACGAGCTCGACTGGAACGTGGTCGCCACCACCTTGCCGTCGAGCTCCGCCACCATCCGGTACTCGACCGTCTCCGCCTGGCCCGGCGCCAGGGTCTCGATCGTCCGCCGCAGGGCGTCGTTCGGGTCGTCCGGATGGACGCCGGTCAGGTGCTGCTCGTCCAGGTCGACGGTGATCAGGTTCTGGGTCGCCCGCGACAGGTTGGTGACCGTCACGTAGAGGGAGTACGCCTCCCCTTCGCGCACCACGTCCGGGTGGCTGAAGGTCAGGTTGAACCGGGCGTCCACCACCTCGACCGCGGCCTGGGTGCGCGAGAGCACCGGTAGCGGGTCCCGCCCCGGCCGCTCGATCTGGCCGGTGACGTCGATCGCCAGGGTGTGGGTGCCGGCGGCCAGCCCCTCGATGGTCCAGGCGGCGCTCCCCTGCTCTCCCGGGTCGAGGATGCGCGAGCCGTCGGCCTGGACCACCGGCACCCGCTGGCCCGCCGCCACGGAAGGATCACTCTGGACCACGCGGAGCACCGTCCCCGAAGGCAACCGGATCTCGGCGCCCAGGTCCGCCAGCTCCACGTCCGTGCCCTGGGGCGCGCCGTTGGCCACGATCAGCCGGGCCTCGAAGAACTGGTTCAGGTAGCTGACGCTCCCCGGCATGACGATCGCGCCGAACAGCGGGAAGGACAGCGACTGGTCCTCCTCCTCCCGTAGCTTGACCGTCTCCCGCGGTTCCTGCTCCAGGACGAAGGGGACGATCCGTGGCGGCTGCCAGCGCTTGACCATGCGCACCACGTCGTCCGGCAGGCCGTCGAGCATGACGTGGGGCGGCTGGAGCGGCTGCACCGGGTCGAAACCGTTGTAGACGATCGGCAGCTCGATCTCGACCGTTTCATTGCCGAAGGCGAAGCCGACGGCGAAGTCGAACGCCTGGAAGTCGTCCTGGCTCAGGGTGATCCCGCGCGCCTGGAGGTCGGCCAGCGAGAGGGTCCGGACGGTGGCCGAGGTGAGGACGATTTCGCGCACGTGGAGGAGCGCCACCGACGGCTCCGCCGCCCCCAGCACCCGGCCCGACGCCAGGTCGACCAGCCGGATGTTCTCCAGCCGGTACTCGCCCTCCTGCTGGAAGCCCGGCAGGACGAAGGTGCCGCCCGGCAGGGTCTCCATGGGCAGCCCCTCGGGCGCTTCCGGACCGCGGAGCTCCGCCCGGACCACCAGGCCGGCCACCCGTGGATCGCCGGGAAGGACCGATCCGCAGGGGTCGTCGACGCCGCCGAAGCAGGTGCGCACCCGCGCCCGTTCACCGACGTCGATGGTCTGGTCGGCGTCCGTGGTCACGCCGTCCGCGTAGAGCGTCAGGCGGCTTCCCTGGATCAGGAGCTGGCCGCTGGCGAGGGGGCCGGCGGCGGTGGCGGGAGCGGCGAGGCCCGCGAGCCAGAGGCAGCAGGCGGCGGCTACGACGATACGGACGACGCGGAGCATGCAGGATCGGGACGACGAATTCACAAGAACTCACCGCGGTCGCGAAAGCGAACCGGCTCGATCAATCAACAACAACAAGAACGATGGGAAACGTAGTACCCCGCCCGGTCCCTGTCAAATCATCGGCAGAGTAAAGATTCTTGTGTATTTGAGGGGGAAGTACTTCGACTGGACAAAAGCCCTTGAACGAAAGGGTTTTGACGAGGGAACGCAAGACCTCTCCCCGCGGCGAAGTGCTCAAATAGAGATAACGCAATGTCCGCGGCGGGATCGAACGGGGGCGGAGGGGTCCGGACGGACCCCTCCGGAAGGAAGCTTCGGCGCCGACCTTCAGAAGAGCAGCGCGTAGCCGACCTTGAAGAAGAAGGTCCGGTCCCTCTGCGTCAAGCTGAACTGCTCGGTTCCCTGGCGGGTGTCGTTGTAGCCGAGGAAGAGGACCGTCTGGGGGTTGACCTCGTACGAGAACAGGAGCTGGGTGAACAGGTCCTTCTGTTCCTCGCGGACCGGCACCGGGTAGGCGTCCGGGTTCTGCTGGAGATCCTGGTACTGGAAGATCGCCCGCACGAACGCCCGGGTGCTGAACTGGTAGACCATCAGCGCCTGGGACAGATCGACCGTGTACAGCTCCCCCGCGTCCACGTCCAGGCGCTGGCGCACGTGATCCAGGCGCAGGTTGACGTGGCGCCCGACGCGCATCTCGAGACCCGGCTGGATCTCGACGATGTCGGCCGACTGGGCGTTGGTGAAGTCGATCGCCTTGCCGGTCTCCGCGCGCAGCGAGAAGGCCAGGTCGCCGGTCGGCTTCATCTGGAGCTCCACGCTCTGCCGGTCGGTGTCGTAGAGCTGGTCGATGTACAGCTCCGAAGCCTTGGAAGCCGTCACCTCGACGGCCGTCTGGTACGGCCCGATGTAGTCGAAGACGAGCTGGACGTTGTCGTCGGTCTTGTTGCCCGCCTGGTCCTCGGTGTAGAGCGCGTTGACGCCGAAGATCAACTGGTCGTACCAGGTGTCGCCGTTGCCCCAGACCCGCCGGAGCAGGCGGCCCTCGCTGGTCTGGACGTCGACCCGCGGGACGAAGCCGCTGTCGGCGCGGAAGTCGTCGGACAGGTCGGTGTGGCTGAGGGTCGCCACCCAGTTGCGGCTCAGGTAGTCGTACTGGAGCAGCCAGCCGTCGCCGGTCAGGTCGCGGCCCAGGCCCGAGCCGGTCGGGTAAGAAGTGTCAGAGCGCAGGTACTGGAAGCGCAGGGCGTTGGAGCTGTTGAAGCGCAGGAAGCCGTCCAGCCCGTAGAGGTCGTTGTTGTAGTCGTTGCCGTTCCGGCCGGTGTAGAGCACGCCGAGGGTGGAGTTCGCCCCCACGTCCCGGCGGTAGCGGAAGACCGAGCTGGTGACCTCGTCGTCCAGGAAGGCGAAGCGCGACCCCTGGTTCGACGGCAACAGCAGGTTGGTCTGGCGGTCGCGGGCGATGAACGCACCGACGGCGTTCTTGCCCTCCTTGCCGGTCACCTTGGCGCCCCAGGCCGGGTCCGCCACCGTACGGGTGAAGACCGCCTGGAGCGGCGTGGTGTAGAAGTCGGCGCCTTCGAGGAAGAAGGGACGCTTCTCCGGGTAGAACAGCGCGAAGCGGGTGTTCACCTCGAGCTGGGCCGAGTCTGCCTCGACCTGGGAGAAGTCCGGGTTGACCGTGCCCGAGAGGGTCACGTTGGGCGTGATCCCCCAGCGCCCGGAGAGGCCAGCCTCGGTGTCCGTGTCACCCGATTCGAGCGACCCGTCAGGGAATTGGGGCCGCACGTCGGTGCGCTGGACGGTGACGGTCGGATCGAGCTCCACGTTGAGGCCCGGGCGGATGCCGGAGAGACCGGAGATCTTGTTCTCCTGGCAGAGGGTGCAGTCCTTGTTGCGATCGGTGTACTTCGACGAGATCCGGTGCCGGGCGCTCCGCGGGTAGTTGCGGAACGCCTCGAAGCCCCAGGTCTGGTCGCCTTCGGTCCGGGGGAAGCGGAGCTGCTCCAGGGGGACCGCCGCCTCGACCACGTAGCCTTCGTCCGTGATCCGGCCGCGCGACTTCCAGATCGCGTCCCAGGAGAAGTCCTCCACCTGGTCGATCTCGCTGAACACGGCGTCCACCTGCACCCCCAGCGGGTTGATCCGGAACTGGAACGCCCGCCGCTGGTCGTTGAACGGGTCGACCTGGAAGCCGACGTGGTCGTTCTGCACGAACAGGCGCACGTTGTCCCGGTCCATGAGGTGGGCCCGGATCTGCTCCGGGTGCGGGTCGTGGGCGATGAACGCCACGTACAGGTTGTGGTGGTCGTAGGTCACCAGGCACTCGGTGGCGACCGGCGGCACGACGTTGTCCCCGGGGAACCACTCGTAGGCCAGGGGGATCGACAGGGCGTCCTTCCAGGCCGGCTCGTCCAACTTGGCGTCGATGGTGATCTCGGAGTCCGCCCGGGTCACCTCGAAGTGGAGGATTCCGGGGTCTTCGAGCTGTTGGGGCTTGGTCTCTTCGCTCCCCTGCTGGGCAGACAGCGGACCCACCTGGCCGAGCAGGCCGAGAAGGCCGAGAAGACCCAGGAGGGCAAACCACGGCGGAACGATCCGGCGGATCGTGCTCTTCGTCGTCATCGCGGAGCTCCCCTCTAGGCGCCGGCGGCGCCTTCGGCTGCCGCCTCCGCGGCGGCCTCTTCGCTTGCGTTCGTGCTCGTGGCGGCCGCGGCCGCCGGCTGCTCGTCCTCGTCGTCGCTCACGGCGTCCGGGAGGTCGGTCTCGATGTCCCGCAGCGGCCGGTAGAGGAAGCCGGCGATCGACACCAACACCGGGAAGGCCGCGATAGTCAGGAAGAGCAGGCCGATGCCCCGGCCCTGGCCAACGCCGCCGAGGACGTGGCCGAAGATCGGTGCCATCGGCCCCCCCTTGGCCATGGCCGGCTCGAACAGGTAGTCCGCCAGCGGCCCGGCCGCCAGGTCGGCGATCGGCACGGTGAACTGGGCGACCATCCGGCGAACGGCGAACACCCGCCCCTGGATGTCCGGCTCCACCTTGCTCTGCCAGATCGCCTGGCTGCAGCCCTGGATGATCGGCACGCCGACCATCATCAGGAAGACCGACCCGGCCACCAGCGGCCAGTAGGGCCTCAAGCCCGCACCCAGCACCGCGACCCCGAGCACCAGGCCGAAGCCGAGGATGCCGTAGATCCGCTTCTTCGGGCCGCCGGTGATCATCATGATGATGCTGCCCACCAGCATGCCGGCGCTCGACACCGACAGCACCGTGCCCAGGATCGCCTCGTTGGCGAAGGAGAGCACCAGCGGCGTCACCAGCACGGTCGCCATGCTGACCACCAGGTTGATCATGGCGAAGAAGACCAGGATCGCCATCAGGCCCTGGCGCTTCAGGATGTAGTGGAAGCCGTAGGTGACCTGCTTCTTGAACGGCAGCTTGGCCGCCGCCGCGCCCTCGGCGCTCTGCTTCGGGCTGGGCACCGGCACGAACGCCAGAACGCCGACGGCGAAGAGGAAGGTGGAAAAGTCGATCACCAGGACGCCCTGGATATCGATGGTCACCATCAGGAGACCGGCCAGGAGCGGAGCCACGATGCCGGAGGCGGCCTGGCCGAACTGCATCATGCCGCCGACCCGCCCGTAGTGCTTCTTCGGCACCATGAGCGTGGTGGCTGCGATGTAGGCCGGCCACTGGAAGGTCTTGAACACCGAGTTGAGGGCCGCCGCGATGTAGATGTGCCAGATCTGGAGCCCGTCCTTCCACAGCAGGAGGGCGACGGCGAGTGTGACCATGCCGGACGCGGTGTCGGCGCCGATCATCACCCACTTGCGGTCCCAGCGGTCGACCAGGGTCCCCGCCACCGGCGCCAACAGGATGCCGGGCAGGCCGGCGAAGAAGACGATCAAGGCGAACTGGGTGACCGAGCCGGAACGCTGGTACGCCCAGACGCCCAGCGCGAAGCTGGTCAAGCCGGAGCCGACCAGCGAGACGAGCTGCCCCCCCCAGATGGAGCTCCAGAGCAGCATGCCCCGGGACTTGGTTTCCTGTGCCATCAGTTCAATCCCTCCTCAACGAGCTCGTGCTCGCGGTTGCTTCGTGGTTGGTCCATCAGGCGAGGGCACCCGCCGGCTGATCGGCCGGTAGCTCGGCGTCTTTCCGGGCCGCCACGCCGACCTCCGCCAGGAAGTGGCGGAGCACCTCCTCGGCCCGGTCGACCACGCGGCGGATCGTCGCCTCCTCGTGGACCTGGGTGCTGTACTCCCACTTGATGAGCATCCGGTCGTGCTGGATGTAGATCCCGACCGCCAGCGGCCGGAGCCGGGTCGTGGTGTTGTCGAGCACATAACCGCCCCAGCCGTCGGCCTTGCGGAAGGTGTGGAGCTGCTCGGCGTTGTCCGGACCGAAGTAGTTGAAGAAGACGTCCGGCTCCGGCATCGACCGCATCTGTTCCGCGATCTCTTCGTCCCGCGCCAGGTAGCGCAGGATGCCGTAGCCGATGCCGCCGTTGGGGATGTCCCGGAGCTGCTGGTTGACCGCCCGCAGGCTCGCCTCGAGCCCGTCGCGGTCCGCCACCGAGAGCGCCACCGGGAAGATCGTATTGAGCCAGCCGACGGTTCGGGTCAGGTCGGTGTCGTCGTAGAGCGCCTCCCGGCCGTGGCCGAGCAGGTCGACCAGGAAGGTCTCGCCGCCGGTCCAGCCGCGGAAACCGTGGAGCATGGCGGTCAGCAGCAGGCCGTCGATCTGGACCTTGTACTTGCGCGGGATGTCGATCAGGAGCGCCCGCGTCTCCTCGACGGTGAAGCGGCTCTGGACGCTCCGCGCGCTGCGGAACTCGTTGGCCCCCTCCGGGTGGTCCTTGGGCAACGCCGTCGCCCGGCGCCGTTCGTCGCTCAGCCAGAACGGCAGCTCCTCGCGCATCGCCTCGCTCGCCGCGCGCTCGGCCAGCCGCTCGGCCCACTGCTTGGCGGCGGTCGTCTTCGGCTGGCGCGTCGGGGTCTCGCCCGCCGCCAGCGCCCGGTAGTAGGTGTCGAAGTCGTCGAGCAGGGTGTGCCAGGAGCCGATGTCGGCGGCGAAGAAGTGAGTGATCAGGAAGACCAGCTTCTCGCGCCCCGGCCCCCGGTCCAGGTAGGCCCCTTTGAACAGCGGGCCGCCGGTGAGGTCGAAGCTCCTGGTCAGGTCGAACACCGTGTCCCGGATGCGCACCTGCTGCTCCGCCTCGTCGAGGCCGGCGAGGTCGATCCGGTGGAGCTCCACGCCGCCGGTCTCCGGCGGCTCGGGGTCGGTGACCATGCGGGGCACACCGTCCGCACCCGGCGTCTCGGCCAGCCGCACCCGCAGGTTGTCGTGCTGGGCGAGGAGCAGGCGCATGGCCTCCTCCACCGCGTCGACGTCGACCGCCGTGTCCAGCTCGAGCAGGGTGCCCAGGCTGTGCCACCCCGGGTTCGGGTGGGAGAGCTCCAGGAAGTGGAGCTGGGCCGGGGTGCACGGCGTGTCGCCGGTGACCGGCCCCTGCTCGGCCACGATCTCGGAGGTGCCGGCAACCGCCGCCAGCTCGGCGACGGTGCGGTTCTGGAACACCTGCTTGGTGGTCACCCCGAGGCCGGCCTTGTTGGCCTGGGAGACCACCTTGATGACCATGAGCGAGTCGCCGCCCAGGTCGAAGAAGTCGTCGTTGACGCCGATCCGCTCGATCTCGAGCACCCGGCCCCAGATCTCCACCAGCGCCGCCTCGGTCGGGTTGCGCGGCGCGACGTACTCCTCCCCCAGCTCCGGCCGGTTGCGGTCGGGCGCCGGCAGGGAGCGCCGGTCGACCTTGCCGTTGGGGGTGAGGGGCATGGTATCCAGGACGATGAAGATCGGCGGCACCATGTAGTCGGGCAGGCGCTCCTTGAGATAGGCGCGGAGCGCGCCCACGGTCGGTGCCTGCTCCGGGTCGGACGCCACCAGGTAGGCCGCCAGCCGCTTGTCGCCCGGCCGGTCCTCGCGGACGATCACCACCGCCTGCTCCACCGCCTCGTGACCGACCAGGACGCTCTCGATCTCGCCCAGCTCGATGCGGAACCCGCGGACCTTGACCTGGTGGTCGATCCGGCCCATGAAGGCGAGAGTGCCGTCCGGGCGCCAGCGCACCAGGTCGCCGGTGCGGTACATGCGCCCCCCCGGCTCCACCGGCGCCGCCTCGGTGAACGGGTCGGGAACGAAGCGCTCGGCGGTGAGCGCGGGCCGGTCGCGGTAGCCGCGGGCCAGGCCGTGGCCGCCGATGAACAGCTCCCCGGGCACGCCCACCGGCACCGGCTCGAGCGCCGGGTCGAGGACGTAGAGGGCGGTGTTGGCGATCGGTCCGCCCACCGGCACCGCCTCGGCGCCGGCGGTGACCCGGAGCACCGCGCTCCAGATGGTCGTCTCCGTCGGGCCGTACATGTTCCACAGCTCGCCTCCGTCCCCCTTGGCCAGTGCCGCCAGCAGGCGGTCGGCCAGGTCCCGGGGCAGGGCTTCCCCACCGCACAGGATCTTGGCCGGCGGCGGTCCCTCCCAGCCGGCGTCGAGCAGCAGGCGCCAGGTGGCCGGCGTCGCCTGCATCACGGTCGCGCCGGCGCTCGTGGTGCGTTCGAGCAGAAGCTCCCCCGCCTGGGCAGTCTCCCGGGCCGCGATCACCACCGTCCCGCCGGTCACCAGCGGCAGGTAGAGCTCGAGGCCGGCGATGTCGAACGAAAGCGTCGTGACGGCGAGCAGCCGGTCGCCGGCGCCGAAGCCGGGCGCGGTCGCCATGGAGCGGAGGAAGTTGACCACCGAGCGATGGGCTACCTGGACCCCCTTGGGCTTCCCCGTCGAGCCGGAGGTGTAGATGACGTAGGCCAGGCTCTCCGGGCCAGCGGAGGCGGTGGCGTCCAGCAGATCGCCGGCCGGCGCCGCCGCCGCGATCTCTTCCCGGTCGGCGTCGATGCGGACGAGCCGGCGGCTCTTCGCCACCTCCGGCAGCTTCTCTTCGAGATCCGCCTGGATCACCAGGAGCGGGAGCCCCGAGCTCTCCACCACGTAGCCGATCCGGTCCTCCGGGTACTCCGGGTCCAGGGGGACGTAGGCGGCGCCGGACGCCATCACGCCGAGCACCGCCACTAGCATGTCGAGGGAGCGCTCGAGGAAGACCCCGACCAGGGTCTCCGGACCGGCGCCGAGGCCCCGGAGATGGGCGCCCAGGGCGCCGGCCTGCTCCGCCAGCTCGCCGTAGGTCAACCGCTCGTCGCCGAACACCACTGCCTCGGCCGAGGGGTCCTGCGCCGCCCGCTCGAAGACCAGGCCGTGGATCGTCGCCTCCGCCGGCAGCTCCGCCGCGGTGTCGTTCCAGGCCTCGATCAGGGTGGTGCGCTCGTCGGCGGTCAGGATGGTCAGCTCCGACAGCCGCCGGTCCGGGGCGTTCACCGCGCCGTCGAGCAGCCGCAGGAAGTGCTCTGTCATGCGCTCGATCGTCGACCGGTCGAAGAGGTCCACGTTGTACTCGAAGAAGCCGGTGAACCGGCCCTCCCGCTCGGTCGCGTCGGTCATGTAGAGCGACAGGTCGAACTTGGAGGTCCGGCTGTCGATCCCGACCGGGGCGATCTCGAGGCCGGGGAGCTCGAGCGCTCCGGCGCCCTCGTCACCCGCCGCCCCGGGCGCGTTCTGGAGGATGAACATGGTCTGAAAGAGCGGCGTCCGGGAGAGGTCCCGCGGCGGCGAGAGCTCTTCGACCAGCTTCTCGAACGGCAGGTCCTGGTGGCCGTAGGCATCGAGCGCCGTCTCCCGCTCGCGGGCGATCAGCTCGCGGAAGCTCGGGTCGTCCGAAGCGTCGGTGCGGAGCACCAGGGTGTTGGCGAAGAAGCCGATCAATCCTTCGGCCTCCCGCCGCCGCCGGTTGGCGATCAGCGTGCCGACGCCGACGTCCCCCTGCCCCGAGTAGCGGGCGAGCAGGGCGCGGAACGCCGCCAGCAGGGTGATGAACGGCGTCGCGCCGGCCGCCGACGCCAGCTCGCGCACCCGGCGCGACAGCTCCGGCGACAGCTCGAACGGGAAGGCCACCCCCTCGTGGGTGCGCTGGGCGGGGCGCGGCCGGTCGGTGGGCAGCTCGAGGGCGGGGACGTCCCCCAGGCGCCGGCGCCAACTCTCCACGTGCTCGGCCAGCACCTCGCCCTGGAGGTGGTCCCGCTGCCAGAGGGCGAAGTCCAGGTACTGGACCGGCAGCTCCCCCAGCTCCGGCTCCCGTCCTTCGGAGAAGGCGGCGTAGAACGCCCCGAGCTCGGCGAGGAAGATCCCCTGGGACCAGCCGTCGGAGAGAATGTGGTGGACGTTCAAGTACAGGAGGTGGTCCTCTGCCCCGAGCCGGTAGAGGCGCGCCCTCATCAGCGGCCCCCGGGTGAGGTCGAACGGCACCTGGGCGTCGGCGCTCGCCTGGCTGAGCGCCGCGGCCTCGGGATCGGGCGTGGTGGTCAGGTCCTCGACTGGCAGCGCGAACCCGGCGTCCAGATCGGGCGGATCGGTCGGATCGGGCGCCGGCGCGATCACCTGGCGCGGCTCGGTCTCGACCTGCCGAAAGCTGGTGCGGAGCACCTCGTGGCGGGCGACCAGCGCGGTGAGGCTCCGCCGTAGCAGGCCCAGGTCGAGGTCCCCCCGCAGACGGAACCCCTGGGGGATGTTGTACTCGGCGCTTTCCGGGTCGTACTGGTACAGGAACCAGAGCCGCTGCTGGGCGAACGACAGGGGATAGTCCTCCCCGTCCCGGGCGACGGCCGGGATCTCGACCGCCTTGCGCTTGCGCGCCACCGCGGCGCCGTCCGCCTCTCCGGATTCCCGCTTCAGCTTCTCGAACAGCAACGCCCGCTTCTCGGGTGAGAGACCCGCGAGCCGTCGTTTCAACTCGTCCTGGTTCATCGGTCCTTCTCCTTGCCTATGGCTCGTCAGTCGGTCTCTTCGGCGACCTCGTCCGCCAGGAGCGCGGCGAGCTCGTCCTCCGACAGTTCGTCGATGCCGTCGAGCAGGCGGGACAGGTCCTCCTCGGTCGCCCCGTCCAGCCCCAGGTCCACGATGCGCTCCGCCAGGCCGGCGACCGTCGGCGCCTCGAACACCGCGCGCAGCGGTAGCTCCACGCCGAAGCGCTCCTCCACCCGGGTGACCACCTGGGTCGCCAGGAGCGAATGGCCGCCGAGCTCGAAGAAGTTGTCTTCGATCCCGATCCGGTCGAGCCTCAGGACCTCGCGCCAGATGGCCACCAGGTCCTTCTCCATAGGAGTGCGCGGGGCGATGAAACCGCGCCCGAGCTCCGGGCGGTCGTCGCCCGGCGCGGGCAGGGCGCGCCGGTCGACCTTGCCGTTCGGCGAGAGCGGCAAGGCGTCGAGCACCACGAAGGCGGACGGGATCATGTAGTCCGGCAGGCCGCGGGCGATCCAGGCGCGAAGCTCCGGCACCGAAGGCGCCGCCTCCTTTTCCCCTTCTTCGCCGGAACCGGATGCCGGTCCGGGCGCCTCCGGCACCAGGTAGGCGACCAGCCGGGCGCCGGCGCTGCCGCCGTCCAGAGCGGTTACCACCACCTCGCGCACCCGCGGGTGCTCCGCCAGGGCGCTCTCGATCTCCCCCAGCTCGATGCGGAGGCCGCGGACCTTGACCTGGAAATCGATCCGGCCGAGGAACTCCACCTCGCCGTCCGGCAGCCAGCGGCAGAGGTCGCCGGTCTTGTAGAGGCGCCCGCCGCCGGCTCCGGCCCAGGCCACGCCGCGCCCAGGCGACTCGGCCGGGGAGACCGCGAACGGGTCGGGCACGAAGCGCTCAGCGGTCAGCGCCGGCCGGCGCAGGTAGCAGCGAGCCAGGCCGACGCCCGACCCGCTCCCTGCCAAGTGGAGCTCCCCCGGCACGCCGACCGGGCACGGCCGGCCGTTCGGATCCAGCACGTGGAGGCGAAGGTTCTCGATCGGCCGCCCGATCGGCACCCGGGCAGCACCGGGCCGGCAGGGATGGAAGCTCACGTCGACCGACGCTTCGGTCGGGCCGTAGAGGTTGTGCAGCTCCGCCGCCGGCAGCCGGTCGAAGAGCCGCTCGGCGAGCGACGGCGGCAGCGCCTCGCCGCTGGTGATCACCCGCCGCACGGAGCCGCACCGCTCCGCCTCCCCCCGCTCCAGGAAGACCTGGAGCATGGAGGGCACGAAGTGGAGCGTGGTGATGCCGCGCTCGGCCAGGAGCCCGGCCAGGTAGGCCGGGTCGCCGTGGCGCCCCGGCGCCG
>Ga0210144_1000232_pt1 | contig 33213 bp, 32 predicted proteins | sample Muzzi_PWA_D2_FD_185532 | JGI IMG/M metagenome (GOLD analysis project Ga0210144, IMG submission 185532) | Wetland microbial communities from San Francisco Bay, California, USA, that impact long-term carbon sequestration - Muzzi_PWA_D2 (SPAdes) | ecosystem: Environmental > Aquatic > Marine >...
CAAGGCACTGCGCCTAAGCTTTCTCCCACGATGCACCACGCTCGACGGGAGACCCCGCCATGACCAGGACCGAGATTCGCTCCAAGGCCGCCACGATGCAGGTTCTCGCCGCGATCCGCGACGACAGACGTCGATTCGACAGCGTCACGGTCGACTTCCTGCTCGGCGCTTGCAGCCAGGACGCCTTCCTCGACAGGATGGAGCGCAGCGCCGCGGTCAACGCCAGAACCATCCGCTACCCGCGCCCTCGCGTGACCTGCCCTTCGCGGTACGACGGCCGGGCCATCACTGCTTGAGGAATTCGGCGAAGGCGTCCTTGTAGTCGGGATGCCAGCGGGACAAGGGCGGGCGGTTCTCGGCGATGTCGCCGGCCGCCCACAGGATCCGCTTGGCGTCAACCTCGCGGGTGACCTCGTTGTCCGGGCAGATGATGTAGAAATCCCCCTTCCCCGTCGCCTCCAGCATCAGGTCGACGACCTGGTCGGGCCACCACGCCCCGGCCGGCTTCTCGGCTCCCTGGGCGGCCGTCAGTCCCGTGTGTGTCCAGCCCGGCACCAGGAGATGCGCGCTCACCTTGCGGCCGTCGATATTGCGCAGCGCATGCTGCAGGCCCTCGGTGATCACCTTCACCCCGGCCTTGGAGACGTTGTAGGCTGTGTCGCCCGGCGGACAGGTGATCCCCTGCTTCGAGCCGGTGTTGATGATCATCGCATCGGTTCCCTGGTCGATCATCTTCTGGGTGAAGGCGTGGACGCCGTTGATGACTCCCCAGAGATTGGCGCCGATCACCTTCTGCCAGCGCTCGTAGTGATCGAACGGCCCGCCGCCCGGCCCGGTGCCGGCGTTGTTCATCAGCACCGCCACCTCGCCGAACGCGTCGTACGCCTCCTCCCGCAGCCCACGCACCTGATCCATCTGGCTGACGTCGCAGCGGACGGTGATCACCTCGGCACTACCGCCTGACGCGGCCTCGCTGATCGCATCGGCGGCAGCCGACAGCGCCGCCTCGTCGAGATCGGCGATGGCGACGTTCATGCCGAGGCTGGCGAACCGCTTGGCGGCGGCAAGGCCGATGCCGGACGCGCCGCCGGTGATGACGGCGGCACGGCCGCTCTGGATGGCCGGATGATTGGGCATGGTTTGACTTCCTCACTGATTGGCTGGGAGATGGGCCGCGATACTAGGACAAGGCCGCCGGATCTTGCCACCGGCGGGGCGGATTCAATGAAGCATCGATACCTCTGGCCGCAGCGGCTTCACACCATCACCGCTTCGAGCATCCGGCGGTAATCCTCCGCCGTCGCCTGCCGCGGGTTGGTGGCATGGCTGTGGTCGGCCAACGCCCGCTCGATCACCCAGGGAAGAACCTTTTCGGGGAGGCCGAGCGTCTTCAGGCCGGGCGGAATGCCGATGCGGCCGTTGAGCCCTTCGACTTCCGCCGCCGGGTCCGCCGACGGGTCGAGGCCCATCGCCGCCTTGAGCCGGTCGAGCTTGTCGCCGCATTTCGGCGCGTTGAAGCGGATCACCGGCGGCAGCAGGATGGCGTTCAGCGTGCCGTGGTGCAGGCTCGGCTCCTTCAGGCCGCCAAGCGCGTGCGACAGGGCATGGATGGCGCCGAGCCCTTTCTGGAAAGTGAGCCCTCCCTCCAGCGCACCCATCATCATCTCGGCACGGACGTCGATGTCCTCACCGTTCGCCACGGCACCTTCCAGGTTCCGCCAGATGCGCCCCGCGCCGTCGAGGGCGATCGCCTCGGCCGGCGGATTGAATCGCGGCGACAGGAACGTCTCGACGCAATGGCTGAGCGCATCGAGGCCGGTGGCGGCGGTGAGGTAAGGCGGCAGGCCGAGCGTGAGTTCGGGATCGCAGATCGCCCGGCGCGGAATGAGGTGGGGGCTGATGAAGCCGAGCTTGCGCCCGTCGTCCAGCGTGATCAGCGCCGCCCGGCCGACCTCCGAGCCGGTTCCGGCGGTGGTCGGGATGGCGATCAGGGGCGCCACCGCCGCGATCTTGGGGATGCCGCCATAGATCGCCGCGTATTGCTCCAGCGGACGGGGATGGGTGGCGAGCAGCGCCACGCACTTGGCAAGGTCAATCGGCGAGCCGCCGCCGATCGCCACCAGGCCGTCGCAGCCAGCGGTCTTGTAGGTCTTCAGCGCGGCGAGCGATGCCGCCTCGGTGGGGTTGGTCGGCACGTCGGTGAAGACCGGGGCACCCTCGGGCGCGAGCGCCTTGATCCGCGCAACCAGCCCGGTCTGCTCCAGCCCCCGGTCGCTGACGATCAGCGGCCGGTCGATGCCGAGCGCGTTCAGCTGCTCCGGCAGCCCGGACACCAAGCCGGCGCCGAATTCGATGGTGGTAAGATAGGTGATCGTCGCCATGTCGGAAGTCTCCCCGTCGCTCCCTGATATCCCGCCGCCCACGGGCGAGCAAATCGGCCGGTCTCCATATCGGATGGCACCGGTGCACCGATGGTACGGCACACTGCGGCCAGGCCGCGAAGCCGACCTAGGAGCATGTTTCGACCAGGTGGACGCAATTCCGTTTCTCGATCGGCGAGTCCAGCCGGCGTCGAGATTGCCGCTCGGCGATGCTGGTGCATCGACGGAGGCGAGATCGGCGTCGGGGGCCGCCGATCGGAAACCCGAAGGGACGGGCGCACTTGCGCCAAATCCGTCGCCGCTGACCTTGCCCGCGCCTTGCGACCTTCTTGCGCTTAGGAATCCTTCCCGCCTCGCGGCGAGCGCTATTCCTCCACGTCCGGGCTTTCGTCTCCGATCTCCTCGATCAGGTCGCGCAGCTTCGGCAGCGTCGAAGCCGCCTGTTTCTTGGCATCGCGCAGCAGATCGTTGAAGGCACGGCCGAACCGGTCAAGTTCGAGCTTGAGGCCGCTCTCGGACGGTTTTGCCACGGAGAAAGCATAGGCAAGCGTCCGCTGGGTCACCGCCGCATCGAGCAGAAGAAAGGACAACATGTCCTCGCCGATGCCCTGTTCGTCCCCGAACTCCGCCAGCACAGCGGCGAGGGCTGATCGGAGCGCGTCAAACTCCTGCTCTTCCTCCTGATCGGGATTCTCTTTCCCAAAGAGATCGTCGCTCATCGCAATCACGCCTGGCCCTGGGCAATCGGCGGCTGGAAGGCGTAGCCCATGTCCCAGGGAAAATAGATCCAGGTGTCCTGGCTGACCTCGGTGATGAAGGTGTCGACCAGCGGCCGGCCAGCAGGCTTGGCGTACATCGTCGCATAATGGCACTTCGGCACCATCTCGCGCACCAGCCGGGCCGTCTTGCCGGTATCGACGAGGTCGTCGATCACCAGAACGGCGGCGCCTTCGCCTTCGGCAAGGTCGACGAATTCCTGACCGACCGGCTTCAGCACTTCGAGCCCGCCCTGCTCCTTGTAGTCATGATAGGAGGTGACGCAGACCGTCTCGATCAGCCGGATGCCGAGCTCGCGGGCGACGATCGCCGCCGGCACCAGACCGCCGCGGGTGACGCAGACCAGCGCCTGCCACGATCCCTTGTCGGAAAGGCGCCAGGCCAGCGCCCGCGCGTCGCGGTGGAACTGGTCCCAGGAGACCGGAAACGCCTTCTCAGGCCTCGGATCGGCCATATCCGCCCCTTTCTTTGCCATGAGCGTGCCGGACCATCGTCCGGCGGCCCGACCTTGCCAAGCCGGCGGGTCGCCGGTCCACAGGAAAATCAGGTGTCGGCGGCCCGCCCGGCGCGGACTTCGGCGAGCATCGCCTGCACCGCTGCTTCCGCTTCGGCGAGCCGCGCCTCAGCGCGCGAGCGCAAGACCAGCGTCGTCGTGAAGCCGACGCCTTCCTCGAAACTCGGGTAGCTTCCCATCGACACGTCGGGAAACGCCGCCTGCACCGCAGCAAGCGGACCGGCGATATCGCCCTCCTTGAGGCCGGCCGGCACCGAGCGGGACAGAACCCTGCGGCCGGTCGCCAACCGCGGCGCCAGCCCGTCGAGCATCGCCTGCATGATCGTCGGCACGCCGGCCATGACGTGGACGTTGCCGAGCGAGAAGCCGGGCGCCTTCGACACCGAGTTCTCGATCAGCTCGGCGCCGGCCGGGATGCGCGCCATCCTGAGCCGCGCCTCGTTGAGCTGGTCCTTCGGGATGCGCTCGAGAAGCAGCGCCACGGCGCGCGGGTCGACGTCGGTCGCCACGCCGAACGCCCTGGCGACCGCGTCGGCGGTGATGTCGTCGTGGGTGGGGCCGATGCCGCCGGTGGTGAAGACGTGGGTGTAGCGGTGGCGGAGGGCGTTCACCGCGGCGACGATCTCGTCCTCGACATCGGGGACCACCCGCACCTCGCACAGGTCGATGCCGACATTGGTCAGGTACTCGGCGATGTAGCCGATGTTCTTGTCCTTGGTCCGGCCGGAAAGGATCTCATCGCCAATGACGAGCAGTGCCGCGGTGACCACGGCTCCGGCTTCCGAAGGCGGCCCCGACGATTCGTTCATGAAGAAAGACCTCTGCCATTGCCGCCCGGCGTTTTTGAGCCAGCGCAAAGACCGGGCGCCTGATTGGTGCTGGATGGCAGGAAACGGCCATTGGGACAAGAGGATGCATGCCGACCTGATTGCCCGCTACGCCGACGAGCGGCTGCCGCGCTACACGAGCTACCCCACCGCCCCGCATTTCACGGCCGAAATCGGCCCGGCGACCTATGGTGACTGGCTCGAGGCATTCCCGCCGGATGTCACCGCCTCGCTCTACCTTCACGTCCCCTTTTGTCGGCGGATGTGCTGGTACTGCGGGTGCAACACCGCCGTCTCGCTGCGCGACGAGCCGATCAGCGCCTACGTGGATGCCCTCCTCGCCGAGATCGCCATGGTCCGTGCGCGGCTCGGACGAGAGATTGACCTCGCCCATGTCCATTTCGGCGGCGGCACCCCGACCATCGTCGCACCGGGCGACTTCGCGCGCGTCATGGGGGCGATCGACAAGGCCTTTCGGCCTCGGCCGGAGGCCGAAATCGCCATCGAGATCGATCCGCGCGTGCTCACCGCCGAGATGGCGGCGATGCTCGGCCAATGCGGCATCAACCGTGCGAGCCTCGGCGTCCAGAGCCTCGACCCGGCGGTGCAGGCCGCGATCAATCGCAAGCAGGGCTACGACGAAACCGCGCTGGCGGTCGATCGCCTGCGCGCGGCCGGAATCGCGGGCATCAACATCGACCTTATCTACGGCCTGCCGCTCCAGACCGTCGCCTCCTGCCTCGCCACGGTGGACGCCTGCCTCGCGCTCGAGCCCGACCGCTTCGCGGTGTTCGGCTATGCCCATGTCCCGAGCTTCAAGAAGCACCAGCGCCGGATCGATGCAGCGGGCCTGCCCGGCGGCGCCGATCGCCATCGGCAGGCCGAGGCGATCGCCGAGCGGCTGGTCGCCGCCGGCTACCGGCGGATCGGCCTCGATCATTTCGCCCTCCCCACCGATGCCATGGCGGTCGCTGCCGACGAAGGGCGCCTCCACCGCAACTTCCAGGGCTACACCACCGACCCGGCGGCCGCCCTGATCGGGCTCGGCGCCTCGGCGATCGGCAGGCTGCCGCAGGGCTACGTCCAGAACGAGGTGGTCACCCGCACCTATCTCGCGGCGATCCGCGAAGGCCGGCTGGCAACAGCGAAGGGATTTGCGCTTCGCGGCGACGACCGGCTCCGCGCCGCATTGATCGAGCGGGTGATGTGCGACTTCCGCGTCGACATCGACGCCGTGTGCCGGGGTTATGGCGTCACCGCCGACCGGGTCGCCGACGCCTGGCCGGAGCTCGACCGGCTCGCCGCCGAAGGCGCCATCCGCCGGCAGGGCGGCGTCGTCGAGATCGCGCCCGACGCCCGCGCGCTGGTGCGTGTCGTCGCCGCGAGCTTCGACGCCTACCGGAAAGCATCGGCGCGGCCACACAGCCCCGCGCTGTAGCCCTTACGCAGCCGAGGGTGCTATGGGGGCGATCCCATGCGCTTGCCCCTCCCGCTCATCGAAGGCCGGCTCGTCCGCCGCTACAAGCGCTTCCTCGCCGACGTCGAGCTTGCTGGCGGCGAGATCGTCACCGTCCACTGCGCCAATCCGGGCGCGATGACCGGCCTTGCCGAGCCCGGCATGAAGGTCTTCCTCTCGCGCTCCGCCAACCCCAATCGCAAGCTGCCACTCTCCTGGGAGCTGGTGGAAGCCGACGGCGGGCTGGTCGGCATCAACACCGGCCATCCCAACCGGCTCGCCGAGGAGGCGATCCGCGCCGGCGCGATTCCCGAACTTGCCGGCTACGCAAAGCTCGCCCGCGAGGTGCGCTATGGACGGCAATCGCGGATCGACATCCTCCTCACCGACCCCGACCGCGGCACCGCCTATGTCGAGGTGAAGAACGTCCACCTCCTCCGACGACCGGGGCTGGCGGAGTTTCCCGATTCGGTGACGCTGCGCGGCGCCCGTCACCTGGACGAACTATCGGAGATGGTGGCCGCGGGACATCGCTCGGTGATGCTCTTCCTCGTCCAGCGGAACGATGCGATGCGCTTCGCCCTCGCCCGCGACATCGATCCTGCCTGTGGGACGGCTTTCGACCGGGCGCGAAGCGCCGGCGTCGAGATGCTCGCTTATGCTTGTAAGGTAACGCCCTCGGCGATCACCGTCGGCGCGGCAATTGCCGTGGCTGGCTGAGCAGCCGGCTAAACGTCTGGCGGGCGGCCCGCGAGGGCATCGTTTCAAGGCTCCGGCCCGCCGGATATCCAATCCGGTTGCCAATTTACCCGGCGTAAGCAATCATGCCGCTCCCCGGTCGGTGTCTGACCAGGGTACAGCCTCGGAAAAAGATCGGGCTGTTGAGTGCGGCAATCATCTTGCCGCAGAGTCTGGGGAGGGAAATATGATCAGGAAAACGACCGTGGCGGCTTTTGCCGCCGTATCGATGGGCTTGTCGGCCTGGGCCGGCTCGGCGATGGCCGGACCGGACATTGTCACCGGCCAGAGCTATCTGCCCGAGTGCTTCAAGCCCTGGGACGCGGAGACCGCGCTGTTCCAGTGGAAGGCCAAGGATCCGCCCTATCGGATCGCCGTCGTCAACGGCTTCGTCGGCAACATCTGGCGCATCCAGATGATCAAGACGGCCAAGGCGTTCGCCGAGAAGCCCGACATCGCGCCGTTGATCAAGGAATTCAAGGTGGTGAGCACCGGCACCGACGCGGCTGCCCAGCTCGGCGCCATCGAGGACTTCATCAACCAGGGCTTCGACGCCATCGTCACCATCGCCGTCAGCCCCACCGGTTTCGACCGCGTGATCCGGCTCGCCAACCGCAACAACGTCGTCATCGTGCCCTTCGACAACATCCTCGACACCAAGGACCTGATGATGGTCAACGAGGACCAGTTCGCCATGGGCGTGATGTCGGCCAACTTCCTCATCGATCACATCGGCCATGAGGGCAAGCTCCTCGAGGTGCGCGGCCTGCCGGGCAACTCGGTTGACCGCGACCGCCACCTGGGCTTCCGCTCCGTCGTGGAGGGGGAGGGCAACAACTTCGAGATCGTCGAGGTTGTCGGCAACTGGGCGCCGGGCGACTCGCAGAAGGTGACGGCCGACGCGCTCGCCGTGCACGGCCATTTTGACGGCGTCTTCAGCCAGGGCGGCACCAACGGCACTGTGCAGGCGATGATCGACGCCGGCCATCCCTTCGTGCCGGTCGCCGGCGAAGCCGAGAACGGCTTCCGCAAGCAGATCGCCGAGCATTCCGGCGAGGGGCTGGTCGGGCTCAGCTACGGCCAGTCGCCTGGGCTGGTGGCGATTTCCATGAAGGCGGCGCTCTCCGCCCTTCAGGGTAACATCATGCCTCAGCTGATCTCGGTGCCGATCCCGGTTGCCGACTATAAGACTCTCGAGGATGGCGTGAACTACTGGTCGGATCTTCCCGACGACTTCTTCACGCCGAATGAGTTCCCGCCCTGCGACGTGAACATCACGGCGCCGGAAATCATGGGACAGAGCGAAGAGAACCAGTAGTCCATCGCCACGCTCGTGCCGGGTGCTCACCCGGCACGAGCGGGTAGCGTTGCGGGCCGTCGGGTGCGTTCAGCGCTCCCGGCGGCCGGCTCCCGCACCGGTTCTACTTCGAGGTGGACCTTTCATGCCTGTCGACGCATCGGCCCCGGTTGCCGTGAACGAGGATGCGGGCGCATTCCTCCAGATGCGCGGCATCAACAAGTCCTACGGCGGCGTCCACGCCCTTTCCGACGTGGATTTCGGCTGCCGGCTTGGCTCGATCCACGCCGTGCTCGGCGAGAACGGGGCGGGCAAATCCACCCTCATCAAGATCATCGCCGGGGTCGTCCAGCCGGACACCGGCGAGATGGAGCTCGACGGCCAACCGCGGCGTTTCACCAACCCGCTTGAAGCAAATGCCGCCGGCGTCGTCTGCATTTTCCAGGAACTGTCGCTGATGCCCGACCTGTCGGTCGCCGACAATATCGGCATCACCGATCCGCCGCGCACCCGACTGGGGCTGATTGACGAGCGCGCGCAACGACGCCGCGCCGAAGAGCTGCTTGCCCGGGTTGGCTGCGACGATATCGACCCCCGCGAGCGCGTCCGCAACCTGCCGCTATCGCGCCGCCAGATGGTCGAGATCGCCAAGGCGCTCGGCCGCAAGCCGCGCCTACTCATTCTCGACGAGGCAACGTCCGCGCTGACCAGCTCCGACGTCGAGAAGGTCTATGCGATCCTCCGTCAGCTTCGCGACGAAGGGCTGGCGCTGCTCTACATCTCGCATCGCATGCACGAGATCGAGGCATTGGCCGATACCTGCTCGGTGTTCCGCAACGGCCGCCACATCGAGACCTTCGCCAAGGGCGCCCACACCGACGAGGAGATCGTGCAGCTTCTCATCGGGCGCGACCTGCAGAACGTCTATCCGCCGAAGCCGGTTCGCACCGAGCCTCCCAAACCCGTCCTCGAGGTTCGCAATCTCACCTGGCCGCCGGTGTTGAAGGATATCTCCTTCACCGTCGGACGCGGTGAAATCGTCGGCCTTGGCGGGCTCGACGGGCAGGGCCAGCGCGAGCTGCTTCTGGCGTTGTTTGGCGTCCTGCGCGGGGTGAGCGGCAATATCCTGGTGGAGGGCACGCCGGCCAGGATCGGCAGCCCGGCGGGCGCGAAATCGAGCCGCCTGCGCATCGCGCTGATCCCTGAGGACCGCAAGACCGAAGGCCTGATGCTGCCGATGGGGGTCGGCGAGAACATTTCGATGGCGGCGCTGCCGATGCTGACGCGCGGGCTGGTGATCGACCGTTCCGCGGAGGCTGAAAAGATTCGCGAGGCCGTCGCCCGCATGCGCATCAAGGTCGACGATCTCGAGGCGCCGGTCGCCACCCTTTCCGGCGGCAATCAGCAGAAGGTGGTGATCGCCAAGTGGCTGCTCACCGGCGCCCGCATCCTGCTCCTCAACGACCCTACCCGCGGCATCGATGTCGGGACCAAGCAGGAGCTCTATCAGCTTCTGCGCGAGCTGGCCGACGCCGACACCTCGATCCTGTTCTACACCACCGACTACGACGAGCTGATCGGCAGCTGCGACCGGGTGCTGATTGTCTATGACGGCGAGATCGTTCGCGAGCTGGAGGGCGACGACCTCACCGAGACCAACATCGTGTCCAGCTCGCTCAACCTGCCGGTCGAGCAGGCGGCCAAGGCAGCATCGGCATGAAGACGATCCGTCTCTACCTCTCGCAGAACGCCGGTCTGCTGCTGGCGATCGGCATGTTCGCGGTCATCTACCTGACCTACGTCTCGATGCACCCCCATTACGGGATGAATGTCGTCACCCAGAACATCAATGAGACGCTGGCGCTGATCTTCGTGTCGATGGCACAGACCGTCCCGGTTCTGGTCGGCGGCCTCGACCTGTCGGTCGGACCGCTGATGACGCTGGTCAACTGTTTTGGCTCCGTGGTGATGGCCGGAACCGGCGGCAGCATTGCCCTCGGCATTATCGCGGCTTTGGCCCTCGGCGCTGCCGGTGGCTTCTTCAACGGCTGCATCGTCGTCTATGGCCGCATCCAGCCAATCATCGCGACGCTGGCAACCGGTGCGATCTATATCGGCCTGGCGCTGTTCCTCAGGCCGACGCCGGGCGGCAATGTCAACGGCGATTTCTCCTGGGCCTTCACCAACGACATCAACGAACTCGGCCTGACCTATGGCTGGTTCGACGACGCCGGGATTTTCGGGGTGATCCCCATCCAGTTCATCATCCTGCTGCTCATCATTGTTGTGGTGTGGATTCCGTTCCGCCGCTCGACGCTGGGACGCGGCTGCTATGCGATCGGCTCGGCCGAGGGCGCCGCCTACATGTCGGGTGTCCGCGTCAACCGGTCGAAGCTCGCCGCGTTCACCCTCGGCGGCTTCTTCGCCGGCTGCGCCGGCGTCTACCTCACCATGCAGATGGGATCGGGCAACGCCGACGCCCCCCAGGCGGCCGAATACACGCTCCGCTCGATCGCCGCGGTCGTCATCGGCGGCACCTCGCTGTTCGGCGGCACCGGCGGCGTCATCGGCACCATATTCGGGGCGATGGTGCTGCGCTCGATCTCCTTTATCTTCCGCGTCGTGCCGGAAGACTCGGCCTTCGGTTTCGTGGCCAGTCCGCTGCTCCAGCCGCTGTTCGAGGGGATCATCCTGCTTCTCGCCGTCAGTCTCGGCGCAGCGCGCGTGTTCCGCGTCCGCAACCGTCTGTCGTTGTTCACCTAGAGGCGGGATCGTCATGCCATTCGGACTCAAGGTCGACAAGCCGATCCTGCTCGGAAGCGCCTTCATCGTCATCATCCTGGCGGTGGGCACCGCCTATACGCTGACGACGCAGGGCACCGCCACCTTCCTGTCGCCCACCTACCTGCTCCAGCAGCTCCACTTCGGCGCCTTCCTCGGCGTCACCGCGGCCGGCATGATGATGGTGATCCTGCTCGGCCACATCGATCTGTCCGTACCGTGGACCTTGGCGGCGAGCGCAATGCTCGCCACCGCGATCGGCGGCCTTCTCGGCGACGTGACCTGCATCGGGGTCGGCCTAGCAGTCGGCCTGTTCAACGGCATCGGCGTTGCCTTCCTCCGTGTTCCGTCGATGATCTTCACCCTCGGCGTCAACACGGTCCTGCTCGGCCTGATGGTGATGCTGACCGGTGGCCACGCGCCCCAGAGTGCCGCCACGGATCTGATGTTGTTCCTCGGCCGCGACCGCAGCTTCGGCTTCCTGCCCCACTCGGTCGTGGTGTGGGCGGCCGTTTCGGCAGTGCTGGTGTTCATGCTGACCCGCACGCCGCTCGGCCGCTATATGTACGCCATCGGCAACAAGGAAGCCGCAGCCTACCTTTCCGGCGTCCGCACCCGCATGGTCATCGTCGCCGCCTTCGTCATGTGCAGCCTGTGCGCGGCGATCGCCGGCCTGGCGCTTGCCGGCTACTCGGCCCGCGCCTATCAGGCGATGGGCGACCAGTACCTCCTGCCGTCGATCGCCGCCGTGGTGCTCGGCGGCACCAATATTCTCGGCGGCCGCGGCCGCTATTCCGGCACGGTCGTTGGCGTGATCCTCATCGTGCTCCTCCAGAGCGTGCTGTCGGTCATGCAGATGGAGGAAGGCTGGCGGCAGGTGATCTACGGCGCCGTGATCATCGTCATGCTTCTGGTCTACGGACGGGGCCAGCGGGTGGAAAGCTGACCGGAGGCGGCCGGAAGCCGCCCCTTCCCTGCGGCTCGGTCTTCTATTCCGCGGCGACCAGGCTTTCCGCCGACACGCCGCTGCGCGGGTCCTTGTGAAGGGCGCCGTCCTTCATGATCATCGCCAGCCGGTCCTTGTGCTGCACGATCGAGACGTCGGCGAGCGGGTCGCCGTCGACGAGGAGCAGATCGGCAAGGAAGCCTTCCTTGACCAGGCCGAGGTCGCCGATCTCCATCAGGTCTGCCCCGATCCTGGTGGCCGAGGTCAGCGCCTCGTGCGGCGAGAAGCCGAAATAGTCGACGAAGTGCTGGATGTCGCGGGCGTTCTGTCCCATCGGCGTCACCGAGAAGCCGTAGTCGCCGCCGATCACCACGCGGATGCCGCGCTTGCGGATCTCATGATAAGCGGCGCAGCACATGTCGAACTTGCGATAGAGCCCCATCTTCTCGCAGACCTCGGGCGTGATCCCGACGATCTCGCCCTCCTTGACGCAGTTGTGAACGAGGCCGAAGGCCGGGCCGACGAAGGACGTGTCCTTCACCGATTCCAGCGCATCGAGCGCTTCCTCGTCGGCGTAGTCGCAGTGGTAGATGCAGTCGATGCCGTGCGCCACCGCCATCTTGACGCTCTTCGGCGAACGGGCATGGCAGGCGATCTTCTTGTCGAAGGCCCGCGCCACCTCGACGAAGGCGGCGAGCTCGGCGTCGGTGAGCGGCGTGATTTCGGCGCGGGCGTACGAGACGAACTCGTCGCCCGAGATGTTGATCTTCATATTGTCGACGCCGTCGCGCACGCATTCGCGCGCCACCCGGCGCATCTCGTCCGGACCGTCGGCGATCAGGCCGAAGCTCTCCTGGTGGATATGGCGTTTGCGCTCGTCGCCGAGACCGGAGGTCACCGTCACTTCCGGACTGGAAGCCCGCATGCGCGGCCCGGCGATCATCCCCGAATTGATGCAGTCGCGGATGGTGACGCCGATCATCGGCTTGGCCGAGGCGGCCTCGAAAATGCTGGTGAAGCCGTGATCGAGCAGCAGGCGGACGTTCTTCGCCGTCAGCATCGTGTGCATCTCGGGCGGGATCGGGCCCAGCTCGGGATTGGTGTGGATGCCGACGAAGCTTGGGTGGCAATGGCCCTCGACCATGCCCGGCATCAGGGTCTTGCCCTCTCCGTCGATCTCCTCGCAGCCGTCGGCCTTCAGCACATTGAGATCGCGCGCGATCTCGGCAATGCGATTGCCGCGAATGCGGACATCGGCGGCATAGGACTGCTTGTGATCTGCATCCCAGACGCGGACGTTGCGGAGAAGATAGCCTGCCATTCGTTCCCTCCATGGTGCGGTTTCAGCAGGCACCGTCGCCCGGGCTGCCGTGTTCTTTTTCGCATCCCTGGTCGCGATCGCCGTCTTCCGTGCAGCGCTGCGACGTGCGCCGAATGTTAAAGGCTGGCTTTCGGCCGCGCCAGTGGCTTCGGGGCAATGTCACTGCCACCAAGGTTCGCAGCGGAATTCCACCATGGGCGGCCCGTTGACGGGTCTCGCCCGACCGAGGAGCGGACCGAGTTCCCCACCTTGTCGAAATCGCGCCATATCGACCGGAGGTGATGCAGATGCCGGAGTTCGGCCGCCAGTGATCTATGAGGTGGTCATCATCGCCATGCCCTTCCTCTACGGGCGCGAGCACATCTCCCGCTGAGCGGCTAGCGCGCCACCGTTTCCTGGCGTCCTGCCGTAGCCGATGGCGCACAAAGCAGGCCAGCGATGGCGCGGCAGACTCTGCCGGCGCCCCTCGCTGACGAAGATTCTCCGTCCGGTAGAGGCAATTGAACAACTATTAGTGGTTGACTTGGAAGCTGCACAACCGTACTGTCAGTCGTCAAGCATCGGGCTTCCCATGACCGACGACCCGACAAAGACAGTCAGCTTCGCGGTCGACATCCGGCCACTGTTCACCGATCTCGACATCCAACATATGTCGTGGTTCTGCGATCTGTCGAGCTTCGAGGACGTGCGGACCCGCGCCGACGTCATCCTGGGTCGGCTCGACGGCAGCCACGGCCCGCAGATGCCGCCGGCCAATGCCGACGGACCATGGTCAGCCGAAAAGATCGACCTGTTTCGCCAATGGAAGGAAGGGGGCTGCACGCCTTAAGCGGTGCCGGCCCGTTTGCATCGGGGGGGGGGGCGCATATGCACACACTCCGTCTGTCACTGCTGGCACTTGGCGTCGCCATTCTGCTCGCGCCGACAGCATCGCGGGCGCAAGACCCGGGTTATGAAGGCATCCCGCCCGGCTTCGACTATCCCGCTGACAAGGCGACGCTCGAGCAGTACCGCCAAGCGGGCAACTTGCCGGCTCTGCGCAAGCATTCTTGGATGCTGTTTGCTGGCATGACGCAGGAAAAGCCGGACGGCACGCCTAATTGGGAAACCTGGTATCGCGCCGACGAGGTCTTCCGTCCGCCCGGGCCGACGCCACAGGGACCCCGCCGCATAATCATGCGCTTCGAAACTCCCAATCAGTTCAGGCACCCAGGTGCCGGCCCGCAGGCGCCTGGTGAATCGCTCATGTCCTTCGTTCTGTTCAACTGGGAAGGCTACAACCACATTCGGACCAACGAACTTTTCCTGCGATCGAAGCTCGACGCGATCAACGCTTCGTTTCCCGCGTCGGCGACATGGGACACGCGCAAGATTCCCGACTTCCCCGAACGCGCCATGACCATCAAGCCGTTCTGGTGGCCGGCTGCAGGCGATGCCAAGACACCCTTGCCCGTCTGGGATGACGAGCCGACGCGCCCGATCCAAGAGGGCAATCCATATACGACATGGAAGCGCGTTGTCGCGGTCGACGGCACGATGCAAAACGTTCCCGCTGGAACATTCACCGACATCCGCTTCAACGGCAGACTATTCAGCCACGCTCACGTGGTCGGACTCGACCGCTTCTATGCCGTCAAGATCGATGACGCCATGTTGCAGGGCATCTTGAGCAACCCCGACAGCGGGATCCTCGTTACAATCCAACGCGTGCTGGGCCGGGACCTGCGCGCCGGCGATTACCTGCTGTATCTCGGCATGCACGTCACATCGAAAGAGATCGACGACTGGACGTGGCAGACGTTCTGGTGGCACGACGAACCGAACGATGGGCCCTACGCAGCGGACCGTCCCGATGCAGTAAAGGGCGTTTGGCGCAACTACCTGATGGTGAATGCCGACGATCAGGTCACGCCCAAGGAGCCGAACGGCGCACCCCATATCAGCTTCAATCCATGGCTCGAGGCGGGTTTTCCGAACGGGCCGGTTTCCAATTGCATGTCGTGTCATCACCGTGCGAGCTACCCGGGCACCATCTCTTTTCTGCCGGTCACCCGCGGCTTGCCCGATCCGGCCAACGACCCGGCTTTCGCGGCCGGTCGGCTGCAGACCGACTTCATGTGGTCGATCCGCGACCGCGCCCAGTGACCGGCTATGGCAAAACGGGCCCGTAGCCCGCGCAGGCCGCGGCGCGACGCCACCACGCAGCAGCCGGCCTTCGATCCGGCCGTGCTCAATCAGGCCAAGCGCCTCGCGCGCCGCTATCCCGACGTGATCGGCGTCGACTACGGCTACCTCTACAAAGACGGCGTTCGCACCGACAAGATCGGCATTCGCTATCATGTGCCAGCGAAACTGCCGCTGAGCGCGCTGCCGGCCGAGCGGCGGCTGCCGGCAAAAGTGAACGGCATCGAAACCGACGTCGTGGAAGCCGGCTATGAGCCACACGCCGCCGATCCTTATATCGCCGCTGCCGTGCTGCAACCGGGACACAGCGTCGGCAACGTGCCGCGCATTTCGGACGGAACGCTCGGCCTGTTCGTGCGCGACCGGCGCGATGGTGTCGTTTGCCTGCTCAGCAACTGGCACGTACTGTGCGGCGGCGAGGCGGCGCAGCGCGGCGACGCCATCAGCCAGCCCGGGCCGAGCTTTTCCGGCCAGGAGGCGCCGCGCGCGGTCGCTCAGCTACGCCGCTGGATCGGTCCGCAGCAGCAGTACGATGCCGCCATCGCCGCACTCGACCAAGGCTTTCAGTTCGACGAGACGCTGCTCGACAGCACCGTGAGATCCACTTGCATCGCTGAGGCGGCCATCGGCATGACCGCGGTCAAGGCCGGCGTCTCCTCCGGGATCACCCATGGCCTGGTGGACGCCGTCGACGGCCATTATCGCATTCCCTACGACGGCTTTGGCGGCGGCAGCTTCTGGCTGCGAGGCTTCCGGCTGGTCCCGCATCCGGATTTTCATGACAAGGATGTGAGCCAAGCCGGCGATTCCGGCTCGGTGTGGGTGGACATGGCGAGCGGACAGGCCATCGGCCTACATTTCGCGGGCGAGGACGACCTCGGCCCGCTCAACGAGTATGCCCTTGCCCATGCCCTGCCCACCTTGTTCGACGCGCTCGACATCGACGTGGAAAGCTGAGCGGGGCAAGCCACCCTCGTCATCGGCGGCACGTCGATACTGGGCGGACGCGGCGCTTATCTCGGGACGGTTGCTGGCGGCATCCTCATCACGCTTCTGCAATCGATTCTTTCGGTCATGCAGATGCCGGAGTGCGGCCGGCAGGTGATCTACGGGGTTGTCATCAGCGAGATGTTCTTGCTTTTACGGCCGCGAAAAGCTGGTCAACTGACGCGGCCGCTCCCACCCTTGCGACATTGCCGAAATCGGGCCATATCGACAGGAGAAACCAAGCGGCATTGCGCGCGCCGGATTTCGCTGGCGCGCTTCCACAAGAGACCGAACGGGACATGGTCAGCTACGTCGAGGCGGCGCTCGCGCCGCAGAAGAATGATGGCAAGATCAAGCTTCACGGCCCGGAGGCCTTCGCAGGCATGCGCCGGGCCGGCCGGCTGGTCGCCGAGTGCCTCGACGAGTTGCATGCTATCGTTCGTCCCGGCTTGCCCACGCAGGCGATCGACGACTTCGTCTACCGCTTCGCGCTCGACCACGACGCGATCCCGGCAACCCTTGGCTACAAGGGCTACACCAAGTCGACCTGCACCTCCGTCAACCACGTGGTGTGCCACGGCATTCCCGGCGACAAGCCGCTTCGCGACGGCGACATCGTCAACATCGATGTGACGCTGATCGTCGACGGCTGGCACGGCGATTCCAGCCGCATGTACAAGGTGGGCAACGTCAAGCGCGCCGCCGAGCGTCTCATCGACGTCACCTATGAGGCGATGATGCGGGGGATCGAGGCGATCAGGCCGGGCAACAGCACCGGCGACATCGGCTACGCCATCCAGGAATACGCCGAGAGCGAGCGCTGCAGCGTGGTCCGCGACTTCTGCGGCCACGGCGTCGGCCTGCTCTTCCACGACGTGCCGAACATCCTGCATTACGGCAGCCCCGGCGAAGGGGTCGAGCTGAAACCCGGCATGATCTTCACTGTCGAGCCGATGATCAATCTCGGCCGCCCGCAGGTGAAGATCCTGTCGGACGGCTGGACGGCCGTGACCCGCGACCGCTCGCTTTCCGCCCAGTTCGAGCATTCGGTCGGCGTCACCGAGACCGGCTGCGAGATCTTCACGCTGTCGCCCAAGGGACTTTTCCCGCCGCGCAGCCACGGAGCATGACCGGCTTTCGCGAAAAGACCGGGGATCTCCCCCACTATCTTGAGCACCGGGAGCGCGTCCGGGAGCGCTTTCACGAGATCGGCGGCGAGAACCTCCGCGACTACGAACTGCTGGAGCTGATCCTCTTCCAGGCAATCCCGCGCGTCGACACCAAGCCGATCGCCAAGGCGTTGCTTGCCCGCTTCGGCAGCTTTGCCGAGGTGCTGGCCGCGCCGGAGGCCCGGTTGATCGAGGTGAAGGGGGTCGGCGAGAAGGCCGCGCATCATCTGAAGGTCACCTACGCCGCCGCCCAGCGATTCCTCAAGGACCCGGTCCGGAAACGGCCGATCCTCGATTCGTGGGCCGCCGTCATCGACTACTGCCGGGCCGCGATGGCCTACGAGGCGGTGGAGCAGTTCCGTATCCTCTTTCTCGACAAGAAGAACGCCCTGATCGCCGACGAGGTGCAGCAAAGCGGCACCGTCGACCACACCCCGGTCTATCCGCGCGAGGTGGTCAAGCGGGCACTGGAACTGTCGTCGACCGCGATCATCCTCGTGCACAACCACCCGTCCGGCGATCCGACCCCATCGCGCGCCGACATCGCGATGACCAAGTCGGTCGTCGACATCGCCAAGCCGCTCGGCATCACCGTCCATGACCACATCATCGTCGGCAGGAACGGCCACGCCAGCTTCCGCGGCCTCAAGCTGATCTGAGGGGCCTCTCACCATATGGCCCGCGGCCAACTGCGTATCCTCAGTAACAGAGAAGCGCGGCGCATCTGGCTCGCTGCCCAGCGCCTCGACAGCACCGCCCCGTTCGGCGACGGGCCGGACGCCACCCGCGCCGCCATCGAGCATCTCGGTTACGTGCAGATCGACACCATCAACGTTATCGAGCGCTGCCATCACCACATCCTCTTCACGCGCATTCCTGCCTACCGGCGCAAGCACCTGCGCCACGCCCAGACGATCGACAAGACGGTCTTCGAATACTGGACGCACGCGCTGTCCTACATCCCGACCCGCGACCTCCGCTTCTTCCTCGCCTCCATGAAGCGCCATCGCGACAATCCGGGCGGCTGGTTCGGCACGGTCACGCCAGCCGACCTGCGCAAGGTGATGACGCTCCTCCGCAAAGAGGGGGCGCTGTCGATTCGCGACATCGACGACGACGTACTGGTCGAGAAGCACCATCCCTGGGCAAGCCGGAAGCCGTCGAAGCGGGCACTGCAGTCCGCCTTCTTCATGGGAAGGGTCACGGTCAGCGAACGGACCGGCATGCTGAAAACCTATGAGCTGATCGACCGCCATTTCGGCTGGGAGAAACGGCCGAAGCCGGCGACCGAGCGGCAGCGGTTCGCCTACCTTCTCGACCGGGCCCTGCGGGCGCAAGGCGTGATCAGCCTCGACAGTGCCGCCTATCTCGAGGCGAAGACGAAACCAACGCTTCGCCGGCTGGTCGACGCCAGGGTGCGGCGGCGGGAGTTGGTCCCCGTCCGGCTCGAAGGCGCGGGGAAGATCGAGCACTGGGTGCGGCCCGAAACCCTCGATGCGATGCCGGACTCGAGCGAGGAGCCGGTTCATATTCTCTCGCCGTTCGACCCGCTGATCATTCAGCGGAAGCGCCTTTCGCTGTTCTTCGGCTACGAGCATCTGTTCGAGGCCTATGTGCCGAAGGCGAAGCGCAAGCTCGGCTACTTCGCCCTGCCGGTGCTGGTGGGCGACGAGATCGTCGCCGCGCTCGACCTCAAGACCGACCGGGCGACCGGCAAGCTTCTCGTGCAGAAGTGGACCTGGATCGGCCGCGGCTCCGCCCGGATGCACAAGCGCCCGATCGAGGAGGCCCTCGACCGCTTCGAGCGCTTTCAGCTGGCGCCGTAGCCCAAGCTGCCCGCTCATCTCCGCCGGAAGCACGTCTTCGGGCTCACAAACGAATGGTGGAGACCGCCTGCAAATCAATGACTTCGTCGGAGATGTGGAGGCCGAGGCACAAGCGCGGTGACATTAACGATGCCCTTTTCGCGTTTGTCGTCCAAGTTCGCCTATACTTGCCGGCACTTGTGATTCACCGGTCCGACGCGTCGGCGTGCAAACCGGCCCGGACAACCGAGCGGGAACCATGCAGATCGATCTGAAAGGCAAACGCGTGCTGGTGACCGGCGGAAACACCGGGCTCGGCGCGGCCATGGTGCAGGCCTTCGGCGCTGCCGGGGCGAAGGTGGCCGTCAACTATGTTGTCCATCCCGAAGACGCCGAGACGCTGGTCACGGCGATCAAGAAGGATGGCGGCGAGGCGATGGCGGTCGAGGCCGATATCAGCGCCGCCGACGCGGTGGCGGATATGTTCGCAGCCATCGACAAGGCCTGGGGCGGCATCGACGTCCTGGTCAACAATGCGGGCATTGACGGGCAGAAGGCGCTCGGCTGGAACGCCGACATCGACGCCTGGCGGAAGGTGATCGACATCAACTTGGTCGGCACGTTCCTCTGCGCCCGCGAGGCCCTCAAGCGGATGACGGCGCAGAAGTCGGGCGTCATCATCAACACCTCGAGCGTCCACGAGCTGATCGCCTGGACGGGATACAGCGACTATGCGGCAAGCAAGGCCGGCGTCTCGATGATGTCGAAGACGCTCGCCCAGGAAGCCGGCCCCCATGGGGTGCGCGTGCTGTGCATCGCCCCGGGCGCCATCGCCACCCCGATCAACGCCAATGTCTGGGAGGACCCGGCCGGCCTCAATGATCTTCTGACCAAGATACCGCTTGGCCGCGTCGGCAAGCCGGAGGACATCGCCGGCATGGCCGTCGTTCTCGCCTCCGACATTGCCTCCTACGTCACCGCGACCACCATCTTCATCGACGGCGGCATGACCGATTATCCGAGTTTCATGCATGGCGGCTAAGCGCAAGAACGGGGCGGAGCGGATCGCCAAGCCGCTCGAAGACTACGGCCTGATCGGCAACATGATCTCCGCCGCCCTGGTCGGCTCGGACGGCTCCATCGACTGGCTGTGCCTGCCGCGGTTCGACTCGCCGGCTTGCCTCGCCGCGCTGGTCGGTACGCGGGAGAACGGTCGCTGGCTGATCGCCCCGAGCGGTAGGGTGCGCAGAAGCAGCCAGCGTTACCTTGGCCACACGGCCGTCTTGGAGACGCGCTTCGAGACGGCCGACGGCGTGCTGACGGTCACCGATTTCATGCCGCTCTCACACGACGCGGAGCGCGTCGATGTGGTGCGGCTGGTGAGGTGCGAGCACGGTGCGGTCGACGTCCACATGGAGCTGGCGCTCCGCTTCGGCTACGGGCAGACCGTGCCGTGGGTGAGGCGGCGCGACTACGGTCTGAGCGCTGTCGCCGGCCCCGACGCGATTGAGTTGCACACCCCGGCCGAGGTCGAAGGGCGCGGCATGGTCACCGTGGCAAAGTTCACGCTGCAGGCCGGCCGCGAGATGCCATTCACCCTCTCCTACCATCCGTCCTACCGAGAGCCGCATTTCGTTCCCGACCGCAACGAGAGCCTGGAACACACGGTCAGCTGGTGGAACGAGTGGATCGGGCGTTGCACCTTCCCGGCGGAAGAGGAACGCTGGCACGACGCGGTCGTCCGGTCGCTGATCACGCTGAAACTGCTCACCTTCGAACCGACTGGCGGCATCGTCGCGGCACCCACCACATCTCTCCCCGAGGCGATCGGCGGCCCACGCAACTGGGACTACCGCTTCTGCTGGCTGCGGGACTCCGCCCTGACACTGCACGCCCTGGTCAATTCCGGCTACCGGGCCGAGGCGGAGGCGTGGCGCCAATGGGTGCGGCGGGCCACCGCCGGTCACCCCGGCCAGCTTCAGATCATGTACGGCATCGCCGGCGAACGCTGGTTGCCCGAGATGGAAGTGCCCTGGCTGCCCGGCTATGAAGCCAGCCAGCCGGTACGGATTGGCAATGCCGCTGCCAATCAGCGCCAGCTCGACATTTACGGGGAGGTCGCCGAGACCCTCTACACCGCCCGCCATGTCGGCCTCGGACCGATGGATCGCGATGGCCGGTTCCAGCCGGTCGTCATGGATTTTCTCGAAAATATCTGGCAGACGCTCGACCACGGCCTGTGGGAGATGCGCGGGCCGCCCCGCGCCTTCACCCACTCGCGGATGATGTGCTGGGTCGCCTTCGACCGAGCGATCAAGATGTCGGAGCAGTTCGGCATGCCCGGCCCGGTCAAGCGATGGCGCAGCGTTCGCGACGCGATCCATGACGACGTCTGCCAGAATGGCTTCAACACGTCCCGCAACACCTTCACCCAGTACTATGGAGGCCAGACGCTCGACGCGAGCCTGCTTTTGATGCCGCAGGTGGGTTTCCTGCCTCCCGACGATCCGCGCGTCGTCAGCACGATTGCGGCCATCGAGAAGGAACTGGTCAGCGACGGCTTCGTGATGCGCTATTCCACCGACGCGGTCGATGATGGCGTCGGGGGCAAGGAAGGCGCCTTCCTCGCCTGCAGCTTCTGGCTTGCGGACGCCTATGTGCTGAGCGGCCAGAGGGAAGCGGCGGTCGAGGTGTTCGAGCGGCTCCTCTCCCTCAGGAACTCGCTGGGGCTGCTGGCGGAGGAATACGACGCCGTCGGCAAGCGCCTGGTCGGCAACTTCCCGCAAGGCTTCTCCCACCTCGGCCTGATCAACACCGCGCACAATCTGGTCCGCCGCCGGCCGCCGGTGATGGATCGCGCGGAGGATGGCAAAGTCGCCGCCGAGTCGTAACGCCGACGGCGCTGTCATCGAATTGCCCTGTTGGAGGCGTTGGATCGGCATGCTGGGGAGCGCGGGGCGTCGTTCGCGACGCCGGGAGGGCGACCCATGGCCTGGTTTCCACGAAAGACCTTCGTTCTCGCAACCCTCGTTGCCGTCGCGTTCCTGCCGGCGGCTTGCTCGGGCGACTCCGGCAAATCGACCAGTTCGCGCGCCGCCGAGATCGCGGCCTGCCCCCTCCTCTCCCCCGCCGACATTCAGAAGGTGGTCGGCGCCGCCATGGCCGACGGCAAGGAGCGGGAGCCGACCGGCGGCGGCGACAACGAGGGCCGGATGACCGCCTGCGCCTGGGATGCGACCAGCGGCGAACCCGGCTCGGCCATCGTCACCCTTCTCGTCTGGTCGTGGCCGGCCGGAAGCGGTGGCGGCTCCAACTACCTGGAATCGTTCCGCCAGGCGGCGAAGGAATACAAGGACCTGCCAACTCCCGAACCCGTCAAGCTCGGAGAAGAAGCACTGTGGGACGGCACCGCGATACACGTGCGGTCCGGCGACGTCAGCTTCTCGATCGCCGTCAGCGAAAAGGGGCTCGAGCCTTCGAAGAGCAAGGCGGACGCACAGGCACTGGCCGAAATCGTGCTCGGCAAGCTTGGCTAGCCGCGGTCGCCTTCCTCGAGCCAGCGCACGTCCTCCGGCGTCAGCGTGATGCCGAGCGCTTCGAGCGAATCCTCGAGTTCGCCGAGCGCCAGCGGGCCGATCAGCGGAATCACCGGAAAGTCCTGAAACAGGCAATAGGCGAGCGCCACGTGGATCGGGTTCTTGCCCATCCGCTGGCCCATCTCGATGGCCCGGGTGCGGCGCGCGAAATTCTTCTCGCTGTACCAGCTCTTCACCATCTCGACGTCGTCGATCTTGTCCGGCCCCGCCCGGTCGGTGAAGAAGCCACGCGCCTGGCTCGACCACGCGAAGTCGGGAATCTGGCGCTGGCGCAGCCACGCCTTCCACGCCTCGTCCGAGCATGAGATCACTCCCGGCCAGACCGGCTCCACCATTTCCGCCAGCGAGAAATTGTTCGACAGCGCCGACGGCGCTGGCAGGCCGTTCTTCTCCGCATAGGCAAACGCCTCGTCCATCCGCTCGCGCGTCCAGTTCGAGCCGCCATAGATGCGGATGCGGCCCGCCCTGACCTCCGCCACCATCGCATCGACAAACTCGCCGATCGGCACGTCCGGATTGTCGCGATGCATGAAATAGACGTCGATGACGTCGGTCTGCAGCCGCTCCAGCGACTCGGTGAGCTGCCGGGCGATCACGTCGGGATAGGTGAGCGGCGAATGCGCCCCCTTGCCGATGACGATCATCTCGTCCCGCACGCCGCGGGCGCGCATCCACGCCCCGAGGAGCTTGTCGCAAAGGCCGCGGCCGTAGACCCAGGCGCCGTCGAGCACGTTGCCGCCCCGCTCGTAGAACGCGTCGCAGATGATCGCCGCCTGGTTGAAGGTCGCGAAATTGGCGCCGCCGAGCGCAATCAACGAGGCGTCGATATCGAGGCCGCCGAGCTTGCGCCGGCGCATCGGGTTGACCGGCTTGCGGAGCGGCCGCCCGTCGACCTTTGCCGTCCTCCGTTCCGGCCGCTCGAAGCCGTATTCAAGCCCGAGGTCCGCCCGCCACTTGTCGAGCACCTTCATGTTGCCGAGGGTGTCGGCCCATGTCGGTCCCGGCGGCTCCAGCTCGGTCCGCCCGTCGCGCACAGCCCGGCCGGCGGCGTCGATTTCGAAGGTGTAGAGCCAGCGCGACTCCTCCACCGTCACCGTTTCCGTGTCGCCCCCGGGCCGATGGATCAGGATCTCTGCACTTCCCCCGTGATGCCCGGTGCAGAACCACGGCGAGGCGACCGACATCCAGCCGGTCGTCCCGAAAACCCTGAGGTCGTTGTCCTGGGCGACGGCAATGCTGCCGGACACCTCGGCAACCACGTCGCCCGGAAAGCGCAGCACCGCCGAGGCCCACTCGTCGACCCCGGTCGCGCCGAGATGGCCGACCCCGTGCGCCTCCACCGGGTCGAGGAACGGCCGGCCGACCGCCGCGCCGGCGACAAGGCGGGCGAGCGACACGGGATAGCAGCAGATATCGAGGATGGCGCCGCCGGCCGTGTCGTTCGCCAGAAGCCGGTGGTTGGGGTCCGGGTTCGCCATGCGGAATCCGAAGCTCGTCTTGATGTCCCGGACGTCACCGATGACGCCGGAGCGAACAAGCTCGACGATCCTCGCGGTGAGCGGATGGACGCGGTTCATGAACGCCTCGCCGAGAAAGGTCCCGGCCTTCCGCGCCGCCTGAATCACCGCTTCTGCTTCCGAGGCCGAAACCGCCATCGGCTTCTCGCAAAGCACATGCTTGCCGGCCTCGGCCGCTCGGATGGCCCATTCGGCGTGGAACCGGTGAGGCGTGGCGATGTAGACGATCTCGACCTCCGGATCGGCCAGCATCGCCTCGTAGCCGTCGAGCACCCGCACACCGGGAAAATCGTCCGCCAGGCCCGGTTTGGCGGGGTTCCGGGTGGCGACCGCTACCAGCTTGCCGGTCTCGGACTTGGGCAGTGCCGCGGCAAACCGCCTGGCGATCGTGCCGGGGCCGATGATGCCCCAGGCAACGGCGGTGTGATCGGTCATTGGAATTGGGTCCTGTGGAGGGCGGTGGAGAAGGTGCCGGACGGCGCCGCAAGGTAGTCGGAAAGCCGGCGCGGCACAATTCGCCGCAACCGAAATCCCCGGTTTGGCGTCCTTCTTGCACGCCACCGCCTTGTGTTGTGGCCCCCCGAAGGGGTTAGGATAGCCTCGGCTCCACCGGGCCACGTTGCAGCAGACAGGGAACCATGCCGGCGCCATTTGACGAGATGTGCCTGCCCGACGGCTCCAGCCGTCCCGGCTACGAGCTGATCAAGCGCTGGCTCGACGCGGAATCCCCCGAGTCCCTCGCCCACCGCCGGCTGGAAGCCGAGCTCCTCTTCCGCCGGATCGGCATCACCTTCGCCGTCCATGGCGACGAGGACGCCGAGGAACGCATCATTCCGTTCGACATCATCCCGCGGGTTCTCACCAAGGCCGAATGGCAGAAACTCGCCGAGGGGCTTGAACAGCGCGTCCGCGCGCTCAACCTGTTCCTCGCCGACGTCTACGGCCCCGGCGAGATCATGAAGGCGGGGGTGGTTCCCGAGGACCTCGTCTATCGCAATCCCTACTTCCGCCCCGAGATGAGCGGTTTGAAACTGCCGCACGACATCTACGTCCACGTCGCCGGCATCGATCTGGTGCGGACCGGACCCGACGATTTCTACGTGCTGGAGGACAATGTCCGCACCCCGTCCGGCGTCTCCTACATGCTGGAGAACCGCGAGGTGATGATGCGCATCTTCCCGGACCTCTTCGCCGAGTACCGTATCGATCCGGTCGAGACCTATCCGGAGGAGCTGCTGGCGACGCTGACCTCGGTGGCGCCGCCTTCCGCCCCCGGCGAGCCGACGGTCGCGCTTCTCACCCCCGGCCCGTTCAACAGCGCCTATTACGAGCACTCGTTCCTCGCCGACAAGCTCGGCATCGACCTCGTCGAAGGCGGCGACCTTCTCGTTCGCGACAACGTCGTGTTCATGCGCACGACCGAAGGGCCGAAGCGGGTCGACGCCCTCTATCGCCGGCTCGACGACGACTTCCTCGACCCCCTCTGCTTCCGCCCCGATTCGGCGCTTGGCGTGCCGGGCCTGATGAACGCCTACCGCGCCGGCAACATCACGCTGGCCAACGCGGTGGGTACCGGCGTCGCCGACGACAAGGCCGTCTACTCCTATATGCCGGACATTGTCCGCTTCTATCTCGGTGCGGAGCCGATCCTGAAGAACGTCCCGACCTGGCGGTGCCGGGAGAAGGAGGCCCGCGCCCACGTCCTCGACAACCTGGAGGAGCTGGTTGTGAAGGAGGTCGCCGGCTCCGGCGGCTACGGCATGTTGATCGGCCCGGCCGCCGACCAGACGACCCGCGAGCAGTTCGCCGCCAAGATCAAGGCCGACCCCGACAACTTCATCGCCCAGCCGACGTTGGCGCTGTCCACCTGCCCGACGGTGGTGAATGCCGGGATCGCCCCACGCCACGTCGACCTCCGCCCCTTCGTCCTGTTCGGCGCCGACCGGGTCCGCATCGTGCCCGGCGGACTGACGCGCGTCGCCCTCAAGGAAGGGTCGCTGGTGGTCAACTCCAGCCAGGGCGGCGGCACCAAGGACACATGGGTGCTCGACGCATGAGGTCGGCAAGGGAGGAGCGCGATGGACTGGCTCTATCTCGTTATCGCAGCGCTGGTCATCTGGGGGCTTTGCGGCACCGTCATGTGGCTTGGCCCGCCGCGATGGGGCATGACCACCGCGCTCCGCGTCCATCTGGTCCTGGCGCCCGTCTTCTCCTTCTGCATCTCGCTCATCCACGCCTGGATCGCCCCCGGGTTCGATCCATTGGTCCGGGCGCTGGTGATCACCGCGATCATCATCGCGCTCGATGCCGGGCTGGTGGCCCCGGTCTTCCAGAAGAGCTACGACATGTTCCGCGCCCCCCTCGGCACCTGGATTCCGTTCGTGCTGATCTTTTTCGCCAGCTGGGGAGCCGGCGCTCTGTTGTCGTGAGCATGCGGCGATCAATGTCAGGAATCGATGCCCCATGCTGAGCCGGACCGCCGACACGCTGTTCTGGCTCGGCCGCTATGTGGAGCGCGCCGACAACACCGCCCGCATCATCGATGCCGCCAACCGGCTCGCCACCGTCCCGGATTCGATCGCCGGCGAGACCAGCGAATGGGAGCCGGCGCTGGCCGCTGCGGGCGTCCTCCATACGTTCAGCGAGCTCCATAACGAGGTCGACCGCAATCCCGCCATCGACTTCCTCGCCTTCTCCCCGGGCAACCCGTCGAGCATCAAGAACTGTCTCGGCACCGCCCGCACCAATGCGCGGGCCGTCCGCACCGCCCTCACCGCCGAGATGTGGCAGGCGATCAACGAGGCGTGGCTGGAGCTGAAGCGCTACGACGGCACCCACATGGACCGGCAGACCCTCAACGATTTTCTCAGCACGGTGAAGGAAGCGTGCCTGCGCTTCGACGGCTCCGCCTATCGCACCATGCTGCGCAATGACGCCTACTGGTTCCTCCGCCTCGGCTTCTATCTCGAGCGGGCTGACAACACCGCCCGCATCCTCGACGTCAAATATCATGTGCTGCTGCCGCACGAGGCAAAGGTCGGCGGCGGCCTCGACTATTTCCAGTGGTCGTCTATCCTGCGTTCGGTGTCGGCGCTCACCGCCTACCGCTGGGTCTATCATGACAGCCTGAAGCCGTGGCTGATCGCCGATCTTCTTGTCCTCAACGACCAGATGCCGCGCTCGCTTGCCAGCTGCTACGAGAACCTCACCAACTTCCTCGACGAGCTGTCGCTCGCCTATGGCCGCCAGGGGCCGGCCCAGCGCGCCGCCCGCTCGACCCGGACCCGGCTGCAGAACGCGGAGATTGCCGAGATCTTCCAGAAGAAGGGCCTGCACGAATTCCTCACCGAGTTCATTGCCGAGAACGCCCGCCTCGGCCAGACCATCACCGAGCAGTATCTGACCTGATGAATCGAAGCAGCCTTCAACTATCCGGGGGCCTCGCAGACTGGACGCCTCTTGCCGGCCTCCGCTCCATCGTCGTCCTCCTCCGCCGACTTGAGCGGAGGATTGACCGGAGGACCCCGGCGGGCCGAGCGAGGTCATGCCGCGATAAGGCGATCGATGGGGATCCTCCGCCTTCCCGGAGGATGACCGCGGGGGTGGCCCTTGTCATGCCCTCGCGCCCATGCGCGCCTTGCAAGACCGAATAGAAGATGCGGCTCCAAGTCCTTCACGAGACGGCCTATCGCTATGGCACGCCGGCGACCCGGGCGATCCAGATCCTCAGGCTGACGCCGCGCGGCCACGACGGCCAGTTCGTCGTCAACTGGCGGATCGACATCGACCACGATTGCCACCTCGACGCCTCCACGGATCCGTTCGGCAACGCGGTCCACTCCTTCACCGTCGAAGGGCCGCTCGACGGCCTGACGATCACGGCCGAGGGCCAGGTGGAGACGACGGACACCGACGGAATCGTGCGCGGACAGGTCGAGCGGATGCCGCCGGTCGTCTTCCTGCGCGACACCGCGCTGACCCGGTCCGATGCCGCGATCCGAGCGCTCGCCGACGAAGCCGAAAGGGTCGCCAGTCCCAACCAGATCGACATCCTCCATGCGATCATGGACGGCATCCGGCGCCGCCTTCGCTTCGAGGTCAACCTGACCGATTCCGGCACCAGCGCCATCGAGGCCTTTTCGCTCGGCCACGGCGTCTGCCAGGACTTCGCCCATATCTTCATCGCCGCCGTCCGGCACCTCGGCATCCCGGCCCGCTATGTGAGCGGCTATCTGTTCCACAGCGACAAGCTCGACGGGCAGGACGCCGGCCATGCCTGGGCCGAGGCGCTCGTCGACGACCTCGGCTGGGTCGCCTTCGACCCGGCCAACGGTATCTCGGCGACCGACGCTTATGTCCGGGTCGCGGTTGGCCTCGACTATCTCGGCGCGGCGCCGGTCCGTGGCACCCGCTACGGCGGCGCCGGCGAGAGGCTGAGCGTTAGGATTCTCGTCAATGAGTCGCGACATGTATTCCTCTAAGCGCTTGTTATCGGGATCATTTCTGATTCCGATTGCCAGCGGCCCGACTTCACCCGACAGTCCTTGCAAAACGGAATCGGGGTGAAATCTCGATGACATATTGCGTGGGGATTCTGGTCCGCGAGGGGTTGGTGATGATCGCCGACACGCGCACCAATGCCGGCGTCGACAATATCTCGGTGTTCCGCAAGCTCCACCTCTTCGAGGCGCCGGGGAGACTGGTGATCGGTCTGGCCAGCGCCGGCAATCTGGCGGTCAGCCAGTCGGTGCTGACCCTTCTCACCGAAGGATTTGAGAACCCCAAGACCGGCGAGACCGAAAGGCTGATCTCCGCCGACAGCATGTTCAAGGCGGCCCAGATGGTCGGCCGCGCCATCCGCCAGGTTCACCGCGTCGACGGCATCACCCAGGAGCAGCAGCAGTCAGGCGCCTTCGACGTCACCGTGCTGCTCGGCGGCCAGGTCAAGGGCGGCCGGCTCCGCCTGTTCATGGTCTACTCGGCGGGCAACTTCATCGAGGCGACGACCGACACGCCCTACCTCCAGATCGGCGAGCACAAGTACGGCAAGCCGATCCTCGACCGCTCGATCACCGAGCAGACCGATCTCTATGATGCGCTGAAGCTCGGCCTCATCTCGATGGATTCGACCATCCGCTCGAACCTGAGCGTGGGACTGCCGATCGACCTGCTTGTTGTGCGGCGCGACGCCATCGAGCCCGACCTCACCTACCGGATCGACGAGACGGAGCCCTATTTCCACGACCTGCGCGAGCGCTGGTCGGCGGCGCTGCGCGAGGCGCACCAAGCGATCCCCAAGCCGCCTTACCGCATGTCATCGGACGGATCGGAACCAGGCGACTAGGCCCGCGCCGCCTCGACGAGCGTCCCGGCCGATACCCGCTCGAGCGTGCGCACGTCGTCCTTCGTCGTCGCGAAGATGTTGCAAGGGCTGGCGAGCCGGATCTCGTCGCCCTGGCTGATCGGCGTGCGGCCGAAACCGATGGCGATGGCATCGCCGTCCGGCCAGAAGGCGATCTCGCCGGCTTCGACGACGGCTTTCGCCCCCGGCTCGCGCGCCACCGAGACCGGCGCGCCGAAATACACCTCCTCGCCCCAGGTCAGCGCCGATCCGGAAAACGGCAGCGCGTCCCACACCGCATCCGCCGTCGGCGTGTCGAGAAGCTCGAGCGTGATCGCCAGCCCCTCGAAGTCCAGCGTCATCCGCCGCATCCTTCTCTCCCCTAATAAAAAGGGCCGCGGCGCCGATCGCGCCGCAGCCCCGTCCTAGGGATAATCCGCGCCCGGATCAATCAGTGCAGGGTAAGCTGCGTCTCCACCGGCCTGAACTCGCCGGCACGCACCAGCTTCTTGTGCGCCACGGTCACCGAATGGAGCGGCCCGTCCAGCTCCCGTTGCCAGAAATCAAGAAACCGGCGGAGCTCGGGGAAGTCCGGTGCAAGGTCGTAGGTCTGCCAGGTGAAGCTCTGGAGCACCGACGGATGGTCGGGCATCCCGTAGAGAATATGCGCGGTGATCAAACCGTAGTCATCCCACTTCTCGTTCAGCACCAGTCCGGGCATCGCAAAGCTCCATATTCCGTCTCGTGGGCGATCTTCCGATCGCCGACGCAGGGACAAGGTTCCCCCGCGTGGAACGGAATTGCAATTGCCGTGCCGAGAAAAAACTGCACCGAATCAGTCGATTAGCAGCAGGGCTCGGCGAGTGCTGACAGCCCGATCCAACGGTCAATCCAGCTTGCCGCCGACGCCCGCCAGCCCCTCGGGCGTGTCGACGTCGAGGGCGACCGCCGGTCCGACCTCCACCTCGACCACGGCATCGCGATTGGCGCCGATGAGATGCCGGCCGCCCGTATCCCCTTCGACCGTATGGAGGTCGGCGAACAGGCGCCGCGACCACAGCACCGGATTGCCGCGCTTGCCCTCGAAGGTGGGCACGACAATCAGCCCGCCGCTGCCCGGATCGAAAGCGGCGATCAGTCGGTCGATGACGGCGGCGTCGACGCCCGGCATGTCGGCGAGCAGGATGACGGCGCCGTCGATCCCCGGCGGCAGGCTGTCGAGTCCACGTTTCAGCGATGTCGACAGGCCGTCCGCGTAGTCGGGATTGTGCACCCGTTGCGCATCAAGCCCGGCCAGCGCCGCCTCGACCTCGGCGGCGCGATGGCCGGTCACGACGACCACCGGGTCGGCGCGGCTCGCCAAGGCGGCCGCGGCCGCGATCCTCACCATCGGCTCGCCGGCGATCGTCGCGGTCAGCTTGTTCGGCCCGCCCATCCGCCGCGAGCGGCCGGCAGCCAAGACGATCGCCGCGACCTTCGGCGCCTCGTTCGTTTCGGGCAAAGGCTCACCGCCCTCCCGCGGCTGTGGCCGCGAGACGATTTCCATGAGGAGCCCGCCGACGCCGAGCCCGCTGATGTCTTCCGGCGTCACTTCAAGACCGGCCAGCAAGCGATTCAGGACCCAGTCGAATCCGTTCTCCTTCGGGCTGCGGGCGCAGCCCGGCGCACCGATCACCGGGATGTCGCCCATCGCCCCGAGGACCAGAAGGTTCCCCGGATCGACCGGCATGCCGAAGTGGAGCACCCGGCCGCCGGCAGCGACGATGCCTGCCGGCACCACGTCCATCGCATCGACGGTTGCCGACGCGCCGAACACCACGATCAGGTCGACGCAGTCGCGCAAGAGCCCGCCGAGCGCAGCCGCTACCGAGTCCGTCTCGTGGGGAACGCGCTCTTCCCTCGCGATCATGGCACCGGCCGGCGCCAGGCGCTCGGCAAGCAGGCGCGTCGTCTTGTCCATCACCGACGGCTTCAACGACGGCAGCATCGTCGCCACCAGGCCCACTTTCACGGGACGGAAGGGCGCGACGCGGAGGGCCCGGGCGCCCGCACCGAGCGCCTCCTCAAGCCGGCTCCCGGCAACCGCGAACGGGATGATCTTCACCGTTGCCACCATGCGGCCGGCTTCGACCACGCCGAACGCCGGCAGGGTCGCCACGGTGATCGCCGGATCGACGCGGTTCAGCCGGTCGATCGCAGCACGGTCGACAACCAGTACGCCATCGGCCTCGGCATAGAGGTTCGACCGGCCGGTGAAGGGCGACTCGATGCGCACCCCGCCGCCGGCGATGACCTTTGCAAGCCGCTCGGCGGCGGCGTCCTCGTGGACGTCGTCTGCCTCGAGCCGGGCAACGATCACCGAGCCAGTGCCGGCCTCGGCAAGCCGGGCGATGTCCTTGTCCGAGAGGACGGTGCCCTTGCGCAACATGCCGCCGGGCGTGCGCACGGAATGGGCAAGGATCGCCCCCTTTGCCTCGGCGACCGGGACCGGACCGAATTTCACGCGGCCGCCTCGCGCGTCACGCCGCGGGATCGCAACGCGCCGATGATCTCGGCAAGGATGGCGATGGCGATTTCTGCTGGCGACTGGGCCCCGATCGGCAGTCCGATGGGAGCGCGGATGGTGGCGAGCGCCGCCTCACCGACGCCGGCTTCCCGCAGGCGCTCCAGCCGCCTGCCGTGCGTCTTGCGGCTGCCGAGCGCCCCGACATAGAAGCAGCCGGCGGCGAGCGCCGCCACGAGGGCGCCATCGTCGATCTTCGGATCGTGGGTAAGCGCCGCCAGCGCCGTGAAGCGGTCGAGCCCGACCTTCGGGATCGCCACCTCCGGCCATTCGGCGATGAGCGGCACGTCGGGGAACCGCTCGGGCGTGGCAAAGGCGGTGCGCGGATCGATGATCGTCATGTCGAAGCCGGCGAGCCGCGCCATCGGCGCCAGCGCCTGGCTGATATGGACGGCGCCAATCAGGACGATCCGCGGCGGCGGCATGCTGACCGTCATGAACACGCTGTGCCCCTCCGCCGTCGTCACCGGGCCCGAAGCGCCGGAGCGCAGCCGAGCGGCGATCTCGTCGCGGAGCGGATCGCCATCGTAGCCGTCCTTCTCGACGATCAGCCGCTCGGCACCGGTCGTCGTGTCGGTGATCAGCACCGCCGCCTCGCGGGCGGCACGCGCCGCGTTAAGCCGTCTCAGAGTCTCAAGTCTCACGGTCGTTGCTCACTTGGTGGGTGCAGGAGGCGGGTTCTGGTCCGGGCATCGCTTGTAGAGGGTGAGGAACGATCCCGTCCGGTCGACGGTCGCCAGCACCTCGCCCAACACGTCACTGTCAATGAGGTAGAGCGTGATGCGGGCGTCACTGACGCCCGTGTCGCTTGTGCAATGGCGCCAGACCGAGAACTCCCGGTTCTGCTGGTCCGGGATCTCGCCAATGTTCCCCAACGTGCAAGAGAACCCGCCGACTTCAGGCTGGTGGGGCCGATCTCGATCCGGCCACCGGGGATATCGTTGCTCTCGGCGCAGCCGCCGGCGGCGACCCAGGTACCCTGGAACTCCGCCGGGAGTTCCCCGACGGCGAGC
>Ga0210144_1000233_pt1 | contig 32957 bp, 30 predicted proteins | sample Muzzi_PWA_D2_FD_185532 | JGI IMG/M metagenome (GOLD analysis project Ga0210144, IMG submission 185532) | Wetland microbial communities from San Francisco Bay, California, USA, that impact long-term carbon sequestration - Muzzi_PWA_D2 (SPAdes) | ecosystem: Environmental > Aquatic > Marine >...
CCGACCAGCCAGACGATGCCGGCGGCGAGCGGTCGCCCGGCGATCAGGAGGACGGGCGCGCCGAGCGCGACCGCCGTGCCGCCTAGGGTGACGTGGTTCGGCGTGATCCCGAGGCGCAGCAGCGCGCGCGACAGCGGCGCGAGCCGGCGATCCAGCGACTCGTGCAGACCGCGGCGCAGGTCTTCGATGGCCAAGGGGACCCTCCGCGGGGGTTGCGCGATTCGGCGGGCGTCGGCGCGGCTATTCGCCGGCGACGGCCCGGCCGGGCCACGGCGCGGGCTTGCCGTCCGCCGAGCCTTCCGCTGAGCCCTCTGCCGTCTTATCGACCGCGCCGCCGGCGATGAAGCGCTCGACGGCCTCGCGCGCATCGGAATCGCGCATCTGCCGCGGCGGGCTCTTCATGTAGTAGGCGCAGGCGGACTCGACCGGGCCCGCCAGCTTGCGTTCGAGCGCCAGCTTCGCGCAGCGGACGGCGTCGATGACCACGCCGGCGCTGTTCGGCGAATCCTGCACCGAAAGCCGCAGTTCGATCTCGATCGGCGCCTCACCGAATCCGCGTCCTTCCATGCGGATGAAGCAGACCTTGTTGTCCTCCTGCCAGGCGACGTAATCGGACGGCCCGATGTGGATGTCGCGGGTGTCGAGGCGCGCGTCGAGCTGCGACTGGACCGACTCGGTCTTCGACATCCGCTTCGATTCGAGGCGGTCGAGCGCCAGCATGTTGAGGAAGTCCGTATTGCCGCCGGTGTTGAGCTGATAGGTGCGGTCCAGCGCCACGCCGCGATCGGCGAAGAGGCGGGCGAGCGCCCGGTGCACGATGGTCGCCCCGACCTGGCTCTTGATGTCGTCGCCGATCAGCGGCAGGCCGGCTTCGGCGAAACGGCGGGCCCATTCGGGCTTCGACGCGATGAACACCGGGACGCAGTTCAACAGGGCCACGCCCGCCGTCAGGCAGGCCTCGGCGTAGTGCGAGACGGCCTGCTCGGAGCCGACCGGCAGATAGCAGATCAGGATCTCGGCGCCGCTGTCCTTCAAGGTCCGCGCGACGTCGACGGGCTCCAGGTCGGCCGGGCGGAAGGCCTGATCTTCAGGATAGTCCCGCATGTGGTCGGCGACGCCGTCGAGTATGGGGCCCATCTGCACCGTGACCCCGGAGACCGGCATGGCCTTCTGGAACACGCGCGTGCAGTTCGGCTTGGCGAAGATCGCCTCCTCGAGCGGCCGCCCGACCTTGCGGCGGTCGATGTCGAAGGCCGCGACGACCTCGATGTTGCCGCAGCCCCAGGCGCCGATGCGGGGATGCATCAGGCCGCGCACGTCTTCGGCACTGTGCTCGCGGTAGTATTCGAGGCCCTGAATCAGAGAACTCGCGCAGTTGCCGATGCCTGCGATCGCGGCTCTGATCTTCTGCATGGCCGGCTGAACCTCCTGCCTGGCGCGTCCCTCTTTATTGTCCGCCGGGGCTTCGCGACCCCGGGCTCCGATTGCCCCAAGAGAACCCTGGTCACAACGCCCGAAAACAGGGGCTTGCGGTTGCCTCGGACCGGATTGGAGGCAACAGTCCTATTCTTAGGACGTGGGGGGCGCCGTCTCAAGGACCACGTATTGCCGGTGCCGGGCCGGGGCGGCCGGGAATCGGCGCCAGGCCGGGCCCGGACCCTGGTTCGGAGCCGATGTCGGGCGCCGCGCCGGATCGGTCGTGCACGGTCGAATTGCGGCTGTGATCGGCTTGTGACACCTTTTCCGGGCGAGCCGGACCGAGCGGGGAAGAGTCGCAGCCGCCGGCGAGGGGGGAGGACAGCCATGCCGATTCAGACGACCACCATTGGAGCGTATCCCAAGCCCGACTTCGTGCCGATCCTGGACTGGTTCCGCCGCGAGGACGGTGGACCCGATACCGCCAGCCCGACCAAGGGCTACCTGGAGGCGCTGGCGCGCATGGGCGACGAAGCCGACACGCTCTTCGCGCGCGGCGTCCAACAGGTGGTCGGGGATCAGGTCGAGGCCGGGATCGACATACCGACCGACGGCGAGGTGCGGCGCGAGAACTACATCCACTATCACTGCCGTCATATCGCCGGCATCGATTTCGAGCGGCTGACCGCCAAGGCGGTGCGCGGGGGCACCTATACGGCGGATCTCCCCTCGATCGTCGGCCCGGTGAGCGCGCGCGACCATTTTCTGCCCGACGATTGGCGTCTGGCGCAGTCCTTCACCGGCCGCCCGGTCAAGATCACCCTGCCCGGCCCGATGACCATCACCGACACGACCGCGAACGTCTTTTACGACGACGAGCGCAAGCTGGGCGCCGATCTGGCGGCGGCGCTCAATTCCGAGGTGCGCGCCCTGGCCGAGGCAGGCTGCACCTGGATCCAGATCGACGAGCCGGTTTTCGCGCGCAAGCCCGACGTCGCCCTCGACTACGGCATCGAGAACCTGGAGCGCTGCTTCCAGGGCGTGCCCGCGGGCGTCACCAAGGTCATGCACATGTGCTGCGGCTATCCCGATCGGCTCGACCGGGACGACTATCCCAAGGCCGACCGCAACGCCTACTTCCGGCTGGCCGAGGCTGTCGACGACAGCTGCGTCGACGCGGTGTCGCTCGAGGACGCCCATCGCCACAACGATCTGTCCCTGCTCGAGCGATTCGCCCGGAGCAAGGTGATTCTCGGCGTGGTGGCCATCGCCAAGAGCCGCATCGAGGAGGTCGACGAGATTCGTGCCCGCCTCGAGGCGGCGCTCGGCCATATCGACGCTGACCGCCTGCTGGCCGCGCCCGACTGCGGCCTCGGCCTGCTCGGCCGCGATCTCGCGCGACGGAAGCTGGCGAATCTCTGTACCGCGGCCCATGCGCTCTAACGCCCGCCAGGGACGACTCCTGTCGGAGTGAAATCCTCCGCACCCAGCGGCCGGAACGACCGGGAGACGGACGATGAACATCGAGGAGCTCTTCAACCGCAATAACATCCTCGACCTCAGCTTCTTCAATTTCCGCAACGCCATCACGGCGGCCTATTTCGCCGACTCGGACCTGCGCATCCTGAAAGTCAACGAGAACTTCCGGTCGTTCTTTCCCGTGCTGGGCAACGTGTCCAACGCCTATTTTCCGGACGTTCTCGAGCAGCTCGGGGTCGAGGAAAAGTACATCAGGTCGTTTTCCGAAATGCTCGACAGTCAGGGCTTCGTCCTGATCCCGCAGATTCTGCTCAAGATCGACGGCCGGGAGCGCGCCTACTCCCTGCTTTCGACGCGCACGACGGACGACAGCTTCTCGTATCTCAACGGCGTTCAGGGCCAGTTCGTGGACCGGACGCAGGAGTACGAGCTGCGCAAGGAGCGCGAACAGCTCATCGAGGAGAAGATCCGCGATCGCGAGATCATCGAGGAGCGCACCCGACAACTCGAAAGCCTCGCCAACCGGCTGGCGAAATACCTGGCGCCGCAGGTCTATGCCTCGATCTTTTCTGGAACGAGCGATCCGTCGCAGAGCTTCGCCCGCAAGAACCTGACGGTGTTCTTCTCCGACATCGAAGGCTTTACCGACATCTGCGACGGCATGGAGCCGGAGCGCGTCGCCTCGGTCATCAACACCTACCTCAGCGAGATGTCGAATATCGCCGTCGAATACGGCGGCACGCTCGACAAGTTCATCGGCGACGCCGTCCTGGTGTTCTTCGGCGATCCCGAATCCGACGGCGACGCGAACGACGCCCTCAAGTGCGTCAAGATGGCGCTGCGCATGCGCCAGCGCGTGTCCGAGCTGCGGAAGACCTGGCAGTCGAAGGGCGTGTCGAAGCCCTTGCGCGTGCGCATGGGAATCAACACCGGGTATTGCACCGTGGGCAACTTCGGATCGGACCAGCGCCTCGAATACACGGTGCTCGGCAGCCCGGTGAACCTGGCGGCGCGGCTGGAGGCCGCGGCGGAGGCCGGCTCGATTCTGCTCAGCGAGTCGACCTATCTGCTGGTGCAGGACCTCGTGGATTGCGCGCGTGTCGGCGACATCACGCCGAAGGGATTTCTCCGCCCCGTCGGGACCTATCGCCTCGACGGCCTCAAGCCGGGTGTCGGCACGGAGGTCCAGGCCCTGCCGCTGACCCGCGTCGGACGGCACGTCGAGGTCAACATTCCCGACAGCCGGCGGATCCGCGAGGCGATCGAGGAGCTGAAGCGCATTCAGGAGGAATTCGAGGAGTCGTCGCGCGCGGCCGATGAAGGCAACTGAGGGGTTCTCTCTTTTCTATCTCGACAGGCGCGACAGATAGACGTTGAACTCGCCGTCGGCCGTCAGCGCGTGCGCGACGAGGTACTCCGCCCCCTCGGGTTCGAACAGGACCTTCGTGCCGGGCGGAAGGGGCTCCAGCGAAACGATTCGGTCCCAGACCTCGACGCCCAGGATCTGCTGGGCCGAGTCGATCCGGTAGCGCTCGAACAGGCGCCGGGTGTTGGCGCCGACCTCGACCACTTGCCCGCTGCGCGCCGCGCGGAACACCGGATCGGGCTTGCGGTCGGGAAAGTCGGCGATCGATTCGACACGCCTGTTCTTGTAGCGCGCCGCGACGCCGGAATGGATGCCGACGCAGAAGGGAAAGGCGTAGGCGAGGAACACCGAGAAAAGAGTCAGGCCGGGATGGGTCTGGAACTCGCTCCAGAACGATTCGAAGGGGTTCGAGAAGCTGCGGAACCACGGTACCAGAAGCTGCCCATAGGCATTGATCAGCGTGCCGACGACCGCGGCCACGACGTAGGTGCTGCCATCGCGAAGCTTTTCGTCGACGAGCCGTCGGATCAGCCGTGCGTCCATGGAGCGTCACACTGCCTGAGTCGCGCGATTTCCGGATACTTTATTGGCAATCCGCGCGCGACTGTCCAGTCTGCGAGGGCGCACGCGCGTTCACGATTTGGCGATTCCAGGCCAGTGGGCGTCGGGCCGACAGCACAGCCGGAGAACGGGCCGGGGTAGACAGGACGGCCGCGAAAACGGGCGTTTCGGACCGTACGGCAAGGCTTTCTTGCTACCGGCGCGTTGCGTTCTTAACCTTGCAACCAGGATCCGCGGCGGACGGCGGGCGAAAGGGGCAAGCATGGCGATCACCACGGAAACGGCACCGGACCTGCGCGCGGCCGCGGTGGCCGCGGCGCGGCATGGCCGCGGCAGCGGCCGTCCGCGCCTCCTGGTCCCCGGCCTGCCCAGTCTGGCCCCGGGGCTGGAGCGGTATCGCGTGCCCGGCGGCGGCGGCGTCGCGGTCCCGCTGCGGGCCGGCGACCGCCTGAGCGTCATCGACCTCGAAGGCCGGCAGGCCTGCGAGATCGTGACCTTCGACGGCGCGGGCCGCGGCGACGGCCGCGTGCTCGACCGCGCCGCCGCGGCGCAGCCGGACGGCCTGCGCGCGATTCTGAGCGGCGGTGAGGACAGCGCCCGGGCCCTGCAGGCGGCCCTCCGGCGGCGCAACCTGTCGCTCGACACGGCCCGGGCCGTCGCGCTGTTCGGCGGCGAGACGCCGGCCGGCGCCAAGGAGGAGCTGACCGCCGAGCAGGACGGCTTCTGCATCGTCGCGGCGCCGGGCGGCCCGATGCGGGTCGACCGTCAGGATCCGCCGACCGACCTGCGCGTCTTCGTGCAGCGCGCGCGGATCGATCCCGCGGCGCCGCCGCCCTTGCCGGAGCCGCTGGCGGAACCGCGCCTCGAGTTCCGCGTCGACCGGGCGACCGCCCGGGCCTACGAGGTGAAGGCCGGCGAATACATCCAGATCATCGACGTCGCAGGCCGGCAGTGCTCCGACTTCCAGGCCTTCGGCGCAGCGCAGCTCGAAATCGGCCGCGAGCGCGAGCTCGACGCCACCACGACGCGCACGCTGATGGGCGCCCTCTATCCCGGTCCGGGCCTGTTCTCCAAGTTCTACGACGGCGACATGCAGCCGTCCGTCGAGGTCATCCAGGACATGGTCGGGCGGCACGACACCTTCGGCTTGGCCTGCACCGCCAAGTACTACGACGACATGGGCTATCCCGGCCACGTCAACTGCTCGGAGAATTTCAACCGGGCGCTGGAGCCCTACGGGGTCGCCGCGCGCCGCGGCTGGATGGCCATCAACTTCTTCTTCAATACCGGGGTCGACGATCACAACGCGATCTTTCTCGACGAACCCTGGTCACGACCCGGCGATCACGTGCTGCTGCGCAGCTTCAAGGACCTGGTCTGCGCCTCGTCGGCCTGTCCCGACGACATCGACGCGGCCAACGGCTGGACGCCGACCGATATCCACGTGCGCGTCTATCCGGCCGAGAATCTGTTCCGCAAATCGATCGCCTACCGCATGACCGCTGACGCCGAGCCGCAAATGACCAGAGAAACCGCGTTTCATCCCCGGACTTCGCAGCTGACCCGACATTTCGCGGAATATCGGGGCTTCTGGCTGCCGACCAGCTATACCAACTACGGCGCGCAGGAGGAGTACTACGCCTGCCGCGAACGCGTGATCGCCATGGATCTCTCGGCGCTGCGCAAGTTCGAGGTCGTGGGACCGGACGCGGAGGAGCTGATGCAGCGCACCTGCACGCGCAACATCCGGCGCCTCTCGGTCGGTCAGGTGGTCTATACCGCCATGTGCTACGACACCGGCGGCATGATCGACGACGGCACCGTGTTCCGTCTCGGCCCGGACAACTTCCGCTGGATCTGCGGCGACGACTACTGCGGCATCTGGCTGCGCGAGCAGGCCGAAAAGCTGGGCCTGCGCGTCTGGATCAAGTCGTCGACCGACCAGCTGCACAATCTCTCGGTTCAGGGGCCGCGCAGCCGCGACCTGCTGAAGGCGATCGTCTGGACGCCGGACGCCCAGCCGAACCTGGAGGAGCTCGGCTGGTTCCGCTTCACCGTCGGCCGCATCGGCGATTTCAACGGGATTCCCGTGGTCGTCTCGCGCACCGGCTACACCGGCGAGCTCGGCTACGAGGTGTGGTGCCATCCCAAGGACGGCCCGGCGGTGTGGGACGCGGTCTGGGAGGCCGGCCAGCCGCACGGCATCGCGCCGCTCGGGCTGGACGCGCTGGACATGCTGCGCATCGAGGCCGGACTGATCTTCGCCGGTCACGAGTTCTGCGACCAGACCGATCCCTTCGAGGCGGGCATCGGCTTTGCCGTCGCGTTGAAGAACGACGAGGATTTCATCGGTCGGGACGCCCTGATCCGCCGCAAGGAGAATCCGCAGCGCCGCCTCGTCGGGCTCGAGCTCGAGGGCGGCGAACCCGCGGCGCATGGCGACTGCGTGCACGTCGGGCGGGCCCAGGTCGGCGTCGTGACCAGCGGGACGCGCTCGCCCGTCCTGCGCAAGAACGTCGCGCTCTGCCGCATGGACGTGAACTATTGCGAGATCGGCACCGAGGTCGAGGTCGGCAAGATCGACGGGCACCAGAAGCGCATTCCGGCGACCGTCGTGCGCGTCCCGTTCTACGATCCGGACAAGTCGCGCGTGCGTGCCTGACGCGACGCTAGATCCGAAGGACAAGAAAAAGGGCCGCTCCCGGGGGAGCGGCCCTCGTCGATTCCGGCTCTCTCAGATGCTTAGACCGCCAGGTAGGATTCCAGCGAATCGTCCATCGCCTCGATCCACGTCGTGTGATGCTTCGGCGACATGGTTCCGGTCATCAGCGAACGGTACGAATTGTCGCGGAAGCGCATGATGTCCTCGACCTTGTGGTGCTCCCACTTGACGAAGGTCTTGTTGACGCCGTCGATGTCGAAGGTCGGGTAGTCGGTCTCGTCGATCAGGTCCTTCACGTAATCGCCCTGGTAGTAGATCTGCTGCTCGGCGTCCTCCAGCTTCTCCTCGCGCGCGCGCCAGACGGCGCTGTGCTTCTCCATCTCCTTGCGCGACGGCAGCTCGATGCGGCCGAGGATCACGTCGCGCGCGTACCAGGCCTGCACGTCGAACATGTTGAAGGTGTAGAACTGGTCCTGCGCGCCGACGTAGAAGAACTTCGGGTTCTGCTCCCAGACCACGCCCTTGTAGAGGCCGTTCGGCCACAGCCGGTTCTCGGACCGCAGGCGCAGGCTGTCCGGAAGGTAGGGGTAGTAGTGCAGGTAGCCGGTGCAGAGAATGATCGCGTCGATATCCTTCGACGTCCCGTCCTTGAAGTAGCAGGTGTTCTTCTGCACGCGTTGCAGAAGCGGCTTCTCCTCCCAGTTGTCCGGCCACTTGAAGCCGATCGGCTTGGTCCGGTAGCAGACGGTGATCGACTTCGCGCCGTACTTCCAGCACTGCGAGCCGATGTCCTCGGCCGAATAGCTGCGACCGATCACCATGACGTCCTTGCCCTTGAATTCGAGCGCGTCGCGGAAATCGTGCGCGTGCAGGACACGGCCGTTGAAGGCCTCGAAGCCTTCGAAATAGGGGACTTGCGGGGTCGAGAAGTGACCGGTCGCATTGATCACGTAGTCGAATTCCTCGGAATAGACGTGGTCCTTGACCAGGTCATGCGCGATGATCGTGAACTTGCCGGAGCCGTCGGAATAGATCACCTCGCGCACCGGCGTGCGGAACCGGCACCAGTCGCGCGCCGCGGTCTTCTCCACGCGGCCCTTGATGTAGTCCCACAGGACCTCGCGCGGCGGGTACGAGGCGATCGGCTTGCCGAAATGCTCCTCGAAGGTGTAGTCGGCGAACTCCAGGCATTCCTTGGGGCCGTTCGACCACAGGTAGCGGTACATGCTGCCATGCACCGGCTCGCCGTACTCGTCCAGGCCCGTGCGCCAGGTGTAGTTCCACAGACCGCCCCAGTTCTCCTGCTTCTCGAAGCAGACGACCTCCGGAATCTCGGCGCCCTTGCTCTGCGCCGAGTTGAACGCCCTCAGCACGGCAAGGCCGGACGGGCCAGCTCCAATGACAGCGACACGCATCTCCAGCTTCCCTCCTCGTTCGGTTCTTCATTGTTCTGATCGGTGTGCCCGCGGGCCCGGGCAACTTTGCGCTAAGGCCCGGATCGTGACAACCCTCTATTGACCAATTTGTACACAAATCGAACCAATAATATACCGAAAATTTTCGTGCCAACCGGCAAATCGTCGGACTCGGCATGGGGCGAGGGGCGGCTGCGCCGCCTGTCTTTTGCGCTGCGGTCCGAGGCGACACGGGATGACGCCCGGGGGTAGCCCGGGGCTGCGGGTCGGGGCGATCCGAGGCGGGTCGGGGCGATCCGGGGCGGAGCGGGGCGGACCGGGGCGGACCGGGGCGGACCGGGGCGGCCCCGGGTCCGCCCGCGATGGCGAGGGCCCGGCAGGACGAACGGCCGGCGCCTTCGATCCTGCCGCGGCCCAGTGCGGCCATACCTTTTCCATACCAACTGTGCAAAACGGTTGATGAATGGCCGGCCGGCCTCTACACTCCACCTGTTTCCGCGAAGCGGGAGACGAGAGGAGGGGATCATCCGCGCCGATCCGGTCGGGCCGCCGCGCGGTCGGCGGAAGGGCGCCGAGGACGGGGGTTACGGAATCCGCAGAGAAAATCGGTCGACAATGTGATTTGGGAAAGCGGGGCCGCCGGCGGGCGGCTAGAGTCGGCACACGAAGCGGCCTGCGGCGCGCGATCGCATGCGGCGGGCGGCACGGCAAAGCGACAACCACGGCAAAGCAACAACCACGGCAAAGCAACAACCACGGCAAAGCAACAACCAGGGAGGCACTGCAAATGCGATCCGTTCTGAAGGGAAGCAGCATCACGCGACGGAAATTCCTCGGGACCACGGCGGCCGGTGCCGCCTTGGCGACCACCGGAATGCCGCGCATCGCCTTCGCCGGCGACAAGACCGTCAAGATCGGGTTCCTGGCGCCGTTGACCGGCGAAGTGGCGGCCTGGGGCCTGCCCGGCCTCTACGGCTGTCAGATCTGGGCCGAACGGGCCAATGCGGCCGGCGGCGTCAAGATCGGCGGCGAAAACCACAAGGTCGAGTTCGTCTCCTACGACAACGAATACGCGCCGGACAAGGCGCGCACCGGCGCGACCAAGCTGATCAAGGAGGACGGCGTCAAGTTCATCATGATGCTCGGCGGCGACACCTGGGCCGGCGTACAGCCGATCGCCAACAAGACCGGTATGCTGGTCTCCACGCTGCTGCCGAGCGACCTGTCGCCCGACACCAAGACCCTGATCGCGCCCTGCGAGGTGCACCCGATCTACAACGTGACCGGCGTGCAGTGGATGGCGGAGAACAAGCCCAACCTGAAGAGTGCGGTGATCTGCGCCCAGGACGACGCGCTGGGCCGCCCGTCGGTCGCCACCTACCTCGCCGCCTTCGAGGCCGCGGGAATCGAGGTGCGGGACACGGTGTTCTTCGACATCTCGACCACCGACTTCGCGCCGATCATGACGGCCCTGCTGGCCAAGAACCCCGACGTCATCTGCCTCGACACGGCCTACGCGGACTATGTCCATCCGCTGTGCGAGCAGGCCTACCTGCAGGGTTTCAAGGGACAGATGATCTCCTGCACCGCCGACTTCTACGAGAAGATCATCGACAAGACCTCCAAGGAATTCATGGAGGGCTTCATCTTCCAGTTCCCGGATTTCGACGATCCGGCGCTGAACGATCCGCGGATCAATTTCCACGATCCGAACGGTTTCTATGCCGAGTACAGCAAGCGCTGGCCCGGCGAGTGGGGCGCGGTGTCCTGGGAATACGCCTCGATCATGGACCTCTGGAAGGCGGCCGCCGAGAAGGCCGGCAGCGCGGAGCCCGACGCCGTGCTGACGGCCATGAAGGACGACGGCAAGGGGCCGCACGCCTTCGGCGAGGCCGAATGGTGGGGCAAGGAGCTGTTCGGCATCGACAACGCCCTGGTCGGCAACTGGCCGGTCGTCGTCATCGAAAACGGCAAGGCCGTCATCAAGGAATACAAGTCCATTCCGGATTGGTGGCACAAGCACGGCGACCTGCTGGTCAAGCACTTCGAGGACATGGGCGAAATGTACTATCAGCGCGGCTGACGCCCGCGCTGGCGGCCCCCGGCCATGACGATGCCGCGGGGCCGGTCTGTTGATGTCACGGCCGGGGCGGTGCGCGCCCGCGCATCGCGCCCGGCCGCGATATGCCGGAGCCGGATTCCGTCATGCTAGACCTTCTGCTGCAGACCTCGGTCAACGCGATCTACGCCTCCAGCTACATGGCGCTGATCGCGGTCGGGCTGGTGCTGATCTTCGGCGTCATGGGCGTGATCAACTTCGCCCACGGCGAGCTCTATATGTTGGGCGCCTACGCGGTGGTCTATTTCTACGCCGAAAACGACTATCCGTTCTTCCTGTCGGTCGCCATCGGCCTGGTCTTCGTCGGACTGGTCGGGCTCGCCATGGAGCGCGCGTTGTTTCGCCCCATGCGTGGAAATCCGCTCGGTGGCCTCATCGCGTCGATCGGCTTCCTGTTGATCCTCCAGACGCTGGCCGTCGTCGGCTTCGGCGTGCGCATGGAGCACATCACGCCGCCGACGCAGGAGGTCGTGAGCCTGCTGGGCGTCAGCGAGGTGACGGTGCCGCTGCAGCGCCTCTACGTGATCGTCGCGGCGATCGTCTGCCTGGCTGCGCTCTGGGCGTTCCTGCGCTATTCCAAGTTCGGCGTGGCGCTGCGGGCCTGCGCGCAGGACCCCGAGGCGGCGGCGCTGCAGGGCATCTCGATGAACCAGACGGCGCGCACCGCCATGTTCATCGGCGCGGCCCTGGCCGGCGTCGCCGGCGCCCTGACCGCGCCCCTGGTCCGGACCTATCCGTTCATGGGGCACAGCGTCATCGTGACGGCGTTCATCATCATCATCGTCGGCGGGATCGGCAGCCTCGAGGGCGCCGTGGTCGCGGCGATCCTCTATGCCTTCGTGAACACCTTCGTCACGACCTTCAGCGACGGCGTCATCGCCGATATCGTGGGCCTGATGCTGATGCTGATCGTCCTCGTCGTGCGCCCCACCGGGCTGTTCGGAGTCAAGGATCGTGCGTGACGGCAAGGCCATGAACGCGGGCCGTGCCTGGCGCTGGGCGATCGGGCTGGGCGTGCTCTACGCCGGTCTCATCGTCTTGCCGCACGTACTCAGCTTCTCGCAGCAGGAGATCGCGGTCTTCCTGGTCATCAACGTGCTGCTGGTCGTGAGCTACCGCCTGCTCACGCTGACCGGGGAATGGTCCCTGGGGCATGTCGTGATCATGGGCGTGGGCGGCTACGCCAGCGCGCTTTATGCCAAGGAGGTCGGCATACCGGTCCCGATCTCGATGCTGCTGGGGGCCGTCACGGCGGCCGTCGTCGCCTATCTTCTGAGCTTCCCGCTGTTCCGCATGAAGGGGTTCTATTTCCTGATCGGCTCCTTCGCGGCGGGCGAGGTGATCCGCCTGCTGTGGAAACGGTTCCGCTATCCCTTCGGCGGGCCGAAGGGGCTCAAGCTGATCCCGTCCTTTCCGGACATCAATATCGGCGGCTGGACGATCGATTTCTTCGGCCCGGTGAACTACTACTACCTCTGTCTGATCGTGGTGTCGCTTTCGCTGTTCGTCCTCTATCGGCTGGAGCGTTCGCGCATCGGCCTCACCTTCCATGCCGTCCATTGGCAGGACCAGCTGGCGGAATCGGTCGGGGTCAATACCTGGCGCTACCGGACCCTGGCTTTCGTGGTCGCCTCCTTCTTCGCCGGACTGTCGGGCACTCTGCTGGCCCACTACATCGGTACGGTCAATCCGACTCGATTCGACGTCGAGCAGATGGTGTTCGTGCTGATCTGGGCCATCGTCGGCGGCACGGCGACGATCTACGGGCCGATTCTGGGCGTCGTCGTCCTGACGATTCTGAACGAGGTCGTGCTGCGGAAACTGGGCCTCGACGAAATGCGCCCGCTGTTCTATGGCGTGCTCCTGATCGGCTCGATCATGTTCCTGCCGAACGGCCTGGAGAGCCTCGGCGAGAAGCTGCGGCCGCGCCGCCGGGAGCCCGCGGACGGGAATGCCGAGGCGAAGGCGGGCGCGGTGCCGGAAGGCTGACCGCGGCGCCGGCGATGCCTGGACGGCGTCGGAGGTCGGTCTAGGCCAGCAACAGGACGGCGGCGGCCAGCTTGCGCGCGTCGCCATAGCCCGCCTTGCGCTCCTGCTCCCAGCGCGCAACGCGCGCCTCCCGCGAGTCGCTGTCCGCGGCGCCGCGGCTCAGGGCGGCGAGCGCCGCGCGGCCCTCCTCGGCGAGCGCGCGATAGCGGTTCCGGGCATGATGCTCGTAGCCGCCGGGGTGCTTGGACTCGAGCCGCAGATGGAACAGCGAACTGCGGGCGCGCCGTTCCGGCCTCATCGCGTCGATCCAGGGCGCGCTGGCGTCCCAGACGCGCAATGCCTCCTCGAACAGCTGCACCGCCTCCTCGGCGTGGCCGTTGTAACGTGCCGCCGCGGCGTGATTCGCGATGCTCGTCGCCAGCCGTGGATCGTTGGCGGCGAAGTTCGCGCGGGCCAGGCGCAGTGCGGCGGCCCAGTGCACGGCCGCACTCGACAGACCGTCGGCCTGAGCGGCGCCCGCGGCCTGATATTGCTCCGTTTCCCAGGCGGCGTCCGTGTCGCTCCAGTCGCCCCCCAGGGGACTGAACGGCACGGGGCCGTCACCCCCCGAGGTAGGCGCGGCGGACATGGTCGTTCTCGTGCAGTTCCTGCGCCGGGCCTTCGAGCGCGACCGTCCCGGTCTCGAGCACGTAGGCGTAGTCGGCCAAACGCAGGGCGAGCTCGGCGTTCTGCTCGACCAGGACGACCGGCACACCGCGGCTCTTGATCTCGACGATGATGCGCGCGATCTCCTGCACCAACAGCGGCGCCAGGCCCATCGAGGGCTCGTCGAGGAGCAGCAGCTTGGGGCGCGACATCAGCGCCCGGCCGATCGCGACCATCTGCTGCTCGCCGCCGGACAAGGTCTTGGCGCGCTGGCTTCGTCGCTCCTTGAGCCGCGGAAAGTGCTCGAACACGAACTCCAGATCGGCCGCGATCTCCCCCTTGTCTCGGCGCAGGAAAGCGCCCGTCGCGAGGTTTTCCTGGACGGTCAGGTCGGTGAAGATGCGGCGGCCCTCGGGGACCTGCGCGATGCCGAGGCCGACGACCTTCTCCGTCGGCATGCCGTCGATCCGCGTGCCGTCGTACCAGATCTCGCCCTCGCTCAAGGCGACCAGGCCGGAAATCGAGCGCAGGGTGGTGCTCTTGCCGGCGCCGTTGGCGCCGATGATGGTCACGATCCCGCCGGCCGGGATCCGCATGGAGATGCCCTTGAGCGCCGCGACCTTGTTGTAGTGGACGACGGCGTTGTCGATCTTAAGCAGCATGATGGGTGGTTCCCAGGTAGGCCTCGATCACGTCCGGATGGCTGCGGACCTCTTCGGGCGTGCCTTCGGTGAGCAGTTTGCCGAAATTGAGCACCGTGATCCGGTCGCACAGGCCCATGACCGCCTGCATATCGTGCTCGACGAGCAGCAGGGTCACGCCGTGGTCGCGAACCTTGCGGACCAGATCCATCATGACCCGCGTCTCCTCGGGGTTCATGCCGGTGAAGGGCTCGTCGAGCAGCAGGAGACGGGGTTCCGCCGCCAGCGCGACCGCCATGCCCAAGGCGCGCTGATGGCCGTGCGGCAGGTTGGACGTCAATTCGTCGCGCCGGTCGGCCAGGCCGAAGAAGTCCAGCACCTCCATGACTTTTTCCTGCGCCGCGCGTTCGCGCTCGGTGCCGGTGCCGAGCAGGGTGGACAGGAAGCCGCGGCGGGCCTTGAGGTGGCAGCCGACCAGAACGTTGTCGAAGACGGTGAATTCCTGGAACAGCGTGGTCTGCTGAAAGGTCCGGATCAGGCCCAGTTCCGCGATCGCGCTGGGCCGCATGCCGGAGATGTCGCGTCCGGCATAGACGACGCGCCCGCTACTTGGCTGATAGAAGCCGCAGATGACATTGAACGTGGTGGTCTTGCCGGCGCCGTTGGGGCCGATCAGGCCGTGGATACCGCCTTCCTCGATTTCGAAGGATAGGTCGCTGACCGCGGTCAGGCCGCCGAAGCGGCGCGACATGTTCTCGACCTGCAACAGGCTCATACGCGAATTTCCCGTGTCCGGTTCCGATATTGCATGGCGGCGCGGCCATATTACGGACCCAGGCCCGGTCTGGGTAGAGAAAGTCCGCCACTTCCTGCCCTGGATCCGTCAGGTTCCGCCTTTGCGTCCGGCCTCGATCGCGGCCAAGATCTCGTCCAGGGTGGCCTCCACCGCGCCATGCGGGATGCGCAGTTCGGGCAGGCGCACCAAGCGGTTGGATTTCAGCTTGCGCCGCGAGTCCTCGGGCAGGCGCTGAAGCAGGCGTTCGGCATCGCGCAGGGTCACGGCGACATAGCTTTGTACGCGCGAACCGGCGATCTCGACGTCGGCGATCTCGCTCCAGGGGAGCGTGTCGATGCCCCATTCGCGGAACCAGATCCCCTGTGCGTCGACGACCAGGCGCGGCGCCGTGTCCCGTAGGGCGCGCAGGTTGTAGAACAGGATTCCCGCCGCGATCACGAGATTGAACGCCCCGATCGAGGCCGAATCCCGGGCCGCGCCCGCGCCGAAGATCAAGACGGCCATCCCGATCGCGGCCAGGACCGCCGCGAGCAGAATTCCGTGCTGGAGCTTGCTGCGCGCGATGCCGAATTCCCTGCGAAAGGCCTGTTGCATCGGTCCTACCGTAGCGCGTCGTCAGCGGACAAAAAAAGGCGCCGGAGCGGCGTGCCACCCCGGCGTTGCGGCGGGGCGGCGCCGAGTTTCCCGGCGCCGCCCCGAGACGATACCCGAGAGAGCCTACCTCTTGAGGTTGGCTCCGTGCACCTTCAACTCCTCTACAAGGGTCTCCGCCGAGGAGATCTCCATGGCCGCGGCCAGCTTGGCCTTGTCCGTGAAGAGCTGGTCTTCCTCGTCGTAGACGCGGTTCTCCATGCGGCCCTGGATGATGTGCCAGATGATCCAGGTCGCCAGACCGATCAGGAACCAAAGCATCTCGGATCCGGCAAAGGGATACATGGGCCCGATGTCGAGCAGGTTCTGGTTCCAGGTTTCGATACCGGTAGACATTGCTTTTCTCCTTTCTCGATCAGGCGATCAGGCCGCGACGCCGGGCCTCTTCCTTCTCGGCCTCGTAGACGTCGGCTTCGTCGAGGTAGCGGCCGTGGAACTCGGAGAGATCCAGGCCGGCGATCTCGACACGCTCCGGGATGCGCAGCATGCCCATGGCCTTGAGGATGCCGGCGACGATCCAGGCCGGAATGAAGCCGAGCACGCCGAACATGATCCAGGCGCCGATGAACTGGCCCCAGGGCGTCACGTGGGCGTAGCCCGCGGTCATCGAGGAGGGATAGCCCCACAGCACGAAGCCGCAGATGACGACGCCGAACCAACCGGCATAGCCATGCACGGCCACCGCGCCGACCGCGTCGTCGATCTTGAAGCGGCGCTCGACCCAGAAGTGCATCTTGTACATGAAGACGACGCCGAGCCCGCCGATGATCATGGCCTGGATCGGGTGATACAGGTCGTTGCCCGCCGAGGCCGCGATGACGCCGGCCAGGCCGGCCGAGTAGGTCCAGTAGGCGTCGCCCTTCGAGATGACGTAGCCGGTCATCATGCCGCCCGACAGGGACATCAGGAAGTTCAAGGTGATCGCCGACGTCGTCGTCGGTGCCAGATAGATGTTGGTCGTCGACCAGAACGGCTCGCTCATTCCAGCCGCCGGGCCGATGTCGAAGATCGGAATGTTGCAGGCCACGTAGAAGCCCCAGAAGCCGGTATAGATCAGGAACAGCCCGATGGTCACCAGCCAGGGGTTGTGCGGCACGATGTTGCGGGGCGTGCCGTCGGCGCGGAACTTGCCGATGCGCGGCCCCAAATGCACCAGAACGCCAAGGGCGAAGCCGCCCGCGATGGCGTGGATCACGCCGGAGGCATAGGCATCGTGGTAGCCGAGCAGCTGCACCATCCAGCCGGCCGCCGACCAGCCCCAGGCCGCGTCGATGATCCAGGTGAAGGAACCGATGACGACCGCAAGGATCCAGAAGGCGAAGGAGCGGATGCGCTCGATCACGGCACCGGACACGATTGACGCCGCGGTCCAGGAGAACAGCAGGAACGCGGCCCAGAACACGCCGTTGATGCGGGCCCAGGCCATGGTGTCGTCGGCGGTCAGGGTGCTCTGGATCGGCTTGCCGCCCATGTGCGCGCCCATCAGCTCGCTCCACGGCGTGGCCCAGGGCGCCGAGATGATGCCGCCGGTGATCCCGGGGCCGTTCGGCCAGGCGAAATAGATCCACCAGCCGAAGTAGAAGAACGTCACGGTCACCAGCGGGATCACCATGGTGTTCTTCATCAGCGTGTGCATCATGTTTTTCGTACGCGAGGCGCCGACCTCGTACATGCAGAAGCCGACGTGAATCAAGAACATGAAAACCACGGTGATCCAGTAATAGGTCTCCGTGAATATGGTCGTTAGCGCTCCTAATTGATCACTCATTTCATCCCCCTCTTCAGGACGTCATCCCCCGTGCCACTCGTTGCCTGGCACGGAAAATCCCCGGAGCGGTCGTGCAACGCCCGCACGCCGTGACCGGCGGGCGTCCAACGCCCCGATCCGATACGATGCGGCTCCGGTATTGCGGAAAGTCTTCGGATGGCCGAGAGGGGGACCGGCCAATGACAGCTTCGGCGCCGCGCCACGCGAGACGCTCGCCGGTATAGCCAGATCGGGTGCCGGTGCCGCGAACAGCATCGCCCCAAACCCCCCTAGCGGCGCCTTAGCCTTCTTGTGCGACCCCCAGCCGTTTTGGCCCGTTTCGAGGTCGCGGCGCCGCTGCCAAGTTGTTGTCCGGCCCGTTGCCCGGGCCTTGTTCCACGCTTATCGCTCGATAAAGGCTACACGGAGGTATCCGCTACTGCAACAAGGATTCCTCTGAGTAACCATCTCCCCATGCCTTGTGGCAGTTTGCCGCCGACCGGCGGGCCATTGCCACAAAAAAATCCTATCACGTCCGACACCGAGTCGGCTTGCCAAACGCACGCCTCAGCGCTGCTCGACGCCGAGCAAATCGCGCCGGGCCTTTTCCAGATGCTCGGTCACGATGCGCACGGCCGCGTCGGCATCGCGGCTGCACAAGGCGTCGTAGAGCGCGCGGTGCTGCCGGTTGTACTCGTCGATGCGTTCGGAAATCAGAATCTTGTCCTTCATCGCGTCCCACTGGGCGTGGCAGCGCACATCGTTGATCTGGCGATAAAGCCAGACCATCAGTGGGTTGCGCGTGCTTTCCGCGAGCGCGAGATGGAACTGCTCGTCGGCCCGCGAGAAGGCTTCGCTGTCCCGATTGGCGGCTTCGACCTGACGCAGCGCCTCGCCCATGCGCTCAAGGTCGCGGGCGGTGGCGTGGCTGACCACGAGCCGCGCCATCTGCGGCTCGATCGCCAGGCGCACGTCGATCAGTTCGACCGGACTGGTGACCTCGGCGATGTTGTTGGAATCGAAGGCGGTCCGGTAGGTCACGAAGGTGCCGCTGCCGACCCGGCGGCTCACCAGGTTGGTTTCCTCGAGGCGGCGCAGGGCCTCGCGGACGGTGCTGCGCGAGGCATCGAAGTGCTGTGCCAATTCGCGCTCCGCCGGCAAGCGCTCGCCGTCGGCGTAGCGGCCTTCGAGGATTGCCTGGCGCAGCCGCGCGGCGATCGCCGCGGAGCCGACCGAGACGGCCGAGGGCAGGTCCGGCTGGTCGCTCTGTGTTTGACTGGCAGCGTCGTCCACGGCAATTCCCCGGGCAATCAACCAACGAAACCCAATTTAGACCATTTCTAACCCATTTCAAAAAAACGGTTTGAAATCGGCTCAAAATATGCTGCAATATCCCGTGTCGCGTCAAGTCTATCATGGTTCGGCGCGATTCAGGGAGAACCAATGACCAACCGAAGGGCCAATTTGGTCGGGCCGGCTGCGGCCCCGTGTCGTTCGCCGGTCGGCGCCCGTCCGCTTGGGCGTCCGAGCGGCCCCGCGGTTCGGTTGGCGCCAGGGGATCTTCCGTCCGGCCCGCCGCCGCGCCGCGGCGGTGCCGGAACAGCGAAATCAATCGAAATCAATCGAAATCAATCAAGGCGATTGAAGCATCAGGGGGACGAAAAAGAATGACCGACTTGGAAGCCCATGTGTCAGCTCCCGGTCGCGCTGACCTGGTCAAGCAGGTGCGCGAGCAGATCAACGAGCTCGGCATCACGTACATCTATTATCAGTTCGTTTCGGTCACCGGCCGCATCGTCGGCAAGGGCGTACCGGCCGACCATTGGGAGCGGATCGCCGAGCGCGGGTTCCAGCTCGTCTACGGCTCGACCGCGAACCTCTACACCGACCGGCACGGCAACTACATCGGCTACGGCCCGGAGGCCTCGGAGCTGGTCGGGATTCCCGATCCGGAGACCTTCGTCCAGCTTCCCTGGGACAAGCGCGTCGGCCGCGTATTCTGCACCTGCTTCCGCAACCGCGAGGAGCCGGTCAACCCGGGCGGGCACCTGACGTCGGACTGCCGCGGCAATCTGCGGATCTTCCAGGAAGAGTTCAAGAAGAAGCACAACGGGCTGCATCTGCGCGCCGGCACCGAGCCGGAGATGATGTGGCTGAAGAAGGGCGAGGACGGCAAGCCGGCCGGCGGGTTCTCCAAGCCGAACTGCTATCACATCGACCAGTTCGAAAGCCTGCGCCCGGCCTTCATGAAGGTCATCGAGTACTCCCAGATGATGGGCCTCGACATGATCCAGGGCGACCACGAGGACGCGCCCGGCCAGCTCGAGCTCAACTGGACCTTCGACGACGTGCTGCGCAACAGCGACCGCCTCACCACCTATCGCCAGATCTGCGCCCAGGTGGGCCGCGAGATGAACCTCGTCGCCTGCTTCATGACGAAGCCCTTCATGGGCGTCTCGGCGTCGGGTTGCCATCACAACCTGTCGCTGTGGCGCGGCGGCGAGGACCAGGTCAACAGCCTGCACCAGGAACCGATTTGCGGCATGGAAGGCTCCTTCACCTACCTGACGGGCGGCGAGAACCTGTTCATGCCGGATTCCAAGCACGATCCGCGCAAGCCCGGCCCGGTCGGCCTGCAGGCGATCGGCGGCGTGATCAAGCACCTGGGGGCGCTGACCGCCATCGGCTCCTCGACGGTGAACTCCTATCGCCGCCTCTGGGACACCGGCTTCTGGGCGCCGGTCTTCGCCGACTGGGGCTACCAGAACCGGACCTGCGCGTTGCGCGTCTCGGCGCCCGGCCGCTTCGAGTACCGCTCGGTCGACTCCATGGTGAACCCCTATCTCATGGGCGCCGCCCTGCTGAAGGCCTTCGACGACGGCATCTGCAACGACCTGGATCCGGGCGAGCCGGAAGAGCGCAACATCTACGCGGCCATGGACGCGGGCAAGGCGGTCAAGAAGCTGCCCATGTCGCTGGGCGAGGCGCTCGAGAAGCTGAGGAACGACGAGGTCATCAGGTCGGCGATGCCGGACGAGATGTTCCGCGTCTACATGCACTACAAGAACGACGAGTGGGAGCGCTTCAATCACACGGTCACGAACTGGGATTTGGAGCGTTATTGGGACTGCCTGCCGTAAGCGGCGGGTGCGGCGGCGGCCGCGCGTTCGCGCGGCCGACCGCGTTCGATTGCATCTGAGGAGCAGAACGAAGATGTGTGGCATTGCAGGACTGATCCATCGCGGAATCACCGCGGATATCGGCACGGAGATGACCGACATGCTTCAGTCGCTGAAGCATCGCGGGCCGGATTCGACCGGTTTCGCCGTCTACGGCGTGCCGTCCGACAACGAATACGTGCTGCGGTTCAAGGTCGCCGAGCAGGAGGACCTGGCCAAGGGCTTCCGCATCCACGACGAGATCCACGAGCGCCGCAAGAAGGTGGACGATCGCCTGGAATCGCTCGGCGTCGAAGTGCTCGATGAGCACCAGTCGACCGAGTACGCCTTCCGTTATCGCATCACCTACGACGGCGACATGAAGCACATGGCCCGCTACATCGAGGACATCGATGGCGCGGAGATCCTTTCTCTGGGCAAGGGCCTGGAGCTGATCAAGGATCTCGGCGACGCGGGCACGGTCTCCAAGCAGTACGACCTGCGCGGCTTCAAGGGAACGCACGCGATCGGCCATACGCGCATGGCGACGGAGTCCGACGTGGACATCCGCTCGGCCCATCCTTATTGGGCCTATCCCTACAGCGATATCGCGGTGGTCCATAACGGCCAGATCACCAATTACTGGATCATGCGGCGCCAGCTCGAGCGCAGCGGCCACCGCTTCATGTCCAATTGCGATTCGGAACTGCTGGCGGTCTACACGGCGAACAAGCTGACCAACGGTTTCTCGCTCGAGGAGTCGCTGCGCCAGTCGATCAAGGAGATCGACGGCGTGTTCACCTACGTGGTGGCGACCAAGGACGCGCTCGGCATGGCGAAGGACACAATGGCGGCCAAGCCGCTGGTCCTTTACGAAAGCGACAACCTGGTAGTGCTCGCCTCCGAGGAGGTGGCGATTCGCACCATGCTGCCGCAGGAGATCGACACCTACGATCCGTACGATGAGGAGGTCCGGGTATGGCAGGCCTGAAGCGCAGCGAGGAAATCTCGCATGAAATGGGAATGCACACGGAGCAGCTCCGTGGGCGTACCCAGCAGGTGTTCTTCGAGCCGTCGGCGGAAGAGAACTTCCTGTACCCCTATGCCTTTGACGTGGACTTCAACAAGCGCGCCGAGTTCGACGCGGCGAAGATGGACTCGACCGAGATCAACCTCAAGCTGCGCGAGCTGATGGAGCAGGGGAACGGCACGATCGTCGTCAAGAATCCCAGCGCCAAGCACTCGCTCGGCGTCGGCATCCTGAACCGGCTCAACCTGATCTTCGAGGGCAGCCTCGGGTATTTCGGCTGCGGCCTGATCGATGGGCCGAATGTCCGTATCCAGGGCCGCGTCGGCTGGTCCTGTGCCGAGAACATGATGGCCGGGACCGTCGTGATCGAGAAGAACGCGGGCTCGACCTTCGGCGCCGCCCTGCGCGGCGGCGACCTGGTCTGCCGGGGCAGCGTCGGCTCGCGTACCGGCATCGACATGAAGGGCGGCACGATCATCGTCGGCGGCGACACCGGCGCGTTCTCGGGCTTCATGATGCAGCGCGGCCGCATGGTCGTCTGCGGCAACGCCGGCAAGAACCTCGGCGACTCCATGTACGACGGCACCATCTACGTCGGCGGCAAAATCGCCGGCCTGGGCGTCGACGCGGTGCCGGGCGAGCTCACCGACCTCGATCGGCAATGGCTGACCCGCAAGCTCAAGATGTACGACCTCCTGCCGGAGAAGGGAGTCGACCACTTCCAGAAGATCGTCGCCGGCAAGCAGCTCTGGAACTACGACAATTTGGAGCCGACCGAAAAGAAGATCGTGCTCTAGGACCGATCGAAGGAGAGGACTCGGAACATGGCAATCGAAGGAGCGCCGATCCACGAGACGGCGCGTGCCAAGAAATCCACGCGCAACAAGAGCCTCCTGGGCAAGAGCCGGATCTTTACCCCGGAGGTCATGGACGACATCCACATCAAGGCCGAGCTCGGCCGCTACCGGATGCGCGGCTTCTCGCTGTTCAAGAAGATCCCGCACTGGGACGACCTGACGTTCCTGCCCGGCACGCTGACGCGCTTCGTGATCGAGGGCTATCGCGAGAAGTGCGAGACCAAGACGGTGATCGGGCCGCGCGCCAAGCGTCCGCTGGTGCTGGACATTCCGGTCTACATCACCGGCATGAGCTTCGGCGCGCTGAGCTACGAGGCCAAGACCGCGCTGGCGCGCGGCGCGACCATGGCCGGAACGGCGACCTGCTCGGGCGAGGGCGGCATGATCCCCGACGAGCGGCGCTTTTCCAGCAAGTGGTTCTACCAGTGCATCCAGTCGCGCTACGGCTTCAACCCGCATCACCTGAAGCTGGCGGACGGCTGCGAGTTCTTCATCGGCCAGGGCTGCAAGGTCGGCCTCGGCGGCCACCTCATGGGCCAGAAGGTGACCGACCAGGTCGCCGAGATGCGCTCGCTGCCGGCCGGCATCGACCAGCGCTCGCCGGCCCGCCACCCGGACTGGCTCGGCCCGGACGACCTCGCGCTCAAGATCAACGAGATCCGCGAGGCGACCGACTGGCAGATCCCGATCCAGCTCAAGCTGGGTGCGGCGCGCGTCTACGACGACGTGCGCATGGCGGTGAAGTGCGATCCCGACAGCATCTACATCGACGGCATGGAGGGCTCGACCGGCGCCGGGCCGCACCTGGCGACCGAGGAGACGGGCGTTCCCGGCATGGCGGCGATCCGCCAGGCGCGGCGCGCCATCGACGACCTCGGCAGGCGGGGCGAGATCTCGCTGGTCTACGCCGGCGGCATCCGCAACGGCGGCGACATCGCCAAGGCGCTGGCCCTGGGCGCCGACGCCATCGCGATCGGCCATTCGGCGATGATGGCCCTGAACTGCAACAAGGACATCCCCGAGGCCGACTTCGAGAAGGAGATGGGCGTCGAGGCGGGCTACTGCTACCACTGCCATACCGGGCGCTGCCCGGTGGGCGTGGCGACGCAGGATCCGGCGCTGCGCAAGCGGCTCGATCCCGACACCGCGGCCGAGCGCGTCTACAACTTCCTGCACACCCTGACCATCGAGGCCCAGATGATGGCCCGCGCCTGTGGCAAGACCAACGTCCACAGCATGGAGCCGGAGGATCTCGCGGCGCTGACGATGGAAGCCTCGGCGATGGCCGGCGTGCCGCTGGCCGGGACCGACTTCACGGTCGGGGTCGCCGACTACCACCATCTGTAAGGAGGGGCCGAGATGGCAAGCAACACACGGGACGACGTCGATCGCTTCCTCAAGACCGACGGCCTCGACTCGGCGCGCGAGAAGGAGATCGGCCAGCACATCGGCTATCGCTACGACGTCAACCTCGTGCCCGACTACGAGCACCTGACGCCGTTCCTCAAGCAGTACATGGAGCTGATGGGCTGGGACGACCTCAACTGGCTCGAGGACGTCCACATGGGCTACGAGGAAGGCCGCCCGGCGGTGTTCGACCGCAACATCAACGGCTGGGTCAGCATCCCCTCCGACATGAAGCTGCCGGACAACCAGCAGGACCGCGACATGGTCGCACGCGAAATGCTGATCAAGTTCCAGATGTCGCCGAAGCACCCCATGGTGGACCTGCGCAAGGCTTACGCGAAGTACTGAGACTACCCCTGTTGACTTCAACGCCTCGGGCCCGGCGCGTCAGCGCCGGGCCCTTTTTCCTTGGCGCGTGAGCGGGCCCGGCCCGGGCGGGTGGGCCGCAGCGGCGGCGGGCCTCAGACCGGCGAGGGGTCGGCCTCGGCGCGCGACCAGTCGGGGCGGAAGCCGACGACCTGGATGCCGGCGGGCAGGTTGGGATTGAACATCGCGTTGTGCCAGTAGGTCGCCTGGTGGGCCGGCTCGCTCGGCGCGATGCGGCGGACCGTGCACGGCAGGCGATAGCGCTGGCTGTATTGGTCGAATTCGAGGACGCAGGCGGCCTCCTGCAACAGCCTCTCGACCAGCGGCAGCTCGGGCCCGAACAGCGCGGTCAGCTCGTCGGAAAAGGCGCGCGGCTCCTGATAGTAGGCGGAGGAGAGGAATTTCACGGCAGCTTCGTGGCGTTCCGAGGGATCCGCGGTGCGCTTGACGACGTGGCGGAACTGCGCGGTCGACTCGAAGGAATCGCGGGGCACGATCAGCACCGTGATCTCCGCCGCGGTGACGGTCTCCCGCCCGAAGGTCAGCTGCGGGCACATGCCCTGCATGGGCTGTCCGCCGGCCTGGCGCACGGCCATCTGGCGCAGCCGGCACTGCCAGCCGAGAAAATGATCGCGCAGCACCGCCTGCGTCTTTTCGAGCCGCACGACCGTGCCGCCGTCGTTCGAATCCTGACTGCTCATACGCCAACCCGGGGTCTCGCCCGCGGGGTCGGGCCCCGCACAGCGCTGCATTCCGGCCCGACTCTAAGGGGAGGGCCGGGCCGCATCAACCGTTCCCGCAGTTTCATTTGGCGAACAGGATGCCGATGCCGGCGACGATCACGGCGCTGCCCAGTATCTGGCGCCAGGTCAACGGCTCCTTGAGGACGAAATAGGCGACGATCATCGTGATGACGATGGTACCGCTGACGATCACGGGGACCGCGATATTCGCCGGCATGGCCTTGCCGCCGCCCAGGCCGCCGAAGAGGTAGAAGTAGGCGATCTCGGCGCCGCCTATGCACAGGCCGGCGCCAAGGGCCCACAGATAGGTGTCGGCTCCGAGCTGCAGGTTTTGACCGCCCCGCAGAAGCAGGACGCCGGCAAACAGCGACGATGTCGCGAGCGCCGCCAGCTGGAGACAGATCGTCGCCAGGATGGTGGACGTGGCGCCGCTCGGCACATAGTTGCCGGACACCTTTATGAGCAGATTGTACCCGGCGTACAGCATGGTCACCGTGATCAGAAGAAAGGCGTTGAGCATGTCGTCGGTTCCCCGGCCTGGCCTCGCCGCGGCGAACCTCGGCGCCGCTGCTGGGCCGGGGCGCCTGCGCGCAAGTGCGGTGATTTCACTTTCTGCCGGGATCGAACGCAAGCGTTCAATTTCGGGTGCCGCGATGCCGCAGGCAGCACCTTGCGCCGTCATTCGGTTTCCGGAACGATGAGGCTTCGCGGCGCCGAGCCGTGCGGCGGGACGCAGGAGTCGAAACGTGGCGGAACGGAGGCGTAGACCGTCTCGTGCCGAGACCGAGCCGATGGAGGGGCGCCGCTTTGCGCGCAACCTCGACTGGAATCTGCTCAAGACCTTCTTCGAGATCGTCCAGGCGGGCGGCGTCAGCGAAGCCGCGCGGCAGTCATCGCGCAAGCAGCCGGCCTTGAGCATGGCCCTGCAGCGCCTGGAGGAGCAGTCGGGCACGCGGCTCTGCCAGCGTGGGCCCGGCGGATTCTCCCTGACGCATCAGGGCGAGGTCCTCGCCGAGGTCTGCGAGGCGATGTTCGATTCGGTGCGCAGCATCCCGGACCGCCTCGATCATATGTCCGCCGAGTTGCGAGGCCGCGTGCGCATTCAACTCATCAGCAATCTGATCGACCCGGCGATCGACGAGGCAATCGAATCGTTTCACCAGGAATACGGCGCCGTGCAGATCTTTCTCGGCGTCGCGACCTGGGACGTGATCCAACGCAGCATCCTGCGCAATGAAGCCGAGATTGGGATATCGCCGGCCGACCATAAGGACCCGCAGCTCCGTTACGAGCCGCTGTTCCGCGAGATCTACCGTCCCTATTGCGGCCGCAGCCATCCCCTGTTCAACGACACCCTTGCATCGCCGCGCGAGCTTGCGCAGCAAGCCATCGTCCTGACCGGTGCCGACGAGCCGAACGAGTTGGCCCGCTATCGCATGCGCTACAATATCGGCCAGCATGTGGCCGGACTGTCGGAGCACCTGGAGGAGGTCCGGCGCCTGGCGGTCCTGGGCGTCGGCATCTGCTTCCTGCCCGAGACTTTCGCCTCCGAGGACGTGGCCCAGGGTCGCCTGCATCCCGTCCTGCCGCGGGGCAACGATCCGGCCTCCGATATCCTCCTGATTTCCAACCCCCGAGCGCCCACCCATCGGGCGCGCGACGTGTTGCTGGAGCATTTCCGGCGGCAGGTGCCGCAGGCCCATGTTGCCGCCGCCGACGGCGGCGCCTCGGCATAAGGGCCGCCGCCCGCGCCAATTCATCAATATGATTGATGAAATGTATTGCAACTATGGGGCTATTCATAAGAAATTGGCTGGTCAAGACTCTCGACCAAAGGGCGCGCGGCGCCGCCGTCTCAAGGCGGTCGCCGAAGCGGGTCCGTCCGGGAGGTATGTCGTTTCGAAGGACATCGGTGATCGACGGATCCGACGCGCACGCCGGTGCCGGCGACGGCGCTGCGCCCGGCTCCCTTCATTCTCAAATCCGACTTAGGAAGGACGCCATCCATGCCCGACCCCAAGACCGGTGAGTTTCGCGGCTCGCGCAACCTGAAGCGGCTCAAGCGGATCTCGCAGAGCAAGCAGGACGAGGAGGTCGCACGCTGTCTCGAACTCGGCCTGGAGGCGGCCGATTCCATTCGCGACAGAAATATATCGCTGTTCAGCCGAGGACATCAGCCGGCCTTCGCCGGGATCAACACCTTCATGAAGACGCCCTACTGCGAGGACGTCAGGCGCGTCGGCGACTACGAGGCGGCCTTCGTCGGGATCCCGTTCGATACCGGCACCACCTATCGACCGGGTACGCGCTTCGGCCCTCAGGCGGTGCGCCGGATCTCGGCGGTCTACGACGGCTATTCGGTCGATGGTGGCGTCGACATCTTCGAGGAGCTGGACATCTGCGACGCCGGCGACGTCTTCGTGATTCCCGGCAACATCGAAAAGACCTTCGACCAGGTCAGCAAGGCGGTATCCCACGTGTATACCTCCGGCGCCTTTCCGGTTCTTTGTGGCGGCGACCACAGCCTGGGATATCCCAACGTCCGCGGCGTCGCGCCGCACATCGACGGCAATGTCGGGATCATCCATTTCGACCGTCACATAGACATGCAGGACATGGACATGGACGAGCGCATGCATACGACGCCCTGGTACTGGACGTCGAATGCGCACGAGGACGTCCACTATCATTCCACGCATCACGACCACAGCCACATGCACGACGTTGGCCTGAAGAACTGTCCGCCCAAGAACCTCGTGCAGATTGGCATCGGCGGCTGGTACGGCTCGCGAATCGGCTCCGAGATCGCGCGCGAACGCGGCTCCAGCGTCATGACGATGAAGGACGTCGAGGAGCTGGGCGTCCACAAGGCGGCGGAGATGGCCCTCGAGCTCGCCTGGAAGGGCGCCAAGGCGGTCTATCTTTCGTTCGATATCGACTCGATCGATCCCGGCTTCGCACCGGGTACGGGAACGCCGGAGCCGGGGGGATTCACGCCGCGCGAGGCGCTCGAGATGGTTCGCCTGATCGCGCGCGAGGGGCTTTGCGGGATGGAGGTTGTCGAGGTCTCGCCGCCCTACGACGTCAACGACAATACCTCGCAGCTGGCCTGCCGCGTGATTCTCGACGTGCTCGGGACGATGGTCGTCGAGGGCAAGATCGGCCACCGAGACAAGGTGATGGGACCCGAGGCGTGACGCGTCGCCGGCGATTCATTGAATCGCCGAAGCGGCGGTTGCGCGAGAGGGCACAATGAACTCATGATCCCACGCCGGGCGCTTCCGGCCGGGCAATGGAGATTTGGAATATGACCGCGGTTCTGTTTCTGGGGCTCCTGCTCGGCATGCAGCATGCCCTGGAGGCCGACCACGTCGCGGCGGTGGCCAGCCTGGCGGCGCAGAGCCGCGGCAGGCGGGACCTGCTGCGCCACGGCGTCGTCTGGGGCTTCGGCCACATGCTGACGCTGAGCGCCTTCGCCGGTGCCGTGGTCCTTGCGGGAGGACACGTCGACGGGCATCTGGCGGCCTGGCTCGAGCTCGCCGTCGGCATCACCCTGGTCCTGCTGGGCGGCCACGTCCTCTATCGCCTGGCGCGCGAGCGGGTGCACTTCCACGTGCACCGGCATGGCGACGGCCGGGTCCACCTGCATGCCCATTCCCACCGCGGCGAGGCGCTGCCGCACGCGCGCTCGCCGCACGCCCACGCGCACCGGGCGCCGTTTCCCCTGCGCAGCCTGGTCGTCGGGATGATGCACGGCCTGGCCGGGTCGGCCGCGCTGGTCGTCCTGGCGGCGGCCGCGATCGGCTCGCCGGGGGCGGGCCTGGCCTACGTGGCCCTGTTCGGTCTCGGTTCGCTGCTCGGCATGGCCGGGCTCAGCGCCGCGATCGCCGTGCCGCTCAGCCTGTCGGCCGACCTGCTGACCCGGGCGGGGCGTGTGCTTCAGTTCGCGGTCGGCGCGGTCACCGTCGGGCTGGGCTGCGCCATCGTGTTCGAGCAGGCGCAGGCCGCCGGGCTGTTCTGATCGCCCTCGGTTTCAGGCGCTGCGCGCCAGGCTGGGTTTTGCGACCTCGGCCGGCGCGGCGAAGCGGCGGTCGTGGGTGAGCGACGGCACCATGCCGCGCGCCTTGGCGACCTCGGCCGGGTCGATCTCGGCCATGACGAAGCCGACCTCCTCGCCGCCGTCGGCCAGCACCCGGCCCCAGGGATCGACGATCAGCGAATGGCCGTAGGTCGGCCGGCCGCCGCCGTGGGTCCCGCACTGGCAGGGCGCCAGCACGTAGCAGCCGGTCTCGATGGCGCGGGCGCGCAGCAGGACGTGCCAGTGCGCCTGCCCGGTGGTGCGGGCGAAGGCCGCCGGCACGGTCAGGAATTGCGCCCCCGCCTGGGCCAGGGCGCGATAGAGCTGCGGAAAGCGCAGGTCGTAGCAGATCGACAGGCCGAGCGGTCCCCAGGGCGTCGCCGCCAGCACGGCGCGGTCGCCGGGCACGATGCTGGCCGACTCGCGATAGCGTTCGCCGCCTTCGAGGTCGACGTCGAAGAGATGCAGCTTGTCGTAGCGCGCGACGATGGCGCCCGCCGGGTCGAGCAGGTAGGAGCGGTTGCACACCGTGTCCGGGCCGGCCTTGACCGCCAGCGAGCCGAGCAGCAGCCAGACGCCGAGCTCGCGCGCCAGATCGGCGCAGCGCGCCAGCGCCGGATGGGCGTCCTCCGCGAGCGGAGCCACGGCGAAGAGGTCGTCGCTCACCTTGAGGCAGGAGAAGTACTCCGGCAGGCAGATGAGTTCGGCGCCGGCGGCATGCGCCGCGCGGACCAGCTCGATCGCCGGCGCCAGGCTCTCCTCGATCTCCGGCCCGGCGCAGTTCTGGATGCAGGCCGCCTTGAAGGTCGCGCTCATGTCGTCCTCCCGGCCGGGCCTTCGGGGACCCGGCGCTCGCCTTGGCTCGAGTTTTGTCGCGAACGGCCACTCTAGCGGGGGCGGGCCGCGCTGTCGAACCGCCCCCGGCGCGGCCCTATCAGTCCCGGCAGCCGACGACCAGGCGGCCGCGGACCTTGCCCTTGAGGATGTCCTTGCCGAGGCCGAGCAGGTCCCCGAGCCCCGCTTCCGTCGTCATGGCGTCGAGCTTGTCCATCGGCAGCTCCTTGGCCAGGCGCGTCCAGGCGGCGCGGCGCCGCGCCGGCGGGCACATGACGGAATCGATGCCGAGCAGGTTCACCCCGCGCAGCAGGAAGGGCAGCACCGTGGTCTCCAGCGTGCTGCCGCCGGCCAGGCCGACCGCGGCGACCGAATGGCCATAGGCCATCTGGCCGAGGACGCGCGCCAGGGTCGTGCCGCCGACGGCGTCGACGCACCCGGCCCAGCGCTCGCTCTCCAGCGGGCGCTTGGAGGGCTCCGCCAGTTCGGCCCGGTCGACGATCTCGGCGGCGCCGAGCCCGCGCAGGTAGTCGTGCGTCTCCGCCCGGCCGGTCGAGGCGGCCAGCCGGTATCCGAGGTTGGCCAGGGTCGCGACCGCGATCGAGCCGACGCCGCCGGCGGCGCCTGTCACCAGCACCTCGCCGGCATCCGGCGTCAGGCCGTGCTCCTCGAGGGCCATGATTCCCAGCATGGCGGCGAAGCCGGCGGTGCCGATCGCCATCGCCCGCCTGGCGGTCAGCCCGTCGGGCAGCGGCACCAGCCAGTCGCCCTTGACGCGGGCCTTCTGGGCATGGCCGCCCCAGGTCATCTCGCCGACCCGCCAACCGGTCAGCACCACGGGATCGCCGGGCTTGAAATCGGGATGGGCGCTCGCTTCGACGGTGCCGGCGAAATCGATGCCGGGAACGTGCGGGTAATTGCGCACCAGCCGCCCCAACCCGTTGAGGACCATGCCGTCCTTGTAGTTCAGGGTGGTGTATTCGACGGCCACGGTGACCGGCCGGTCGGCCTCGGGAAAATCCGGCAGCTGGTCGTCGTCGAGTTCCTGCAGCGCCGCGGAGACGCCCTTGTCCGCTTCCTGCACAACGATGGCCTTGAACATGTTGAATTTTCCCTCGTTTTTTCAGTCAGTTAGCTGCTGATCGCGGGATCGCCGGGGGCGCCGCCGGCACCTGTGGCCGAAAGGTCGCAGTGTCGCAAAGCTTTGCCTCGGCCCGCAGCCTCAAGTAGCTGGACTCTTGCGGTGATCGCAACCTTGAATCATATTGTGCAGTGCGGCATGGGTGATCGAGCACCTGCTCTCACCGGCCGTACGCCTGTCAGGCGTTTCCTCCCTAGACTCGGGCCGCGCAGCAGCGCGGCCCTTTTTTCTGCGGGTCGCGGGCCGCGCAGCAGTGCGGCCCTCTCATCCGCAGCGGACTTGGCCGGTCGGTCTCCCCGGATCACGGCCGGGCCGCGCCGTCCGGCAGGCTGGCGTCGCCGGGGCCGAGCGCCCGCTGCAGGATCACGCTGTCGATCCAGCGCCCGAACTTGAACCCGACCGAGCGCAGCTGGCCGGCGCGGACGAAGCCGAAGGCCTCGTGCAGCCCGATCGAGGACTCGTTGGCGCTGTCGCCGACGACGGCGATCATCTGGCGGTAGCCGAGCTCCGTGCAGCGGTCGATCAGCACGCCGAGCAGGGCGCGCCCGGCGCCGCGGCGCGCCCGGTCCGGGGCCACGTAAACCGAATTCTCCACGGTGAAGCGGTAGGCCGAGCGCAGCCGGTAGGGGGCGGCGTAGGCGTAGCCGAGGATCGCCGGTTTCGCGCTGCCGTCGCCGGAGTCCGCCACGAGATAGGGCAGGCCGCGGGCGCGCAGCCCCTCGAAGCGCCGGACGATCTCGTCGAGGTCGGGCGGCTCCTCCTCGAAGGAGGCCACGCCGTGGCGCACGTGGTGGGCGTAGATCACCTGGACCTGGGCCAGGTCGGCCGGCGTCGCGTCGCGCACCGTCAGGGACGGTGGGGCCGCCAGCATGGTCATCGCGGCCGCAGCCGCTCGGGGTCGATGCGCCCGAGCGCGGCGATCACCTCGCTGAGGTCGCCGGCCAGGCGGGGCAGGGCCGGGCTGCGGGCAAAGCGCGTCTCGTCCATATAGAGGCAGCGGTTGAGCTCGATCTGCAGGCCGTGCACGCCGTCGCCGGGCCGCCCGTAGTGGCGGGTGACGAAGCCGCCCGAATAGGGGCTGTTGCGGGCCACGTGATAGCCGTGGCGGCGCAGCGTGGCCTCGACCGTCTCGATGACCGCCTCGGCGCAGGCCGCCCCGTGGCAGTCGCCGAGCACCGCATCGACCCGCCGCCGCCCGGCATCGTTGTCGGTCGGGCCGCCGATCGACGGCATCGAGTGGCAGTCGATCAGGATGCAGCAGCCGAAGCGGTCGAGCGTGTGCTCGACCAGCCCGGCCAGCGCCATGTGGTACGGCCAGTAGTAGCGCCGGATGCGATTGAGCGCCTCGGCGAAGGTCAGCTTGTGCCGGTAGATGTCGGCGCCGCTCGCCACCACCCGGGCGATGGTGCCGAGCCCGGCGGCGACCCGCGGTGAGCGGGTGTTGGCGTAGTCCGGCAGGTCGTCCTCGAACATCGCCGGGTCGAGCTCGAAGGGCTCGCGGTTGGGGTCGACGAAAGCGCGCGGGAACAGGGCCCGCAGCAGGGGCGCGCCGAGCCGCGGCGCGGCGGCGAAGAGCTCGTCGACGAAGCTGTCCTCGGAGCGGCGCAGCGACAGCGGGTCGAGCCGCGAGGCGGCGACGAAGTCGGTCGGATAGTCGCGGCCGCTGTGCGGCGAGGCGAGGACGAGCGGCAGGGACTGCTGGGCCGGCGCCAGGATCTCGTGGCCGCCGGCCTCGGGCTCGCCGGCGGGGAGATGCTCGGGTCGGATCGGCATCGACAGCGCGTCCATGATCCTCCGTGTTTAAGCGAACCGGCGGCGCCTGTCACCGTCCTTCTGCGGCCCGTGCCGGCCCCTGC
>Ga0210144_1000234_pt1 | contig 32780 bp, 33 predicted proteins | sample Muzzi_PWA_D2_FD_185532 | JGI IMG/M metagenome (GOLD analysis project Ga0210144, IMG submission 185532) | Wetland microbial communities from San Francisco Bay, California, USA, that impact long-term carbon sequestration - Muzzi_PWA_D2 (SPAdes) | ecosystem: Environmental > Aquatic > Marine >...
AGGAGCCGCAGCCGCAGGACGAGGCGGCGTTGGGGTTGTTGACCCGGAAGGCGGCGCCGACCAGGTCCTCGGCGTAGTCGATCTCCGATCCGGCCAGCAGGTCGAGCGAAACCTCGTCGACCACGGCGACGACGCCGTCGCGCTCGAAGGTGCGGTCGTCGGGGTTGACCGTGTCGTCGAAGGAGAAGCCGTACTGGAAGCCGGAGCAGCCGCCGCCGCTGACCGAAACCCGCAGCATCAGGTTCGGCTGGCCCTCCTCGGCGATCATCTTGGCCAGGCGGCGCGCCGCGCTTTCGCTGAGGTTGACCCGGCGTTCGTCGACAGCGTTCATCGAATCGCTCATGCTCCCAGTGTTCGGCGCCCGATTCCCGAAGAATTATAGCATGAATCGCGGCGCATCCTCTATTTAGGTGCTCTCCGGCCGAGGTCAAAGGGGGGATGCGGTCGCGGAAAACCGGCCATTTACCATGACGTTCACCCAAACAGCCGGGCTGCCGACATGACCGAAGGCGCCGCCTACGCCGGACACCCGGTCGCGCGCAGCCTGGCGCCCTACGCCTGCCGGGCGGCGGCGAGCCGCGGCCGGCGCCACCCGGAGCCGGAAAGCCGGACCCGGAGCTGCTTTCAGCGCGACCGCGACCGGGTCATCCATTCCGGCGCCTTCCGCCGGCTGCAGCACAAGACCCAGGTCTTCGTCTACCACGAGGGGGACTACTACCGGACCCGGCTGACCCACTCGATCGAGGTCGCCCAGATCGCCCGCTCGCTGAGCCGCGCCCTCGGCCTCGACGAGGACCTCGCCGAGGCCCTGGCACTCGCTCACGACCTGGGCCATACGCCCTTCGGACATGCCGGCGAGGACGCGCTGGACCGGGCCATGCGGCCCTACGGCGGCTTCGATCACAACGAGCAGACGTTCCGCATCCTGACCCTGCTGGAGCGGCGCTACGCGGAGTTCGACGGGCTCAACCTCACCTGGGAGACGCTCGAGGGGGTGGTCAAGCACAACGGCCCGCTGACCGGGCCGCTGGCCGGCGAAGCCGCGCCGCCGGTGCCCCGGAGCATCGCCGAATTCAACCGCGGTTTCGACCTGCGGCTCGACGGCTTCGCCTCGGCCGAGGCCCAGGTGGCGTCGCTGTCCGACGATATCGCCTACAACAACCACGATATCGACGACGGCCTGCGGGCCGGCCTATTCGCCGTCGCGGACCTCGACCCGGTGCCGCTGGTCGGCCCGGTGTTCCAGGACGTGGCGCGTCGCTATCCCGGGATCGACGACACCCGGCTGGTGCACGAGGCCGTGCGCCGGCTGATCGACCGCATGGTCGACGACCTGCTCGACGAGACGCGCCGGCGGCTGGCCGAAGCGGCGCCGGACAGCGCCGACGAGGTGCGCGCACTGGCGATGCCGGTGGTTGCCTTTTCCGAGCGGATGCGCCAGAACGACCGCGCGCTGAAGGCCTTCCTCTTCGAGCGCATGTACCGGCATGAGCGGGTCAACCACATGACCGCGGCGGCGCGGCGGATCGTGGCCGAGCTTTTCGCGTACTACATGGCCGACCCCGAACGCCTGCCGGAGGACTGGGGCCTGGCCGCGGAGGCGCGCGACGAGCCCGGGCAGGCGCGCCTCATCGCCGACTACATCGCGGGTATGACCGACCGCTACGCGATCCAGGAACACCGCCGACTGATCGGAGGCGATCTCGAGATCTGAATGAATCCTTTCAAGGACTTCTCCGCATTCGTTGCCAAAGAGCTGGAGGCGATGGCCGCGGCCGGCGAGCTGCCGCCCGGGCTCGACCTGACGCGCGTGACGGTCGAGCCGCCGCGCGACCCGGCGCACGGCGACATGGCGACCAACGCCGCGCTGGTGCTGGCCAAGCCGGCCGGGCGCAAGCCGCGCGAGCTGGCCGAGGCGCTGGCCGCCCGGCTGCGCGGCCTCGCCGCCGTCGAGTCCGCCGAGGTCGCCGGGCCGGGGTTCCTCAACCTGCGCCTGGCGGCGGCCTACTGGCAGGATTGCCTCGGCGGCATCCTGCGCGCCGGCAAGGGCTTCGGCGAGTCCGACCTGGGCCGCGGCCGCGCCGTCAACATCGAGTACGTCTCGGCCAACCCGACCGGCCCGCTGACCGTCGGGCACGCGCGCGGCGCCGTGGTCGGCGACGCCCTGGCCGCGCTGCTCGCCAAGGTCGGCTACGCGGTGACCCGGGAGTACTACGTCAACGATGCCGGCACGCAGGTCGACGTGCTGGCGCGCTCGGCCCATCTGCGCTACCGCGAGGCGCTGGGCGAGGCGATCGGCGAGATCCCCGAAGGACACTATCCCGGGGAGTACCTGAAGGACGTCGGCCGGGCCTTGGCGGCGCGCGACGGCGACAAATGGCGCGACGTCCCGGAGGCGCAGTGGCTGCCCGAGGTGCGGCAGTTCGCCATCGACGCCCTGATGGCGACGGTCCGCGAGGACCTGGCCGCGCTCGGGGTCCGTCAGGACGTGTTCACCTCGGAACGCGCGCTGGTCGCGGCCGGCGGCATCGAGGAGGTGCTCAAGACCCTGGAGGCGCGCGGCCTGATCTATACCGGCGTGCTGGAGCCGCCCAAGGGCAAGACCCCGGAGGACTGGGAGCCGCGCCCGCAGACCCTGTTCCGCGCCACGCAGTTCGGCGACGACGTCGACCGGCCGCTCAGGAAATCGGACGGCAGCTGGACCTATTTCGCCGCCGACATGGCCAATCACCTCGACAAGTACCGGCGCGGCGCCGAGCTGATGATCGACGTCTGGGGCGCCGACCACGGCGGCTACGTCAAGCGCATGCAGGCGGCCGTGCAGGCGCTGACCGAAGGGCACGGCCGCCTGGAGGTGCTGATCTGCCAGCTCGTCAAGCTGCTGCGCGCCGGCGAGCCGGTGAAGATGTCGAAGCGCGCCGGCACCTTCGTCACCCTGCGCGAGGTGATCGACGAGGTCGGCAAGGGCGTGGTGCGCTTCATCATGCTGACGCGCAAGAACGACGCGCCGCTCGAGTTCGACCTGGCCAAGGTGCTCGAGCAGAGCCGCGACAACCCGGTGTTCTACGTGCAGTACGGCCACGCGCGGGCCTGCTCGGTCCTGCGCCACGCGGCGGCGCTGTTTCCCGCGCTGTCGCTCGACGCCGCGGCCCTGGCCGGGGCCCGGCTCGATCTGTTGACCGACTCCGATGAGACTGCTCTGATCAAGCAGCTGGCCCTGTGGCCGCGCCTCTTGGAAAGCGCCGCGGAGGCCTATGAGCCGCACCGCGTGGCCTACTATCTCTACGACGTGGCGGCGGGCTTTCACGGCCTGTGGACCAAGGGCAAGGACGACGCCCGGTTGCGCTTCCTGGTGGAGGACGACCCGGACCTGAGCGCGGCGCGGCTCGCCCTGGTGAAGGGCGTGGCGCTGGTCATCGCGTCGGGCCTGGAGGTTTTCGGCGTCGAGCCGGTCGAGGAGATGCGTTGATGTCCGTGGAAGGCCCGAAACCGCTGCGCCTCGTGGTGGACCCGGAGCAACGCGCCGCGAAGAGCGGCGCGCGCGACGGCGGCCGGCGCGACGCGGGCGGCCCGCCCGATCTGTCGCCCGATCCGGGATCCGACGACGACGCGCACGGGACGGAGTCCGACGACGGCGCCGACGAGCCCTCCACAGAGTCCGGCGGCCGCGGCCGGGGCGGCGCGCTGCGCGGCGTGCTCGCCCTCGTCGCCCTCGTCGTTTTCGCCGGGGCGGCGTGGTACGCCTACACCTGGGGCGTCGGCGAGGTGGCCCCGGAGGACCTGCCGGTGATCGAGGCGGAGCCGGGGCCGATCAAGTCGCGGCCCGAAAGCCCCGGCGGCATGGAGGTGCCCTATCAGGACCAGGCCATCCTGAACGACGCGGCGCCGAACCCGGACAAGCCCCAGGTCGAGCGGCTGCTGCCGCCGCCCGAAACGCCGGCGCCGCCGGTCCCCTTGCAGGAGGCGGCGCCCGAGGTGCCCGCCATGCCCGCGCCCGAGCCGGTGGCGGAACTCCCGGCCAAGGCGCCGGAGCCCGCCGCGGAAGCGGTGCCCGCGCCGCCCGCCGAGACGGCGACAACCGGGACGGCACCGGCCGAAGCGGCGGCCAAGGTCGCGCCGAGCGCCCCGGCCGCCGGCGACTGGGTGGTGCAGCTCGCCTCGCTCAAGTCGCGCGACGGGGTGACGACCGAGTGGGCGCGTCTGCAGAAGAAGTTTCCCGTACTGCTCGGTCCCCGCGCCCTGGATATTCAGACCGTGGACCTCTCCGGAAAGGGCACCTACCACCGGCTGCGCGTCGGGTACTTCGCCGATCGCGCTGCGGCGGTACGGTTCTGCGATCGTCTCAAGGCGGGCGGTCAGGACTGTCTTGCGGCCAAGCGCTAGATGATCGAAGCCCCGCGCGCCGTTATCTTTGGCTGCGAGGGTGCGGCCATAACGGATTGGGAACGCGACTTTTTTCGCGATTCCAATCCGCTGGGCTTCATTCTCTTCGCGCGCAACTGCGAGACGCCGGCCCAGATCCGCGCGCTGGTGGCGGATTTGCGCGCCGCGGTCGGGCGGGACGATGCCCCGGTGCTGATCGATCAGGAAGGCGGCCGCGTCGCCCGTCTCAAGCCGCCGCACTGGCGCGCCGCACCGCCGGCCGCCCGCTTCGGCGCGCTCTACGCCCGCAACGCCGCGGCGGCACGCGAGGCGGTCTGGGCGAATGCCCGGTTGCTGGCCGCCGAACTCGCCGAACTCAGCATCACCGTAGACTGCGCGCCGGTGCTCGATCTGCCGATCCCGGGCGCGGATGCCGTGATCGGCCACCGCGCCTTTTCCGCCGACCCCGAGGTGGTCGGCGAATTGGGCCGCGTATTCTGCGACGGGCTGCTGGCCGGCGGGGTGCTGCCGGTGATCAAGCACCTGCCCGGGCACGGCCGCGCCTTGGCCGATACCCATCTTGAGCTGCCGGTCGTGGAGGCCACGCGCGCCGAGCTTGAGGCCAGCGACTTCCGGCCGTTTCGCGCCTTGGCCGATGCGCCCTGGGCGATGACGGCCCATATCGTCTACCGCGCGATCGACCCCGAGCAGCCGGCGACGACCTCGGCCAAGGTGATCGGCGGGCTGATCCGGGGCGCGTTCGGCTTCGACGGGGTCCTGGCGAGCGACGATCTCTCGATGGCGGCCCTGAGCGGCGACTACGCGACGCGCGCGGCGGCGTCGCTGGCCGCCGGCTGCGACGTGGTGCTGCACTGCAACGGCAAGCGGGACGAGATGACCGCGGTGGCCCAGGGCGTCGGGCCGCTTTCGGCGGAAGCGGCGCGGCGGGTGGCGCGCGGCGAGACGCGGCGTCGGGCCGCGTTCCAGGCCGCCAACGTGGCCGGCCTGACGACCCGCCTCGACGACCTTTTGGGAGACGCCTGAATGAACAGCCTGCTGCCGGCGGATCTGCCCGGCGTCCTCTATACGGCTTCGACCTGGGTCCTCCCGGTGCTGATCGCCATCACCTTCCACGAGGCGGCGCACGGCTTCGTGGCGTGGCGCCTGGGCGATCCGACGGCCTACGAGCGCGGCCGGGTCACCTTCAATCCACTGCGCCACGTCGACCCCTTCGGCACAATCCTGCTGCCGACGCTGCTGCTGATCTCGCCGCTGCCTTTCGTGTTCGGCTGGGCCAAGCCGGTGCCGGTCGCCTTCTATCGCCTGCGCCATCCGCGCCGCGACATGATCCTGGTGGCCGCGGCCGGGCCGGGCATGAACTTCGGGCTCGCCCTGGTTTCGGCCCTGCTGTTGAATATCGCCGTCCTGGCGCCGGAATCGCTGGCGAACTGGCTGGTCCTGAACCTCGCGCATGCCATTCTGATCAATCTGTTGCTGGCCGTCTTCAACATGCTGCCCTTGCCGCCGCTGGACGGCGGCCGCGTGGCGGTCGGGCTGCTGCCGCAGGCCCTCGCGGTGCCCTTGGCGCGACTCGAACGTTATGGGTTATTCATCCTGGTGGGCGCGCTGTTCCTGCTGCCCATGCTGAGCCAGCGCCTGGGAACCGAGATCAACCTGTTCGGCTGGTTGATCTGGCGGCCCGTGCAGTGGCTGCTGCCGATCTTCTTCCGGCTCGGCGGCGTCGGATGAACGAGGCGATCGAGGATGGCCGCGTGAGCGAGTCGGACGAGGCGGGCGAGTTTCAGGAGGACCGGCCCGAGGCCGAGGCCGGCGAGGGCGCCTTCCTGCTCGATCTCGAGGGCTACGAGGGCCCGATCGACGCCCTGCTGCAGCTGGCCCGCGAGCAGAAGGTCGACCTCACCCGCATTTCCATCCTGGCGCTGGCCGACCAGTACCTCGACTTCATCTCCCGGGCGCGCAAGCTGCGGCTCGAGATGGCGGCCGACTACCTGGTCATGGCCGCCTGGCTGGCCTACCTGAAGTCGCGGCTGCTGCTGCCCGAGACCGGCGAGGAGGAGGAGCCGAGCGGCGCCGAGATGGCCGCCGCGCTGCGCTTCCAGCTCCAGCGGCTGGAGGCGATGCAGGATGCCGGCGCCCGCCTGATGGGGCTGCCGCGCCTCGGCCGCGAGGTCTTCCCGCGCGGCGAGCCCGCGCCGCTGCGCGTGGTGAGCACGACGACCTACGACGTCAGCCTCTACGATCTGCTGAAGGCCTATGGCCGCGCCCGACAAAGCGCCGCCAACGTGACCAGCCTGCGGATCGATCCGATCGAGCTCTACTCGGTGGACGATGCCCTGCACCGCCTGCAGCGTCTGCTGGGCGCGACGCCGGGCTGGCAGACCCTGATCAGCTTCCTCCCGCCCGAGCTGCGCGGCGGGCTGATGTGGCGTTCGGCCGTGGCCGCGATGCTGTCGGCGACGCTGGAGATGACCCGCCAGGGCGCCATCGACGTGCGCCAGGACGGGCCGTTCCAGCCGATCTTCATTCGCAGCGTAAAGCAGGAGCCGTCATGAGCGATCGCTTCGAACACCTGCGCCTCGTCGAGGCGCTCCTGTTTGCCTCCGCGGAGCCGCTCGGGCCGCAGCAGATCCAGCGCCACCTGCCGGACGACGTCGAGCTCGAGCCGCTGATGGAAGACCTGGCCGGGCTCTATGCCAACCGCGGTGTCAACCTGGTGCGCCTGGGCAACCGCTGGGCGTTCCGCACCGCGGCCGACGTCGCGCCGCAGATGGAGATCGAGAAGACGGTCACCCGCAAGCCGTCGCGCGCCGCGGTCGAGACCCTGGCGATCATCGCCTACCACCAGCCGGTCACGCGGGCCGAAATCGAGGAGATCCGCGGCGTCGCGCTGTCGCGCGGGACGCTGGATACCCTGCTCGAGGCGGGCTGGATCCGGCCGCGCGGCCGGCGCCGCACACCGGGGCGGCCGGTCACCTGGGGCACCACGGAGGCGTTTCTCGACCAGTTCGGCCTGGAGAGCCTGGACAGCCTGCCCGGCTTGGCCGAGCTCAAGGCGGCCGGACTGCTCGATACCCGACCGGCGATCGCCGCGCTGGGCGCGCGCGGCCGCCTGTTGGCGGAAGGCGAGGCCGGCGAGGACACCGGCGACCTGATGCAAGAGGACGAGGACTCCGACGCGGAGAGCGAGGAGGTCTTGGCGGCCGACTTCGGAGAGGATCTGGCCGAGAGGGACGAGGAATTCAGCGAAGAGCCCGGGGACGAACCCGGGGACGAACCCGGGGACGAGTTCGGGGATGAACCGGGGGAGGAGCCCGCAGACGAGTCCGGGGACGAGCTCGGGGACGAGGAGGCGGCGGCCGAGCAGGACACGGATCCGGCGGCCGAGGACGACGAGGACGACGAGCCGTCGGCGCGCGGCGGGGGCTATGAGGCCGAGCCCGCCGGCGCCCCCGAGGACGCGCCCGCGCATCGCAAGGTCGCGATCGCGCCGGGCCAGGGGCAAGCCTAGGCGGCGGTTGCGCCGGACCGGGCGCTTCAATAGCTTTCGCCTCTGATGCGACCGGGCGGCCGGCACTGGCCGGTTCGGCCGTGCGCCGCCGGAGACGCGAAGTGGCCTCGGGTTCGAAATCCGCCCTGACCCTGGAACATGTCCGCCACGCCTACGGCGAGATTCTCGCCGTGGACGACGTCAGCCTGGCGATCGCGCCGGGCGAGCTCGTCTGCCTGCTCGGGCCCTCCGGCTGCGGCAAGACCACGGTGCTGCGGATCGCCGCCGGCCTCGAGCCGCTGCAGCAGGGCCGCGTCCTGATCGACGGCGCGCCGGTGGCCGACGGCGAGCGGGACCTGCCGCCGGAGGACCGCAATGTCGGCCTGGTCTTCCAGGATTACGCCCTGTTTCCGCACCTCAACGTCCACGACAACGTGGCCTTCGGCCTGACCGGGCTGCCGGCCGCGGAGCGGCGCGCCCGGGCGCGCCGGGTGCTCGAGAAGGTCGGCATGGCGGACCAGTCCAAGGTCTTTCCGGACAGCCTGTCCGGCGGGCAGCAGCAGCGCGTGGCGCTGGCGCGGGCGCTGGCGCCGGAGCCGCGGATCGTCCTGCTGGACGAGCCGTTCTCCGGCCTCGACCTGCAGCTTCGCAATCAGGTGCGCGACCAGACCCTGCACGTCCTGAAGGCGAGCGGCGCCGCGACCCTGATGGTGACCCACGATCCCGAGGAGGCGATGTTCATGGCCGACCGGATCGCCCTGATGCGCGCCGGGCGGCTCGCCCAGGTCGGGCCGCCGACCGAGCTCTATTTCAACCCGCACGACGCCTTCGTGGCCGCCTTCTTCGGCGACCTCAACCGCTTCGCCGGCGCCGTCCGCGAGGGCCGGGTGGAGACTCCGCTCGGCACGGTCGCGGCCGACGGGCTGGCGGAGGGCACGCCGGTCGAGGTGCTGATCCGCCCGGAGGCCTTGCGGCTCCATCCGACGGCGGCGGCGAACGGCAGCGAGGGGGCGCTGGCGCGGGTCATGGCGGCCCGCATGCTGGGGCGCAGCAGCCTGATCCACCTCAGCGTGCGGCAAGCGGGCGGCGAGGACCTGCACCTGCACGCCCGCATTCCCGGCCGCTTTCTGCCGCAGGACGAGCAGCTCCTGGAGATCCACCTGGACCGCAGCCAGACCTTCGTCTTTCCGACCGGTTAGCCCGGTTCCTTCAAGTCCGGGCGCGGCCGGCGCCGGGCCGCCTGGCGGGGCCTGGCGGGGCCGCCGTAAGCGTTGCCCCTGCCCAGGGTTTTTGCGATAGTCCGTCCTCAAGAGGCATAACTCAAACCATTCAGGAGACCCCCGGAATGGGTACTTTCAGTATCTGGCATTGGCTCATCGTGCTGGCCGTCGTTCTCGTCCTGTTCGGCGGCGGCGGCAAGATTCCGAAGCTGATGCGCGACATGGGCCAAGGTATCAACGCCTTCAAGAAGGGCCTCAAGGAAGAGGACAAGGAAAAGGCGAAGGCGGCGGGCGACGAGGGCGAAAGAGCGATCGAGGAGGACTCGACCACCGCAGCGGCGTCGTCTTCGGTCAAGGAAAAGGACAAGGCGGCCAGCGGCTGAGTCCGCCGCGGGCCGTATCGGCCCGCACCGAAAATCCGCACTTGTGCTTTCCCGCCCCCGAGCGATGAATCGCCGTTATGTTTGATGTCGGTTGGTCCGAGATGGCGGTGGTCGTGTTGGTCGCGCTCATCGTCATCGGCCCCAAAGAGCTGCCGCAGGCCATGCGGATGGCCGCCAAGTGGGTGCGCAAGGCGCGTGGCCTGGCGCGCGAATTCCAGTCCGGCGTGGACGAGATGATCCGCGAGGCCGAGCTGGAGGACGCCCGCAAGGCGATCGACACGGCGCGCCACATCAACGCCGACAAGGCGCTCGAGGACACGGTCGATCCCACCGGCAGCGTGCGCGAGGAACAGCGCGATCTCGACAAGCTCGCCAAGTCGGGCACCGCCGTCGCCGAGGCCACGCCGGCGCAGGGGGAAACGGACGGCGGCACCGTGCCGGCCGAGGGGGCCAAGGCGGCGCCCGCGGCCGAAGCGGCGGAGGGCGCCGAGCAGGAAGGCGCGACCGTGGTGACCCAACCGCTCAACATCGCGCCGCCGCATTCCGTCACGCCTCCAGCCGAAGCCGAGGCTTCCCGCCCGGGCGATGCCGCCCCGGCCGATAGCGATTCGGACAACGAACCGGCGAACGAGAGAACCGAGCCGACGTGAGCGACGACAGCCTCGACGCGCAAAAAATGCCCCTGCTCGATCACCTGATCGAGCTGCGCCAACGCCTGCTCTACAGCGCCCTCGCGCTGATCATCGCGTTCCTGGTTTGCTTCTACTTCGCCCAGGACCTGTTCGACTTTCTGGTTCGCCCGCTGTCGGATCTCCTGCATGCGCGCGCCGCGACGCACGGCGAGCGGCGCCTGATCTTCACCGACCTGACCGAGGTCTTCTTCACGCACATCAAGATCGCTTTCTTCTTCGGGGCCTTCGCCTCCTGTCCAATCTTTCTCACCCAGATCTGGATGTTCATTGCGCCGGGCCTCTACCGCAACGAGAAGGGCGCCTTCGCCCCCTTTCTGATCGCCTCGCCGATCCTGTTCTTTCTCGGCGGCGCCCTGGTCTATTACGTGATCTTTCCGCTGGCGTGGAAGTTCTTCCTCAGCTTCGAGACCATGGGCGGGCCGGGGACCCTGCCGATCGAACTCGAGGCCAAGGTCAACGAGTATCTCTCGCTGGTGATGAAGCTGATCTTCGCCTTCGGGCTCTGCTTCCAGTTGCCGGTGCTGATGACGCTCCTCGCCCGGGTCGGCCTGGCGACCTCCAAGGGCATGGCCGCGAAGCGCAAGTACGCGATCGTCGGCGTCTTTCTGGTGGCCGCGGTCTTCACGCCGCCGGACCCCTTGAGCCAGATCAGTTTGGCGCTGCCGATCCTGGTGCTCTACGAGATCTCCATCCTGATGGCCAAGCTGGTCGAAAAGAAGAAGGCCGAGCAGGAGGCCGAGGACGAGGGCGCGACCGGCACCGATATAACCACCGACTGATCGCACCGAGTCCGTGTGCGGTCGGGGGTTAGGCAGCCCCATGGACGCGCGCGCGGCGAGACCGTATAAGGGCCGCCGAGCCTTTCCGGACCAATCCGATTCGCGGTATCGACGATGCTCGACCTGAAATGGATTCGCGAGAATCCCGAGGACTTCGACGGGGGGCTGCGGCGCCGTGGCCTCGAGCCGCTGGCGGCGCAGCTGCTCGACCTCGACGCGCGGCGCCGCAAGGCGCAAACCGAGCTGCAGGACCTGCAGAACCGGCGCAACGCCACATCGAAGGAGATCGGCGAGGCGAAGCGGCGCGGCGAGGACGCGGCGGCGCAGATGGCCGCGGTCGCCAAGCTGAAGAACAGCATGGCGGAGACCGAGGCGCGCGAGAGGACGCTCGCCGCCGAGCTCGACGGCATCCTGACCGGAATTCCCAACACGCCCGGGCCGGAGGTGCCCGACGGCGCCGACGAGAGGGCCAACCTCTGCGTCCGCACGCAAGGGACGGCGCCGGCCTTCGACTTCGCGCCCAAGCAGCACTTCGAGCTCGGCGAAGACCTCGGGCTGATGGATTTCGACGCCGCGGCGAAGCTCTCGGGCGCGCGCTTCGTCGTCCTGCGCCGGACGCTGTCGCGCCTGCACCGCGCGCTCGCGAGCTTCATGCTGGACATTCACACCGGCGAGCACGGCTACAGCGAGGTGACGCCGCCTTATCTCGTGCGCGACCAGGCCCTGTTCGGGACCGGGCAGCTGCCCAAGTTCGGCGAGGACCTGTTCCGCACGACCAACGACTTCTGGCTCATTCCCACGGCCGAGGTCCCGCTCACCAATCTGGCGGCCGGCGATATCCTCGACGAGGCGGCGTTGCCCCTGCGGGTCACCGCGCTCACGCCGTGCTTTCGCTCCGAGGCCGGCGCGGCGGGCAAGGATACGCGGGGCATGCTGCGCCAGCACCAGTTCGACAAGGTGGAGCTGGTCTCGATCGCGCATCCCGAGCACTCGGACGCGGAGCTCGAGCGGATGACCGCCTGCGCCGAGGAGGTGCTGAAGCGCCTCGGGCTGCATTACCGCGTGGTCTGCCTGTCGACCGGCGACATGGGCTTCGCCGCCCGCAAGACCTACGACATCGAGGTCTGGCTGCCGGGTCAGGACACCTACCGCGAGATTTCGAGCTGCTCCAACTGCTGGGACTTCCAGGCCCGCCGGATGAAGGCCCGCTACCGGCCGGCCGGCGAGAAGGGAACGCGCTTCGTCCACACGCTGAACGGATCCGGCGTGGCCGTCGGGCGCTGCCTCATCGCGGTGATGGAAAACTATCAGCGGGCCGACGGCTCGATCGCGATCCCGGAGGCGTTGCAGCCCTACATGGGCGGCTTGCGAGAGATCGGCGCGGATGCTTGACCGTCCGCTCGACCTGAAGGCGGCGCGCATCCTGGTCACCAACGACGACGGAATCCACGCGCCCGGGCTCGAGGCGCTGGAGCGTATCGCGCGCGGCCTGTCGAAAGACGTGTGGGTGGTGGCGCCGGAGACCGAGCAGAGCGCGACGAGCCATTCGCTGACCCTGCGGCGCCCGCTGCGTACACGGCAACTGGGCCGCCGGCGCTACTCGATCGACGGCACGCCGACCGACTGCGTGCTGCTGGCGCACCATCACATCCTCAAGGACCACCCGCCCGACCTGGTGCTGTCCGGGGTCAATCACGGCGGCAACCTGGGCGAGGACGTGACCTATTCGGGCACCGTGGCGGCGGCCATGGAAGCGGCCATCCTCGGCGTTCGCGCCGTCGCCTTCAGCCAGATGCGGCACGAGGACCAGCGCATCCCCTTCGACACGGCGGAACGCTATGCGCCGCGGATCCTGCGCGCCCTCGCCGAGGTGCCGTGGCGGCGCGACCTGCTGGTCAACGTGAACTTTCCGCCGGTCGACCCGGACGATGTCACCGGCATCCGGCCCTGCCGCCAGGGCCGGCGCGACGAGGGCACGACGGTCTTCGAGGGGGTCGATCCCTCCGGCCGGCCCTATGTCTGGATCGGCAACTTCCTCAGCGACGCCAGCTCGGACCACGAAACCGATCTGGCCGTCGTCATGGAGGGCGCCGTCTCGGTCACGCCGCTGCATCTCGACCTGACCCATCGCGGCACCCTGATGGCGCTGCAGGAGGCCTTCGCGTGAGCATCGCGGCGCGCAAGATCCGCCTCGTCATGCGGCTGCGCCAGGCCGGCATCTCGGACACCGGCGTGCTCTCCGCCATCGAGCGCATTCCGCGCGAGGCCTTCGTCCCGCCGAGTTTCCAGGACCAGGCCTACGAGGACTGCACGCTGCCGATCGGGCAGGGGCAGACCCTCAGCCAGCCGCGGGTGGTTGCCCGGATGACGCAGGCGCTGAAGCTCGACCGGCGCCTCAAGGTGCTGGAGATCGGCACCGGGTCGGGCTACCAGGCGGCCATCCTGTCGCGGCTCTGCCGACGGCTCTACACGATCGAGCGCTATCGCGCGCTGACCGAGGAGGCCGAGCAGCGCTTTCGCGCGCTGCGCCTGCACAACATCACCACGCGCGTCGGCGACGGCAGCCTCGGCTGGCCGGAGCAGGCGCCGTTCGCGCGCATCATCGTGACCGCCGCCGCCGCGGGCGTGCCGGGAACGCTGGTCGATCAGCTGGCCGACGGCGGGCTCATGGTCGTGCCGGTCGGCCGCCCGGGCGCGGAGCAGGTCCTGCTGCGCCTCAGCCGCGACGGCGACGCCCTTCACGAGGAAAGCCTGGGGGGAGTCCGCTTCGTGCCGCTGGTCGCCGGGGCGGCCCTGCCTGAAGCCGGCCTGGGCGGAACGGCTGGACCCGAGAGCGCCGGTTTGGCATGAAAGAGTCGGCCCGGAGTCGCGCGCAGCCGCGCGGCGCCGGGCGGGAGACAGCCGAATGAGGGGCGAAGCGATCTCCCGCGGCGGAGGAAACGCAGCCCGGCGCAGGCGGGCCGGCCTGGCGCTGGCGCTGGCCGGCGCCGTGGCGCTTGCCGTGCCGCTGGCCGGTTGCGGCGGCGCCACGCGCCTGGCCTCCCTGCCGACGCCGCCGGATCCGCCGCCGATCCCCGACCGCAAGCCGCTGATTCCGGACTGGGCCGGTCTCGCCGGCGGCGCGGCCGAGGCCGCCGGGTCCGGCGCCGCGCAAGCGGCCCAAGCGGCGGTGCAGGCCGGCGCGAAGCTATCGCCGGCGGCGCCGGCGCCGGTCCGCAAGGTCTCGCTCGCACCGCTGTCGCCGGCAAAGCCCGTGGAGGCGCCCGCGATGCCGGCCGCCAGCCCGCTCGGCGGCCAGCCGATGGTCCGCTACCGGGTCGAGCTCGGCGACACGGTGTACGGGGTTTCGCGGCGGCGCGGTGTCCCGATCCGCGACGTGATCGAGGCGAACGGGCTGACCCCGCCGTTCACCCTCAAGGTCGGCCAGGTCCTGCTGATCCCCAGCCCGCGTCGTCACGTCGTGCGGCCGGGCGACACCGTCTACGGCATCGCGCGCCGCTACGGGGTCGACCTGACCGAGCTCGTCCGGTTCAACGGAATCGCCCCGCCCTATACCATCTCGCCGGGCCAGGACCTCGTCCTGCCGACGATGGCCGGCCCGGCGGCCGCGACGCCCGGCCGGGTGGCGACGGCGGCCAGCGATTCCGGGGCGGCCGCATCGCCCGGCACCGCGGCTCCGGGCGGGACGCAGACGGCGGCCCTGCCCAGCCTGGCGCCGCCGCCGGCGCCCAAGATTCCGCAGGCCATTCCGGCCCCGCCGCCGCGCAGCGGGGGAAAGTTCCTCTGGCCCCTGCGCGGCCGGGTGATCGACGGCTACGGCAGCAAGGACGGTGGCCTGCACAACGACGGCATCAACATCGCCGCGCCGCGCGGCACGCCGGTCCGGGCCGCCGACAACGGCGTGGTTGCCTACGCGGGCAACGAGCTGCGCGGCTTCGGCAACCTCGTCCTGATCAAGCACTCCGGCGGATGGGTCACCGCCTACGCCCACACCGACGAGATCCTGGTGCGCCGCGGCGCCGTCGTCACCCGTGGGCAGGTGATCGCCCGCACCGGCAATTCGGGCAACGTCTCGCAGCCGCAGCTCCATTTCGAGATCCGCCAGGGTACCCGGGCGGTCGATCCCCTGCGCTTCCTGGGGCCGCCGCAGAACGCGCTCGCCGCGGATTAGCCGGGCGGCGCCGCGCGCGTCGCTGCCGGATGCGCGCCTCCGGCTTTCCCGGGCTCGGCAATACTCTAAACTGGTGCCTGCGCGGGGCGGCGTCGTTCATGCCGCTTCGCCGTCTCGACAACACCGGAGGCGAGGGGCATGACCGACATTCCGGTTGGCGCGAAGGGCACGTTCGAGATCGCCGTCGCACCCGAGCATTTGGCGAACCAGTTCAAGGACGCCCTGCTGCCGCCGGTGCTGGCGACGCCGGTCATGGTGATGATCATGGAGAATGCCGCGCTCAACGCGATCCGGCCGTACCTGGAGCCGGGCGAGAGCGCGGTCGGCACCCGGGTCGACATCGCCCACCTGGCGCCGACCCCCGTCGGCCAGCGCGTGCGCGGCGAGGCCGAGGTGACGCAGGTCGACGGCCGGCATGTCGCCTTCACAGTGCGTGCCTTCGATGAGCGTCGCGAGATCGGCCGCGGGACGCACGAGCGCATGACCATCGACCTGGCCAAGTTCACCGAACGGCTCGAGGCCGGAACCGGCGGCGGCTGAGCCCCGCGGTTGGATAGAGAGGCGCGGCCATGCTGGAGATCTGGGGACGGCGCAACTCGAGCAACGTCATGCCGGTGATGTGGGCCGTCGCGGAGCTGAACCTAGCCCACCGGCGGCACGATGTCGGCGGCAGCTTCGGCGGCCTGGACACGCCGGCCTACCGGGCGATGAACCCGAACGGCCGGATCCCGACGATCCGCGACGGCGACCTGGTGCTCTGGGAATCGAACGCCGTGGTGCGCTATCTCTGCCGGCGTTACGGCGCGGACGACCTGCTGCCCGTGAGCGAGGCCGATCGGGCACGGGCCGACCAGTGGATGGACTGGCACAAGAACGGTCCCTACCGGCCCTACATCGACCTCTTCTGGGCCACCGTCCGGACCGAACCGGCGTTGCGCGATCCGGACCGGATCGCGCGCCTGTCCCGGGCGACGGCGGACAGCCTCGCGGTCCTGGAGGCGCAGCTCGGCAGACAGCCCTACGTCGTGGGCGATCGGCTCAGCATGGCGGACCTGCCGTTGGGCCCGATGATTCACCGATACTTCGCGCTCGACGTCGCGCGGCCGGAATTTCCCAACATCGCGGCCTGGTACGGGCGGCTCCGCGCGCGCCCGGCCTTTGCCGAGCACGTGATGTTCCCCTTCGGGCGGACTCCCACCGAATGGTACGGCTACGAGCGGCGCGGCCGCGGCGGTCCCGACTCCTAGTCCAGACGCTTGCCGAGGCGGCCGGCGAGATCCTGGACGAATTGCCAGGCGACCCGCCCCGAGCGCCCGCCGCGCGTCACCGACCACTCGTTGGCCTCGGCCCGCAGCTGCGCGGCCGGGACGTCGAGGCCGTAATGCCGGGTGTAGCCTTCGATCATCGCGAAGAAGGTGTCCTGGTCGCAGTTGTGGAACCCGAGCCAGAGGCCGAAGCGGTCCGACAGGCTGACCTTCTCCTCGACCGATTCCGAGGTGTGGATCGCGGTCGAGCGTTCGTTCTCGATCATGTCGCGCGGCATGAGGTGGCGCCGGTTCGAGGTGGCATAGAACAGCACGTTACCCGGGCGGCCCTCGATGCCGCCCTCGAGCACCGCCTTCAGCGACTTGTAGCTGGTGTCGCTGCCGTCGAAGCTGAGGTCGTCGCAGAACAGCACGCAGCGGCGCGTCTCGCCGCGCAACCGGCCGAGCAGGCGCGGCAGCGACGGGACGTCCTCGCGGTGGATCTCGACCAGGGCCAGCGCCGCACGCTTCTTGGCCGACGCGGTCTCGTTGACCCGGGCATGGACGGCCTTGACCAGCGAGCTCTTGCCCATGCCCCGCGCGCCCCACAACAGGGCGTTGTTGGCCGGCAGGCCGTTGGCGAAGCGCCGGGTATTCTCGTACAGGATCTGGCCCTGGCGCTCGATCCCCTTGAGCAGGTCGAAGTCGACCCGGTTGACCTTGGCCACCGGCTCGAGCGCGTCGTGCTCGGCGTGCCAGACGAAGGCGTCCGCCGCGTCCAGCGAGACCGACGCCTGGCCCGCCGGGGCAAAGCGTTCCAGCGCCTCGGCGATACGCTGAAGGAGAGGGCCAAGGGTGTCGGACCGGGGGTCGCTCATCGCGGTCTGCTGTCGCCTGCAGGTGTGGCAAACGGGCGCGAGCCTAGCCCCGGGGTCCAGGGGCGTCAATTACGGCGCCGATCGCGGCACGGCCCGCCGTTGCGGGTCCTGTAGGGCCCCCGCAGGGCTTGTGGAGGGCCCCTGCGGGCCCCCATCCGCGCCGGGGGAGCGTCGTTGCAATTCGCGAATGGCCGGTTATAGTCCGCCCGGCTGTCGGCCCGGGCCCTGCCCCGGGGAGGGTGCCCTCGGCCGCCGGGGCGTAGCCGCCGGGCGGTCCGCGGCTGAGCCAGAAACGTGACGCGAAGGATCATCGAATGCTGATATCGCCGGCCTATGCACAGACCGCCGGGGACGCGGGAGGCGCCGGCGGGCTCTTCTCCCTGTTGCCGCTCGTCCTCATCTTCGTGGTATTCTATTTCCTGCTGATCCGGCCGCAGCAGAAGAAGATGAAGGCGCATCGGGCGATGGTCGAAGCGCTGCGGCGCGGCGATCGGGTGGTGACCGGCGGCGGCCTGCTCGGCTCGGTGACCAAGGTCCTGAGCGACAACGAGGTCCAGATCGAGCTTGCCGAGGGCGTGCGCGTCCGGGTCGTCAAGCACACCATCCAGGAGGTCATCTCGAAACCCGAGCCGGCCGACAAGGGCGGCGAGTCGGGGCAGAAGCCGGCGAACGACGCAGTCGGTGGCTCCGGCGGCGGCTCCTCGGGCGGGGGCTTCGGCCTGTTGAAGCTGCTCGGCGGCGGCAAGAAGAGCGGCAACTGATTGATGCGGCCGTCGGCGTCTTAGGCGCCGAGGGCCCGCGCGCAGCGACAGGTCACACGGGTACAGACGCGTCATGGTACACTTTCCGCGGTGGCAGGTAATCGTGGTCATCGCCGTGCTGTTGCTCGGCATCGGCTTCGCCGCGCCGAATCTGTTGTCGCGCCAGACCGCGCAGAGCCTGCCGGGCTGGGTGCCCAAGGAGCAGATCAACCTCGGGCTCGACCTGCAAGGCGGCTCTCACCTGCTGCTGGAAGTCGACCTGGCGGCCGTGACGCGCGAGCAGCTCGACAATCTCGTCGACACACTGCGCACGGACCTGCGGCGCGCGCGGATCGGCTACACCGCGCTCGGCACCGAAGGCAACGCCGTGACCTTCAAGGTGCGCGATCCCGCCGACATCGAGGCGGCGCGCAAGATCGTGCGCGATGCCGCGTCCGACATCCTGGTCAATGTGTCCGAGGACGGCACCTTCCACATCTCCTATACCGAGCAGGCGCTGCAGCAGCGCCGCAAGAACGTGGTGCAGCAGTCCATCGAGATCGTGCGTCGCCGCATCGACGAGCTCGGCACGCGCGAACCGGCGATCCAGCGTCAGGGCGATCAGCGCATCCTGGTCCAGCTGCCGGGCGTGCGCGACCCGGAGCGGATCAAGGAGATCCTCGGCAAGACGGCCAAGCTGACCTTCCGCTTCGTCGACGAGACCGCGGTGCCGGACCCCTCGCGGGTGCCGCCGGGCGAGGAGGTGCTGCCCTCCGAGGAGAAGGACGCCGCGGGCAACCCGATCCGCTACGTCGTCAAGAAGCGCGTCATGGTGGGCGGCGACACCCTGACCGACGCGGCGGCCACCTTCCAGGACGGCCGGCCGGTGGTCAGCTTCTCCTTCGATCCCGTGGGCGCCAAGCGGTTCGCCGATGCCACGCGGCAGAACGTCGGCAAGCTCTTCGCGATCGTGCTCGACAACAAGGTGATCAGCGCGCCCGTCATTCGCGAGCCGATCCTGGGTGGGCGCGGCATCATCAGCGGAAAGTTCACGGTGCAGGAGGCGCAGGATCTGGCACTGCTGCTGCGCGCCGGCGCGCTGCCCGCGCCGCTCAAGATCCTCGAGGAACGCACGGTCGGCCCGGGCCTGGGCGCCGACTCGGTGCAGGCGGGCAAGATGGCCAGCATCCTCGGTCTCGTCTTCGTGGTCGTCTTCATGGCCGTGGCGTACGGCCTCTTCGGCCTCTTCGCCGACGTCGCCCTGGTGGCGAACCTCGTCTTGATCCTGGGCGCGCTGTCGGGCCTGCAGGCCACGCTGACCCTACCCGGCATCGCGGGCATCGTGCTGACCATCGGCATGGCGGTCGATGCCAACGTGCTGATCTTCGAGCGGATCCGCGAGGAGACACGCGGCGGGCGCGGCCCGGTCAAAGCCATCGATTCCGGCTACCGGCGGGCGATGACCACGATCATCGACTCGAACCTGACGACGCTGATCGCCGCGGTCTTGCTGTTTCAGTTCGGCACCGGCCCGGTCAAGGGCTTCGCCGTGACGCTGGCCATCGGCTTGGTGACCTCGATGTTTACCGCGATCATGCTGACGCGCCTGCTGGTGGTGACTTGGCTGCGCCGGCGCCGGCCGCAGGCCCTGGCGATCTGAGGAGCGCGCGATGGCCCTGATCCGTCATGTTCCGCTTGCGCCGAAGATCGATTTCATCAGCCAGCGCACTCTGTTCCTGGCCTTCTCGACGGCCCTCGTGCTGGGCTCGCTGGCGCTCTTCGTGTTCCAAGGGCTCAATCTCGGCGTCGATTTCCGCGGCGGGACCCTGATCGAAATCCGCACCAACGGGCCCGCGGACCTCGCTTCGCTGCGCTCGCGTCTCGGCAGCCTGGGCCTGGGCGAGGTGACCCTGCAGGAGTTCGGCCGGCCCGACGACGTACTGATCAACGTGCAGCGCCAGAAAGGCGACGAAGCGGCGCAGTTGGCGGCGGTCGCGAAGATCAAGAAGGAGCTGGGCGACACCGTCAGCGAATATCGCCGGGCCGAGTTCGTCGGCCCCAAGGTCGGCAGCGAGCTGCGCGAGGCGGGCGCGCTGGCGACCGGGCTAGCGTTGCTCGGCATCGCGGTCTACATCTGGTTCCGCTTCGAATGGCATTTCGCCTTGGCAGCGCTGACGGCCCTGGTCCACGACGTGATCGCCACCATCGGGTTCTTCGCGCTCACCCAGGTCGAGTTCAACCTGGCCACGCTGGCGGCGGTTCTGACCATCGCCGGCTATTCGATCAACGACACCGTGGTGATCTTCGACCGGGTGCGCGAAACCCTGCGCAAGTTCAAGAAGCTCGCCATTTTCGACCTGCTCAACCTGTCGATCAACAGCACCCTGTCGCGCAGCCTGCTGACCAGCCTGACGACCCTGATCGCGCTGATCGCCCTCTCCGTCTTCGGCGGCGAGGTGATTCGCGGGTTCACCCTGGGGCTCATTTGGGGCATCACCATCGGCACCTATTCGTCGATCGGGCTGGCCGTGCCGATGCTGAGCTTCATGAATCTCCGCGGCGGCACGACGGGCAAGCCGGAGCCGGCGCCCGAGGCGGCATCCGAGGCGGCGACCGCCGGCAAGGCGACGCCCTGAACGGGGCTCCATGGATATCACCCCCGCGGTTCCGGCCGGCCGGCAGATCGTCGAGAGCTACGGCGAGGGCGGCTTTCGCGTGGGCGGTACGCGTTACGCGGGGTCGGTCCTGGTGTTTTCCGAGCGCACGCTCGCCTGGCCGGTCGGGGGCGTCGCCGAGCTCGACCGGGATTCCCTGGCGCCCGTCCTGGCGGCCGCGGAGGAAGTCGAGATTCTGTTGTTGGGCTGCGGCACGCGCATCGAGTTCGTCGCGCCCGAGGTGCGGCAGCTTCTGCGTTCAGCCGGCGTGGCCCTCGAGCCGATGGACACCGGCGCGGCCTGTCGCACCTACAACGTGCTAATGGCCGAAGGGCGCCGCGTCGCGGCGGCCCTCATCGCGGTAGAGTAGACGGCGAAATTATCCGGCCGTACGCGCAAAGAGAAAACGGGGCCCGATCGGGCCCCGTTCCGCATCGGTCGTGCGGGTGATGCGCGTCAGTAGAGGTTCTGCGCCGACACCATGGCGAAGAGCAGCGGGATCGACAGCAGCGTGTTGGTCCGCGAGAACAGCATGGCGGTGCGGCCCGCCGCCTTCTTCTCGTCGGCGCTGGCCTCGACCATGCCGAGGGCCTTCTTCTGGTTCGGCCAGATGACGAACCAGACGTTGAACCACATGATCGTCCCGAGCCACATGCCGATGCCGATCGCCGTGTGCTTCGGCACGCCGTCGATCAGGCCGATGGTGATGGCGTTGACGAGGTAGCCGTTGAGCCAGGCGAGAATCAGCCCGGTCACGATCGTCGCCATGGCGCCCCAGCGGAACCAATAGAGGGCCGCCGGCGCGATCACCTTGCTGATCGCCGGCTTCTGCTCGTCCGGGATGTTCGCCATGTTCGGGATCTGCACGAAATTGAAGTACCACAGCAGGCCGATCCACATGACGCCGCTGAGCACGTGCAGCCAGCGGAATAAGAACGGTCCGAAGGACGCCCCGGAATACCCCTCCGTGACGTAATACAAGATGAACAGAACCACCGCCAGGATCAGGCCGGCGATCACGGTCTTGTTCAGGTCTGAAAGAATGGCAGCCATATCTCGACCCTTCCCTCTCACTTGAATTGTCGCCACGATATCGCGACGATATCGTAGCTTCTATCGGCAATAGACCCTATATTTTTTGAGTCTTTGCCGTCCCCGGTCGGCGGAGTCGGCGCAGGCTGCGCGCTCCGCTCATTGGCCGCGACGATCGGCAGTCCCCTTCGCTTGCCGAGAGACCGCGGATCGCTACGGCAACAGGTTTGTCCCTGGCCGGTACTATATACAAGGGCGTAGAGTCGCACACGCGATTCGCCGTGCGCGACGGCAAATGGCTCGAAGCATGGCGGGACGGCAGCTTTCCTATTGTGCGCAGGAATTACGGCGGCTCGACCACGACCGCTACCTGGTGAGCCTATTCGCGCCGGAAGCGGTGCGCGAGGACCTCTTCGCGCTCTTCGGTTTCAACCTGGAGTTGGCCCGCACCGCGGAAATGGTCCGCGAACCGATGCTCGGGCGCATCCGTCTGCAATGGTGGCGCGAAACCCTCGACGCGATCACGGCGGGCGGGACGGTCGCGCACGGAGTCGCGCAGCCGCTGGCCGCGGCCCTCGGCGGCGGCTTGCGGCGCCGCGAACTGGACCGGTTGATCGACGCCCGCGAATTCGATCTCGAGGGCCGGGCCCCGGCGACGCTCGATGCGCTCGAAAGCTATGCCGCCGCGACCTCGGCGACGCTGCTGCGCGCGGCCTTGGAGGTCCTCGGCCCGCAGGACGAGGCGCACCGCACCGCGGCGGAGCGGGCCGGTGTCGCCTACGCGCTGGTCGGGCTGCTGCGGGCCGTGCCGTTTCACGCCGGACAGCGCCGGCTCTACCTGCCCGAAGATTTGCAGGAGGAGGCCGGCCTGTGCCGCGCGGAGCTTTTCGAGTTGCGCAGTTCGCCCGCCTTGCGCCAGGTCGTGGAGCGAATTGCCGCGCGGGCCGAACAGCACCTCGGCGCCGCCCGCGCCGCCGCGCACGGAACCTTGCGGGCGGCGCGGCCGGTGCTGCTGCACGCCACGCTGGCGGACCGCGGTTTGGCGGTGCTGCGCCGGGCCGGCAACGACCCCTTCGCGGCCGTCGTGCAGCGCCGCGACCCGGGCCGGGTCTGGCGCCTGACTTGGGCCAGCTTGACCGGCCGTTTCTGACGTCCTTACAGGGCGTTAGCGGCGGAAGCCGTATTCCAGGGTGAAGAATTGCGGGCTGAGGCCGGCGAGCGGCTCGCGCAGCTTGGCCAGCTCCGCCTCGGGGCCGTGCACCTCCAGGCGCGTCAGATCGGCGATCTGGAGGGCCTCCTGCAGCAAGGCGCCGACGTTCTCCAGGTGCGCCAAAAGGCCCTCGGCGTCGGCGTAGCCCTCGCGGCAGTGGACCTGGTCGCCGTCGAAGCTGAAGCCGTAATAGAGCACCTTTTCCTCGGTCTGCGTCTTGCTGACGAAGGCCTCGCATTTGGCCTTGAAGTCCGCGAGCTTGCCGTCGTGCACCTTGAAATAGGGTGCCAGCGAGCAGCATGTGTCGGTCGTTGCCATCGTCGTCTCCCTGTTGGCGATTCGCGCCTTATCGCGGGCGGATCACTTCTCCAAACTGCCATCGAAGCGCGGTTTGCTGGCGCTGTCGATGAAATTCTCCAGCATGAAATTGAACGCGACGCTGACGCGTATCTCGCCGCTCGCGTTGGCGTTCACCGAATGCCGCATCCAGGCCGGAAACAGGAACATGCGCCCCGGAACGGCCCCGAGCTCGACGGTGCTGGCGTGCTTCTGGGTCTGCTTGACGACCGGCGGCGCGATGATGTGCGCCTGCGGCCGCGGGTCGTGGAAGCTGATCGTGTTGGCGCCCTGCGGTGCCCGCAGGTAATAGACGCCGCTCAGCACGTTGTTCGGGTGGGCGTGCTCGGGATGATGCACGCCGGGCGGACTGACGTTGCCCCAGCACCCGGTGACGCGCAGCGGCAGCGGCGCGTGGTCGAGGAATGCCAGCGCACTTCGCGCGGCCTCGTCGGCCAGCGTCAGAAGGCGCGCGAAGGCGGGATCGTTCTGCATGTCGGTACGGGTCTGGTAAGAGCGGCCGACCGCGAGTTGCCCGTCGGCCGGCAGCAGCTCCTTGAGCCGCGCAGTGATCGACTCGTTGACGGCGTCGCGGTCGGCTGGCTTCAGATCGTGGGCCCAGATGTAAGTCGGAAAGAAAGCGAGAGTGTTGGATTTCTCGAAGGGCGAGGGGGTGTCGGGCACGGTCGGGCCTCTTCTCGGGGCGGATTCTCCGGGGCGCTGGCACCGTATCAAAGGCGACCGCCGACCGCCACACTGGCGGTGGGGTCATTCCGCGGCGAGCGGGGCCGTCCGGCTCCAGGACTGCAGGTCGGCAAGGGCGCGGGCCGCCAGGGCGGGCTTGCGCTCCTTGCGCTTCGGGCGGCGGCCGTCGGGTGCGACGAGCGGCGGGAAGAGCCCGAAGTTCACGTTCATCGGCTGGAAGCTGCGGGCATCGGCGCCGCCCGTGATGTGGCCCAGCAGGGCGCCGTGCGCCGTGGTCGGCGGCGGCGGCACCGCCGGGCGGCCCAACCGTTCGGCGGCGGCGAAGCGCCCGGCGAGCAGGCCGATGGCGGCCGATTCGACATAGCCCTCGACGCCGGTGATCTGCCCGGCGAAGCGCAGGCGCGGCTCGGCGCGCAGGCGCAGCAGGCCGTCGAGCAGCTGCGGCGCATTGAGGAAGGTGTTGCGGTGCAGCCCGCCGAGCCGGGCGAATTCCGCGCGCTCCAGGCCGGGGATCATGCGGAACACCTCGGCCTGCGCGCCGTACTTCAGCTTGGTCTGGAAGCCGACCATGTTGTACAGCGTGCCGAGCGCGTTGTCCTGGCGCAGCTGCACCACGGCGTGGGGCCGCCGGCCGCTGCGCGGATCGGTCAGGCCGACCGGCTTCATCGGGCCGAAGCGCAGGGTATCCGGGCCGCGCGCGGCCATGACCTCGATCGGCAGGCAGCCCTCGAAATACGGCGTGTCGCGTTCCCAGTCGCGGAACGGCGCCGTCTCGCCGGCGAGCAGCGCGGTGAGGAAGGCCTCGTAGCGTTCCCGATCCAGCGGGCAGTTGATGTAATCGGCGCCGTCGCCGCCGGGTCCGGCCTTGTCGTAGCGCGACTGGAGCCAGGCGATGTCCATGTCGATGCTGTCGCGGTAGACGATCGGCGCGATGGCGTCGAAGAAGGCGAGGGCCTCCGTCCCGGTTCGCGCGCGCAGCGCCTGGGCCAGCGCGGGCGCGGTCAGCGGGCCGGTGGCCACGACGACCGAGTCCCATTCCCGCGGCGGCAGGCCGACGACCTCCTCGCGCCGGATCTCGACCAACGGCTCGGCCGCCAGGCGCGCTCCGACCTCGGCCGAAAAGCCCTCGCGGTCGACCGCCAAGGCACCGCCCGCAGGCAGGCGGTGCCGGTCGCCGGCGGCCAGGATCAGCGAGCCGAGCCGGCGCATCTCCTCGTGCAGCAGGCCGACCGCGTTGTTCTCGGCATCGTCCGAGCGGAACGAGTTGGAGCACACCAGCTCGGCCAGCCCGTCGGTCACGTGGGCCTCGGTGCCGCGCAGCGGGCGCATCTCGTGCAGCACGACCGGGACGCCCGCGCGGGCGAGCTGCCAGGCCGCCTCGCTGCCCGCGAGGCCGCCGCCGACGACGTGAACCGGTGCTTGCTTTGCCGCGTCCATCCTGCTTTGAGATAACGGCGAGGCCGCCGGGTTACAAGGAGCGGACGAAAGGAGCGCACGCGCTTTGCAGAAATCCGGCGATCCCGTGCAGCGGCATCGAGCCCGGCCGCTCGGCGTGCCCCTCGCGCTTGCCGTCTGGCTCGCCCTGGCGGCGCCCGCCGGGGCCGGGCAGGACGACGCGGGCGCCAAGGACCGGGGCCGCTGGATCGTCGGGCTGCAGGTCGAGAACGACCGCTTCACCCAAACCGACCGCCACTACACCAACGGCATCCGGGCCTCGTTCCTGTCGCCGGAAGACAAGGTCTACCCCGAGGCGGCCGGGTGGCTATGGGACCGCCTGCCGATCCCCGAGGATCGGGACCATCGCCGCATCGAGTTCGCCCTGGGCCAGAGCATGTTCACGCCCGAGGACACCGGCCGCAGGGACCTGATCCGCGACGACCGGCCCTACGCCGGGTGGCTCTACGGCAGCGTGGCGTTGCTGTCCTACGGCGAGGGGGCCAACAGCGACCTCGAGAGCCTCGAGCTCGACCTCGGCGTCGTCGGCCCGGCCAGCCTGGCGGAGCAGACCCAGATCTTCTGGCACCGGCAGATCGGCGTGCAGGAGCCGCGCGGCTGGGACAACCAGCTCGACAACGAGCCGGGTGCCATCCTGTCGTACTCCCGCAAATGGCGCCGGCTGCTTCCCGACACGCTGCTCGGGATGCAGATCGACCTGACGCCGCACGCTACCGTCAACCTCGGGAACGTGCTGACCTCGGCCGGCGTCGGGGCGACGGCGCGTATCGGCATGGACCTGCCGAGCGATTTCGGGCCGCCGCGCATTCGCCCGAGCCTGCCGGGATCCGCGCTGTTCGAACCGGACAAGGCCTGGGCCTGGTATATCTTCGCCGGGTTCGAGGGGCGCTACGTGCTGCACAACATCTTCCTTGACGGGAACACCTTCAGCGACAGCCACAGCGTCGACAGAGAGCCGCTGGTCGGCGACTTCCAGGCCGGTGCCGCGGTCACGGTCGGACGCATGCGGCTCGCCTACATCTACGTGTTGCGGACGCGCGAGTTCAGGGAACAGGACGTGCCCGACCGTTTCGGCGTGATCAGTCTGTCGTTCAAGTTCTGAGGCCTGCCGGCGGCGTCCGTCGACTCAGGCAGGCGTGAAGATCTCCTGCGGCTCGACGATGCCCTTCAGGGCGTGCTTGCCCAGCGAGCGCAGCGGGCCGGGCAGGGCGCCGGCGAGCTGCGCCGAGACCACCAGCGGCACGTCCAGGCTGCCGCACAGGGGCTCGATGCGGCTGACCAGGTTGACCGCGGGCCCGATCACGGTGAAATCCAGGCGTGCGCCGGCGCCGATGTTGCCGTACATGACGTCGCCGACGTGCAGGGCGACGCCGCACGACAGGCCGCGCTTTCCCTCGGCGGCGCAGCTGTGGTGCAGCTCGACGACGGCGGCCGTCGCGGCCAAGGCCGCGTCCAGGGCGCGCGCTGCCGCGTCGCAGAGCGCCGCCTCCCGGTTTTCGCAGGGAAAGATCGCCAGCATGGCGTCGCCGATGAACTTGAGGATCTCGCCGCCGCGATCGGTCACCGGCCCGGCCACGCAATCGAAATAGGCGTTGAGCAGCGAAATGACCGTGTCCAGCGGCTGGGTCTCGGCGAGCCGCGTGAAGCCGCGCAGGTCGCAGTACCACAGGACGGCATGGATCATTTCGCCGTCGCCGCGGCGGATGGCACCGCTCAGGATGCGATCGCCGGTATTGGGGCCGACATAGGTGCTGAGCAGGTCCTGCGCGGTGCGGCGCAGCTGGCGCAGCTCGAGCACCGTGGCCAGCGCCGGCAGGGCCTGATCCAGAACGGCGATGTCGAGGTCGGTGAAGCCGCCGGCCCGGCGCGTCGCCAACGAAATAGCGTTGGGCCGCCGGTCGGAAAACAGCAGTGGACGGATGGTGTAGTCGGTGAACCCGCGCGCCGCCAGGTCGGCGACGATCGGGAAGTCCTGTGGGCAACCGTCCGACTCCAGGTGCCGGCGGATCGGCGGGCCGCCCTCGAAGATCGGCTTGACCGGGGAGGCGACGTAGGTCGGCAGGTGGCGTGCGCTGTGCTCGTGCCCCAGTTCGACCGCGCCGCCGGCCTCCGCGTCCCAGACCAGGCTGCGGGCCGACAGCAGGGGGTGGAGCTGCGGGATGTGCAGCGAGGCGCGGTGCAGCGGAATGCCGGCCTCGACGAGCTGGCGGGCGAAGCGGTCGAGCAGCAGCGGCGTGCGGAACCGCCGCAGCCGCTCCTCGTCGATCAGCCAGTCCCGGATCGGCGCCGCCCGCCGGTGCGCCTCGTACTCCAGGTTGCCGCGCAAAGCGGCCGGGACGGACGCGGGCGAGGGATCGGTCACTTCGGACATCCGCATGACTTAGGCGCCCGGCCGCCCCGGGGCAAGAGGGAGCACCGCCGCCCCGGCCTTGCATCGCGCCGCCATTCGTTTTGCCGAGGCGGCGTGCTGCAATGTCCGGGTGGAAATGGGTTTCGGTGCCGGAGGCCGGGATGCTCATGCGACGAATTCTCAGGATGCTCGGGACGGTTTTGGTTCTCGGCCTGCTTGCCGGCTGCTCCTTCCCCGACGCGGCGGTCTGGCGCGCCGCGGCCTACAAGGAGATCTCGGCGGCGCAGCTCAATGCCGGCGAGCGCGAGGCGGCCCGGCTCAGCGCCGAGGAGGCGGTCCGGGCGGCAGAGGAGGCCCGCGGCACCGCGTTTGACGAATGGGCGGCGGGTGCCGCCGCCGCGGCGCTGGTGCGCCTGGCACCCGGCGATTCGGCGCCGGACGGCTTCCTGACGGAGCTGCAGATGGACGACTGGGGGAAGGAAGCGTTTCCTTCAGCCCTGCTATTCGCGACGGGCATCGCCGCGTACGACGGGAACCTCGCCGCGGCACTGTCCTACGCCGGACGGATCGACGACCCCGAACGACGGCGCGATGTGGAGTCCCTGGCCATGCTCCTGGCCGGGTCGCGCAGCGGCGTGCTGCAGGTGGTGTCCGACGCGCTTGCCGCCGAAGAGACCAAAAAAAATGAACGAGCGGATCGACTGTCGATTCTGACGGTGGTGCTGGCCCGGCATCGCGACCCGGGGCTGGCTCTCGAGGTCTTCGATCGTGTCCGTCCCCTGATCGTCGACTCGTCCGACTCGGGAATGCCGGCGTGGGTGGCGATACATGAAGGGTTCATGCTCGGGGTCCTGGACGGCTACCGGGACCTGCTCTGGACAGCGCAGCCAACCGATGTGAAATCGAGAGAAAAGGATGCGATCGTGTCCGTCACGGTCGAGATCGCCCTGGCCCACGCGCGGCGTTTCGGGGCCGACGCCGGCATGCGAATCGTCGCGCGGCTCGAGTCCGGCGACGACAGGGTCTGGGCCTACGCACTGCTCGCGCACAGGCTGGCCGCCGACGGGCGCTTGCCGGGTGCGCGCCTTGCCGCGACGGCCGCGCTCGATACCCTCAGGTTTTCGCTCGATGTCGCCGAACTGGACGAGTCGACACTGGTCGACCACCTTCCCACAACCTACCTTCTGGCCGGGGAGGCGGTCCCGCTCGGGCCGGGCGATAGCGACCCGCTGCGAGACGCCGACAGACTCTTCGGCAGCGGCATTCGCAAGGCGCTGGTGCAGACATACCTCGGGGATCGGACAGGCGCCGCGTTCACGCTGGCCGGCGTCGAGGCGCGTCTTGTGCCGGATGACGGAGATCGCATCCAACTTCAGGGAGATGATCTGGAAACGGTCGCGCATCTCTGCTGGGCCTACGTTCTGATCGGAGAGGTTCAAAGCGCCACCGACCTCGCCTGGCGGATCGACGACCCGGACATTCGCGCCTTCGCGCTCTTGCCGGCCGTGGCGGCCCTGGCCGACCGCGGCGATTTCGCATCCGCGCGGGACCTTGCGGAGACGATGTTTCATTGACTGTCCCTCGGTCGGCCCCGGTCGGGACGGCGGGTGGGTGCAGCGGATTCCTTGTCCGGCGCCATAAGGGCAAGGCGCGCAGCGACTTAGAGTCCCAAATTGGCGGAACGACTCTTCCTCTTGACAAGGCCCGGCGACTCAGTGCTTAATTGCTGTGAGTGAATGTTCACGCAACACGAGGAGGCTCATTGGCACGCGGTTCGACGGATACCCGGGAGCTTATCAATCGGACCGCACTGAAGCTGTTTGCGGCCAAGGGCATCCGGGAAACAACAATAAGAGACATCGCGTCGGCCGCAGGCCTTGCCGAGGGTACGATGTACCGGCATTACGCCAGCAAGGACGACCTAGCGCGGGACCTCTTCTTCGAGCACTACACCGCGCTCGGCCGCGCGCTCGAAGAGGAGCAGGCCCGGCAAGAGACTGTCGTCGCCAAGATCTCCGCCATGGTGCGGTATTTCCTCAAGGCGTACGAGACGGACCCGGACGCCTTCACCTATCTCTTCCTGGCCCGGCACCGTCACATGCAGAATCTGACGCCGCGCTTGCCGAACCCCTATCTGGTGTTCCGCCGCGTCATCCGCGACGGCGTGCGTCATGGCGAGATCCCGCCGCAGGATCCCGACGTGGGCGCCTCGATGACCATGGGCGTGATTCTCCAGGTGGTCGACTCGCGGCTGCTCGGCGGGCGGATCAAGCAAAAGATTTCCGCGTTGGCGGATCCCATCGTGGCCGCCTGTCTCAGGGTGCTGCAGGCATGAGGAGGCTTTTTCGATTTCTAAGGTGCGTGGGCCGGGCGGGACGGTCGCCGATTCTATTTTTGACCCGAGGTGAGTGAATGTTCACGCATTTCGGCAAGCAGATAACGGATAGCAAGGGATTCTGGGAGAAGACCGATGTACCAGCAGATCGAACATCTCCGTGAGATCAGCCAACGCTGCCTCGAGGGCAAGAACCTGCGAGAGGATCTGTCGGTTTGGCTGGGCCACGCCTTGAGCTCCTATCTGGAGCGGCGGAGCCGCTCGCTGGAGGACGCCTTCGGGCTGCAGTTTCCACAGGGCGGCGTGCCGTGGTGGCGCGAGGAGGCGATCCGGGAGCGCGACCGCGCCATCCGCGCCCTGGCGGCAGCGCACTATTCCGGTCAGACGACCTACGGCAAGGCCAAGGCGATTCGCGCCCTGGCGAAGCGCTACGCGGGCACGGCGTGGAACCGGGACCGGCTGCTTCCGGCAATGCCGGAGCGCTATCACGGAACGGCGAAGGCCTATCTCTGGCGCGCCTTCCGCTCCGGCGCGCCCATGCCGCTGGGCCTGCGCCAGCTGCAGAGCGTTCTCGGATGACGGCCGCCAGTTGCGGAACCGGCCGTAGCCGGACGCTTTGCACTACGATCGTTATGCCCTGCATTGAACCTGAGAGAATCATGAGTCGGTTTTCTGCAAGAATGGAGTGCCTTTCGAGGCCGTCGGCACATGCAAGACCGGGCGCAAAGAACAGAGCAGTGTGCACGTCAGCGCCTATATCCGGCGGTCGCCATGTGCGGCGCCTTATTGATCGCGGGCCTGTTGCCGGCCTGTGCGACTCGGCAAACCGAGGCGCCGCCGGAAAGCGTCGTGGCCCGCAGCATCCCGGAGTCGGTCTATTGCGCGCCGCGCGATTGGGACGATGATGACGGCGAGACACCACGGCTGGCCGAGCACGTTCTCGCCCTCGACAACGTCGGAGAGGTGATCGATCCCTGGGTTCGGGCCGGCAAATCCAACGCGGTGGATTTCCCCGCCTATGTCCGCGACATCTTCACCGCCTACGCCGCGTACCGCGCGGAGCGCCGGCAGGCAGGCAAGCCGGCCAAGCTGCTGTTCTACGTCAACGGCGGTCTCAACGGCAACGGCACGGCATTGCGCCGTGCGGTCGAGCAGACGCCCTGCATGCGGCGTGCCGGATATTTTCCCGTGTTCCTGATCTGGAACTCGGCGTTCACCGACACCTATTGGGAACAGATCAGCCGTGTGCGCCATGGACGGCGCTATGACACGCCGCGTCCGACGACGCCGATCTATTTCCTCGCCGACCTCGGTCAGGGAATCGCCCGCGCGCCGGCGACCTATCTCAACATGATGGGCGGCTTCCTGGAGACGACGGAGGAATCGCTCGATTCGCTCTTCGAAGGCGACGGCGCGGAACGCATCTCCGACTCGACGCCGCTTCTGGTCCATTACGACGGCCCGGAACAGTCCGCCGGGCGCTTCGCCGGCAACGCCGCGCTCTTCGCGCTGACCGCGCCGGTCAAGCTCGTGACCACGCCTTTCGTCGATGCTTTCGGCAAGACCGCGTGGGAGAACATGCTGCGGCGGACCCGAAACACCCTGCGGCGCCCGCGCGAGTTCGAGCCGGAGAACCGCGACCTGGCGGAGATGGCGCGCTATCCCAAGGGGACCGGCGGGTTCTCCAAGTTCTTTGCCGAGATCGAACGCTGCGTACGCCGCGATCCCGAATGCCTCGCCCCGAGCGACGACGTTTTCTCGGATGCCGAGATCTCGCTGATCGCGCATTCCATGGGCGCTGTCATCGTCAACGACCTGATCCGCTATTACGATGAGATAGCGTACCGCAACGTCGTCTACATGGGCGCGGCCTGCAGCGTCCGGCAGTTCCTCGAAACGGTCGCGCCGGTCATGGACGCTCAACTCACCCTGGAATTCTACGACCTGATGCTGCACCCGGTGGCCGACGGGCGCGAAGTGACCGGCCAGGGGCTGACGCCGAGCGGCAGCCTGCTGGAATGGGTCGACGAGATGTACGGAGGGCCGCCCACCATGCTCGACCGCACACTCGGCAAGTGGGTCAACGTCGAGGCGGCCGCCTACGCCTTTCCGGCCCACCTGCGCGACCGGCTCCATTTCCGCGTGTTCGGCTTCCGCCCGGCCGATCCGGCGCGCCGCGACCCCGGCGACCCGACGGCGCACAGCGACTTCAACGACACCGAGATGCACTATTGGCTGCCCGACTTCTGGGACGGGGCGGGCCTTGGCCCGCTCTGAGCGTCAGGCGCGCTTCTTGCGTGCGGGCAGGGCGTGGCGCAGGTGCGACGCGAGGAACCGGCCGGTATAGCTCGCCTTCGCGCCGGCGATCTCCTCCGGCGGCCCGGCGGCAACGACGCGGCCCCCTTTGTCGCCGCCCTCGGGGCCGAGGTCGATAATCCAGTCGGCGGTCTTGATGACCTCCAGGTTGTGCTCGATGACGACCACGGTGTTGCCCTGTTCGACAAGGGCGTGCAGCACCTCGAGCAGCTTGCGCACGTCCTCGAAATGCAGGCCCGTGGTCGGCTCGTCGAGGATATAGAGCGTGCGCCCGGTTGCCCGGCGCGACAGCTCCTTGGCCAGCTTGACGCGCTGCGCCTCGCCGCCGGACAGCGTGGTCGCCGGCTGGCCGACATGGATGTAGCCGAGGCCGACGCGCTGCAGGGTCTCCATCTTGCTGCGGATCGCCG
>Ga0210144_1000235_pt1 | contig 32707 bp, 26 predicted proteins | sample Muzzi_PWA_D2_FD_185532 | JGI IMG/M metagenome (GOLD analysis project Ga0210144, IMG submission 185532) | Wetland microbial communities from San Francisco Bay, California, USA, that impact long-term carbon sequestration - Muzzi_PWA_D2 (SPAdes) | ecosystem: Environmental > Aquatic > Marine >...
AAGCTTGTCGGCGCTGAACAGCTCGGGCATGTCGCGGATGGCTTCCGCGTCCGCCCAGGCGTAGATCAGCCGCTCCAGCACGGGATCGAGCACTTTTTCCGCGGCCATTTTCGGTCCCGCTTTTCTCGCTGTGAGGCGAATCAGGATAGCGCATCGCGCGGTCATGTCGAGACCCGATCAAGGCGATTCGCCGCATCACGAGCCTCGCGGACCGGGAGCGTTTTCCGCTATGATGAGCCGTCTCGTGAGAGTGACGGTGCGGTGCCGGGGGCGCCGCCGTCGGCACGACGGCGAAGGACGGGGGTCATGACACGGGAAAGCAAGGCATTGACGCTGGCCGGCCAGCGCGCGGCGCCCATCGCGGCCGCCCTGCTGGTGCTGCTGGCGCTGGCGGGCGCGCCAAGCGTGGCGCGAGCCGGTCAGGGGCCGGCCCAGTTCCTGACGGCGCTCAGCACGCGCGCCGTGACGGAGCTGACCGAACCGGGGCTCGATACGGGCGAAAAGGAGCGCCGGTTCCGTCAACTGATCGGCGAAGGATTCGATATTCCGGCGATCGGCCGCTTCGTTCTGGGGCGCTACTGGCGGCGCGCCGACGCGGCGACGCAGGACGCGTTCCTGCGCGTCTTCGAGGACATGATCGTCTATCGCTTTCTGCCGCTCTTCGAGGACTACGGCGGCGAACGCGTGGTCGTCGGCAGCGCCGTGCCGTTCGGCGAGAACGACCAATTCTTCGCCGTGTCCAGTGTCATCGCGCGCAGCGAGGGCGAGCCCATCGCGGTCGACTGGCGGGTGCATCGGGTCGGCGATGGATTCAAGATCGTCGACATCGTAGCCGAGGGCGTCAGCATCGCGGTCACGCTCCGCTCGGAATACGGCTCCGCACTCAAGAACAACGGCGGCGACGTTGCCAAATTAGTCGAGGAACTGCGCGCTAAATTGGCGCAGATCTAGCGCAAATCTAGCGCGGCTTGCGGCGCCCCATCCGGCGCGGCCGCCGGGCGCGTGGGTGCCGGGCCGGCCAGGCGACGATGTGATCCTCCAGTTCGGCGTCCGGGACGGCGGTCTCGCTGACCGCGCGGCCGCGCACCGAGATGCCGGCGGCATGGACGCTCTCCGGGTCGCCCGAGACGAGCGGGTGCCACCAGGCCAGCGGCCGCCCTTCGGCCAGGCGCCGGTAGGCGCAACTGGGCGGCAGCCAGTCGACCTGCTTCAATGTCTCCGGCGTGAGCACGACGCAGTCCGGGACCTCGCGCGTGCGGTGCCGGTAGTCGCCGCAGCGGCAGGCCCCGATGTCGAGCAGGCGGCAGGCCACGTCGGTGTAATGGATCGTGCCGTCCTCGGCGTCCTCGAGCTTGATCAGACAGCAGCGGCCGCAGCCGTCGCAGAGCGACTCCCATTCCTTCGGGCTCATGTCGCTGAGCGCCTTGGTCTCCCAGAAGGGCTTCATAGGGGTCCCACGGGCCGGCGGGCCGGACTCTGCGCGATGGCCAAAAGAAACGGCCCCGCGCGCGAAAGGGGAGGCGATGTCTGCGGGGCCGAGTTCAGGGAGGATTGAACCAAGCGTTGCGCAATATGGTTAAGAATCATTTAACGTCGCGCCGCCGCGATGGGCCTGCTTCGCTTTGCTGCGCGCGGCGGGCTAGAACCGGCCGCTCGCGCCGATCGGCATGAGGACGGCCTGCCCCTGCTCGGGGGCGTGCCTGCCTTTGCTCCCGCCGCCGTCCAGGCTGTAGAACACATGGTGGCCGATGTGCGGCCCGCGCTTCAGGGCCATTCCCCAGGACGGATTGACGTAGTCGGCGTGGTACCACAACGCGCCGCCAGTGGGGTCCTTGGAGTAGCCCCAGAAGATCCGCCGGGCCAGGGCCCGGCTGCGCTGCCACGATTTGCCGTCGACCGGCCGGTCGCTGGCGCCGTCGCACCACCAGGAGAATTGACAGTGCGAGGCGGCCTTGGGCGGCGCCTGCTTGACGACGTCGCAGATCCGGTCGGGGAAGAGCGGGTTCTCGGCACGGTTCTCGACGACATGGCCGACCGCGAGCTTGCCGATGTCCGGTTCGCCGCGGGCCTCGAAATAGATGGTCAGGGCCAGGCATTCGATCTCGCGCGTAACGTCGGTCTGCGCGTCGGCCGGGCGGGCGGTCGCCGCGACCGCGCAAATCGTGGCCAGCGCAACCAACGCGGCCCTCATGCGGCCGGCCGGTCCGCGGCCCGATCTGCCTCCGTTTGCGCGCTCGTCGGTCATTATGTCGTGCGACAGCTTGGTTTTCTTGGCCGTGACGTATATCGAAGCGCGCCGGTCTTTGGCCGCGCGACACACAATGAAGACCCCTGCGCCATGGTAAAGACACCACGGCAACAAAGAAGCTTACCGGCCGGGGAAAAATGCGCCAAGCGAATTTGAACCGTCTCGCGGATTGCCGGCCTTCCCGCGGACTTCTGCGATCGTCGAAAAAAGAGAGACCCGACCGAACAATCGTCCGGCCGGGTCGGAAATTCTCTCGAATCGCGCCGTTGGGCGGATCGCCCGCGGCAGGCCCCGCGTATTATTGGGTCTTCAGCAGGTGAACCGCAGTGCGGCCCTGATCGCCGTTCTCTTCGGTCTTGCTCATGTTCATCTCGGCGTTGCGCTGGCGGATCGAGGCGGCCATCAGCTGGGCCTGCTGCGCCTCCTGCTGGCGCCCGTCCTTGTAAAGCGTGTTGGCGTATTTCTCGAGGCTCTGCGCGACCAAGGGATGCTCGGCGCCGAGCGCGTGCTGCCGGATCTCGATCGCGCGGCGAAGCGAAGCTTCGGCCTCCTTGTAGCGACCGAGTTCGGTATAAAGGTCACCGAGATGCTCCAAACTGGCCGCCACGTCGGGGTGCTCCGCGCCGAGGACCTTGCGGGCGATCTTCAGCGAGCGGCGATAGAGCGGCTCCGCCTCGCTGAGCTTGCCCTCCTGGTCGTACAGCAGGGCCAGGTTGTTCAGGCTCGCGGCCACCTGCGGGTTATTCGGCCCCAGCGCCTTTTCGGCGGCGGCGAGCGACTCCTTGTACAGCATCTCCGCATCGCCGTAGCGGCCCTGGTCGTCGTAGAGCGCGGCGAGGTTGTTCAGGCTCGCCACGGTGTAGCTGTGCGTCGGCCCCAGCTTCTCGGTCACGATTCCAAGCGCTTCCTTGTAATTCTTCTCGGCCTCGGCGTAGCGCTTCTGCTCGAGGTAGAGCATCCCGAGATTGTTCAGGCTTTCCGCAACCTTCGGGTCGTCCTCGCCATAGACCTGCCTGCGGATCTCCAGCGCGCGCTTGTGCAGGGGCTCCGCCTCGGCATAGCGGCCCATGGCGACATAGACGAAAGCGAGGTCGTTGAGAGTGGCCGCGACCTCGGGGCTCTTGGCGCCGAGCGCCCGTTCGCGGATCTCCAGGGCACGCTTATGCAGCGGCACCGCTTCGGCATAGCGCCCGAGCCGGAAATAGGTGAGGCCAAGATCGTTCAGCGTGCCGGCCAGGCGCAGATCCTGCGGCCCGAACGTCTCCGCGGTGGCGACCGCCGCCTCGAGGTGTTGGGCGGCGCTCTGATAGTTGCCGGCCTGATAGGCGGCGACGGCCGCATTGCGCTCGGCCTTCCACGATGAGCTTTGGGCGGCCGCGACCTGCGGCAGGAGCGCGAAGGCGAGGGCCGCGGTCGTGCCCAGCGCCAGACGCCGAATCGATAGGATCGTCATCGGACCATGGCCTCCTTAATGTGCGGATCCGGATCCTCGGATCCGGCCCCCTGGTTCCCTGCGGCCACATGCCGTCCACCGGCCCGTGGCCGCCGTTCACGTGCGGCGTGACAGGAGGTGATAGACACCGCGCCCGGCCTCCGCGAGGTCGGCGCGACCCTCCCACACCCTGTTTACGTTCTGGAAAGCATTCTATCAAATTACAACTGCATGCGATACCCATTCGGTGAACGCGCCCCGATGGAACTCAATCTAAGATATTGTATATTTATCAATATATTACATGCCGATATGGCGTGCGAATCTGAATTCCTGTGGTTAATGGTCGATGATTTTTTTGTGGCTGGATTGGGCGAACCAAAGTAAATTTTAAGAAATTATGCGAGATGGTTAATAAGAAATTTCAGAAATTAAGGTTAAATCTGTCCCAGCTTCTGCACCTATTGTGAGAATGAGTGTAATAGCCCGGGTGCAGCTCGGAATGATGCGCGGTGCGCAGTTGTGGCCGGTGGGGACGGCCGTTGTCCTTCTCCCGCTGCCGCGGTTGCCGTCCGGCGCAGGCGCAAGACGCGGCGGCGGCACAGTTGAATGCTCGCACGATGGGCCGTCGGCCCGCCGCGCGAGGGCGCGGCGGGCGTCCGGCGACCATGCCCTGACGATCTAATGACCGTCTAATGGCCGTAGCCGTAATAGCGGTAGCGGTGCGTCCAATGCGGCGCGGCGCGCCAGCTCCACTGGCGCCAATAATTTTGGCCGTAATGCCATTTGCGATAAGGCGCGTAATAGCCATAGGGACGCGGCGTGTGATACCGCTTCACGAAGCCGTAGTGCCGGCGGTCGCTGCGACGGTCGACGTGCCGCTGCTTCTTGTGCTTGCCCTGATAGGAATGGCGGTCGCCGTAGTAGTGGCCGGACCGGCCGAACCACTCGCCGCTGCTGCGGTACTGCCGCTCGCCGGCCTGGGCGGCCCCGGAACTCGCAATCTGGAAGCCGGACACGAGGGCGAGCGCCAACGCGGTTGCGATCATCAAACGTTTCATCGTGCAACTCCATCGTGGTGTATCTACCCCCTTGTCGAGGTGTTACGAGGAACGGTGCCCCGGCATCCCCGCCCGGCGGCCCACCTTCGGGAATTGGCAATACGAAACCGTTTTGATTGCCAGGTTGCTCCTATGGAGTTGATTCCTATAGGCGCGTAATGTGGTCAGAGACCCGGCCGATCGGTCCCATCGGAACTGGACCCGGCAGGACTGCCGCTTGGGGTGCAAGGGGTGAGCAGCCATGGGTAACGCCAGAGGCCTGGCAGGCGTCGCGACCGCGATTCTCGCCGTCCTGTCGGCGCCCTTTCCGCAAGCCGAGGCGGCCGGCTTCGCAATCCGCGAGCAGAGCGGCACGGCGCTGGGCAACGCCTTCGCCGGCGCGACCGCCGGCGCGGACGACATAAGCTATATGTTCTTCAATCCGGCCGGCCTGACGCGGCACGACGGGAACCGGGTCGCGACAGCGGCGAGCTACGTCGCGCCGCACGCCGAGATGAAGAGCGGCACGGCCAACACCGTGCTGGGCACGCCGCTTAGCGGCGGCTTCGGCGGCGGCGACCTGGCGAAAGACGCCGTCGTGCCGGCGTTTTACGCGATGCTCGATCTGCATCCCGACGTGCGCCTGGGGCTCGGCATCAACGCGCCCTTCGGTCTCGTCACCGAATACGACGAGGGCTGGATCGGCCGCTATCACGCGCTGCGCTCGGAGCTGAAGAACCTGAACGTCAATCCGGTCGTCGCCTATCGCGTGAACGACTGGCTGTCGATCGGGGGCGGCTTGCAGGCGAGCTACGTCGACGGCGAGCTCACCAACGCGATCGACTTCGGCACCATCGACGCGGTGCTGTTCAGCGGCGCCTTCGGCGGCACGCCGGGCCAGGACGACGGCAGGGTGAAGCTGACCGGCGACGACTGGGGCTTCGGGTACAACATCGGCATCCTGGTGGAGCCGTGGGACGGCACCCGATTCGGCCTGGCCTACCGCTCCAAGATCTCGCACGAGCTGAAGGGCGACGCCGAATTCGAGCTCGGCGCCGTCGGCGGCGCGATCTCGGCGGCCAGCGGCCAGTTCGTCGACACCGGCGCCAAGCTGAGCACGGAGTTTCCGGAGAGCGTTTCCTTCGGAGTCCACCACGACATCAACGAACGGTTCAGCGTCATGGGCCAGGTGACCTGGACGCGCTGGAGCCGCTTCAAGGAACTCCGCGTCCGATTCGACAATCCGCTGCAGGCCGACAGCGTGACGGACGAGAGCTGGAACGACTCCTGGTTCGTGGCGCTCGGGGTAACGTACCGGCCCGACGATGACTGGACGTTGCGCGCGGGCGTGGCGTTCGATCAGGAACCCATTCCCGACCGCACGCGGACGCCGCGCATTCCGGGCGAGGACAAGACCTGGATTTCGCTGGGTGCGAGCTATCGGCCGATCGAGAACCTGACGGTATCGGCGGCCTATACGCACAACTTCGTCAAGGACTCCTCGGTCGGCCTGACGACCAACGGCATCGGCAATACATTCCGCGGCGACCTGTCCGGGAAGATCCGGGGCGCCGTCGACATTTTCGGACTGCAGGTCTCCTACCGCTTCTGAGCGGCCCGCTCGGCCTCGGCCACGACGACGGAGACGCCGGCCTCGACGAGGTGTCCCTGGGCCTCGGCCGGCGGCGGCACGTCGGTGACCAGGAGGTCGATCCTCTTCAGGTCGCAGACCTTGACGGGCGCCTGGGCCGCGAACTTGGAGCCGTCGGCCGCGACGATGACCCGCTCGGCGCGGCGGATCACGGCCCGGGAAAACTCGGCCTCCGCGAGATGGAAGTCCATCAGACCGTCGACCGCGTCGATCGCCGCGATCGACAGGATCGCGGTGCGGACGCGGAACTGCTCCACGAAGCGCTGCGCGGCAGCCCCGAAGACCGCGCTGTCCTCGGCCCGGAACTCGCCGCCGGCCAGATACACGCGGTTGCGGTTCCGGCTCGCCAGGCCGCGGGCGATCTCGACGCAATTGGTCACCACCATGAGGTCGCGGTGCTGGGCCAGCGCGCGGGCGACGTAGACCGTCGTGCTGCCGGTATCGAGCATCAGGCTCTCGCCGTCGCGCACCCGGCCGGCCGCGGCCCGGGCGATCGCCCGCTTGGCCTCGGCGTTGTGATCGAGGCGGCGGCGAAAATCAGGCTCGCGGAACAGTTCCGGCAGGACCACGGCGCCGTGCACGTGCTCGACCAGGCCGCGGTTGGCCATCGCCTTGATATCGCGGCGGATGGTTTCGTCGGACACGCCGAGCTGCTGGGCCAGCCCGCTGACCGGGTAGGTGCCCTGCAGTGTGAGCAGCTTGAGGATCGCCGCCTGGCGCGCCGTCTTGTGCATATCGGTGCTTCGCCCCCGCCGCCGTCCGTCGCGCGGCGCGGCAGTTTAGCGGAGGCCGGGGACGCCTGACAATGTGGGATCGTGTGGGTAAATGTGGGGCTCGCTTGACAGCGGCCGGCGAAGCGTTCTGAGATTTGCCTTCCGCAAACGCCGTTCGAACTCATTCGGAAGACCGCGGCCGCGCAAGGTCGCGGCGATCATTTAGGGGAGGCTAAAGCATGCAAAAAGGGTTTTACGTCAAAGGGCTCAAGGGAATCGTGGCGGCTGCCGCGGTGTCCGGCGCCCTGGGGCTTTCGGGGGTGGCCGGGGCGGCCATGCCGGAATCCAGCGATCCGATCAAGCTGACGATCAACGACTGGACGGGCCAGTACGTCACCACCCACATCATGGGCGAGGTGCTGCAACGCGCCGGCTACAACGTCCAGTACGTCCAGGCCGACTACATTGGGCAATTCGCCGGTCTGCAGACCGGCGACCTCGACGTCGCCATGGAGATCTGGGCGACCACCGGCAAGGACGCCATGGACGCCTCGCTGGCCACCGGCAAGACCGAGAACCTCGGGCCGACCGGCATGCAGGCTCGGGAGGAATGGTGGTATCCGATGTACATGAAGGAGCGCTGCCCGGGTCTGCCCGACTGGAAGGCCCTGAACGCCTGCGCCAAGGAGTTCTCGACTCCGGAAACCGCGCCGCGCGGCCGCTATCTCGGTGGGCCGGTGACTTGGGGCGGCTACGACGACGAACGCGTCCAGGCGCTGGGCATGAACTTCGAGGTCGTGCACGCCGGCACCGACGCCGCGCTTTTTGCCGAGCTGGATTCGGCGATCCAGCGCAAGGCGCCGATCCTGCTGTGGATCTACACGCCGCACTGGGCGCCGATCAAATACAAGGGCGAGTGGGTCGAGTTTCCGCCCTACGAGCCGGCCTGCTACACCGATCCCTCCTGGGGCATCAATCCCAACATGGCCTACGACTGCGGCAAGCCGCGCGGCGACATCTGGAAGGTCGCGTGGAAGGGCCTGAAGGACAAATGGCCGGGCGCCTACAAGGCCGTCAAGAACTTCAAGGTCAATAATCAGGAGATGGGCCAGATGATCTCCGATATTGACCTCGACGGCAAAAAGCTCGACGACGTGGTCAACGCCTGGATGGACGCCAACCAGGCGCGCTGGAAGGCATGGATCGAATAGCGTCTCTGTTCTAACCTGCGCATAGCCGGGCCGGGTCGCCGCCGACGGATCCTTCGGGGCGGCCCGGCTTGACCTCAATGAACGACATGATGGACGGTGCCCGAAAGGCCCACGGTCCGTTGGGACGCGGCATGACGGGGAAGGGAACGCTCGCGCAGACCGGGGATTCGAGTGCGCCAGGCGACGCGGGGCAGGCGATGATCCTGTGTCGCGGCCTGTGGATGCTGTTCGGGCAGAACGCCTCCGCCGTCCTGCGCGCCAGCGACGGCGATCCCGACCCGAAGGTGCTTCAGGAGGCCGGCCTGATCGGCGCGGTTCGAGGCGCCAACTTCACCGTCACCAACGGCGAGATCTTCATCATCATGGGCCTGTCCGGGTCGGGCAAGTCGACGCTGGTGCGCTGCCTGACCCGCCTGATCACGCCGACCGCGGGCGAGGTGGTGTTCCAGGGCCGCGACCTTCTCAAGGCGCCGATGAAGGAGCTGATCGCGCTGCGCCGCCACAAGATGGGCATGGTGTTCCAGAACTTCGCCTTGCTGCCGCACCTCACGGTGCTCGGGAACGTCGCCTTCCCGCTCGAGGTGCAGGGCGTCGACCGCGCGACGCGCGAGCGCCGCGCGCAGGAGATCATCGACCTGGTCGGGCTCAAGGGGCGGGAGGCCTATTACCCGCGCGAGCTCTCGGGCGGGCAGCAGCAGCGCGTCGGCATCGCGCGCAGCCTGGCGGTCGAACCCGACGTGTGGTTTCTCGACGAGCCGTTCTCGGCGCTCGATCCCTTGATTCGCCGCGAGATGCAGGACGAATTCCTGCGCCTGCAGCAGCTGCTCAAGAAGACCATCGTGTTCATCACGCACGATTTCGACGAGGCGATCCGGTTGGCCGACCGGATCGCCATCATGAAGGACGGCCGGATCATCCAGATCGGTACGCCGGAGAGGCTCGTGACCAATCCGGCGACCGACTACGTCGCCGAATTCACCCGCGAGATCCCCCGCGCCAAGGTCCTCTCGGCCCGCGCGGTGATGCGCCCGCTGGACGATGGCGGCGCGGTGCGCGGTCGGATTCCCGCGGCGGCCAAGATCGAGGCGATCGCCGCCGAAGTCCTGGCGCAGGAGGACCCCTTCGCGGTCGTCGACGGCGACGGCCGGGCGATCGGCCAGATCGCGGGACCGGACGTGCTCCAGGTTCTGACCGCACGGCCGCAGCAATGAGCGTGCTGGCCGCAGCGCCGGCGTCGCGGACGCTGGAGACCCATCGCTGGACGATCGTCTGGATCGTCGCGCTGGGCGCGACCTTCGCCCTTTACCTGCTGAGCGACGATCTCGCCTGGCTGAGCCAGTACCCGCGCGCCTGGGAGATACCGCTGCGCTTCTGGATCAGCGACTTCATGAATTGGCTGATCAACGACGCGACCTTCGGACTGTTCACGTTCCAGCAACTGACGAGGGCGGTTTCCTGGGTCGTGCAGCAGCCGTACGAGCTCGCCCGCAGCCTCTTGTCCGACGGCTTCCTCGAGGGGCAGGGCAGCCAGGCCGTGGTGATCTTCCCGCGGGTGCCCTGGCTCGCGCTGGTCGGGGTGACGGCCCTGATGGCGCTGCAGGCGCGGGACGGGAAGTTCGCCGTGCTGATCGGCGGCTGTTTCCTGTACCTCGCCGTGTTCGGACAGTGGGACAGCGCGATGGTGACGCTGTCCTCCATCGTGATCGCCGTGCCCTTCGGCGTCGCCGGCGGCCTGGCGCTGGGCATCCTGGGCGCACGCTCGAAGCGCTTCGAACTGGCCATCACGCCGCTGCTCGATCTCATGCAGACGGTGCCGGTCTTCGCCTATCTGGTGCCGATCCTGATCCTCTTCGGGTTCGGCCCGGTGAGCGCGATGATCGCGACCATCATCTACGCCATGCCGCCGATGGTCCGCGTCACCATGCTGGCCCTGAAGCTGGTGCCGGAAGAGATCACGGAATTCGGACACATGGCCGGCTGCACGCCGCGGCAATTGCTGTGGAAGGTGATGATCCCGTCGGCGCGCTCCAGCCTGATGGTCGGCGTCAACCAGGTCATCATGCTGTCGCTCAACATGGTGATCATCGCGTCCATGATCGGGGCTGGCGGCCTCGGATTCGACGTCCTCAATGCGCTGAAGCGCCTGAAGATCGACGAGGGAGTCGAGGCGGGCCTGGCGATCACCCTGCTGGCCATCGCGCTCGACCGCCTGAGCCAGGCCTTCGCCAACCGCCCACCGCCGGTGCACGAGGAGGTGCGCCGCAACCTTCTGCAGCGCCATCCCTATCTGGTGGCGGGCCTGGCGCTGATCGCCGTCACCTGGCTGGTGGGCCTAGTGGTGCCGACGATTCAGAACTATCCGGAGGGCATCCAGATCACCACCGGCGCCTTCTGGGGCGACGCGGTGCGCTGGATCAACCTGAATTTCTTCGACCAGCTCGAGGCGGTGAAGACCTTCCTGCTGCTCAACCTGATGATTCCGATCAAGCGCTTCCTGCTGGTCCTGCCCTGGCCCGCGGTGGTCGTCCTGGTGGCGCTCGGCGGGCTGCGGCTCGGCGACTGGCGCCTCGCGCTGCTCACCGGCTCCCTGACCCTGTTCATGGCGGTGACCGGCCTGTGGGACAAAGCGATGGTCACGGTCTACCTCTGCGGCCTTTCGGTCGTCATCGCCGCGCTCATCGGCATCCCGATCGGCATCCTGAGCGCGCGTAACGACCGCGCCCACCGGATCATCCAGGCCGTCATCGACACGCTGCAGACGCTGCCGTCCTTCGTCTATCTCATGCCCGTGGTCATGCTGTTCCGCGTCGGCGACTTCGCGGCGATGATCGCCGTCGTCCTCTACGCCGTGACGCCGGCCATCCGCTACACCGACCACGGCATCCGCAAGGTGCCCAACGAAATGATCGAGGCGGCGCTGGTCTCCGGCTGCACGCCGCGGCAGATGCTGTGGAAGGTGCAGCTCAAGATCGCCCTGCCGGAGATCATGCTGGGCATCAACCAGACCATCATGATGGCGCTGTCCATGCTGGTCATCACCGCCCTGGTCGGCACCCGCGAGCTGGGCCAGGAGGTCTACATCGCGCTGACCAAGGCCGACACCGGGCGGGGCATCGTCGCCGGCCTCTGCGTCGCCTTCATCGCCATCATCTCCGACCGTCTGATCGGCGCCTGGAGCCGCAAGCGCAAGGCGGAGCTGGGTCTGGACTGAGGACATCGCAATGGGTGCAACCGGGATGCGGCGCCACGGCACCGCCATCGAACGCCAGGAGGCCGCCAGGCCATGAGCGAAACGCAATCGCCGCCGGCCCAGACACGCGCGGTCGTCATCGGCGGCGGGATCATCGGCTGCTCCACCGCCTACCATCTCGCCAGGCTGGGCTGGAGCGACGTCGTGCTTCTGGAGCGCGCCAAGCTGACCAGCGGCTCGACCTTTCACGCAGCCGGCCTGGTCGGGCAGCTGCGGTCCAACGCCAACATCACCCAGCTCCTGAAGTACAGCGTGGAGCTCTACGACCGGCTGGAGGCGGAGACCGGGCAGGCGACCGGCTGGCGGAAGAGCGGCTGCCTGCGGCTCGCCTGCAACCGGGACCGCATGATCGACTACCGACGCCAGGCCACCACGGCGCGCAGCTTCGGGCTCGAGATGCACCTGGTCGACCGCAAGGAAGCGCTCGACCTCTGGCCGATCATGGATGCCAGCGACGTGGTCGGCGGCTGCTTCATGCCGACCGACGGCCAGGCAAACCCCTCCGACATCACCCAGGCGCTGGCCAAGGGTGCGCGCGATTCCGGCGTGCGCATCGTCGAGGGCTGCGATGTGACCGCGATCCGCTGCAAGGACGGACGCGCCGTCGGCGTCGCGACGACGCTTGGCGAGATCGCCTGCGAGGTCGTGATCAACTGCGCCGGGCAGTGGGCGCGCGAGGTCGGCGCCCTGGCCGGCGTCGACGTGCCGCTGGTCTCGGTCCAGCACCAGTATCTCATCACCGAGAAGATGGACGGTGTTGACCGCAGCATGCCGACGGTGCGCGACCCGGACCGGCTGCTCTATTTCAAGGAAGAGGTCGGCGGCGTCGTGATGGGCGGCTACGAGCGCAAGCCGAATCCCTGGGCCGAGGACGGCATCCCGGAGGGCTTCAACTTCACGCTGCTCAACCCGAACTGGGACCATTTCGAGCAGCTCATGCTGCCGGGCATCGAGCGCCTGCCGGCCCTCGCCGAAGCCGGGATCAAGGAGCTGATCAACGGGCCGGAATCCTTCACGCCGGACGGCAACTTCATCCTCGGCGCGGCGCCCGAGGTGGAGAACTTCTACGTCGGGGCCGGCTTCAACTCCTTCGGCATCGCTTCGGGCGGCGGCGCCGGTCGGGCGCTCGCCGAATGGATCGACGGCGGCGAGCCGCCGATGGACCTCTGGCCGGTGGACATCCGGCGTTTCGGCCCGCACCACGCCGACGTCGACTGGGTCCGGCGGCGCACCCTGGAGATGTACGGCAAGCACTACACCATGCCCTGGCCCTTCGAGGAGCACGAAAGCGGCCGGCCGTTGCGCGTCTCGCCGCTCTACGGGCGGCTCAAGGCGGCGGGCGCCTGCTTCGGCGAGAAGTTCGGCTGGGAGCGCCCCAACTGGTTCGCGCTCGACGGCGCGGAGCCGCGCGATCTCTACAGCTTCGGCCGGCAGAACTGGTTCGAGCCGGTGGGCGAGGAGCACCGCGCGGTGCGCGAGCGCGCCGGCCTGTTCGACCAGTCCTCCTTCGCCAAGTTCCTGGTCACCGGGCCTGACGCAGCGGCCGCCCTGTCGTGGATTTGCGCCAACGACATCGACCGGCCGGTCGGCCGCGTGACCTATACCCAGATGCTCAATCGGCGCGGCGGCATCGAATGCGACCTGACCGTCGCGCGCGTCGGCGAGGCCGCCTTCTACGTGGTCACCGGCACCGGCTTCGCGACGCACGACCGCAGTTGGATCCTGCGCAACGTTCCCGACGGCCTGTCGGTCGAGGTCGTCGATCTGACCTCGGCCTACGCCACGCTGTCGCTCATGGGACCGGAGGCGCGCGACATCCTGGAGCAGGTGACGCGCGACGATCTCTCCAATGCCGCCTTTCCCTTCGGGACCTGCCGGCAGATCCGCATCGGCGGCGCGCCGGTGCGGGCGATTCGCATCACCTACGTCGGCGAGCTGGGCTGGGAGCTGCACGTGCCCGCCGAATTCGCCCTGGCGGTCTACGAGCGCCTGGTCGAGGCCGGCCGCGCCTACGGCCTGGCCAATGCCGGCTACCGCGCCATCGAATCGCTGCGGCTCGAGAAGGGCTATCGCGCCTGGGGCAGCGACATCGGCCCCGACTACACGCCGCTGGAGGCGGGCCTGGGCTGGGCGGTCAAGCTCGGCAAGAACATCCCCTTCCTCGGCCGCGAGGCCCTGGCCGAGCAGGCGGCGCGGCCGCTCGGCAAGCGCCTCGCCTGCTTCACGCTGGACGACCCCGACGTCGTGCTGCTGGGGCGGGAGACGATCTACCGCGACGGGCAGCGGGTCGGCTGGCTGACCAGCGCGGGCTGGGGCTACACGCTGGCGACCAACATCGGCTACGGCTACGTGCGCAACGGCGAGGGCGTCGACGACGCCTACCTCTACGACGGCGACTACGAGCTCGAGGTCGCGACCCAGCGCGTTCCCTGCCGGGTCCATCGCGCCGCGCTCTACGATCCGAAGATGGAACGCGTCAAGGCATGAGGGACAGCGCGGAGATCGTCGTCATCGGCGGCGGGGCGGTCGGCTGCTCCATCGCCTATCACCTGGCGAAGCTCGGCAAGCGCGACGTGGTCGTCCTCGAGAAGAGCGGCCTGACCCACGGCGCGACCTGGCACGCGGCCGGCCTGATCGGGCAGCTGCGCGGCAAGCGCAACCTGACCCGCATGCTGCAGTACAGCGTCGAGCTCTTTGGGCGGCTCGAGGCGGAGACCGGACAGGCGACCGATTGGAAGCCGGTCGGCTCGCTGCGCCTCGCTTCGTCCGAGGAGCGCTGGCGCGAGATCCGCCATACCGCGACCACGGCGCGCAGCTTCGGCTTCGAGTTGCACCTGCTGTCGGCGGCCGAGGCGCAGAAGCTGTTTCCGCTCTTCGTGACCGACGGCGTGGTCGGCGCCGCCTATATCCCCTCCGACGGCTACGTCGATCCCAGCAGCCTGACCCAGGCCCTGGCGAAGGGCGCGCGGCAGGGCGGCGTGGCGTTCCACGAGGGCGTGCGGGTGACGGACTATGCGATCGACGGCCGAAGGGTCGCCGCCGTGGTCACCGATCACGGCACGATCCGCGCCGAGACGGTGGTCAACGCCGCCGGCATGTGGGCCCGCGAGCTGGCGGCCCTGGCCGGCGTGCGTCTGCCCGTCGCCGCGGTCGAGCACCAGTACCTGGTGACGGAGAAGGTGGTCGATGCCCCGCCGCAGATGCCGACGCTGCGCGATCCGGACAATCTGTTCTATCTCAAGCCCGAGGTCGGCGGGATCGCGGTCGGCGGCTGGGAGCCGGATGCCGTGCCGTTCGGCGCCGAGGGCATTCCGCCCGACTTCGGCCGCGAGCTGCTGGCCTCGAACTTCGACCGCTTCGAGCAGATCGCGACGCTCGCCGCGGAACGCATCCCGGTCCTCGGCGAGGTCGGCGTGCGCAACCTGATCAACGGCCCGATTCCGGTGTCGCCCGACGGCGAGCCGATCATGGGACTCGCACCGGAGCTGGACAACTACTACGTCGCCTCCGGCTTCACCGCGGGCATCGCCGCCTGCGGCGGCGCCGGGCGCGCCATGGCGGAGTGGATCGTCGAGGGCGAGCCCGCGATGGACCTCTGGGCCTTCGACGTGCGGCGCTTCGGGCCGCAGCACGAGTCGACCAAGTACCTTCACGAGCGCGCCGTGGAAAGCTATGGCCGCTACTACAAGATCCATTGGCCGGGCGAGGAGATGACGAGCGCGCGCGGCGCCCGGCGTTCGCCGCTCTACGAGACGCTCAAGGCGCGCGGTGCGGTCTTCGGCGCGCGTTTCGGCTGGGAGCGCCCGAACTGGTTCGCGCCGGCCGGGACCGAGCCGGTCGACCGCCCGTCGTTCGAGCGGCCCAACTGGTTCGACGCGGTCGGCGCCGAGCACCGCGCCGTGCGCGAGCGCGTCGCGCTGATCGACCAGTCGTCCTTCGCAAAGTTCGAGGTGACGGGTCCGGGTGCATTCGGCTTTTTGCAGTGGCTCGCGGCCAACGACCTGGACAAGGCGCCGGGCAGCGTGACCTACACGCAGCTGTGCAACGCGCGCGGCGGCATCGAGGCCGACCTGACGATCACGCGCTTGGCCGAGGACCGCTTCTATATCGTGACGGGCAGTGGCTTTGCCGTGCACGACGGCAACTGGGTCGCGCGCCACATGCCGCGGGACGGCTCCGTCGTCCTCAGCGACGTGACCTCGGCGCGCGCCGTGATCAACCTCTGCGGCCCGCGGGCCCGGGAGGTCCTGGCCGCGGCCTGCGACGACGACGTGAGCAACGCGGCCTTCCCCTTCATGCAGGCGCGCGAGCTGCGCATCGGCTATGCGCCGGTGCTGGCCCTGCGCGTGACCTACGTCGGCGAGCTGGGCTGGGAACTGCACGTCCCGACCGAGTACGCCGCCCACGTCTACGAGGCGCTGCGCGGCGCCGGCGAGCCGCACGGCCTGGTTGACGCCGGATACCGCGCCATCGACACCCTGCGCATGGAGAAGGGCTATCTCTATTGGGGCGCCGACATCACCCCCGACTACACGCCCTACGAGGCCGGTCTGGGGTTCTGCGTGGCGCTCGACAAGGGCGATTTCCTCGGCGCCGAGGCGCTCGCGCGCGTCAAGCAGAGCGGGCCGCGGCACCGGCTCTGCGTCTTCACCCTGGAGGCGCCGGCGGAGGCGCCGGCGGCGGTCTCGGGGGGCGAGGCCATCCTGCGCGGCGGCAAGGTGCTCGGCGTGACCACCAGCGGCAACTACGGCCACACGATCGGCCGCAGCATCGTCTTCGGCTATCTGCCGGCCGAGGAGGCCGGCCACGACGATTACGAGATCGAGGCGTTCTGCGAGGCTGTTCCGGCGCGCCGCCACGCCCGGTCGCTCTACGATCCCGAGCGCCGGCGCATCCTGGCTTGAACGGGGAGGGGCGAGACATGATCGACGAGTCCGTGGCGGCCGCGTTGCGGCGCATCCCGCGCTTCGCCGAGGTGCCGGCGCAGGATTTCGGCTGCGAACGCCTGGGCGGGCTGACCAACCTGGTGTACCGGATCGATAACGGCGGCGAGCGCTTCGTGCTGCGCATTCCCGGCGCGGGCACCGAGGAATACATCGACCGCAAGGTCGAGGCGCACAACGCGCGCGTCGCGGCCGAGGCCGGGGTGAGCGCCGAAGTGCTGTTCTTCGACGATGGCGACGGCCTGATGCTGACGCGCCATATCGACGGCTGCGTCACGATGAGCCCGGCGCTGTTCGCCACGCGCCCCGGCGCGCCGGCGCGCGCCGCAACGGCGCTCAAGCGCATGCACGACTGCGGCAAGACCTTCGAATTCCGCTTCGAGCTGTTCTCGATGATCGACGACTATCTCGGCATCCTCGCCAAGCGGCAGGCGACGCTGCCCGAGGGCTATCACGATGTGGTGCGCGAGGCGGCGGCGGTGCGCGAGGCCCTCGACGCTCACCCGGCGGCCCTGGCGCCGTGCCACTGCGACCCCCTGACCGAAAACTTTCTCGACGACGGCCGGCGCATGTGGGTCGTCGACTGGGAGTACTCCGGCATGAACGATCCGCTGTGGGACCTCGGCGACGTCTCCGTCGAGGCCGGCTTCGACGAAGCGCAGGACCGCGAGATGATGCAGGCCTATTGCGGCGGTGAGCCCGCGCCGGCGGTCTTCGGCCGCATGGTGATCTACAAGGCCATGTGCGACCTGCTGTGGACGCTCTGGGGCCTCATTCAGCACGCCGACGACAACCCGGTCGACGACTTCTGGGCCTATGCGACCAACCGCTTCGCGCGCTGCCGAACGCTGATGGCCGAGCCCGACTTCGCCGGCCATCTCGCCGCGGTGCGCCGCGGCGCGTGACCGGACGGCGCGCCGCAGAGGCGCCCGGCGCACGCTTCGGCACAACCGTGCCTTGCGGAGGCCGGGGCTTTTTTTCTCCTTATAACCGTATAATATTTGTGGGTTATTGCCGGGCAGAGAAAGGCAGGCGCCGCGATGTTCGATCCGAAGGCGATCGACGACCCGAAACTCGAACGGCTGTTCAATTACTGGAGCGACAAGGCGGTCTCGAACCGTCCGGCGGCGCGCGCCGCGATCGACCCGACCGAGCTCGGCGACCTCATCAAGAACCTCGCATACCTGGACTTCGACCCCGACCGGAACGACTACGTCTTCACCCTCGCCGGCAGCCGGGTCGAGGAGATGACCGGGCGCTCGCTCAGGGGCGTGTATCTCTCCGAGGTCGTCGACGGGCCGCATCTGGCCCAGACCCTGGCGCGCTTCACCATGGTGATGGAGCATGGCGAGCCGCACTACTGCGAATGCAACCTCGCGTTCCTCGGCCGGCCGCAGTGGCCGGCGCGCCGCCTACTGCTGCCGCTGTCGCGCAACGGGCGGAAGGCCGACTCGCTGCTGTTTGCCGCGGTCTTGCAGCCGCACTGAACGACTCCGCGGCGGCACCTTTTCTCCATTCGACTCTTGACCCGGGACAGGCGCGGGCCTAATGGCGGACTGGTCGTTCAAGGCCGGACGCAACGGCCGCGTTGCAAGGGAGAGAGTTCCGGAATGCTCACGCTGCACAGCCGCGCGGATCTGACGCTCGACAACCTCTTTCGGGTCGCCTGGCAGGGCGAGAGCGTCGACCTGGCGCCCGAGGCCGTGGTGCGGATCGGCGCGGCCCGCGCCGCCTTTCTCGACCTGCTCGACAGCGACCAGGACCTGGTGATCTACGGCGTCACCTCGGGCTACGGGCAGAACGCGCACCTGCGCTTGACGCCCGAGGAACGAAAGGCCCATGCCCGGCGCCCGGCGCACGCGGCGATGGCGAGCTTCGGCGAACCTCTGCCCGAGCGCGTCGCCCGGGGCATGGTGTTCGCCCGCCTCGCCAACTTCATCGAGGGCCACGCCGCGGTCTCGCCCGAGCTGGCGACCGCCGTCGCCGGGCTGCTCGACGGCGCGCCTCTGCCGCCGGTGCCGCTGCTCGGCAACGGCTGCGCCGGCGAGATCATGGCGCTGTCGCAGCTCCTGACGCCGCTCGCGCAAACCTTCGAGCTGGGCGAGAAGGAGAGCCTGGGGCTGATCAACGGCAGTCCCTGCGCCGCCGCCCTGCTGTCCGACGCCGTGCTCGCCGCTCGGGGCCGCCTGGCCCTGGCGATCGAGGTGTTCGCACTTTCCACGGAGGCCATGCTGGCGCCGCTCGAGGCCTACGACGCGGCGCTCGACGATCTTTGGGGCGATCCGCATCAGGCGGCCGTACTGCGCGAGCTGCGCGGCTATCTGGCGGAGGGCGCGGCCGAGCGCCGGCCCTACCAGGCGCCGGTCAGCTGGCGCATCCTGCCGCGCGTGCTGGGCCAGGCCCGGCGGGCGCTGGCGCAGGCCGAGGAGGTCGCTGAGACCAGCCTCGGCGCGGTGAGCGACAACCCGGTGTTCCTGCCGCCCACGCAGCCGGGAGACAAGGGCCGGGTGCTGTCCAACGGGGGCTACCACAGCGGCGCGGCCTATCCGGCGCTGGACAACCTGGCGGCCGCCTGGGCCGACCTGGCGCTGCTCTGCGACCGGCACGTCACCAAGCTGCTCGACGGCAAGGTGTCGCGGCTGCCGCATCAGCTGATGCTCGGCGACGGCTACATCGGCTGCGTCGGCTTCGCCGCCGCGGGCTACGCCGAACAGGCGCGTCAGGCGGCGCAGCGCAGCTTCCTGCCGGGCAGCGAGGGCGGCGGCTTCGGGCAGAACGACGTCGCGGTGCCGACCTTCCTGGCCTGGCGCAAGGAGAACGAGGCCGGCCGCTGCCTGGAGGCCGGCCTGGCGCTGGTCGCGGCGATCGCCAGCCAGGCCCTGCACGTCACCGGCCGCGCCGCGCCGCCCCGCCTGGCACCGCTCCTGTGCGAGGTCCGCGGCCACTTTCCGCCGGTCACCGAGCGCCGCCCGGTGGGCGCGGACTCCGAGCGCCTGCGCGCCTGCTTCACCGCCAAGGCCTATGCCGGCGCCGGCGACCTCGGCGCGGCGCCGCGGGGGCGGCTGCAATGAAGGCCGCCGTGTGCCGCGCGTTCGGCACGCCCCTGGTCGTCGAAGAGGTCGAGATCGCGGCGCCGCGCGCCGGCGAGGTGAAGGTCAAGCTGGCCGCCTGCGCGATCTGCCACAGCGACATCTCCTATGCCGAGGGGGCGTGGGGCGGCGACCTGCCCGCCGTGTACGGCCACGAGGCGGCCGGCGTGGTGGCGGAGGTCGGCCCGGGCGTTGCCAAGGTGGCGCCCGGCGATCATGTCGTGGTCACGCTGATCCGGTCCTGCGGGCACTGCCGCTCCTGCGCGCGGGACCTGCCGGTCGCCTGCGAGACCCGCTTTCCGCTCGATCGCGACACGCCGCTGCACGGCGCCGGCGGCGAGGCCCTGGTGCACGGGCTGCGCACCGGCGCCTTCGCGGAATACGTCGTCGTCGAGGCCTCGCAGGTCGTCGCGATCCCCGACGACATCCCCTTCGACAGCGCCTCGCTCCTGGCCTGCGGCGTGATCACCGGCTTCGGCGCCGTCACCAATACCGCGGCGGTCCCGGCCGGCAGCGACGTCGTCGTGATCGGCACCGGCGGCGTCGGGCTGAACGCCGTGCAGGGCGCGGCCCATGTCGGGGCGCGCTCGGTCGTCGCGGTCGACCTCTCGGACGACAAGCTGGCCGCGGCGCGGCGCTTCGGCGCGACCGCGACCGTCAACCCGGGGCGGCAGGACCTGGCCGCGGCGGTGCGCGCGGCGACCGACGGGCGCGGGGCCGACTACGTCGTCGTCACGGTGGGCGCCAAGGCGGCCTTCGACCAATCCTACGGGCTGCTCGCGCCGGCCGGAGCCGTCGTCCTGGTCGGCATGCCGGCCAGCGGCGTCCTGTCCGCGTTCGACCCGGGCACGCTGGCCGGCGCCAGCCAGCGCATTCTCGGCAGCAAGATGGGCTCGGCGCGCATCGCCGACGACATCCCGCGTCTCGTCGGCCTCTACCGCGCCGGACGCCTCAAGCTCGACGAGCTGATCACCGGGCGCTATGCGCTGGAGGAGATCAACGAGGCGATCGCCTCGGTCAACCGCGGCGAGGCGCTGCGCAACGTCATCCTGTTCGGCTAGGTCCGTCCGGGCCGGTTTCGAGCGGGCCGGACTCGGCTGAAACTGGGGCGGTCATGCGGATCTTGCGGGTGCGTCACAAATTTATTCTGGCCCCGCCCGCACCGTCTCCGTTACCCTAACCGAAATAATCGGCGGAACCGCCAGCGACCGGGGAGAACAGCGAAATGAGCAGCAATCAGCCGTCAGCCCCTGTGCGGCCGACCCGGCCTGCCGAGGCCGGCAAGCAGCGCCCATTGCCGAGCGGCGTGGTCGGACTGTCGGCGCTCGAGCGGGGGCGCGGCCCGCAGACGCGCGAGCGCACCCCCAGCGGCACGCTGATCGTCGGCCAGGGCATCCAGGTCAAGGGCCAGGTCGAGTCCTGCCGCACACTGATCGTCGAGGGCCGCGTCGAGGCCTCGCTGGCGGCCGACACCCTGGAGGTCCGCTCCGAAGGGCGCTTCAAGGGGACGGCCCAGGTCGACAACGCGGAGATCTCGGGCAGCTTCGACGGAACCCTGACGGTGCGCGACCTGCTGACCATCAAGTCCGGCGGCCGGGTGTCGGGCACGCTGCGCTATGCCCGGATCAACATCGAGACCGGCGGCGAGATCGCCGGCGACGTCGGGGTCGGCGAAGAGGCCACCGCGCAGACCGCCGGCAACGTCGCCTGAGCGTTAAAGCCTGACTTGAGAAATTTCCTCTAATGAGCTGACATCGCGGCCAGTATGCTGCGATGCACTGCGAGGTAGCCGGGCGCCTGGACGGCGCTGCGGCGGCCCAGTTGCGCCTGCGCGGCGGGCAGCGCGTGGAACGGCACGGCCGGGTAGGCGTGGTGCGCGGTGTGGTAGCCCATGTTCCAGGTCAGGAAGCGCACGGCGCGGTTGCTGTGGGTCGTGCGCGAGTTACGCAGCATGTCGGGCACCAGCGGGCAGCCGGTGTGCTCGGCCAGCAGGAAGAGCCGCAGGAAGGGCTGGCCCAGGAGGACGGGCCCGATCCAGACGAGCAGGGCCGCCGCGCTGCCGGTGGCGGCCGAGAGCGCGGCCACCGCGGCACAGGCCGCGAGCAGGATGCGGGACTCGCGCACGATGGCGGGGCGCTGCGCCGGCGCGATGAAGGGCTCGGTCACGCGGCCGGCGGCCTGCCGCGGCAGGGTCCGGACGCGCTCGATCCAATAGGGCAGGCCGGAGGCCTGCCACAGGTAGCGCGCGCGCGTCGTCGGCTTGGGGCATGCCAGCTCCGGGTCCCGCGCCGGGTCCTGGGTGTAGCGGTGATGGGCGAAGTGATAGGCGCGGAAATACCCGGGCGGCAGCAGGAGCGGCGCGCCGCAGAGCCAGGCGGCCGCGTCGTTGAGCCGCCGCGTGGCGAAGGCGGTGCGGTGGATCGTCTCGTGCAGCGGGCAGAACAGGAAGATCAGCACGACTCCCTGGGCGAGCAGCGCCGGGCCCAGCCAGAGGCCGCCGCGGCTCAGCCAGACCGCGGCGCTCGTGCCGCCGAGCAGGCCCAGGTGGCCGGCGAGGCGCAGCGCCCCGCGCCGGTCGGAGCGCCAGGCGAGGCGCTTGAGCGCGGTCCGGTCGAGGGTGTCGGCGGGCGCGAAGGTCTCCTCCATGCCCGCCAGTCTAAGACAGTTCGGGGTCGCTCCGTAGGGGCTACTCGACGAGGACGGCCTGGGCCATGAGGGGATTGCCGTTGAGCAGCGGGTCCGCGAGCTCGATCTTGCTGTTGCCGGTGAAATCGATGGTGTTGGCCACGATCATGGTCGAGCTGCCGTTAAGCTCGGAGCCGCCGGCGAACTTCACGGCCTGGTTGGGGAAGTAGAGAATGCCGGTGAGCTGCGATTCCGAGCCGCCGGTGAAGCTGTGCGTCGCACCGGCCTCGGCCGCGCGGTCCTGGTAGAACAGCACGCCGATCATGTCGCCGTCGGTCGGCGCGCTCAGGGTGACGTGCGCCCCGCCGGCGATCGAGATGTTGGTCGTCGCGGCCGTGTCCGGGGTCAGGTAGAACGACACCTCGCTGCCGGTCACCGTGGCCTGGCCGTTGATCGTCAGGCCGGCGTTCTTGAGGACGTACTGGCCGGCGTTGAAGTGCACCGTGCCGTGGGTGTTGATGCGGATGTCGCCGCAGTACACGCCGGGGTCCAGATTTCCGTCGCCGGTGTCGATCTCCACGCCGTTGTTGTCGCAGGTGTTGTAGGCCGGCGCCGGGAGCAGGGCGAGCGGATCGCTGACGGCCAGGGCGCCGCCGACCGGGGCCGGCGTCGTGCAGTCCACCGAGAACCCGCCGACAACCTTGATCTGACTCGCCGACAGGCAACTATGCCCGCTCTGCTGCAGCGCCGCCGCCGCGCTCGAATTGACGAAGACGCCGCAGCCGAGCGACACCTCGGCGTTGCCGGCGACCTTGACCGCGGCCGGGTCGCTGGGATTGAGCGCCCACATGCAGGCCTCGGTGTTGTCGGCCATGGCGACCGCGCGGGCCGTGATGACGGTCGGGCCGTCGAACAGGAGGCTGGAGAAGAGGCCGTTGATCCGGCGGCTGACCACGACCTCGACCGAGTCCGTCGAGCCGGCGAACTGGCCGGACTGCGGCGGGTAGTTCACGGTGACGGTGTCGCCGCTCGCGGCCGCGAAGCCGTTGGCCGCCGCCTCGGTCGTCGCGGCGGACGATATCTCGGCCGCGTTTCCGTAGGTGCCGAGCGCGACCAGGGCCCCGGCACGGGCGCTCGAATCGGCCGCGCTCTGCGCCGCGCGCACGTTGGCGTACCACAGGCCGATGTCGACCCCGAGGCCGGTGAAGCCGATCAACACCGGGGCCAGCAGCGCCGTGTAGATCGCCAGCCCGCCGGCTGAATCGCGCCACAGCCGGCCGATCCGCCTGCGGCCCCTAGGAAGCGATGGCTTGTGCCATTTCATCATGTCGTGCCCGCCTGTTGTCGGACACAAGAATGCCACGCGCGTGGTAAAGGATTCGTTCGCTTGTTGAGGAATATTTAGCTTCTGCTAGAAAGCCGCATGTATTTATCTTGTATTTGAGTATTTGGCGCGCCGATCGAACGCTACGCCCGCAGCGCCTTGGCGTGATGGCGCAGGTGGTCCTCGACGAAGCTCTGGATGAAATAGTAGCTGTGGTCGTAGCCCGGCTGCATGCGCAGCTCGAAGTGCTGCCCGGCGGCCTCGCAGGCCTCGACCAGGAGCTCCGGCTGGAGCTGCTCCGCCAGGAACTGGTCCTCGCTGCCCTGGTCGATGAACAGCTTGGCGTCGGACGGCTGGCGGCGCACCAGCTCGCTCGCGTCGTGCGCCTTCCAGGCCTCCCGGTCGGGGCCGAGGTAGGCGGCGAAGGCCTTCTCGCCCCAGGGGCAGCGCATCGGCGCGGCGATCGGCGCGAAGGCCGAGACCGAGTGGTAGGTGCCGGGGTGCCGCAGATGCAGGGTGAGCGCCCCGTGCCCGCCCATGGAATGGCCGAACAGGCCCTGGCGGACCAGGTCGGCGGCCGGAAAGCGCGCCGCGAGCGCCGCCGGCAGGTCGCGGGTCAGGTAGCTCTCCATATTGTAGCGGCCCGACCAGGGCGCCTCGGTCGCGTCGAGATAGAAGCCGGCCCCGGTGCCGAGGTCCCAGTCGTCATCCTCGCCCGGCACGCCGGCGCCGCGCGGCGAGGTGTCGGGCACCACCAGCATGAGGCCGAGCGCGGCGGCGACGCGCTGCGCCCCGGCCTTGATGACGAAGGTCTCCTCGGTGCAGGTCAGCCCCGCGAGATAGGTCAGCACCGGGACCCGCTTCCCGTCGCGCGGCTGCGGCGGCTGGAACACGGCGAAGCGCATCGGGCCGGCGCAGGCCTCGGACTCGTGGCGATAGACGCCCTGCAGTCCCTCGAAGCAGCGCTGCTCGCTGAGCGTCTCGACGTCCGTGACCTTGCCCATGCGCTCAGTACACCACCACGCTGCGGATCGACTTGCCTTCGTGCATCAGGTCGAAGGCGTCGTTGATCTTGTCGAGCGGCATGGTGTGGGTGATCAGGTCGTCGATGTTGATCTTGCCCTCCATGTACCAGTCGACGATCCTGGGCACGTCGCTGCGCCCGCGCGCGCCGCCGAAGGCGGTCCCCTTCCACACGCGCCCGGTGACCAGCTGGAACGGCCGCGTGGCGATCTCCTGGCCGGCGCCGGCCACGCCGATGATGACCGAGACGCCCCAGCCCTTGTGGCAGCACTCGAGCGCCTGGCGCATGGTGTTGACGTTGCCGATGCACTCGAAGCTGTAGTCGGCGCCGCCGCCGGTCAGCTCGACCAGGTGCGGCACCAGGTCGCCCGCGACTTCCTTGGGATTGACGAAGTGCGTCATGCCGAATTTCTCGGCCATGGCGCGCTTGGAAGGATTGACGTCGACGCCGACGATCTTGTCGGCGCCCGCCAGGCGCGCGCCCTGGATCACGTTGAGGCCGATGCCGCCGAGGCCGAAGACCACCACGTTGGCGCCGGGCTCGACCTTGGCGGTGTAGATCACCGCGCCGATCCCGGTGGTGACGCCGCAGCCGATGTAGCAGATCTTGTCGAAGGGCGCGTCCTTGCGCACCTTGGCCACCGCGATCTCGGGCAGCACCGTGTAGTTGGCGAAGGTCGAGCAGCCCATGTAGTGATAGAGCTTGTCGCCGTTCAGCGAGAAGCGGCTGCTGCCGTCCGGCATCACGCCCTGGCCCTGGGTCGCGCGGATCGCCTGGCAGAGGTTCGTCTTGGGATTGAGGCAGTATTCGCACTGACGGCATTCCGGCGTGTACAGCGGAATGACGTGGTCGCCCTTCGCGACCGAGGTGACGCCGGGCCCGACGTCGACCACGACGCCGGCGCCCTCGTGCCCCAGGATGGTCGGGAACAGGCCCTCCGGGTCGCCGCCGGACAGGGTGAACGCGTCGGTGTGGCAGATCCCCGTCGCCTTGATCTCGACCAGGACCTCGCCGGCCTGCGGGCCGTCGAGCTGCACCGTCTCGATCAACAGGGGCTTTCCGGCCTCGAAAGCCACGGCGGCACGGACATCCATAGCGCACTCCCTCGTATCATTTAGCGACGTATCGTCTTACGGTCCGCGAATGGCTCGCGGCCGCGCGCCGGGCATCCTTTCAGCCCGGGCCGGCGAAGGCAATAGGAGGCCCGGTCGGAGACGGGTTCGCCGGCGCGTTATTCCGCGGCGGCCTCGCCGGCGTCGCCCGGACGGGCGAGCGTCCGCCCGAGAAAGCGCGCGACGGCCTGCATGCCGGTCACGGAGACACCGGCGGCGCGCTCGGCCTCGGCGTTGTAGTTGGTGTTGACGTTGACGTCGTAGGTGAAGGCGTCGCCGGCGGCGTCGGTGATGAATTCGAGTCCGGCCACCTCTATGCGGTTGTCCGCGAGGAAGTGCTCGTAGCGCGCCAGGAGCGGGTGGTCGAACGCCGGCTGGATCGCGAACTTGGCCGGGCCGCCGCCGACCGGGCAGGCGAGGTCCTCGATCGAGCCGGCGTCGGCTGGGCAGAGCGCGAACCCGCCGGTGGTGTCGACGCGCAGGGCGTAGAGGAAGCGCCCGCCCACGAACTCGCAGCGCGTGATGAAGGGCTCGGCCGGCCGGACGTATTCCTGGAGCAGCCAGATCCCGTCGATCGGCGCGTCCTCCCCGGCGCCGGGCCCGGCGAGGTAGTCGGCCAGGGCGGCGCGGTCGGGCAGCAGCCGCACGCCCAGCCCCTTGCCGCCCCGGTTCGGCTTGAGGATGTAGGGGCCGTCGCCGAAGCCGTCGCTCAACGCCAGCACCTGGTCGCGCCCGACCGCGGCGGCGGTGCGCGGCGTGCGGATGCCGGCCCGGACGAGCGCCAGGTGCTGCGCCACCTTGCTGAGCTCGAGCGCCAGGGCCCGCGTGCCGTTGATCACCCGGCGGTCGTGCGCTTCGAGCCAGCCGAGCACGGCCCGCGCCAGCGCCGCCGCGTGGCGATGGCCCCGGGTGTGGGCCGAGGCGCTCATCCGGCTGTAGAAGACGCCCTCGGGCGGCGCCGCGGCGAGGTCGAGCCGGCCCTTGTCGAGGAACCAGGCCTCGTAGGGCAGGCCGAGGTCGGCGAGTGCCGCGCAGAGCGGCGCGACCCACGCGTCGTTCTCGTGCAGGAGATAGATCTTCGGCGGGCCGTCGGCCGCCGCGGCGCCAGAGAATGCCAATCGACCCTCGACTCCCAGTGATTTTAAGGTTTGGTAGCCTGATGGCGGGCTACAATCAACGCCGACGTTGGCCCATCCGGGACCTATATCTATAGATATCTCCAGGCGGCAGGATCGGGACTTGAAGAAAGGCATGTTCGGGACCGCAATCGGCGTCTACGTGGTGCTCGTTGGTACCGTCTTCGTGATGCAGCGCTCGCTGCTCTATCCGGCCGGCCGGCACCAGCCGAGCCTGACGGGCGCGGGCGTGCCCGACATGGTCGAGGTCGTGACCCGCACCGCCGACGGCCTCGACCTGACGCACTGGTACCGTCCGCCGAGCGACCCCTCCCAGCCGGTCCTGGTGGTGTTTCACGGCAATGCCGGGCACATCGGCGACCGGGTGCCGAAGCTCGCGGCCTTGTTCGACGCCGGGTTCGGCATTCTGCTGTGCGGCTACCGCGGCTACGGCGGCAACCCGGGCAGCCCGACCGAGGACGACCTGACGGCGGACGCGCGCCTCGTGCTCGATTGGCTGGCGGGGCAGGGGATCGCGGCCGACCGCACCGTCCTCTACGGCGAATCCCTGGGCACCGGGATCGCGGTCAAGTTGGCGGCCGAGCGCCCGGTCGCCGCGGTCGTGCTGGAATCGCCCTACACCTCGATCGCGGAGCTGGCCCAGGTCCACTACTGGTACCTGCCGGCCTGGTGGCTGGTCCTCGACAAGTGGCGTTCGATCGAGACGATCGACCGCGTGACGGCGCCGCTCCTGATCGTGCACGGCGCGCGCGACCGCACCGTGCCGGTTCGCTACGGCCGCCGCATCTTCGAATCCGCGGCCCAGCCCAAGGAAATCCTGGTCGTCGAGGACGGGGCGCACAACGACCTCTACGATTTCCCGGAGGTGCCGGGGCGCGTGATCGAGTTCCTGCGCCGCCACCTGCCCGGCGCCTGAATCGCCTGGTGCCGCCTATTTGCGGCAGAGTTAACAAAAATTGAAGATTTCTCTGGCCCAATCCCCCTGGAAACAGCGTCATCGAAGGGTTGGGACATGACCGGAATCGAGGAATTGCGCGAACGGGTGTTGCAGGCGGAGCAGCGCTTCGGCGTGCTCGACGAGCAGGACGCGAACTACAGCGAGCGCCTGATCGCCTTGATGAACGCGATCGAAGGACGCTTTCGCGAACAGCAGTCGGAGATCGAGCAGCAGGCCGAGGAGATCGGACGGCAGGGCAAGGAGCTTGCCGGGCTGTCGGGCCGGCTGAACCGCACCGCCGAGGAAAACGAGCAGCTTCGCGGCATGCTGCTTTCCCTGCTCACGGCGATCGAGGGCGGCCGGCACGACAGCCTGGCCGAGACCATGCGCGAGCTGGACTGCACGGTCAGCGCCCTGTTGCAGGGGTCGCCGCAGGAGGCCGAATCGCGCGAGTCCCCGTCGGGGCCGGTCGAAGAAAGTGCCGAGGCGGCGCAGGCCGAGGACGGCGCCGAGGCCGCCGAGCCGAACCTGTCCGAGAGCGAGACGGAGTCCGCGCCGGTCGAGGCGGTCGGGCTCGAGTGGGACGAGGCATTCGACACGGGCGCAGCGGACGAGCTGGGCGCCACGGACGAAATTGACGCCACCGGCGAGATGGGCGGTGCCGACGACACGGTCGAGGCGCCGGACGCCGACGGCCCGGACGCCGACCCCACCGATGACGGCCTTGACGAGATCGCGCCGACGGACGGGGCGCCGGTCCAGGAGGCCGGAGTAGACGCCGTCACGAGCGGGGCGGTCGACGACGACACGGGCACCGCGGTCGAAGAGGCGGCCCCCGCGGCGCCGCTCTTCATGGGTCCTGAGGACGTCGAGGATGCCGAGGATGCCGAGGATGCCGAGACCGTGCTCGTGATGGATGACGAGCCCAACGTCGCGGCGCCGGGCGACGCCGCTGCGGAAATCGGCGCAGCCGTCGCGGAGCAGGACGTAACCGCGGCCGTCGAGATCGACGAGACCGACGTGACCGCTGACGCCGACGAGGCCGGCGAGGCCGCCGAGACCGCCGACGCCGACGGGGACCCGATATTCGCGCAGGGATCCGCCGCCGAGCCGTCCGTCGCCGACGAGACCGACGTTGCGGAGACGGCGACCGGCGAGACCATTGCCGACGAGACGGTTGCCGAGCCGTCCGTCGCCGACGAGACCGTTGTCGACGAGACGGCGACCGAGAAGACGGCGACCGGCGCGGACCCCGGGCCGGACGCGGCGCAGCCCTGCACCCTCGACGAGATCATGCGCCGGGTGAGCCGGCTGGTCGAAGAGGCCGACGCCGCCGGCCTGCCGGCGTCGGAAGGCGCCGAGGGGACGGCGTCGGAAGGCGCCGAGGGCGCGGTCCCCGAAGGTGCCGAGGGCGCGGCGAGCGAGGCCGAGGAGACGCTCGGCCGCACCGCGACGGGCAGCTAGAGCCTCGACCAAGCGAACCGTCACGAACAAAAAAAGACGGTGCGGCTGCAAGGGCCGCACCGCCGCAACCGATCAGGTATCGTCGAGGCGCCGAACGACGCTTCAACCCGAGCGCTGGCGCGTCTTAGAAGCCCGCCTTGATCTGCTCGAACTCCTGATTCATCCGCGTTTCCCACTCCTGGGTCTGCGGAGTCTGGAACTTGCCGGCATTCAGCAGCTCGCTCGGATTGCGGGTCAGGCCCAGCTCGGCCAGCCGCGCGTCCGGGATTGCGTTGAAGGCCTTAAGGTTCGAATGCCCGTAGCCGTAATCGTCGATCAGGAACTTGCCGGTCTCGACGCTGAGCAACGAGTCGATGACGTCGTGCGCCTTGTCCGGATGCGGCGCGTCCTTGTGCATCATCGCGCCGCAGACCCAGGTGAGGGCGCCTTCCTTCGGATTGGCGAAGGTCACCGGCACGCCGTCGGCCTTGAGAGCCACCGGCGAGCTGTTCCAGGTCATGGCCGCGACCAGTTCGCCGGAGGCGAGCGCCTGCTCCAGGCTGGTCGTCTCGTCGGTGTAGACGCGGATCAACGGCCGCTGCTTGCGCAGCGCCGCGGCGATCTTCTGGAACGCCTCCTCCGTGGCGATGTCCTTGAAGGCGACCCCCGCATAGATGGCCGCGCACCACCAGGTGTCGGCGCCCGAGGCCAATTCGCCGAGCCGGCCCTTGTAGCGCTCGTCCCAGAGGATGCCCCAGGATTCCGGCTGTCCTTGCAGGTCGACGAGATCTGTGCGGTAGGTGACCGAGGTCTGACCCCAGTCGCAGGGTGTGAAGTACACCTTGCCGTCGTCGGTGACGGCGCCCTCGAGATTGGTCAGCTCGGGGATCATGTCGGGCCAGTTCGACAGCCTGCTGGTGTCGATCGGCTGGAACAGCCCCGAGGCGACCCAGCGCGGGATGCCCTGGTTGCAGGGATGCGAGACGTCGACGACGTAGCCGGCCCGCATCTTGGTGAGCGCCTCTTCCGATCCGCCGAAGGTGGCGAAGTTCGGTGGCTCGCCGTACTTCGCGATATAGGGGGCGAACATTTCCGGGACGTCGTAGCCGCCCCAGGTGAAGTAGGTCGCCTGGTCCTCGGCCGCCGCCGATGCCCGTCTCGGCATCATCGGCACCGCGACCATGCTGATGCCGGCGGCCGCCAGCATCGTGTTGAACTTACGGCGCGACAGCTTGCCGTCCTGCAGCTTGTCGGTCAGCTCGTTGATGGAAATGTCTGATTTGTACACGGTAATGGCCCTCCTCCCTGGTTCGTCGTTATTTTCTTGGGCGATCGCGTGATGGCCCGGTCGCTGGTTTCACGGTCCGGCTCACGGCAGGCCCGATTCGAAATCTCCGCTCACCGCGGCCGCCGGACATACGATGGGCCCTGCCTGACTTGGAGATTATCATAGCCGTCTGGCGGCCTCCTATGGAATGCCGGAAATGAGCCCGCCGCCGGCTTCGACGGAGGTATATGGGATTTCAGCCAACACCCGGTCCGAAAACAAAAAAACAGCGGCGCGGCCGCAAGGGCCGCGCCGCTGCCGTCGATTCTGTCTTGCGAAGGCACCGCGTCGCCGTGTGACGCCGCGGCCCCGAGCATGCCTCAGAAGCCGGCCTTGATCTGCTCGAACTCCTGATTCATCCGCGTCTCCCACTCCTGGGTCTGCGGAACCTGGAATTTGCCGCTATCGAGCATGTCGCTCGGATTGCGGGTCAGGCCCAACTCGGCGAGCCGCTTGGCCGAGACCTTGTCGAAGGCCTTCTGGTTCGAATGGCCGTAGCCGAACTCGTCGATGAAGTAGATGCCGGATTCGACGCTGATCAGCGAGTCGATGACGTCGTACGCCTTGTCCGGATGCGGCGCGTCCTTGTGCATCATCGGACCGCAGACCCAGGTGAGGGCGCCTTCCTTCGGGTTGGCGAATTTCACCGGAAGCCCGTCGGCCTTGAGGGCGACCGCCGAATCGTTCCAGGTCATGGCCGCGACCAGCTCGCCGGAGGCGAGCGCCTGCTGCAGACTGGTCGTGTCGTCGGTGTAGACGCGGATCAACGGACGCTGCTTGCGCAGCGCCGCGGCGATCTTTTGGAACGCCTCCTCCTTGGCGATGTCCTTGAAGGCGACCCCCGCATAGATGGCCGCGCACCACCAGGTGTCGGCCCCGGAGGCGAGCTCGCCGATCTTACCCTTGTAGCGCTCGTCCCAGAGGATGCCCCAGGACTCCGGCTGGCCCTGCAAATCGACCAGGTCGGTGCGGTAGGTGACCGAGGTCTGGCCCCATTCGCAAGGCACGAAATAGACCTTGCCGTCGTCGGTGACGGCGCCCTCGAGGTTGGTCAGCGAGGGGATCAGATTCGGCCAATTCGACAGCCTGCCGGTGTCGATCGGCTGGAACAGCCCGGAGGCGACCCAGCGCGGGATACCCTGGTTGCAGGGATGCGAGACGTCGACCACGTAGCCGGCCCGCATCTTGGTCAGTCCCTCTTCCGATCCGCCGAAGGTGGCGAAGTTCGGCGGCTCGCCGTATTTCTTGATGTAGGGGGCGAACAGATCCGGGATATCGTAGCCGCCCCACGTGAAGTAGGTCGCCTGGTCCTCGGCCGCCGCCGATGCCCGTCTCGGCATCATCGGCACCGCGACCATGCTGATGCCGGCGGCCGCCAGCATCGTGTTGAACTTACGGCGCGACAGCTTGCCTTCCTGCAGCTTGTCGGTTAGCTCGTTCACAGATATGTCTGATTTGTACACCATGTGGCGCTGTCTCCCTGGTTTCTATTGTCGCGTCGCGTGAATATACCGCTGCGCCGGTCACCGGTTCCGCGACCCGTCAGGCGGCCGCCGAACGTGCGGCAGGCTGTGCCTCGCTTTGCCGATATCATAATCGTCCGGCACCCTCCTTATGACAAGGCGGCAAAGCCTCGGCGGCTTTTTGCAACGATACGGCCCGGGCCGGCCGATGTCCAGGCAATTGATTGATCGTTCAATCAGATTCTTGCATTATGCGCTTGATCTGGCGGTCAATATCGGCAAATAAGGGTATTCTTGAAACTCCGGTCGAGGCGAAAAAGGGCGAGACCGGCGGCCGATTCGGGGGCTCTGCGCGGGCCGCGCTCGGGGTGTGGCGGCTCGCGGGGCGAAACGAGGCGCCAGGGTGCGGTCCGGGCCGCGGATTACGGGCTGGCAGCACGGTGGCGGGTCGGGCTAAGGTCGCGCGTCGGCGCGCCGCCGCCGCGGCCGGATGCGGATGGTATGACGGTATGATGCCCAGGAACAAAATCGGGAGGCGCTGGTTTGGCTGATCGGGCCGCAGTCGGCGGCATGACGCCCCGCAAGGAGATGGGGCTGGGGACATGGCTGCGTGTCATGTACCTGCGTTACGAGGCGCTGCGCGGCTACACGCTGCTGCTGCCGACGCTTCTGGTGATGGCCTTCAGCATGTGCGTGCCCTTCGCCATCATGATGGCGGTCAGCTTCTGGACGCAGCACG
>Ga0210144_1000237_pt1 | contig 32598 bp, 30 predicted proteins | sample Muzzi_PWA_D2_FD_185532 | JGI IMG/M metagenome (GOLD analysis project Ga0210144, IMG submission 185532) | Wetland microbial communities from San Francisco Bay, California, USA, that impact long-term carbon sequestration - Muzzi_PWA_D2 (SPAdes) | ecosystem: Environmental > Aquatic > Marine >...
ACCCGCGACGCCGGTCTGCGCGTGCTGATGGGACCGTTCTCGGTGTACGACAAGAGCAACGTCGAGGCCGCAGCGAAATAGCCGGCCCCGGCTCAACTTTTCACAGACTGCGCGACGAGCGGGAAAAACACCCGCTCGTCGACACTCAGCCTCCTCTCGGAAAGAGCTATTCCCAAGTCTTCACATCCTTCCTGCAAGCGGCTGCGGGAGAGCCGTCGCGTCATCCGTGATGGTCGCGGCGGAGCGTCCCAGCAGCGTCTTCAGTCGTGCGCCCGGATCCATCAGGACGGCGCGGTCAGGTTCTGCCCGGCCGGCGATTAGCGCTTGGGTAACGCCGATGTCGCGACCGATCGACCCGGCGCGGCCGAGGCCGGTGGCTCCGACGATGCGTCCGTTCGGAGCAAGGTGGAACAGAATCACCGCACCGTCCTCACGCCGCCGCGTCGCCACCGACGAACCGAGGTGCGGCAGGCCAACGATCTGAAGCGTCAGGTCGTACTGGTCTGACCAGAAGAACGGGACAGTGTCGCAGACCGCCTCCTTGCCCTGAAGCACCGCGGCGATCACCCGCGCATGGTCCTCGGCGTTCTGGTAGGCCTCCACCCGCACGTGCCGTTCGAACAGCGGGTGCCGGAACATGGCGATGTCGCCGCAGGCGAAGATCGCCGGATCGGACGTGCGCAGGTCAGGGCCGGCGCAGATGCCGACGTTCACCTCCAGGCCGGCGTCCTCGGCGAGCTCCACATTGGGCGACACGCCGACGCCGACCACCGCGATGTCGCAAGGCAACGTCTCCCCGGTGGAAAGCTCCACCGACTTGACCATGCCACGGCTGTTGCCGGCAAACCGCTCGACCATGGTCGCCATTCTGAGCGTGACGCCCTCGGCCCGATGACGCTCGGCGAGCAGGCTTGCGACGGGCGGCGGCACCACCCGGGCAAGCAGCCGGTCCGACGCCTCGATCACCGTGGTGTCGAGGCCTCTTTGCCGGGCCGAGGCAGCGATCTCGAGGCCGATGAAGCCTCCGCCGACGACGACCAGCCGCTTGCCCTCGGCGAAGACTTTGGCGATTGCCTCGGCCTGATCGATGCTGCGCAGACAGTGGATGTTGCCAAGGTCGGATCCCGGCACCGAGATCCGGCGCACGCTCGATCCGGTCGCCAGAACCAGATGGTCGTAGCCGAGCGTCTCGCCGGTCTCGAGGCGCACCGTCCGCGGGCGTCGGTCGATCGCTTCGGCCGAGACGCCGACTCGAAGGTCGACGACTTCCCACGCCGCGTCGTTCCTCGGCCAAAGCAGACAGTCGTCGAGCTTGGCGGTGCCGAGCAGCACGCCCTTCGACAGTGGCGGTCGCTCGTAAGGCGGATGCGGTTCCCGGCATACTATCGTCACAGTGAAGCGCTCATCCGCGCTGACCAGTGCTTGAGCCAGCCTGCCGCCAGCCTGGCCGCCGCCTATGATGACCACCTTCTCCCGTCGCCGCGCCATCGATCTCCGGTCTCGTCCTGAATCCCGGCCCAACCGTACAGGCGGCCGCCGGATGGCCGCAATCTCCGCACCGCCTTTATCCCGTCATGTGATGAAATTCCATCAACAAGGCTAAACGCCCGGCATCGAATGCGTTATGACGCTTCGCGGGGAGGACGCGTCGTGACGGACGGGAGCGACGTGGGCGGTAGAACCGGCGATTCACGACCGGGCCGCTCGGGACAAACGAAAGCGCGTCTGGCGGACGTCGCACGCCGGGCGGGGGTCGGGATCGCCACGGTCGATCGCGTACTCAACGAGCGCGGCAACGTTTCCCCTGCCACAGCCCGCAAGGTCATCGAGGCCGCACGGGAACTGTCGCTGCCGCGCATCCTGCCGGTGCCCTACCGCCGCGGCCTGCGCCTGCACGTCGTCATGGTCCGGCGCGACACGCCCTTCTTCGAGCGGCTGAACGCGGCGTTCCAGCGCGTCGCTGCCACTCTCGACCGTTCCGTCATCGTGCAAAGAAGCTTCGTCGACGAGACCCGACCGGCGGATGTCGCCAAACACCTGCTGGCAACGAATGCCGATGCATTGATCCTCTACGGCCAGGAGCACGCCGCAATCATCGATGCGGTCACCGAGCTGACCTCGAAGGGCGTCCCCGTCGTGACGATGGTCTCCGATCTCCCGACCTCGCCGCGCCTCGCCTATGTCGGAACCGACCACTACCGGGCGGGGCGAACCGCGGCGTTCTTCGTGAGCAGGATGGCCCGCCGGCCGGGACCGGTCATCGTCCTCACGCACAGCTTCGACTACCGGGCGCACGCACAGCGGGTGAGCGGCTTCCGCGACGGCCTGGCCGACCATGGCCCCGACCTCAGGGTCGTCAGCGTGCTCGAAGGGCATGATCGCCAGGGCGAATCGGAGGAGCTTGTTCTCTCGCAGATGCGGTCGACTGACGAGGACATCGTCGGCCTCTACAATACCGGTGGTGCCAACCGCGCCGTGGAACGGGCGTTGTCGTCACTCGAACCGGCGCGAAGGCCGGTCTTCATCGGGCACGAATTGACGGTCCACACGGCGCGAATGCTGTCCGAGGGGGCGATGACCCTCACCATAGACCAGAATCCGGAAGAGCAGGCGCGCAGGGCGGTGGACGTCCTGCTCAGGCGCTTCGGCTACGCAGAGTCCTCGCCCGAGGCGACCGAGGTCCCCTTTTCCATCTTCGGGCCGGAGAATGTCGCCTCCTCCATCGGCGACCGCTAGACTTAAGGCTAGCAGCGGCGTCCAGCGGTTCCGCACGTACCGCGTTGATGAAAAACCACCAGCAATCCGGTTTCTCGGTTTCGGCCGGCCGCCGTAGACTCCCTTTATGCGCTACTCACCCCGGCGGCACCTGAACCGGGGTCAGAGCACGCTTCGATTGCGAAGAGGCAAGCCATGACCGACATTGCGCATCCCGACCCCGGCACGCGCGACAAGCGCGGAGACTGGCATCCACCCGGCCGGCTCAAGCCGGCTCCCCTCTTCCGCCGACCCTGGCGCCTTCCGGCAATCCTCAAGTGGGTGTTTGGCTGGGACGGCTTCCTGTTTCCGTGGAACGCGCTCTACGTCGTCATCGCCACGTTGACCTGGCTGTTCCTGACGCCCGATCTGGCAACGACCAAGACGTTTGCGCCAGGCTGGATCGCCTTCATTCTCGTCCGCAATCTCGCGCTGATCTTCCTCGTCTCCGGCGGCTGGCACCTGCGCCTCTACATTCAGCGGGCGCAAGGCCTCAACTACAAGTACAATGGCCGGTGGCTGGCGCGCGACAATCCCATCTTCCTGTTCAAGAACCAGGTCCTTGACAACATGTTCTGGACCATCGTCAGCGCCGTTCCGATCTGGACGGCCTACGAAGTGCTGTCGCTATGGGCGATGGCCAACGGGTACATCCCCAACGTCTCGTGGCAGGACTACCCGATCTACTGCGCGCTGGTGATGCTCGCGATCCCGATCTTCCGCGAGGCGCATTTCTACCTGATCCACCGCCTCATCCACTGGCCGCCGCTTTACCGCACCGTGCATCACCTTCACCACAAGAACGTCAATCCCGGACCATGGTCGGGGCTGTCGATGCACCCGGTCGAGCACCTCCTGTACTTTTCCGGCGTGCTGATCCACTGGATCGTCCCGTCCAACCCGCTGCACGTGATCTTCCACCTGCAGCACCTGGCCTTCGCGCCGGCGCAGGGCCATTCCGGTTTCGAGCGGGTCGTATTGAACCGCGACGCCGCGCTTAAGACCCACGACTATTTCCACTACCTTCACCACAAGTATTTCGAGTGCAACTACGGTGCCGAACTGGTGCCGCTCGACCAATGGTTCGGCACCTTCCACGATGGCTCGAAGGAAGCGGAGGAAGCCATGAACAGGCGGATGATGACGCGCCAGCAAAAACGCTCCTCCCGCTGACACCGAAAACAAGCCGACGACATGATGGAAAACGATCAAGGAGAAACCTGACTTGCCGACTGCAACTTCTACTGGGCGATTGACAGCGATCAATGGCGGAACAAACTAAGGCAGAGCATCTTCGATAATGAAACAGGTGCGAATCTCCCGGGAGGGATCGCGATGACCGTCGAAATCACCAAGCGCGACTACAGCCTTGTCGGGCTGGATACCAAACGAGCCGAAGAGAACGGGCTCGCCACGGCGGAGTGGTATCACACCCCGATCCCGCGAAAGCGCCTCAAGGAACTGATGCAGCGTTCGGACGAACGGGCCATTCGCGACACCATCATCTGGATTGCCGCCTTCATCGTCACCGGTCTCGGCGGCTACCTGACCTGGGGCACCTGGTGGTCGGTGCCGTTCTTCATCGCCTACGGCGTGCTCTACGGGTCGTCGACCGATTCCCGCTGGCACGAATGCGGCCACCGCACCGCCTTCAAGACCCAATGGATGAACGACGTCATCTACCAGGTGGCGTCCTTCATGGTGCTGCGCGAGCCGGAGGTCTGGCGGTGGAGCCACACGCGCCACCACACCGACACCATCATCGTCGGGCGGGACCCCGAGATCGCCGTGCCGCGGCCGCCGACGCTGTGGGAGATCGCGCTCAGCTTCATCGGCATCATGCAGGCCAAGGTCTATTTCCACAAGATCCTGCTGCACTCGACCGGCCGTCTGACCGACGAGGAGAAGACCTTCATTCCCGAATCGGAATGGGGGAAGATCTGCACGACAGCGCGAATCCACGTCGCGATCTACGTGGCGGTGATCGCCCTGTCGCTGGCGACCTGGAGCATCATGCCGCTCATGTATGTCGGGCTGCCATCCTTCTACGGCGCCTGGCTCTACCTGACCACCGGCCTGACCCAGCATGCCGGGCTGGCGGAGGACGTACTCGACCACCGCCTGAATTGCCGCACCGTCTACATGAACCCGATCGTCCGATTCCTGTACTGGAACATGAACTACCACGTCGAGCACCACATGTTCCCGATGGTGCCCTACTACAACCTGCCCGCCCTCCACGAGGAGATGAAGGCCGACACGCCGACGCCCTACAGCGGATTCTGGAACGCCTACAAGGAGATCCTCCCGGCGGTGTTCCGGCAGGCGAAGGATCCGACCTACTTCGTCAAGCGGCAGCTGCCGCCGACCGCCAAGCCGTTCACGCCGCCGGGTTCCTCGGCGGTCGCGGCGGAGTAGGCGAACGGGCGTCCTGCGCTGCGCGGAAGCCCGACCGGCAAAGCGGTTCGGCTTCGTCGCCTTATTTGGCCTGGTCGGTGTAGAAGACCGGCTCCATCCGCGACCACCACTCGCCCTCCTTGCGGGTCTCGAACGGTTGCTGCAACGGCATGCAGACATCCCACCAGCGCTGGGTTTCCGGGTCGGCCGCCATCTTCGCCATGTCGGCGGCGAAGTCGTCGCCGTGATACTCCCAATAGGCAAAGAGCAGGTTTTCCGGCTCCTTCAGAAAGATCGAATAGTTGCGGATGTTGCACTCGGCGATCTGCTTCAGAACCGACGGCCAGACGTCGGCATGCAGCCGCTTGTATTCGTCGATCGTTCCCGGCTTCAGGTAGAGCACCTGCCCCATGCGTTCCACTGTCGATGACCTCCCTGCGCTCCGGCGTGCCTGCCGCTCGCCGGCCCGCTGGCATTGTTGACCCTGTCGCGAAGACCTTGCGAGTCGCGCCGCACAGTAGCGCCAAATGATCGGCAGGTGCCAGCGGAGAAACGGCGCAGGCTGATGCAAACCCCTCAAGTTTTCGGATGACCGCGGCGCGCCTCTTCCCCAGATTCGATCGTGGGTTACGATGCGCTCCCTGTCATGAGATTGGCGGGTAGTACGAATGAAACGGGGACCTGCGGAGAGCCGTTGATGCCGCGTGGCGACGGAATGGTGATCATCGGAGCGGGCCACACCGGCGGCCGCGCGGCGCATGCGCTGCGCGACGCCGGCTGGCAAGGCCCGATCACGCTCATCGGCACGGAATCCCATCCACCCTACGAGCGTCCGCCGCTATCCAAGGAAATCCTCGCCGGCTCCAAGACGGCAGCCGAATGTGCGCTGTTTGCCCCCGAGTCTTACCGCGAACACGACATCGATCTGCGTCTTGGCACGACGGCGGTTGAAATCCGCCGCGATCGCCGGGAGGTGCTGTTGAGCGACGGCGAGACGCTGCCCTACGAGCGGCTCCTGCTCGCCACCGGCGCCGAACCCCGCCGCCTTGATGTGCCCGGACATGACCTGGAAGGCGTCCACTATTTGCGCGACGTCGTCGATTCTCAGGCGCTCGAAGCCCGCTTCTTGCCAGGGAAGCGCATCGTCATCGTCGGCGGCGGATTCATCGGCCTCGAGGTCGCCGCCAATGCTATTGCCCGCGGTTGCGCCGTAACCGTGATCGAGGCCGGCCCGCGGCTCCTGATGCGGGCCGTGCCCGCCTTGATCGAGGAGCGCATGCGCGCGCGCCATCGCGATGCCGGCGTCGACATCCGGCTCGGCCGCCAGGTGACGGCGATCGAAGGCGACGGCCAGGTGACCGGCGTCCGCCTCGACAACGGCGAGACGGTGTCGTGCGACGCCATGCTGATCAGCATCGGCGTCGTGCCGCGGACCGCGCTGGCGGAGGCTGCGGGACTTGCCGTCGACAACGGCATCGTGGCCGACCGGACGCTGCGCACCGAGGACCGCGCCATCTTTGCGGCCGGCGACGCCTGCGCCTTCAGCCATCATCTGTTCGGCGGCCACATTCGCCTCGAAAGCTGGAAGAACGCCGAGGAGCAGGGTCCTCTCGTCGCCCGCAATATGCTCGGCGCGGCGGAGGACTGCTCGGCCGTCCCGTGGATGTGGTCGGATCAGTACGAGATGACGATCCAGATCGCCGGACTGGCCGACCGCGCGACATATTCGGTCGAGCGTCGGCTCGGTCCCGATGCCACGATCGTCTTTCACCTCGCCGATGACGGCCGGATCGTCGGGACGAGCGGTGTCGGCCCGAACGGCGTGATCGGTCGCGCCGTCCGTCTCGGCCAGATGATGATCGAGCGGCGCCTCTATCCCGACCCTACCGCCCTCGCCGATCCGTCCGTCAACCTGAAGACGCTGATGCGGGAGCAGGCAGCGTGAGGCGCCCTGCCAAGAACAAGATACCGCTCCGGGAGGAGATGCCACGTGTCGAAGGCGATCCGCGACTACAGCCTGACGGGAGCTGACGCCAGGCACGCCATCGCGAGCGGCCGGGTGCGGGACCCGAGCCATTTCGTCAAGCGCGAGCTGCCGCCCACCGCCCAACCTTTCGTCCCCGCCACCGCGGCGACCCCCGCCGAATAAGAGGAGCCCGAGAACCCGTGCAGAAACTTCTGATCTTCCAGGCCCTCTGGGCGATGGAACGCCGCCACACCGACGGCTTTGAGCGGAGTCTCGAGGAGAACGTCAAGATGATCGCCGATGCGGGCTTCGACGGCATCAGCGGCGACTGGCGGGACCGCGAAAAGTGCCGGCGGATGTCGGATCTGATGAAGGCGCACGGGCTGACCGCCGAGGGCCAGTGCTTCCCGAAAACGGTGGACGAGCTGAAACCGGCGCTCGAAAACGCCACGGAATTCCGCCTGCACCACCTTGACATTCAGCCCGACGTCCGGCCGCGCCGCCTCCAGGACTGCGTCCCCCTCATCGAAGGATGGCGGCGGCTTTCCGAGGAGGTGGACTTCCCCGTCTATATCGAGACCCATCGCGACCGGATGACCACTGACCTGTTCTTCGTCCTCGACCTGCTCGACTGCTTCCCCGACCTCAAGCTCCTCGGCGACATCTCCCACTTCCTCGTCGGACGCGAGTTCGCCTGGCCGATCGACGATGTGAACCACGGCTACATCCATCGCGTCCTCGACAATTGCTGGGCCTTCCACGGCCGGGTCGCCAGCCGCGAGCAGGTGCAGATCGAGATCTCGTTCCCGCATCACACGATGTGGCTCGACCTCTTCCTCGACTGGTGGGCATATGGCTTCCGGAGCTGGCGCAGACGCGCTGGTCCTGACGATACGCTCGCCTTCACCTGCGAGCTCGGACCGAAGCCCTATGCGATCACCGGACCGGACGGCAACGACACCACCGACCGGTGGGCGGAAGCGCTGATGATGAAGGACCTCGTCAGGGCGCGCTGGGACACCCTCGCCGCCTGACTCTTGCCGCAGACGAATTGGCGGCGCAACGGCGCCGAGTCATCGCCGTGGCTTCCGCGATTGATAGAAAACCATCAAACGAGGGAATGGGTCGGCTTCTCCTACCGGCTACAATCTCCCCGTCCGAAGGCATCCGGAAAGAGGAGCCGAGGCTCCGGTCGGCCCGGAGAACCCACCGCCGGCAGCACCAAGGGAAGGACTCTTCCAGCGCTGTCGATTGGGATCGTCGCCCACATTGCCGGGCCACGGTGAATTCGCCGCCATCCAAGCCATGCCCAAAGGGGAGGAAATAGAATGAAAGGAATGCACACCGCCATTCGCGGACTGGCGCTCGCCGCTACGGCGCTTGTTGCCATATCGACCGCGGCTCCGTCCTCGGCCGAGGATCTGCCGCCGGTCAAGGTGACCTTCATCCAGCACTGCTGCTCGGGTGCCACCTTCTTCCAGCCGATGCAGTTCGGCGCCGAAGAGGCCGCCCGCCTGTTCCAGGTCGACCTCACCTACGTCAACGCCGACGGCGATGCCGCCCGCGCGGCAAATTTGATCGAGACCGCGATTGCCGACAAGCAGGACGCCGTCCTGCCGACGATCACGGTTCCCGACGCGCTGGACGCCGCTGTCCAGAAGGCGCGCGACGCCGGGCTTGTGGTGATCGTCCAGAACATCGACGATCCCGAGCATGCCAAGGGCAACGCCCGCGAGGTGTTTGTCGGGCAGGACTTCCTCGTTTCGGGCAACATGATCGGCCAGCGCATGATCGAGGAGCACGGCCTCAAGCAAGGCGACCACTGCCTGCTGCCGGTCGAGTTCCCCGAACTCACCTACGCCATCGAGCGTGCCCAGGGCGTTCAGTCGGCGCTTGAGCCAGCCGGCATCACCAGCGAGGTCATCGGCACCGGCACGGTCGACGCCGAGGCGCTCAACATCATCTCGCAGGCTCTTCTCGCCAATCCCGATATCACTTGCATCATCGGTCTCGGGACTACGCCGACCACGGTCGCTCCCAACGCGGCGGACGAAGCGGGTCGCCCCGGCATCCCGAACGGCGGCTTCGACACCAACCCGAAGATCATGGAAAACATCATGGCCGGCAAGACAACGGCCACCATGGACCAGCAGCCCTTCTGGCAGGGCTTCCTGCCGGTGATGTTTGCGGCTTATGAGGTTCGCTACGGCCTGCACCCGGCCGACTTCAACACCGGCAACAACCTGATCGACAAGTCGAACGGCGAGTTGGCCCTGAAGTACGGCGGCACCTATCGCTGATCGCCTGCGACAGTTGCGGTCCTTCTGACACTGGCGGAGCGCGGGTCTCAGCCTGCGCTCCGCTCCTCCGGGGTGGATCAGCGATGACCGAGATCGAAACACCGACCAGCGCGGACCTCGCAGCGATCCCACGCCCGGCTAAGGGCAATCCGACGATCCACCGCCTCAAGCACTATCAGGCGACCAACATCGTTGTCGTCTACGGTCTCCTTGTCATCATCTGCGTCGGCTGGAGCCTGCTTTACCCCGAGCAGCTGCGCTTTGCCGCCGAGGGCAATCTCGCCATCCTTTCCCAGCAGGTGCCCATCACGGCGATCGTCGCCCTCGGCGTCGGACTGCTGATGGTCTCCGGCGAGTTCGACATTTCGGTTGCCGGCACCTTCACCCTCGTGCCGTTCATCGTCGCCGTCACGATGTCGAAGTTCGAGTGGGCGCTGCCATTCGCCCTCATCGCTGGACTGGTTGTGGCGATCGCGATCGGCACTGTGAACGGGTTCATCACCACGCGCTTCGCCATTCCCTCGTTCATCGCCACACTCGGCATGATGTTCGTTCTGAGGGGCGTCGTCCGCTTCGTTTCCATCAACCCGATCACCAACCAGCCCGACAGCATCGCTTTCTTTCCAGGCGAACCGTTCAAATCGATGCTGACCGGCCAGATCGCAGGACCGGTTTATGCTCAAATCGTCTGGCTGCTCGTGGCCGCGCTGATTGCCTACCTGCTCCTCAATCGCCACCAGTACGGCAATCACCTGTTCGCAGCAGGCGGCAGCCGGAGCGCGGCGAATGCCGTCGGCGTGCCGGTCGTCCGCGTCAAGATGATCGCCTTCATCCTCTGCGCCATCGCCGCGGGATTTGCAGGGCTGCTCCAGGCGACACGCATTAACGAGATCGAGCCGTCCTATGCGACGATCAGCGGTCTCGAGTTGAAGGCGATCGCGGCCGTCGTGGTCGGCGGGGTCAGTCTGTTCGGCGGGCGCGGCGCCGTCCTCGGCATGGTGCTGGGGGCTGCATTGCTCGACACCGTCGACAATCTGCTTGTCTTGATCAACGCTCCCGAGACCATATTCAAGGGCTTTCTCGGCGGGATCGTCATTGTCGCCGTCGTCCTGAACACTGTGATCAGCCGCTGGGGCCAGACATGACGGTGGGGCGAAACAAGCCAGAATCGGGGATCGCGAGATGACTGCTACCGCATCGGCCAGCCTCGATCGCTACCGGACAGCCGGATGGTGGACCCGCGTCCGGATTCACCCGGGCGGCCCCGTCGCCATCGTCTTTTTCAGCTTGCTCATCGGCTGCTTTGTGGCGGGTCTTGTGTTCGGCAAGCACTTCGCCTTCATCACCCAGGGCAACCTGTCGCTGCTGCTGCGCGCTGTGCCCGGCTTCGGCATCGTGGCGCTCGGCGTTGGGTTGCTGATGATCGCCGGCGAGTTCGACCTCTCGGTCGGCGCCGTGTATGTGGTCACACCATTTGCCCTCGCCTTCGCCTATTTCAACGGCGTAGCCCTGCCCGTGGCGATCCTGATCGGCTTCGCCGTCGCGGTCGTCATCGGTCTCGCCAACGGCTACATCACGCTGAAATTCGGAATTCCATCATTTATCGCGACGCTTGGGATGCTGTTCATCGTCCGCACCAGCGCGCCATTCATCGTCGGCTACGAGCGCTCGGTGTCCTTCCAGCCGCCGGCCGCCTTCAAGGAAATCCTCGTCGGTAACATCGGGCCCATCCCGATGCAGTTCATCTGGTTCCTGGTGCTGGCCGGCGTCGCCTATCTCATTCTCAACCGCCACTTCCTCGGCAATCATTTCTTCGCCGCCGGCGGCAACCCCCACGCAGCGCAGTACGCCGGCATCAACGTGTTCCGCACCAAGATGTTCGCCTTCGTACTGTCGTCGGTCTTCGCCACGATCTCAGGCATTTTGAGCATCACCCGGCTCAGTACGGCGATGACCAACCCGCAGCTCTTCATCGAGCTCTACGCGGTGGCAATCTGCGTGATCGGGGGCGTCAGCCTATTCGGCGGCCGCGGCTCGGTGATCGGCATCATGCTCGGCGCGGCCGTGCTGCAGCTGGTGCAGGACACCATCCTGATGGCCCGGCTGCCCGGATTCTATCTCGACATGTTCGTCGGCATTCTCATCGTCGCCGGCGTGATCGCCAATCAAATCGTGCGCCGCAGCTATTAGCGGCGCCGTCGCGGAAGGGACCAAGAGATGAGCCAGACAGCGGCGACCGCAGGCAATGTGAGGACCGGGGCCCAGGAGGCGCCGCCCGCGCCGCCGATGTTCGACGCCAAGGGCGTCTCGAAGAGCTACGGCCACGTCAACGCGCTGATGGATGTCGACTTCGACGTCCGCGAAAACGAGGTCGTCGGCCTCCTTGGCGACAACGGCGCCGGCAAGTCGACGCTGATCAAGATCCTGTCCGGCGTGGTCACGCCCGACACCGGGGCATTCTTCCGCCGGGGCAAGCCGGTCGATATCAGCTCCCGGCGTCGCTCCGAGGCTGCCGGCATCCAGACCATCTACCAGGACATCGCGCTGGTCGGCTCGATGTCGATCATGCGCAACATCTTCGCCGGCCGCGAGCCGCTCGGGCCGCTCGGCTTCATGCGGATGAAGGAAATGCGCGACACGGCGATGCAGATTCTCGACACCTATGTCCGCATCGCCGGCATCAACTCGCCGGATATCCCGGTCGAGGACCTGTCGGGCGGCCAGGCCCAGGCGGTCGCCATCGCCCGCGCGGTGCACTTCAAGCGGGACATCCTGCTTCTCGACGAGCCGACCAGCGCGCTTTCGGTACGCGAGACCGAGAAGGTGCTGGCGATCATGCGCGACCTCGCCGAGAGCGGCGTGTCGTGCGTGTTCGTCACCCACAACCTCTATCACGCCTTCCGGGTCTGCGACCGTTTCGTCGTCATGTCGCACGGGCAGAACGTCAAGAGCGTCGCCAAGGCCGATACGTCGCTCAACGAGCTGACCGACCTGATCATGACCCATTGATTCTGGTCCGCGAACGTGGGACCCACCCGACGCGCTGGGCGGTGCGGGCCGCCTGGCGGTGAGACTGAGATTTCGACAGGGAGAGAAACGTGGACGCCAAAGCTGCAGTCGCCTTTGAAGCCGGGAAGCCGCTTGAAATCGCCACGGTCCAGCTCGACGGACCCAAGGCATTCGAGGTCCTGGTCGAGATCAAGGCGACCGGCATCTGTCATACTGACGAGTTCACGCTCTCCGGCGCCGATCCGGAAGGGCTCTTCCCGGCGATCCTCGGCCATGAGGGCGCCGGCGTGGTGGTCGAGGTCGGCGAGGGCGTCACCACTGTCAAGCCGGGCGATCACGTCATCCCGCTCTACACGCCGGAATGCCGCCAGTGCCCGTCCTGCCTGTCGCGCAAGACCAACCTGTGCACCGCGATCCGCGCCACGCAAGGGCAAGGGCTGATGCCGGACGGCACGTCGCGCTTCTCTCTCGACGGCAAGCCGCTCCATCACTACATGGGCTGCTCGACCTTCGCCAACTTCACGGTGCTTCCCGAGATCGCGGTCGCGAAGATCCGCAAGGACGCCCCCTTCGACAAGGTCTGCTACATCGGCTGCGGCGTCACCACCGGCATCGGCGCGGTGCTCAACACCGCCAAGGTCGAGGAAGGCGCCAAGGCGGTCGTCTTCGGCCTCGGCGGCATCGGCCTCAACGTCATCCAGGGACTGCGGCTCGCCGGCGCCGACATGATCATCGGCGTCGATATCAATCCGTCAAAAAAGGAATGGGGCGAGCGCTTCGGCATGACCCATTTCGTCAACCCTAACGAGATCGACGGCGATATCGTTCCCTATCTGGTCAACATGACCAAGAAGGGCGCCGACCAGATCGGCGGCGCCGACTACACCTTCGATTGCACCGGCAACGTGACGGTGATGCGTCAGGCGCTTGAGTCGTGTCATCGCGGCTGGGGCACCTCGGTGATCATCGGCGTCGCCCCGTCGGGCGCCGAGATTGCCACCCGGCCGTTCCAGCTCGTCACCGGCCGCGTGTGGAAGGGCACCGCCTTCGGCGGGGCCAGGGGCCGCACCGACGTGCCGAAGATCGTCGAGTGGTACATGGACGGCAAGATCGAGATCGACCCGATGATCACCCACACCATGGCGCTCGAAGAGATCAACAAGGGCTTCGATCTGATGCACGAAGGCAAGAGCATCCGGAGCGTGGTCATCTATTGAGGCGAACAGCGTGACGGCGCCCGCGCCGAAGACCAGGAATTCAGGAAAGGAACATGACGGAAACGACGACTGGCCAATGGGTCGAGGCCTGCGCCACCGACGACGTCGAGACGGAGGATGTCATCCGGTTCGATCACCAGGGGCATGTCTACGCCATCTACCGCTCGCCCGACGACGAATTCTACGCCACCGACGGCATCTGCACCCACGAGCGGGCGTTTCTGCCGGACGGCCTCGTCCTCGACAACATCATCGAATGCCCCAAGCACAACGGGCGCTTCGACTACACGACCGGCAGGGCCAAGGGCGCCCCGGTCTGCGTCGACCTCCGTACCTTCCCGGTCAAGGTCGAGGACGGGACGGTCTACATCCTCGTCGACTGATACGTCCGGGAAAGAAACCGCCCCTCCGCTCAATCCGGGTCGGCACCTTCGGCCGGCGCCTCGTCGGCGATCTTGGGGCGGAAGTAGCGCCCGATGATCAGCGGCGCCAGGAAACCGACGATGGCAAAGACCCAGAGCCCGATCGCCAACGGCGAACCCAAGAGGATCGACCAGTCGCCGTCGGAAATCGTCAGCGCCCGCCGGAGATTCTTCTCCATCTCGTTGCCGAGCAGCACGCCGAGAATGATCGGCACCAGCGGCACGTCGAGCTTCCTCAGCACATAGCCGAGGACCCCGAAGGCGACCATCACGATCAGGTCGAAGCTCGACCCCGATATGCCGTAGATGCCGACGAACGAGATCATCGCCACCGTCGGCATCAGGAAGCGCGGCGGAATCAGCAGGACCCGCACGAACAGGCTGACCATCGGAATGTTGATCAAAAGCAGCATGACATTGGCGAGGAACAGTGCGGCGATCAGCCCCCACACAACGTCCGGGTTTGACTGAAAGAGAAGCGGGCCGGGCGTGATGTTGAGGGTGAGCAGCATGGCGAGGAGGACGGCCGTGGTGCCCGATCCCGGGACGCCGAGCGCCAGCATCGGCACCAGCGCGCCGCCCGCCGCCGCATTGTTGCCCGCCTCGGGCGCGGCAACGCCGCGGGGATCGCCCTTGCCAAAGGTCTTGTTCTTGTCCGACAGCCGCTTTTCGAAGGTGTAGGAGATGAACGAGCCGAGCGACGCGCCGGCGCCGGGGAGCACGCCGGCGACGAAGCCGAGCACCGTGCCGCGCGCCATCGTCCCGGCCGACTGGCGGATCATCGACAGCGGCGCCGTCACCCGGCCGAGCTTGAGTTTCCCGGCGCCGGCCTCACCTTCGCCGCGATGCTCGAGGAACAGGAACACTTCAGAGATGGCGAACAGGCCGACGATCGCGACAAGAAAATTGATGCCGTCATAGAGATAGACGTCGCCAAAGGAGAAGCGCGGAATCCCGGTCTGGTGATCGACGCCGATCATGGCTATGCCCAGCCCGATTGCTGCGGCGATCGCCGCCTTCGCCTGGTTGCGGCTGGTGACACCGCCAAGGGTAGCGAAAGCGAGGGTGTAAAGCGCGAAATACTCCGCCGGGCCGAACAGAAGTGCGACCTTGACCAGGAGCGGCGCCAGGAAGACGAGCCCGATCGTTGCGAAAAACGCCCCGACGAATGACGCGATGCCCGACAACGCCAGCGCCTCGCCGGCCTGTCCCTTGCGCGCCATCGGGTAGCCGTCCAGCGTCGTCATCAGCGCCGGCTCGTCACCCGGGATGTTGAGCAGGATCGACGAGATGCGGCCGCCATACATCGCCCCGTAATAGACGCTGGTCAGGAGGATCAGCGCCGGCGTCGCCGGCAGCCCGAGAGTGAAGGCGAGCGGAATCAGGATGGCGACGCCGTTCGCGGGTCCAAGCCCCGGCAGCGCGCCGATGATGGTGCCGAGGAAGCAGCCCAGCAGCGCAAGGCCGACGTTCTGGACTGTCAGCGCCACGGCGAATCCGTCGAGAAGAGAGCTGATTGCGTCCACGCCTCAGAATCCCCAGGGACCGCGTGCGAGCGACAGGCCGAGGATGAGGTGGAAGACGACGTAGATGCCGACCGCGATGGCGATGCCGCCCAACGCCGCTGCCACCGGCCCCGATCCGAGCCGCCAGCTGAGCAGCGAAGCAGCGATGGCAGTCGTCACGACAAAGCCGATCCGCGGCAGCAGCATCCCGTAGGCGATCATCACCGCGACCGCGAAGACGATCTCCAGCAGCCGGCCGGCAGCCGGCCAGTCGGGCGGCGGGTCGGGCTTGAGGATCGGGTAGAGACCGCCGAGGGCGAGCACCACGCCGATGATGATCGGAAAAGCGCTCGGCCCCAGCGGATCGACGATGAAGCCCGTCTCGATCTGCGTCGCCTGCCAGATGAAGAACGCGGCGAGCAGGATGCAAACGGCGCCGAAGACCCGGTCGCTCATCGTCCGGCGGCCGCGGGCGACCCCTGACAGCTTCGCCGGCTCACCTGATCAGGCCGATTTCCTTCGACAGCGCCTCCGTCTTGGCGACCTGATCGGCCACGAAGGCCTGGAAGGCATCCCCCGAGAGATCGAGCGGCATCAGGCCGTTGTTCGCCATGATGTCTTTCCACTCATCAGAAGCATAGACCGTGGCGACTGCGTCGACCCAGAAATTGTAGGCGTCGTCCGACATGCCGCCCGGCGCATAGAAGCCCCGCCAGTTGGCGCCGACGGCGTCGATGCCCTGCTCCTTGGCGGTGGGGAACTTGGCAAAGTCGCCCGGCAGGCGATCCGGCGCCAGCACGGCAAGCAACTTTATGTCGCCCGAGTCGACAAAGCCCTTGGCTTCCGAGATGTCACCGGAGAACGCCTGCACGTGGCCGCCGAGCAGCTGGGTGACTGCTTCGCCGCCCCCTTCGAAGGCGACGTACTTGATCTTGCGGATGTCGTCGATGCCGGCGGCCTTGGCGGCGATCAGCACCTTGAGATGGTCCCAGCCGCCGACCGCCGAGCCGCCGGCGATGGCGATCGAGGACGGATCGGCCTTGATCTTGTCCATGAGCTCGGTGAGCGAGTTGATGTCCGAATCCGCGGCGACGGCGATGACGCCGTAGTCCGAGCCGACGGTCCCGACCCAGCGCACCTGGTCCATGGTGTTCCCCGGATAGGCGCCCTGGGCAAGGCGGGTCGAGGTGGCCGACGAGGCGGCAACGATCAGATCGTTGTCGTCGTTGCGCTTGTTGACCACGTCGGCATAGGCAACGCCACCGCCGCCGCCGGCCATATTGGTCACCTGCACCGGGTCAGGGACGATCTTGAGGTCGTAGAGCGCCTTGCCGACCTGGCGGCAGGTGAAGTCCCAGCCGCCGCCGGCATTGGCGGGCGCAATGCACTCGGGGTTGCCCGGTTCGAATGACAGGGCCGGCGCGCTGAACGTCCCGACCGCGAGAACCACGGCCGCCGCCGAAGCGGCATAGCGAGCGACAGACTTGATCACGACATTTCCTCCCGTTCTGCGGCTTCCTTATGCGGCAATCCACCGGTGGGACCGCCTCATCCGATTTAGGCACCTTGTTCGCGACCTGTCGAATCCTCATTGTCGCAAGGGAATCGTCATCCCGGCGAATCGGACAAAATTAACCAGTCAAATCCCATACTTGCGAATCGATTCCGGTGATTCGCCAGTGGGGGTGGCATGGGCGTTGTTGTTGCGTTTCGACCGAAGGCTCAGCGAGAGGACGACCTCGAGACGGAGGTGGAGATCGACCTCCTCACCGCCGTCGATGTTGCGATTCGCGATTTGCGCGACATCGTGCGGCGGTGGGGCGAAGAGCCGGCTCTCGAGCAGGCACATGCCTGTCAGGAAATGCTCGAAAGAGCCTATCGCGCGGCGCTCTGACCACGGCTCAGGTCGCTTGTGGCCGCAAGAAACCGCCGGGCGATCAGGCCCAGGCCGCGTCGAGGATCCTGAGGCTTGGCTGGCTGCGCCCCTGCCATTGATCGACCGACAGGGTCCCGGCCACGTGGAGGGTGCGGCCGCGCGCATCGAGGAGCGCCCGGCCAAGCTCGGTATCGGCGGCGCGAAACGCCATCGCCTTGATCGCCGCGCCGTCCGGCGCCTTCAGCGACAGCCGGACGTGACCGTTCCGGGCGGTCTCGGCATAGACGACCCGATGCGCCGGAAAGGCGAAGACCGGCTCGGCATGGCCGGCGCCATAGGGCCCGGCCCGCTCGACGAGCCCGATCAGGCCGGTGGTGGCGCCGGTCGCGGTCAGCGCCGCGTCGATCGCCAGCGCGCCGAGCTCGAAGCTGTCCGCTCCCGCCGCCATCTGTTCGGCCAGGAATCCACGAAGGTCGCCAAGCCGCTGCCGTTCCACCGTCAGACCCGCCGCCATGGCGTGGCCGCCGCCTTTCACCAGGATCCCGCGCTCCACCGCCAGCCGCACCGCCCGGCCGATATCGATCCCGGCGACCGAGCGTCCCGATCCGGCGCCGGTGTCGTTCGGCTGCACGGCAATCGCGATCGCCGGGCGATTGAAGCGATCCTTGAGCCGTGAGGCGATGAGCCCGACCACGCCGGGATGCCAGCGATCGCTCGCGGTGACCAGGACGGAGGGGCCCGCGCCTTGCCCGATCTCGGCTTCGGCCTCGGCGCAGGCTTCCTCCAGCATCGCCGTCTCCAGCGCCTGGCGTTCGCGGTTCAGCCGGTCGAGTTCGACGGCCAGACGCTCGCATTCGGCCGGATCGTCGCTGGTGAGAAGCCGCGCTCCCAGCGCCGCATCGCCGATGCGCCCGCCGGCGTTGATCCGCGGTCCGAGCAGAAAGCCGAGGTGATAGGGTGCAGCCGGTCCGCCCAGCCGGGCGACGTCGGTCAGCGCGGCCAGTCCGCGATTGTCGCGGCGCGCCATGGCCCTGAGCCCCTTGGCAACGAAGGCACGGTTCAGTCCGACCAGGGGCACCACGTCGCACACCGTCCCCAGCGCCACCAGATCGAGCCATTGCAGGAGGTCCGGCTCAGGCCGGGTGCCGGTGTAGTATCCGCGCTGGCGGAGCTGGCGACTGACGGCGACAACGGTAAGAAAGGTGACGCCCGCCGCCGCCAGATGCGCGAGGCCGGAGAGGTCGTCCTGCCGGTTGGGATTGACCATCGCCACGGCCGGCGGCAGCTCCGCGCCGACCTGATGATGGTCGATCACCACGGCATCGAGGCCGAGCCGCCGGCCTTCGGCGAGGGCGTCGAAGCTGGTCGAGCCGCAATCGACGCAGACCACCAGACGCGCGCCCGCCCCGGCGAGCTTCCCCATGGCGTCGGCGTTGGGGCCGTAGCCCTCGAAGATGCGGTCAGGGATGTAGATCAGCGCATCGCGGCCGACCGCGCGCAGAAACCGCGTCAGCAGCGCCGCCGAACTCGCGCCATCGACGTCGTAGTCGCCGAAGATGGCGATCGGCTCCCCGGCGACGACGGCGTCGGCGATGCGGGTCGCTGCCGCGTCCATGGCGGTCAGCACCGACGGGTCGGGCATCAACGTCCTCAAGGCAGGGTTGAGAAAGGCCGGCACGTCGTCCGCGGCAATGCCCCGGCCGGCGAGCACCCGCGCGACGATGTCGGAAATGCCATGCCGCTGGGCGATCGCTTGGGCCAGCCGCGCGGACCCGCTGTCGAGCCGCTCGGCCCAGCGGCGGCCGGTCAGCGATCGCTCGACGCCGAGAAAGGCGCGGGATTCGGGATGATGCTCGGTCTGTAGTCTGGTCTGCAGCAAGATGGGGACCGACGCTCAGGTTGATTCGTCGATCCCCAGCCTAGACCGATTCCCCATCAGACGTCGCTTTTCGAACGGCGGTGTTGCCCGGCGCTCAGGGGCGCCGCACACTGGTAGCAGCGCCAGCCTTCGATCGCGGCGAGCTGTGCCCGAGGCGGCGCGCGGCCGCCCCGGGTCTGTCGCGCCTGTGGGAGCTCACAGAACGATGAAATCGTTCGCCGTCAGCGTGAGGTGCTTGTCGAGCTGCGCGAACTGAACGGCACCGCCCGCTCCGTCTCCGTCGGCGTCGTAGAGAAGCTTGCCGGAGTTCGCTTTATAGATGATGTGGTCGTGCTCGTCCTGGGCCGAGCCAATCACGAAGTAGTTCTGAGCCGCCTCTTCGTCCGGAGTGATCGCCGAGAAGACGTCCTGCAGCAGGACGATGTGGTCGATGCCGGTCTGGAAGTCGGTGATTTTGTCGACATTGGTGTCGGAATTGAGCGCGGTGGTGAAATAGAAGGCGTCGGCCCCTCCGCCTCCGGTCATCACGTCGTTGCCGGACTCACCGAGGAGGTTATCGTTGCCGGCGCCACCTTTCAGGTGGTCGACGCCAGTGCCGCCGTTGAGGTAGTCGTCCTCGGCGCCGCCGATCAGGGTGTCGTTGCCTTCACCGCCAAAGATAACGTCGTAGCCCGCCTTGCCGGACAAAACGTCGTTGCCGCCATTACCCTTGAGGAGATTGCCCGCGGCATCGCCGGTGATTGAATCATTGCCTTCGCCACTGGTCAGGTTCTCGACGTTCTTGAGCGTGTCCTCCTGCTGTCCGCCGATCATGACCTTAGCTTTGGTCGCGCCGTTTAGCGTCACCGCGATGTCCGCCGTCTTCTCGTTGTAGAGTGCCGTGTCGATACCATTGCCCCCGTCGATGGCATCCTTGCCGGACCCGCCCCGCAGTGTATCGTCATCCGCGCCGCCGTTGAGCTTATCAGCGCCGTTGCCGCCGTTCAGCGAGTCGAGGCCGGCGCCTCCCTTGATCACATCGTTGCCGCCGCCGCCGATCAGGTGATCCGATCCGTCACCGCCGATCACCTTGTCGTGGCCGCCTCGGCCGTTAATCGTGTCATTGCCGTCAAATCCCTTCAGAATGTCGTCCTGGTTGGATCCGGTGACCGTGTCGGGTCCGAACATGCGCGAGGAAAAGAACGTGTTGGCGTCGCCGGCAACAGCGGTGAGGAAGTCGTCCATCCCCGCTCCCGTGAAGCCGGTGAACGAGTAGACGACGTCCGATCCGTGTTTGATGGTGAAGCCGGTGACGGTGCCGACGGTCGGCTTGACGCCGGGTCCGAAGGTCGTGAAGAGGCCGACGGCCTCGATGCTGATGCCGCCGTCGGCGGAGGTCGCCGTGAACGACTTGAAGGCGCTCGACCAGTTGGTGTCGCCCGCGTTGAGGATGGCCAAGTCGGCGATGCTGTTCATGTTGGTGGATTTGCTGGCTGTCAGCGTAGCCATGTCCTGATCCTTTCGGAGATCGGTTGGGCGCATCCCGACAGAGGACGGCGCGCTAAGATCGGGCCCTCTACTCCCAACCGACAAGAAGCGATATGATCGTGGTCACAGGCATGGGTTGCGACATCGCCACTCGAAACCAGGGACGCGAAGCGCTTCAGCGCCGCCTTTGCCCGGTCCGAATTCTGGTTTGTCAGGTGGACCGTCCCGGCCGAGCCGCTACGGCGCAATCGGCTGACGTCAGATGGCGTCGTCGAACTTGTCGAGGTTCTGGTGGTCGGCCTTGATCCAGCGGACGGTGCCGGACGACGAACGCATGACGACGGTGTGCGTGGTCACCGCCCACCGGCCGAAGCGAACCCCGGACAGAAGGTTGCCGTCGGTCACCCCGGTCGCGGCGAACAGGACGTCCCCGCGCGCCATCTCGCTCATCTCGTACTTCTGGTTGACGTCCTCGACGCCCATGCGATGGGCGCGCTCGCGCTGCTCGTCCGAGTTGATCACCAGCCGGCCCTGCATCTGCCCGCCGATGCAGCGCAGTGCGGCCGCCGCCAGCACCCCCTCCGGCGCGCCGCCGATCCCGAGATAGATGTCGATGCCGGTTTCGTCGGGGCTCGTCGTGTGGATGATGCCCGCCACGTCGCCGTCGCCGATCAGCCGGATGGCGGCGCCGGCCGCCCTCACCTCCTCGATCAACCGCGCATGGCGCGGCCGGTCGAGGATGCAGGCGGTGATCTCGTTGACCGGCGCGCCCTTGGCGGCGGCCAGCGCCTTGATGTTGTCGGCGGGCGGCGCGTCGAGGTCGACGAGCCCGGCCGGATAGCCGGGGCCGATGGCGATCTTGTCCATGTAGACGTCGGGCGCGTTGAGGAGGCTTCCCTCCTCGGCGATGGCGATGACCGCAAGCGCGTTGGGAAGGTTCTTCGCGGCGATGGTCGTGCCTTCCAGCGGGTCGAGCGCGATGTCGACGCGCGGCCCGGACTTGGTCCCCACTTCTTCGCCGATGTAGAGCATCGGCGCTTCGTCTCGCTCGCCCTCACCGATCACGACGGTGCCGTGGATCGGCAGCCGGTTGAGCTCGCTGCGCATGGCGTCGACCGCCGCCTGGTCGGCGGCGACCTCATCGCCCCGGCCGCGCAGCCGTGCCGCCGCGACCGCGGCCCGCTCGGTGACGCGCACCAGCTCCAGGGTAAGGATGCGATCGAGTGCCGGTCCCTTGGGGAAACGCACTGCCTGGTTCATCTGGGACCCTCCCGGCCCGCCGGAAAGAATCAAACGAAGTGCTCGATCCGTATCATCTGCGGCGCATCGGCGATATGGCCATCCGATTTGATGGTTTCCAGTGCCGCCCGGATGTCGGCTTCACTGGTATCATAGGTAATCATGATCACCGGAGCCGGCTCGACCGGAACCGGGTGGCCCGGCGCCGTGGTGCGCGGCGCCCGGCGGCGCTGGACGATGGATTCCAGCGAAATCCCCCGGTCCGCCATGCGCTGGGCGATGGCCGCGAAGGCGCCGGGCCGGTCGTAGACCGAAAGCCGCACGTAGTAGCCGCCTTCATGCGCCCGCATGGCGGCGCGCCGGTAGGGCTCGAGGTCGGAAGCCGGCCGGCCGAAAGTGCCGATGCGATCGCCCCGGGCGATATCGGCGATGTCGCTGATCACCGAAGAGGCGGTCGCCTCGCCGCCGGCGCCCGGGCCGGAGAGCACCAGCTGGCCGACGAAGTCGGCTTCCACGGCGACCGCGTTGGTGACGCCGTCGATCCGTGCGATGGCCGAGGACCGCGGCACCATCGTCGGGTGCACCCGCTGTTCGATCCCGGAATCGGTCCGGCAGGCAACGCCGAGCAGCTTGACCCGGTAACCGAGCTCGTCGGCCGCCTCGATATCGGCGCTGGTGATCGAGGAGATCCCCTCGACATAGACCGACGCGGCGTCGAGCTCCGTCCCGAACGCGATGGAGGTGAGCAGCGCCAGCTTGTGAGCGGCGTCATGACCGCCAATGTCGAAGCTCGGATCGGCCTCGGCATAGCCGAGACGCTGGGCTTCGGCGAGGCACGCGGCGAAGCCCAGTTTCTCTTGCTCCATCCGGGTCAGGATATAGTTCGACGTGCCGTTGAGGATGCCGTAGATGCGGTTGACGGTATTGCCGGCAAGCGCCTCGCGGAGGGTCTTGACAATCGGTATCCCGCCCGCCGCGGCGGCCTCGAAGTTGAGGCTGACGTCGGCCTTCTCGGCGATTTTTGCCAGCGCATTGCCGCACGCGGCAAGAAGCGCCTTGTTGGCCGTGACCACGTGCTTGCCGGATTCGAGTGCGGCTTCCACGGAAGCCCGCGCCGCGCCGTCGGCGCCGCCGATCAGCTCGACGAAGATGTCGTTGCCCGGATCGCGCGCCAGCGCAACGGGGTCGCCGAACCATTCCCGGCCGGAGAGGTCGATGCCGCGATCTTTGGTGCGGTCACGCGCCGAGACCCCGGAAATCACGATCGGCCGGCCACTGCGCATGGCGAGGTCGTTGCCGTGGCGCTCAAGCAAGCGAACCAGCGCCACCCCGACCGTGCCGAGGCCGGCAACGCCGATTCTGATGGGCGGGTTCGCTTCCATGCTATCGCTCACGGGTCCCTCGGCACGTCTCCCGCCGGGGCACTTGCCTTGGTCCCCGAAGACCTGAGCAAAGACGCCTCTTTCGGTCGGCCGGCCTGCGCTATGGCTAGCGGGCGGCACTCAACGGCACGACGTTGTGCAACGTTTTGTCCGCCGATTCAAGGAAACGGCGGAGGTTGCGGCCGGCCTGGCGGATGCGCTGTTCGTTTTCGACAAGGGCAATCCGCACAAAGTCGTCGCCATGCTCGCCGAAGCCGATGCCGGGCGCCACCGCCACATCCGCCTTCTCGATGAGAAGCTTCGAGAATTCCAGCGACCCGAGCGGCCGGAACTTCTCGGGAATCGGCACCCAGGCGAACATTGAGGCGGCGGGAGACGGGATCGCCCAGCCGGCCCGGCCGAAGCTGTCGACCAGCACGTCGCGGCGGCGCCTGTACGTCGCGCGCATTTCCTCGATGCATTCTTGCGGGCCGTTAAGGGCCGCGGTCGCCGCGACCTGCACCGGGGTGAAAGCCCCGTAGTCGAGATACGACTTCACCCGGCCGAGCGCCGATATCAGTCGCTCATTGCCGACCGCAAAGCCGATCCGCCAGCCCGCCATTGAGAAGGTCTTGGACATGGAGGTGAACTCGACCGCCACGTCCATCGCCCCCGGCGCCTGAAGGATCGACGGCGGCGGGTTGTTGTCGAAATAGACCTCCGAATAGGCGAGATCGGAAAGCAGGATCAGCTCGTTGCGCCGGGCAAAGCTGACGAGATCGCGGTAGAAGTCGAGGTCGGCGGTGTAAGCAGTCGGGTTGGACGGGTAGCAGGCGACCACGGCGAGCGGCTTCGGGATCGAATGCATCACGGCCCGCTCGAGCGCCCGGAAATAGTCAGCACCGGGCTCAGCCGGCAGCGAGCGGATGACGCCGCCCGCCATCAGGAAGCCGAAGGCGTGGATCGGGTAGCTGGGATTGGGGCACAACACCACGTCGCCTGGCGCGGTGATCGCCTGTGCCACGTTGGCGAAGCCTTCCTTCGAGCCGATGGTTACGATCACCTGGGTCTCGGGGTCGACCTTCACGCCGAAGCGGCGGCCGTAATAGGCAGCCTGCGCCCGGCGGAGACCGTTGATCCCGCGCGAGGCGGAATAGCCGTGGGTATCCTCGCGGCGTGCCGTCTCCGCCAGCTTCTCGACGATGTGCGGCGGCGTCGGCAAATCGGGATTGCCCATGCCGAGATCGATGATGTCGGCGCCGCCGGCCCGCGCTCTCGCCTTCAGCCGGTTGACCTGCTCGAACACGTAGGGCGGCAGCCGTCGCACACTGTAGAACTCGTTCATGGTTTTCATTCCGATCGACTAGTTCGAAGGCGCTTGATCGGCAGGCGTTTGATCCGCGGTCTTTGCCGGAGCGCATTCCTTGTATTTGTCGGCGGCCCCTTCTTGAGAGCATTTCTTGATTTTTTTCAATGCTTCTTCGCCGTGGGTCTCAGCTTCCTTGGTCAGGGTGGCCGATGGCTCATCTGCTTTGGGCGCCGGCTTGCTCTGGCCATCGCGAAGCGCCTCCAGCTCGGTGATGATGCGCTGGCGCTCATCCGGAGGCAGCAACGTGCCGCCCGGCTGGTGCGGGGCAATGTTGATATTGGGATAGCCGTTGGCGGTCTGTGGCGCTGCTGGAACCGCGTCGGCAGCCCCGGCTGCAGGCGCCGAGACCGGCAGGGGCTCGGAGGCCGTCGTCGGCGCCGGTTCCTTGATCACCGTCGCGGCCGCGGCTGCTGGCGGGGGTTCCGTCGCAACGGCCGCTGGCGCCGCAGCCGTGTCGGCAGCGGAAGCTGGTTCGGCAGGTGAGGCTGCCGGCGGTGCCGTGCCTCCCCCGGCGCTGCTGAGAACAAAGGGATTGCCTGCCGCTGGGCCAGCCGGCTTGGTAAGATTCGCCGTGGTAGTTTGCACGCAGCCACTCATCGCCAGGGCAAGGACGAGGCAGAAAGGCAAGGTCAGGTGTTCGCCGACACCTTTCATCGGCCCGCTTTGCCTGCAATGGTGGTCGCCCATGGTGATCAAAGCGTTAAGACCGCCCTTGCTATCGTCTTACATGGCAGCACCATTGTCTCATAATATGTCGAAAAAGCGGGTTTTGTTCGCGCGCGACGTCAGGCAACAATGACCAAGGACGACACCTCACCAGGGAGCTACGGGATCAGCGATCCGGAAGCCTTCGCTCACAACCTCGCCCGCATGATCGAAGAGGCGGGCAAGGCTGCCTCGGCATATCTCAAGCCACGCGAGGAAGGCAAAACGTCCGTCGACTTCGCCGATGGCGCCAGCGAAGTGGCCAAGGTGCTGTCGCGGGTCTTCGAATACTGGCTGGCGGAGCCGGAACGGACCGTCGAGGCGGAAACCAGCCTGATGTCGCGCTACATCGACCTGTGGTCGAATTCGCTGAAGCGGATGATGGGCGAGCCGACCGAGCAGACCGTGGAGCCGGAGCCGGGAGACAGGCGGTTCAGCGATCCCCAGTGGAGCCAGAACCAGTATTTCGATTTCATCAAGCAGTTCTACCTTATCACCAGCCGGTGGGCGAACGAGATGGTCGAACAGGCCGACGCCCTCGATCCGCACACCAGGCTGAAGGCCTCGTTCTACGTTCGCCAGCTCGCCAACGCCCTGGCGCCGTCGAACTTCATCTTCACCAACCCCGAGCTGATGCGCGAGACGCTCTCCTCCAATGCCGAGAACCTCGTGCGCGGCATGCACCTCTTGGCCGAGGACATCGAGGCCGGCGAGGGAGACCTCAAGATCCGGCAGTCGGGCACCGGCGAATTCGAACTGGGCAAGAACCTTGCCATGACGCCGGGCAAGGTCATCTACCAGAACAGCCTCTGCCAGATCATCCAGTACAAGCCGACAACCGACACGGTGCTGAAACGGCCGCTCCTCATCGTCCCGCCGTGGATCAACAAGTTCTACATCCTCGACCTCACGCCAGAAAAATCCTTCATCCGCTGGTGCGTCGAGCAGGGTCACACGGTGTTCGTCATCTCCTGGGTCAATCCCGACAAGAGCCACGCGCGAAAGAGCTTCGAGCACTACATGCGCGAGGGCGTCATCGAGGGCGTCAACGTAGCTCTGAAGGTCACCGGCGCCGACGGGGTGAACGCGCTCGGCTATTGCGTCGGAGGGACGATCCTTGCCGTCACCCTCGGCTGGATGGCGGCCAAGGGCAACAACCGCATCAAGACGGCGACCTTCTTCGCCACGCAGGTCGATTTCACCCATGCCGGCGACCTCAGGGTGTTCGTCGACGAGGAGCAGATTGCCGACCTCGAATACAAGATGAGGATGCGCGGCTACCTCGAGGGCAAGCGGATGGCGAACGCCTTCAACATGCTGCGCTCGAACGACCTGATCTGGCCTTACGTCATCGCCAATTACCTGAAGGGCACGAAGCCGGCGCCGTTCGATCTGCTCCACTGGAATTCCGACGCCACCCGGATGCCGGCCGCCAACCACGCCTTCTACCTGCGCAACTGCTATCTCAAGAACCGGCTGTCGCACGGCGAGATGGAAGTCGGCGGTGTCAAGCTCGACCTGAAGAAGGTCAAAGTTCCCATCTACAACCTGGCGACACGGGAGGACCATATCGCCCCGCCGCGATCGGTGTTCCTCGGCTCGTCATGCTTCGGCGGCAAGGTAACCTTCGTCCTGACCGGCTCCGGCCATATTGCCGGCATCATCAATCCGCCGGCGAGGAAGAAGTACCAATATTGGACGGGCGTCGCTCCGAAGGGCGACCGCTACGACGAATGGATGAAGACGGCGAAGGAGAACCCCGGTTCGTGGTGGCCGCACTGGCACGCCTGGATCGAAGCGAAGAACAAGACGAGGGTGAAGCCTCCCCGAATGGGCGGCGGAAAATTCAAGGCCCTTGAGGTCGCACCCGGAAGCTATGTGAGAGTGAAGGCATGACGATCGCGATAATCGGCGCAGGGAGAATGGGGCAAGGATTGGCCCGGCGGCTGGTCGAGGCTGGCGAAACGGTCGTGCTGGCCGCCCGGGACAAGGCGAAGACCACGGCCGTCGCTGCCGATATCCCCGGCGGCAAGGTCAAGGCGGCTCCGGTCTCCGCCGTCGGCGAAGCGGATGTGGTCATCCTCGCCGTCCCCCACCCCCAAACCGCCAATGCCCTCGGCGAAGCCGGGCCGCTCACCGGCAAGGTGCTGATCGACATTACCAATCCGGTCGGACCCGAGCGCTCGCTGGCGATCGGCCTGACCACCTCGGCGGCCGAAGAGGTGCAGAAGCTGATTTCCCAGGCCCGCGTCGTGAAGGCCTTCAACACGATCTTCGCCGATGTCCTCGACCTGCATCTCACCGACGCCGATACGCCGCCGCAGGTTCTCTACGCCGGCGATCACGAGTTTGCCAACCAGCGGGTGGCTGGCCTGATCTCCGCTATCGGCTTCGAGCCGATGGCGGCCGGGCCGCTGAAGAACGCCCGCTTGCTGGAACCGCTCGGCCTGCTGACGATCCAGATGCGCTACGCGCTTGGCCACGGCAGCCGCACCGTGCCGCGCTTCGTCGAGTACTGACAGGCGTCCTTCGCCGACGGGCGGCGCACTATTCCTCCGTCTCCTCCCGGCCGTAGAGCAGGAGGAGCACCAGAATCACCACGCCGTAGATGGCGTTCCGGCCGTAGTCGGAGCATGTTCATCGCGAGAAGGACGCGGGTAAAATAATGCCCCCGGCCACTGGGTGGCACGCCGCGCGGTCGATATGTTTAACCAGCGAAGTCAGCCGGTTCGGCGCGAGTCTTGAAGTTCAGGCACGCAAGGAGGCGATGGGAGGAGTGTAACGGGCTCGGGGTGTCCGATCGAGACGGAGATGCGCCCGGTGGTGACCGGGCGCATCCATCGCGGCAATGCTTATGGCTGGCAGGTGATGGAGGCAAACCCGTCGCAGAAGGGCTGGTCGCAGACTGCACCGGTGCTGATCAGCCGGGTCGGCTGACTGGCTCCGATGTCCTTCGCCTCGGCGAATGCCGACGCGCTGGAGAAGCCGTGGGCCTTGCACCAGGCGGTGGCTGCCTGAGCGCCGCAGCCGGTTCCCCAGCTGTAGCACCAGTCGAGCCGATTCGGCCCCTGCATGGGATTGTTGAACGTCTGCGCGTTCGGCCGACTGCAGGTGATGGTTGAAAAGCCATCGCAGAAGGCCTGATCGCACACGGCGCCCGTGCCGATGAGGCGCGTCGGCGAGCTCGCGCCGATGTCCTTGGCCTCGCTGAAGCCGACCGCCCCGTTCTTCCAGCCCTGCGCCTTGCACCAGGCTGTAGCAGCCTGGGCTCCGCAGCCGACGCCCCAGTTGAAGCACCAGTCAAGGCGGTTGCCGCCTTGCATCGGGTTGCTGAACGTCTTGTTCTCCGCACTTGCCGATGCCACGAAACTCATCAGCATCGCCAACCCGGCGACGGCGATCATGGGAATCCTGATACTACGCATCCTGACTTCCTCCTGGTTGCGCCCCCCCACTTCACTATCCCGGCCGAGCGACGCTGATAACGTGGCTCTACCGGGTCCGACAGGCGTCATTGAGCGGGCGCCTGAACCTTTCCCTGATTGAGAATTCCACCGCCGACGGTGGATCGGATCTGCTCGAGCTTTTCGCAGCGGTCATAGCCCGACACGCACGCGCTGGCACATTGCGGCCGGGCGGGGTCCCCGACCTTCTTGGTCTGGTCGCAACGAACCGCGCACTGGCTGAGGGTCTCGACGCAATCGGCCATGGCCGCGCCGCAGCTTCCCATCAAGGCCAGCACGGTGAGCGACAGAAGGGATCGCCTTGCGGCGCCGCCCCGCTTGGTCGCGCCGACCCCGTTCGGGGACGGACGAATCCGTGGGCCGGTCGGGTGGAGGCTGTCCTGCGGCACCGCTTTGTCTTCCACGACCGCGATCCCTTAATTCGAGCAGCCGAGACTATACGCCTGCTTCGAGGGTTCTAGGAGGGGGGATGTGACCGGCATCACAGGCCCCGGCGGGAACCGGCTTCAAAGACGCGTCGTTAGCCGGCTTCGGCAGTCGGTTGCTTGACCTTCCTGCCATTCGATGATCCGCCGTGGCGCGGCGTCAGTCGCCCGCGACCGGCTCTTCCTCGACATGGCCGGTCGGCAGGCCGTCGATGGTGACCATGTTGTTCTCGCGCCGGTACTCGGCGAGGTCCTCTTCCCCTTCGGCCCAGTTGTCGAGCGACGGCCGCTCGCGCTCATAGGAATGGACCGGCACGCCGAAGCCACAGGACGTTTGTGCGGACTCGACGTCGAGGACGATGATCTGGCGCGCCGCGATGGGGTCGTTGCCGCCGAACGCTTCGGCGAGCACGCGATTGTAGTCGGCGCTGCCGTGCGGCAGCACGCGGCCATGGCCGTAGAGGCGCAGAATGTTCGGCGGTCCCTCGAAGGCGCACAACATGATCGTCAGGCGGCCGTCGGCGCGAATGTGCGCGGCCGTCTCGTTGCCGCTGCCGGTGCGGTCGAGATAGGCGACGGTGTGCGGGTCAAGCACGCGCAGCGCATCGAGCCCCTTGGGCGACAGGTTGATGCGGCTCCCTTCGGCCGCCGTCGCCGTGAAGAAGATGTGCTGCCGCTCGATGAATGCGCGCAGCTTCGGCTCGATGCGTGTGTAGAACTTCGCCATGATAACCCCGCCTTACCTCAGCTTCGCCAGCAGTTCCTTGGTCGGATAGGAATCCGCCGGCAGCCCGAGTTTCACCTGGACGTCCTTCACCGCCTCGCGCGTCAGCTCGCCGATGATCCCGTCGATCGGGCCGACGTTATAGCCCCGTTTGGCAAGCAGCGTCTGCAGCTGCTTGACCTCGGCGGCCGACAGCCCGTTGATCGGACCGCTCGCCCGGTTGACCCGCGGCGCTCCCTCGATGCGGGTGGCGAAGTAGGCCGCCGTCGTCGTGTAGACGAGCGAGGAGTTCCATTCCAAGAGCACGTTGAAGTTGTGGTAGGCGAGGAAGGCCGGCCCGTTGCGTCCCATCGGCAGAAGAAGCGACGCCACCATCCCATCCGAGGGCAGCGCCTTGCCGACGCCGGTCACGCCGGCCGCCACCCATTCTGAGCGCGGCAGCTTGACCCGGAGATCGGCCATCTCCCACGGGAAATTCTTCGGCACCCGGACCTCCTGCAGCCACGGCTGCCCGCGCTGCCAGCCGAACTTCGACAGGAAATTGGCGGCCGAGGCCAGCGCATCGGGCGTGCTCTTCAACAGGTCGACCCGACCGTTGCCGTCGAAGTCGACCCCGTAATTGTAATAGTGGGAGGCAAGGAACTGGAGCTGGCCGAGTTCGCCGGCCCAGGGTCCGCGCATCTGGGCCGGGGTCAGGTCGCCGCGGTCGATGATCTTGAGGGCGGCGATCAGCTGCTCGCGGAACAGGTCGGGCCGCCGGCAGTCATAGGCCAGCGTCGCCAGCGAGACCAGCGTCGGCCCGTCGCCGATATTGGCGCCGAAATCGGTCTCCAGCCCCCAGAAGGAAGCGATCACCGAAGCCGGCACGCCGTACTTCTGCTCGATCCGCTGGAAGGTCTGGGCATTCTGCTTGATCTTGCCGGGCGCCTGCTTCACCCGGTACTGCTCCACCATGCGGTCGGAGAATTCGAGGAAGGTCTGGGCGAAGACGCCCTGGGCGCGATCCTTGTTGACGATGCTCTGATCGAAACGGACGGCGCCGAGCCCGCCCTTGATCGCCTGCTGTGACACGCCGGCGGCGGCGGCGTCCCGCGCCACGCCCTGCAGCCAGGCATTGAAGTTCGGCTCCTTGTGGCAACTCGCCGCCAGCGTTGGCGTCGCCGCGACGGTTCCGGCAAGCAGCAGCGCTGCGCTGAGGCCTTTTCCGAAGATCATGGTCGATTGGGTCTCCGCTGTTTGCCGCCTTCCTCGCCTCGGCGACTATAGGGTCCCCTCCCCGAGCCGCAATCCCCGGGCGCCGGTTGGGAGCAGCCCCGGCAGGCGCGACGTTTCATCGGGCATGGTTCGACCGGCGGCGCGCCATCGGCTATCTAGCGCCAACGGAAACCCGCCATGCGCCCGCCGATTCTCAATCCGCTGTTCCGCCCGGTCACCAGCCTTGCCGGGATCGGCCCGAAGCTCGCGGTGACGCTGAAGAAGCTGATCCGCAGCCCCGACCCCGACGCCGAGCCGCGGGTGGTCGACCTCCTCTTCCACCTGCCGGTCGCCATCATCGACCGCAGCCGCCAGCCCGGCATCGCGCTCTCGCCGGAGGGGGCGATCGTCACCCTCAAGGTGCGGGTCGACCGGCACCAGAAGCCGCCGCGCGGCAACCGCCGGATTCCCTACCGGGTGTTCTGCCACGACGACACCGGCGAGATCGCCCTCACCTTCTTCCATGCCAACGAGAGCTGGCTGGAGCGGATGCTGCCCGTCGGCGAAACCCGCTACGTCTCCGGCCGCATGGAGTGGTTCAACGGCCGGCCGAGCATGGTCCATCCCGACCACATCGTCAGCGAGGCCGATTTCGCCGATCTGCCGCTGATCGAGCCGGTCTATCCGATGACCGCCGGCCTGGCGCGAAAGACGCTGCTTCGCGCCATCGCCGATGCGCTCGACGGCCTCCCCGACCTGCCCGAATGGCTCGATCAGCCGCTGGTCAGGCAGAAGCACTGGCCTGCCTTCGGCGACGCCCTCACGGCGGCCCACCGTCCGGCCACCGCCCGCGACGTGGATCCGCAAAGCCCGCACCTGATGCGGCTGGCCTATGACGAATTGCTGGCGAGCCAGCTGGCGCTCGCCCTGATGCGGGCTCACCAGCGGCGGAGCACCGGCCGGGCAAGGGAGGGCGATGGCCGGCTGCGGGCGAAGATCCTGGTCAGCCTGCCATTCAAGCTGACAGGCAGCCAGGAGACCGCGCTCACGGAAATCGACGCCGACCTCCGCCAGCCCGAGCGCATGCTCCGCCTGCTCCAAGGCGACGTCGGCTCCGGCAAGACGGTGGTCGCGCTGCTCGCCGCCGCCTCGGTGATCGAGGCGGGCGCCCAGGCGGCGATCATGGCGCCGACCGAGCTTCTCGTCCGCCAGCACGCCCGCACCATCGCCCCGCTCGCCGAGGTGGCCGGCCTGCGGTTTGCCGTGCTCACCGGCCGCGAGCGCGGCCGCGACCGCGAGGCCGTGCTCGCCGGCATCGCCGAAGG
>Ga0210144_1000238_pt1 | contig 32596 bp, 30 predicted proteins | sample Muzzi_PWA_D2_FD_185532 | JGI IMG/M metagenome (GOLD analysis project Ga0210144, IMG submission 185532) | Wetland microbial communities from San Francisco Bay, California, USA, that impact long-term carbon sequestration - Muzzi_PWA_D2 (SPAdes) | ecosystem: Environmental > Aquatic > Marine >...
GGCTCCAGCGCCAGGGCGCGGGCAATTCCGATCCGCTGGCGTTGGCCGCCAGAGAACTCATGCGGATATCGGTTCAAGTGATCAGGCATCATGTTCACTAGCGTGATCAGCTCACGCACCCGGGCAGCAATCTCCGACGGGCCGCCGTAACCGTGCACCCGCAATGGCTCTGCAATGAGATCGCCGATTCTTCGACGCGGATTGAGCGACGCGTAGGGGTCCTGGAACACCATCTGCATTTCGCGGCGGAAGGGCCGCAAGCGCCGTTGGCTGAGGCGTGAAATATCGACCCCGTTCAATCGGATCTCGCCAGCCGTGATGTCGTAGAGTCGGACGAGACAACGGCCGAGTGTCGACTTGCCGCAACCCGATTCACCAACCAGCCCCAACGTCTCACCAGGCATGATCCTCAGCGACACGCCGTCCACCGCATAGACAGTCCTGCGCTCGCTTGGCAGCAGTCCCTTGCCGACGGTAAAATGCTTCGAGACGCTGTTTACTTCCAGTATCGGCGTTTCTTGCCCCTGCAACTGCGTCATGTTGCCGCTCTCCGAAGCGTCGGCCAAGCGGCACGCGCCACGGCCCTCCGATCCGGAGCAATGAAACAAGCCGCTTCGTGGCCCGCCTGCCCGGTCAGACGCGGGCGCTGGCTACATTTCTCGAAGTGATAAGGACAGCGCGGCGCAAAACTACAGCCCGCCACCAAGGTGAGCAGCGACGGCGGACTTCCCGGTATGGACGGTAAGCGAGCGGGCCGCGCCCCGCTGAGCGGTGGAATCGAAGCATGCAATCCCCAGGCATAAGGATGCCAGGGGTCATTGAAGAGATCGCGCTTCGTACCGTGCTCTACGATTTGCCCTGCATACATGACCATGACCCGGTCGGCGACCTCGGCCACCACGCCCATGTCATGGGTGATAAGCAGAATTGATGAGCCAAACTCCTGGCGCAACTTCTGTAGAAGCTCGAGGATCTGCGCCTGCACGGTCACGTCGAGCGCGGTGGTTGGCTCGTCAGCAATCAGCAGAGAGGGGTTACAGGAAAGTGCCATGGCAATGATCGCTCGCTGACGCATCCCGCCGGAGAGCTCGTGCGGGTAGCGATCAACCGCAACCGCCGGATTCGGGATGCCCACGGCGCCTAAGAGCTCTATTGCCCGACTTCGCGCGATACGGCTCGAAGCTTGATTGTGCGCCCGATATTGCTCGGCAATCTGCCAACCTATGGTATAGACCGGCGTCAGGGCCGTCATCGGATCCTGGAAAATCATGGCGATCTCGGCGCCACGCACCCGCCGTAGGGCCGCACGGGAAAGCCCTAGGAGCTCTTGCCCCTTGTAGACGACAGATCCTTCGATGCGGACGTTTGGGTCGTCGATCAAGCCGATGACGCTGAGCAGAGAGACCGACTTTCCCGAGCCCGATTCGCCAACAATTCCGACAATTTCCCTTGGAGCAACACTAAACGAAATCCCGTCCACGGCGCGAATCAGCCCTTGCTCCGTCCGGAACGAGACCTTGAGATCCCGGACGACAAGCAGCGCATCGCCGCGGTCCTCAGCGGCGCCGGACGCGGGGGTCGAGGAGTACATAGGTCAGATCCACAAGAGCATTGGCGCCGACAACAAAGAACGAGGCGTACATGACCGTTGCCATGATGACGGGAAGATCGAGACTCTGCAGGGCATCGTAAGTGAGTTTCCCCACTCCCTGGAGCCCGAAGACCACCTCGGTCAGTAATGCCGCGCCACCGACGAGGGCGCCAAAATCCAGGCCAAACATAGTCACGAATGTGATGAGCGAGGTACGCAGGGCATGACGAATCAGCACGCGGGATTCACTGATGCCCTTTGACCGAGCGGTGCGGACATAGTCCTCCTGAAGCGCCTCGACCAGGTTCGCACGCAGCACTCTCCCATATAAACCGATGTAGAGTACCGCCAGTGTGATCCAGGGAATGATCATGGTCAGAAACCAGCCCAACGGATCCGTACCGAGCGGCTTGTATCCGAGAGGCGGGACCCACGAAAACATCCAGGTGTCGTGAAGGCGACTCTGCGTAACCAGATTGAGCATTTCGCCCAGCCAGTAGACTGGCATCGATATTCCGATCAACCCCAGCACCATGAGTAAGCGGTCGATGAGGCTTCCGCGCATTGCCGCGGCCAAGACACCGATGGTGATGCTACCCAGCACCCAGAGCACCGCGCCTCCAAGGACCAGCGATAGCGTGATCGGCGCGGCATGCAGAACTGCGGGAATGACCTTGTGCCCCCGATTGACGAACGATGTCAGGTCCTGGGAAATGAACAATCGCTTCATCAGTCCGAGATATTGGATGGGTAGCGGCCGATCGAGCCCGAAATCCTTGCGAACCGCTGCCAAGGTCTCCTGGGACGCATTGCGGCCGGCAATTCGCGCCGCAGGATCCGAACCCGGCGTAGCAAAGAAGATGAGAAACACCACGACGCTGATGCCGAACATGACAAAAGCCATTTGAGCCAAGCGCTGAATCAGGGCTGTAATCATCAGCCTTGCCCTATCCGCAACTTGGAGCGCGGATCAAGCGCATCCCGCAGTCCGTCGCCGAGGACATTCAGCCCGAGCACTGTCAAGACGATCGCGATGCCGGGCGCCAGGGCAACCATCGGCCGGGTATAGAGGAGGGTCTGCCCATCCTGTATTATCGTGCCCCAACTCGCATCTGGAGGTTGCACCCCGATCGACAGGAAGGACAGGGCCGACTCCGTCAACATGTTGAGCGCCATCATCAGGGGAATGAAGACGATCAGCGTTGTCGTCACGTTCGGCAGGATATCACGCAGCAGGATCCTGTGGCTGGGCACGCCGAGTCCAATGGCCGCCAAGACGAACTCGCTCTCCTTGAGGGACAGGACTTGCCCGCGGATCGGTCTGGCGACATAGGGCACATAAACGATACCGATGATGAAGATAGGCAACCACAGGCTGCCCGAGGTAATCGAAATCGGCCCGATTTCGAAGCCCTTCGAGATCAATACGATCGACAGGGAAATGGCCAAAAGATAGATCGGGAACGACCACAATACATCCATTAGCCGGGATAAGATCTGATCGACCACTCCGCCGAAGAATCCGGACGTCAATCCGACGACGGCAGACAGGAGCAGACAGAGGACAGTTGCCGCACTGGCGATGAGCAACGAATTGCGTCCACCATAAAGCAAGCGTGCAGCCACGTCGCGGCCTTGGTTGTCCGCGCCTAGCAGATAGGCTCGCGGGTCCCAGGTGGGGCCGATCGGCGTGACGCCAAGGCCAAGACCAACCGTCGAAGGCTCGAGTACGGGTACAGCTCGGCCATCGATCACGATTTCGGCTTCCAGGCTGGACCGAAATGGATCCGTGTGCGCAATGCGCTCGGCATAAAACGGGGCCGCCGCACAGAGTGCCGTAATCACCAAGAGCAGTGACAGGGCCGCCATAGCGGCCCCGTCACTTCGCAGCTTCCGGATGGCCGTGATCCAGGGGCCCTGGCCGCCTCCATGAACGCCTTCCCGCCGGCCAGAATCGCTGGCGCCGGGTTGCGGTGATGATTTGGGTTCATCCTTAGTCGAGGTTTCCCCGACTGCAGATTCATCCGTCATTCAGACAGATCCCTCATCCACGCGACCCAGCACACAGCCTTTCTACTTTCGTCTATTTAACCCACGCCTGCGACATGACCCAATAGAACTGAGCATTGAAAATAAAGTTGCCCAGTCGTTGTGAGACAAAGTCTATGTGCTTCGGCGTGAACAACGGCGCGATTGGAGCAAGGTCGGTCACCTCCTTGTCGATCTCCGCCCACAGTTTGTCGGCCGCCACCTGATCGGTGATACCGAGCTTCAAGGCCTTCTTCATCTTGGCTTCGACACCCTTGTTGCAGAAGCCCGAGATATTTACCGATGAATCGGAACCCGGGGTGAAGGAATCGCAGCTGAACAGGACATGAAGAAAGTTCGAGGCCGCAGGATAATCCTGATACCATTGCGAAACGCTCATCTGCACCTGGTTTTTGGTGTTTTGAATGTAAGTGAACTGAATGTTCGGCGAGATCGCCTTCATGGCGGCATCGTAGCCAAGCTCATTCAGAACGCTCTGCAGGTAAACGCCGATACTGCGGGCAACGGCGGTATCTTCGACGATCACAGTCACTTTTTGGCCGGCAGTACCCGACTCCTTAACCAGCATTTTGGCCTTCTCGATATCCGGTGCCGTCCATTTGGTTCCCGGATTTTTCGTATAGGGGCAATAGTCGACATGGCCCGGGAAGCCGGGCGGCAAGACTTGGCAGACCGGCGACGCCAGCACCGGGCCGCCAAACAGATTGACCAGCGCCTTGCGGTCGATGGCGTAATTCACCGCCTGTCGCGCCTTGACATTGTCGAAGGGCGCTAAGTTGGTGTTCATCGGCGCGTACCACCAGGCAGTCAGCGTGTTGATATAGACTTGCTTCTGGTACTTGGAGCCGATTTCACCGAGCCGGTCGGTCGGCGGCTGATCGAACATCCAGTCCGCCTCCCCATTCTGCACCGCCGTGACCTCCGCTTCGTCGGTCAGGCCGAAATCGTAATCAATCTCGTCGACGTAGCCATCCGGCTGCGCATCTTCGCTCCATACCTTGAAGTAGGGGTTGCGCACCATCTTGAGTTGGGAATTGGGATCGTAGCTCTCGATCATATACGGCCCGGTACCCGGGATTGCCGTGGTACCGGAGTCTGTTGCCGGCGCATCGGCCGGCAAGATCGCCGCATGCGGTACCGAGATCTTGTAGAAGAATTCAGGATCCGGCGAGACCAGATTGATGGTAATTGTTCCGGCCGCTTCGTCGCCAATGACGCCACCCTCGAGGGTGCAGTCAGCGGGCGACTTCAGGCATTTATCGGCACCTACGATGCCGTTGTAGAACGTGCCCGAGGTCGGACCGGAAACCTTGAAGATCCGTCGGTAGGACGCCACCACGTCAGCCAGGGTCACGTCGCGACCGTCCCAGAACTTGACTCCTTTGCGGAGCTTGAAAACGTAAGTCTTGCCGCCATTTTGCGGCTCGGGCAGGGCTTCGGCCAGGTTCGGCACCACAATGAAACCCTCTTCTCCGGCGGCCTTTTTGAAACCGAGCAGGCCATCGTAGAGCATTTGATAGACCTGCCAGAACTGCAGCGTGTAGTTGATGTGGGGATCGATCGTGCCGGCAGCCGAACGAGCCACCAAGCGCATCGTGCCGCCGCGATGCCCCGCCTGCATATCGGCGACCTGGGTCAAATTGGCGGGGGTCGCGCTATCCTGTCCGAGCGATTCGGCAAACGCCGGCGACGTTGCCCAAAGCGCACCGAACATTGCGCCGGCGCATAATGCGCCGCCGAATAACCGTCTATTCCTTGTCATCTGCTCTCCCTTCTTTTTTTCACAAGACAGCGTCGATGCTAGTTTTCAGCACCGTCATGCGCATCGAGAAACCGGCCAACTATCTGCATACAAAGTCTCCTTTCCTCGACATGCGGCATGTGGCTGGATTGTGCGAATATTTCCCAGCGCACATCCTTGATCCGGTCCTTATAGGGTTGAACGGTCGCCGGCGTCGCTTCGTCGAATTGACCGGAAATCAAGAGCACCGGCACGGCGATCCGATCCAGTCTATCGATGATGCTCCAATTTCGCATCGAACCAATGACATGAAACTCGCTGGGACCGTTCATGGTGTGGTACACTGTAGGATCTGCGTCGATCGCTGCGAAGGTCCGCGCGACCTCATCCGGCATCGGAACGACACGGCAAACGTGCCGAGCGTAGAAAACCTTCATCGCTTCAACATATTCGGCCGAATCGGTGGTGCCAGATGCTTCGTGGCGCAACAGTGTCGCCTGCACCTCCGGCGGCAACCCTTCACGCAATCGATTGGCCTCCTGGACCCAGAGGTCCATTGAAGCTGGCGAATTGGCAATAACCAACGACCGCAAACCGGCAGGGCGCGTGACCGCATGCTCGGCGCCGAGCATGCCACCCCACGACTGTCCCAGGACATGATAGCGCGACGAGATTCCGAGGTGCTGCAATAGATTGCCGAGCTCGTCCAGAAACAATTGGACGGTCCAGAAATCGGCGCCCTTGTCTCTCAAATGGGTCGATCGTCCGTTGCCCAATTGATCGTAATGGATGACCGCACGGCCTTGCTCGGCAATGTCCTTGAAGGAATCGACGTAATCATGGGTACATCCGGGCCCGCCGTGCAGAACAACCAAGGGTATCTTTTCGGAATCGATATTGCCCGTAATTCGATACCACGTCTTGTAGCCTCGAAAATCGGCATGGCCTTCCTGAACGCGGGCCGTGGTCAAGATTCACCCCCCTGCTTTCTGCCGTTTCATCCCTTGCCGACGGCGCACCACGCGAGATTGTTCGAAAGGACGGCCCAGAGACTGAGAGCCGCAGAATAGCTCGAAGAATCCCGCTTGAGAAGCTTTACCAAATGACTCCGACGCCCCATATCCATGCCCCCCCACCTCGATGTTGTCGATGGGGTCAAGTCACGAATGGGTTACCCCTCAACCAGGCGCACCGGCGACGTTTCCTGCTCTCGGGACCTCTGGTCTGCGGCGCATACCGCGGCGGGGTACCGTCATTGGCGCCGATCGCTGCGGCTGTGCCAATCGGCGCAGCAAGGGCGCCTGCGCAAACTCGGCCAGGATCACCCGGCAGGGGATCGAGGCTCGGGTCCTGGAGGACCTGAAGCATCGCCTCACGGCCGCGCGTTGATTCGGGCGTTTGTCGAGGAGTTCCCGACCGAGGGCAATCGGCAGCAGGCTGCGCGACAGACGGAATCACCGATCAAGCGTCAGCGGCTGGAGGCGACTGCCCGAAAGATCGCAGGCATCGTCACCGCGATCGCAGACGGAAATTACCGGAAGAACCTAACCGAACGGTTGGACGAGCTCGAAGGCGGAAAGGCGCGGCTGGAGGCCGAACTCGAGATAGCGGAGCCGCTGGTCCTCAGGCTGCACCCGAAGCTGGCCGACATCTATGCCGAGAAAGCAGCCAAGCTCGAGGCGGCCCCGAACGCTCCGAGCATCAAGACCGAGACAAGTGAGAATCTCCGTCGCCTGATCGACAAGATCGAACTTGCCCCTCGTCCGGAGGGAAACGGACTGGACGCGCGCCTTTATGGCGATCTCGCGCAAATTTTGATGTTCTGCGACGCGGGAGAACACAAAAGGAAACTCCCCGAAAAGCCTGTTCCGGGGAGTCAACTTTTGCCGCTTGCGGGGGCCCGGAACCAGCGTCGTCGAACGGTCTTATGGTGGCCGTAAGGTCGGGTCATATTTGCCTCTGTATATCTTCAGCAAGCCATGCCAAGGCGCCGTTCGGGCAAGGTTCTCGAACCGGCTTCCGAGACCGCACCGAACATCGAAGACCACTGGCGAACGCATCGGCCGACACATTCATGCTCGTGCACCGGGACCCGAAGGCACACGCCTTCTTAACCGTTGGTCGCGCGGAGCCAGCGAAGACCGCGATGGCCAAGCCCCCGCCGGGGCCCGATTTCCGGCGACTTGGCCCAGGCCGTCCCGGGCTATGGGCTCCGCCCCTCCGGGACCCGCAATGAATGACGGCCCATCACATATCATACTAATGTTGGAATGATAACATCTTTTGAGTATGATGCCGGCTAGACGCCGTGGCGCCCGGCCCGGCGCTCGGGCGGACCATTGACCGGGGACCTCTATGAACCCTTTCGAATTGCCACGCAACGTCGGCGACAAGACAACCTACGGTAGAGCCGTCGCCCGCCTGCGCGACGCCGGCGTTCGCCTGCCCACCTTCACGGAGCTCGCCGAGGCGCCAACGGCGCTGGCCAACCGTGCCGAGCGCCTGGCGGCGGTCGATCCCGACGCGGCCGACCCGGCGAACCTGTTCCGGGTCCACTGGAACAACGACGCGGCACGGACCGGCCTGGCAGCGGTCCCGGGGCATCTGCGATTGCCGCCGTCGTTCACCGGCGTGGAGGCCGAGATCGTCGTGGCCTTGGGCGAGCGCTTTCCCATGATCGCCGCCCACAAGGTGCTGGCCGCCTACGGTTGCCTCGCGCCGCGGCTGGTCGCGGGCGGGTTCGATCCCGAGCGACACCGCGCCGTCTGGCCCTCGACGGGGAATTACTGCCGGGGCGGCGTCGCGATCTCCCGCATCCTGGGCTGCCGCGGCGTGGCGGTCCTGCCCGAGGGCATGAGCCGCGAGCGCTTCCGCTGGCTGGAGGACTGGGTCGCGGACCCGGGCGACATCGTGCGCACGCCCGGAACCGAGAGTAACGTCAAGGAGATCTACGACGAGTGCGCCCGGCTCGCCAACGTCAAGGAGATCTACGACGAGTGCGCCCGGCTCGCCGCCCAGCCGGAGAACGTGATCTTCAACCAATTTTCCGAATTCTCGAACTATCTCGTGCACCGCTGCGTCACCGGTCGGGCCATGGAGCGGATCTTCGCCGCTGTCGCCGAGGGTCGGCCGCGGGCGCGCCTTGCCGCCTTCGTGGCGGCGACCGGATCGGCCGGCACCCTGGCCGCGGGGGACGCCCTCAAGCAGCGCTGCGGCACCAAGATCGTCGCCGTCGAGCCGATCGAATGCCCCACGCTGCTCTACAATGGCTACGGCGAGCACAACATCCAGGGCGTCGGCGACAAGCACGTTCCGCTCATCCACAACGTCATGAACACCGATCTCGTGGTCGGCGTTTCGGACCGCGATACGGACGGGCTGAACGCGCTGTTCAACAGCGAGGCCGGCCAGCGGTTCCTCGTTGCGCGAAAGGGGATGCCCGACGACGTCGTGGCCGGGCTCCGCAGCCTCGGGTTCTCCGGAATCGCCAATGTCCTGGCCGCCATCAAGACGGCCAAGCGCTTGGGGCTGGGGGCCGACGATGTCGTGATCACGGTGGCGACGGACAATGCGGCGCTCTACCGCACCGAGATGGACAAGTGGATCGCTGCGCAGGCGCCCGGCGGATTCGACGAAGTCGCCGCCGCCGAAACCTATGGCGCGCACCTCAAGGAGGTGCGCGACGAGCACATTCTGGAGACCACCTCGGTCGACCGCCGGCGCATCTTCAATCTGGGCTACTACACCTGGGTGGAGCAGCAGGGTATCGCCCTTGCCGACTTCGACCGCCGACGGGACCAGAGCTTCTGGGACGGGCTCCTCGACTTGGTCCCGGTCTGGGACGAGATGATCGAACGTTTCAATCGCGACACAGGGGCAGGCACAGGGGCGTAATGCGCGGTCGGAACAAACTCCAAGAGACTCATCGCCTGGGGAGACCATAGGGGCATGACGAAGCCTTATCTGAAATTGCGCGAGGAAACCGCCGCGCGCGACCGCAGCCTGCGCGAAAAGGTGATGTCGCTCGAAGAAGCGGCGTCGCTGGTGCACAACGGCGATCATGTCGCCTTGGGCGGCTGCACGATGTCGCGTACGCCGGTCGCGATGATCTGGGCCCTGATCCGCGCCGGCCGCAAGGACTTGATCGTATCGCGCAGCATCGTGTCGACCGAGGGCGACCTGCTCTATGCCGCCGGCGCGAGCCGGCATATCGTGACCAGCTGGTTCAGCCAGGGCATCGTCTGGGGCATATCCAAGGTGATGCGCCACTACACGGAAAGCGGCGCGGCGAAGTTCGAGGAATGGAGCCACATGTCGATGGGCCTGCGCTATCGCGCCGGCGCCATGGGCGTTCCCTTCATTCCAACGCGCTCCATGCTTGGCTCCGGCGTGCGCGACGTGGTCGGCGACTCGGCCAAGGACATGGTCTGCCCCTATACCGGGGAGACGCTCCTGCTGCTGCCCGCGCTCAACCCGGACGTCGCCCTGATCCACGTTCAGCGCGCCGACGAATACGGCAATGCACAGCTCGACGGGCTCCAGTTCATGGATCTCGACATTGCCATGGCCGCCCGGCGGGTCATTCTGACGACGGAGCGGATCGTCTCCAACGACCAGATCCGCAGAACGCCCGACCTTACCAAGATTCCGTTCTTCACCGTGGATGCCGTGGTCGAGGTGCCGTTCGGCTCGGCGCCGCACGAATGCTACGGCCTCTATGAGCCGTTCTTCGGCCACCTCGACTCCTATGCCAAGGCGACCAAGGACGACCCGGTCGCCGGCGTGACGGAGTATCTCGACCGATATTACCGGGAGCCGAAGACCTGGGCCGACTATCTGGCACTTCTCGGCATGGGCGATCTGCTCGACGCCGCGCGCCGTGGGCGGAGCATCTATAATGACTGAGCGCAAGAACTACACGGCTTCCGAGCTGCTCGCGGTGATGAGCGCCCGGATCCTGGGCGACGGCCAGGTCGTCTTTGCCGGCGTCGGCGTGCCCCTGCTGGCAGCGACGCTTGCGCAGCGACTGCATGCGCCGGGGCTCACGATCCTCTTCGAGGGCGGCGTGCTTGGGCCCTTTGTGGTGCCGGGCGAGCTTCCGCCCTCGACCAACGAGCAGCGGTGCACGCGGCGCGCCAACATGCTGCTGCCGATCACCGACGTCCTGCTGCTGCTGCAGCGCGGCTACGTCGACGTCGGGTTCATGGGCGGCGCACAGATCGACAAGTACGGCAACCTGAACAGCTCCTACATCGGCAAGCCGGACAATCCGAAGATCCGACTGCCTGGAACGGGCGGCGGCAACGACATTTCGAGCCTGACGCAAATGATCGTCGCCATGAAGCACGAGAAGCGCCGCTTCGTCGAAAAGGTCGACTTCATAACCAGCCCCGGCTTCCTGGACGGCGGAACCAGCCGGGCTGATTCCGGCCTGCCGGCCGGCGGCATGTTCAAGGTCGTCACCGACCTCGGAATGCTCGGCTTCGACCCGCAGACCCGTGAGATGAGGGTCGAGGCGCTGCACCCCGGCGTCACCCTGGAGCAGATCCGCGACAATACCGGCTTCGACATCCAGGTTAACGGCGCCGAGACGACGATGCCGCCGACCGACCGCGAGCTGGCGGTCCTGCGCGAACTCGATCCGGATCGCATCTACACGGCGTAATTCATCAAGGCTCAGAGGCTCGAAAATGGCGAAAACGACCGAGTTCGGTATTGCACTGCGCAACTTCCAGGCCTACCCCGACGTTCCCGATCCGCAGCAGCTTATCCGCTTCGCGCAGCGTGCCGAGGAACTGGGCTACGAGTCGCTCTGGGTCTGGGACCATATCCTTCTCGGCGTCGATCCCTGCTTTCCCATCATCGATTCCCTCACGCTGCTGTCGTCCGTCGCCGCGACGACCAAAACGATCAAGCTCGGCACGGGCATTCTCGTCCTCCCCCTGCGCAATCCGGTCACGCTCGCCAAGCAGCTGACCAGCATCGATCACATCTCGAACGGCCGCCTGACGCTCGGCATGGCCGCCGGCTGGTACAAGCGCGAGTTCGACGCTGTCGGCGTGGATTTCCACAAGCGCGGCGACATCATGGACCTCAACCTGGACATCCTGAATGCGCTGATGACCGAGGACTGGGTGACCGGTGAGTTCGGGCCCTATAATCTGCGTCAGGCGCGCATGTTCCCGAAGCCCGTGCAGCAGCCGCGCCCGCCCCTTCTGATCGGCGGCTACGTCGACCGCGTCCTCAAGCGTGCCGGCGTCAAGGGCGACGGCTGGCTGACCTATTTCTACGAGCCGGAGAGCTTCACGGCGGACTGGGCCAAGGTCTGCAACTTTGCCGAGGAGGCGGGCAAGGACCCGGCCGGCCTGATCAGCTGCAATCAGCTCCCCATCGTGGTCGGCCCCCGCGCCAAGGTCGAAGGCCCGATGAACGAATGGCTGAACACGGAATGGGACTTCGCTAAGTGGAGCAAGTCGACGCCGAAGAGTGCGATCATGGGCACGGCCGAGGAATGCATCGAACAGCTCCAGGCCCATATCGACACCGGCATCGACCGCATCATCTTCGTCCCGTACCGCTACGAGATGGAACAGGTGGAGGCGATCGCGCGGGACATCATACCCCGCCTAAAGGCCTCCTGAGGAGACTTACGGCCGGGATATCCGAATTTCGGGGCCCGTCCGACGATCAAACGGTCCCGGCGGCGGCTTCCGGCCGCCGGTGCGCCGGTCAAGACGCCGCGCCTGCCAGCTTGCCGCGAAGCACCGGCGTGTTGACCACCGGCTGCACGGGCGCGGCGTCGAAGGCCACGACGCGACGCGCCTCCGGGACCGTACCGTACAGCGTCGTGCGCTGGCGCGGCCGGCGGCCCGCCGCGCGAATCAGCGCCTCGAGCCGGGCCGGTCCTATCTCCTGGCCGTGGTCTGCGCCGGCCGCCCGCGTGATCGACTCGTTCATCAGCACCCCGCCGAGATCGTTGGCTCCGGCGGCGAGGCAGGCGCGCGCGCCCGCCGGCCCCATCTTGACCCAGGATGTCTGAATATTGGGAACCAGAGGATGGAGAACGAGGCGTGCGACCGCGTGCATTAGCACGGACTCGCGGTAGGTCGGACCGGAGCGCGCCCGGCCCTTGAGCCATATCGGCGCCTCCATGTGGACGAACGGCAGCGGGACGAATTCGGTGAAGCCGCCGGTCTCCTGCTGCAGCGCACGGATATGCAGGAGATGGTTTGCCCAGTGGGCCGGGCCATCGACGTGGCCGAACATGACGGTCGCGGTCGTGCGCAGGCCCAGCCCGTGCGCCGTGCGCATGACCGCGAGCCATTCCCGGGTCGAGACCTTGTCGGGACAGATGATGCGCCGCACCTCGTCGTCCAGGACCTCCGCGGCCGTACCCGGCAGGGTATCGAGGCCGGCCGCCCGAAGCGCCGCCAGATACTCGCCCAGCGGCAGGCGCAGAGTCCGTGCGCCGTGCGTCACCTCGAGCGGCGAAAAGGCATGCACGTGCATTCCCGGTGCCGCCGCCTTGACCACCTCGAGCACGTGCAGATAAGTCCGCCCGGTATAGTGCGGATGGATACCGCCCTGCAGGCAGACCTCGGTGGCGCCGCGCGCCCAGGCCTCGCGCACCCGCCGGGCGATCTCCTCGTCCGCCAGATCGTAGGCCGGGCCGCGCAGCGAGGCGGCCGTGCGCCCCTTGGAGAAGGCGCAGAAGGCGCAGCGGTACCGGCACACGTTGGTGTAGTTGATGTTGCGGTTCACGACGTAGCTGACGGTACCGCCGACGGTGTCGTGGCGGAGTCTGTCTGCCGCGGCGACAACCGACCCAAAATCGTCGCCGCGCGAGCCGAACAGCGTCGCGATCTCGCCCGCCGACAGAGCATGACCGGCCTCGACGCGCGCGAGGCTGCGCCGAACCTCGGGCGATGCGGGGTGCACGGCCGGCGCGGCCGCGTCGAACGGCAGCGGCGTCCGCTGGCCCGCGAACCAGTTGTCGCCGCGCACGAAGCCCTCGCTATCGGTCCAGCGCAGCGCCCGGGTCCGCAATGCCGGCGCCAGCCACTCGTCGTCGCCGCGCAGATAGGGCGGATGAACCGCCAGACGCTCCGTCAGGACCCGGCTGGCCGCCGCTGTCCTCTCGGCCAGTGCGTCGAGCTGCGGCCAGGGCGCTTCCGGGTTGACGTGGTCCGGCGTCACCGGCGACACGCCGCCCCAGTCGTTCAGTCCTGCGCGGATCAGGGCCGCGCAGCCTTCGGGGCGCAGGTTCGGCGGCGCCTGGATCGTCGTGTCGCCTCCGAACAGGATGCGGGCGACGGCGACCGTCCAGAGGTGGTCGTCCAGGCTGGGCTCCGGCGCGTTCGCCATGCGTGTTCCCGGCTTGGCCCGGAAGTTCTGTACGATGACCTCCTGGATATGCCGGTATTCGTCGTGCAGATCGCGCAGCGCCAGCAGAGACTCGATGCGCTCGCGGCGCGTTTCGCCGATCCCGATCAGGATGCCGGAGGTGAAGGGTATCTTGCGGCGTCCCGCTGCGCGCAGCGTTTCCAGGCGCGCCGCCGGCCGCTTGTCCGGCGAGCCCCAATGAGGCCCGCCGCGTCGGCACAGCCTCTCGGACGCGGATTCCAGCATGATGCCCATCGAGACGGAAACACGGCGCAGGGCGTCCATCTCGACATCCGGCACCAGGCCCGGGTTGAGGTGCGGCAGCAGCCCGGTTTCCTCGAGAACCAGACGCGCCATCGCCGCGAGATAGGACAGGGTCGTCGGGTGGCCAAGTTCGGAGAGCGCGTCGCGGGCCGCGCCGTAGCGCCGCTCCGGCCGGTCCCCAAGGGTGAACAGGACTTCCTTGCATCCGGCGGCCGCACCGGCGCGCGCAATCCGCAGCACGTCGTCCGGCGCGAGGAAGGGCTTGGCCAGATCGCGCGGCGGTTTCGCGAAGGTGCAGTAATGGCAGACGTCGCGGCAGAGTTGCGTGAGCGGCACGAAAACCTTGCGCGAGTAACTGACGTTGCGGCCGAAGGCGCGCAGCGTCACGTCCTCCGCCACCGCCATGAGGGCCCCGAGGTCGTCGCAGTCGGCGAGCGCGAGCGCTTCTTCGCGGGTCGGGCGCAGGCCGTCCCCGGCATGCGTCAAGATGGCGGCCGCGCTCACGGCACCGCCTGTAGCGCCGGCGTGAGGAATCGGTAGGCAGGGCGGCCCGCGGTGGCGCGGCGCAACTCGTCGAGCGCGGCGGCGGCGTCAACGTCGAAGCCGAGCCCGGGCAGCGGCACGACCGCCGGCTCGACACCGCTTGCCCGCGCCAGGGCGACGTGGCGCGCCAGGCTCGCCTCCCCGAAGGCCGGCGGCATCCGCCTCGGCGGCGCGAGCAGCAGCGCGTTGGTGCCGCGCCTTTCGCGGTCCGGCACGATCGCCACCGGCGCTCTGCGGCCGGCGGCGAGGACCGTCTCGATCTCGTCGCGGCTGGCCAGGGGAACATCGGCGGCGACGCAGAGAATCGCTGTGGCCCCTTGCGCCTCCAGCACGGCCGCCGCCCGTGCCAGGGCGGCGTTGAGGCCGCCGCCCGGATCCGCGATCCACCGCAGGCCCGGCGGCACCAGGTCCCGCTCGCCGGTCACCACCGCGATACCGGCCAATCCGCGGGCGGCCGCCAAGGCGCCCAGCACATCGAAGTACATCGCCCGCGCGAGCCGTTGCCGGGCCGGCGCGGCGAGCTCCGGGGCCAGACGCTGCTTGGCCCGGCCCAGGTCCTTCATCGGGACGACGGCCCAAACACTCACCGCGACACCCTCCGCCGGTCGCCCTGCCCGGCCAGGCTGCGAGCGAAGTCGAGAACGTCGTGGGCCAGCCGGACCTTGTCGTCGCGGTCCCGCATGATCGTATCGGTCACCAGGGCGGGCACCGGTATCTCCTGCTCCAGCGCCGCATCGCGCCGGTCGAGCACGAAACCGTCGAGCAGTTCGCCGTAATGTGCCGCGACCGCCGCCGGCGAGACCGGAAAGCCGAGCTCGGTCATGATCTTCGCGGTCGGCCCCTTGACCGCCCGGCCGCCGACGATCGGCGCCACGGCGATCACCGGCGCCGGCGCCGCGGCAAGCGCGGTGCGCAACTCGGGCAGCGCCAGGATGGGATCGACGCTCAAATAGGGGTTGGAGGGGCAGATCACGATCGCCTCCGCCGCGTCCACCAGGGCGGCCAGCGCGCCGGCCTGTGGCCGTGCCGACTCGGCGCCCTCGAAGCGGATCGCGACGACCCGCGGCAGGCAGCGGCGCGCCACGAAATACTCCTGGAAGGGCATCGTCCCTTCGTCGGTTTCGACGACGGTCCGCACCGGCTCGTCGCTCATCGGCAGGATCCGTGCCGCAACGCCCCAGCGGCGGGCGACGTCCGCCATGATCGCGCTCAGCGGCTCGCCCGCATGCAAACGGCGCGTCCGCTCGACATGAAGCGCCAGATCGCCGTCGCCCAGGCGGAACCAGGTTTCGCCGCCAAGCGACTCGAGCACCCGCATGAAGGTCCAGGTCTCGTCGCGGCGGCCCCACCCGGTCTCCGGATTGTCGAGTCCGGCCAGGGTATAGAGCACGGTGTCGAGATCGGGCGAAACGGAAAGGCCGAAGGGCTCGAAATCGTCCCCGCTATTGGCGATCACGCAAAGCGCATCGGCAGGCACGGCATGATAGAGGCCGAGCGCCAGCTTCGCGCCTCCGATTCCGCCCGACAGGGCGACGACGCGAGGTGGACTCAGGGGCCGGCTCATCGGAACAGGTCCTCCGCCCTGGGCCGGATCAGCGCCGCCGCCGCGAGCGCCGGCGCATCCGGGATCGCGCCGCGAACAAGCACCACGGGCGTCCCTTCCCCGCCCTCGCCCATGACCAGGGCGGCGCCGGCCGCCACGGCATCGGCGAAGGCGATCTGCGTGACCTCGAGGGTCCGACCGTCGCGGTCCTGTCGCCCCCGGGCGTCGATCAGCGCCGGCAGACCGGCGGCGCCGAGCGCCACGTTGACGACGCCGTTGCGCCACGCACGGCCGAAGCTGTCGCTTACGATCACGCCGAACGGCATAGCATACCGCGCCTCCAGCGCGCGACGCAGAGTTTCCGCCGTCGCATCCGGGTCGCGCGGTAGGAGCAGGACGCGGTTCTTGCCGTCCGGGCCCAGATTCGAGCGGTCGACGCCCGCGTTCGCCATCACGAAACCGAGCCGATGGGCCACCACGATCACGCCCGGCTTGACCCGGAGGACGTCGTCCGACTCGGACAGGATGACCTCGACCAGCCGCGGGTCCTTGTCGGCGGCGGCGGCCAGCTCCCGCGCCCGCGGCGACGGCTGCACCGCGGCCAGATCGACATAGCGGTCCTCCGCCTTGGAGACGACCTTCTGCGCGACGACGAAAACATCCCGCGGTGCGGGCGGCGTATCGCCGGCGTCGAGCGCAGCGGCGATCAGCGCCGCGAGATCGTCTCCGGGTTTCGCTTCCGGGATGCCTTCAAGCGCCACAAGGCTGACGCGTCCGGCCATGGCTCATGAATCTTTCGGCTGCGTCAATTCACCGGTAATCCGCAAGCCGGCGCCGTCCGCCTCGTAGATCCGGTTTATGAACACGAGAACCGAGGTGAGCGCCTCCGCGGCCGTCGAATTCGCCAGCGCTCCGCCGTGCAAGCCGCGCAGCCCAAGCGCCTCGACCAGGCGCACGATCCGCGCGCGCGCCGCTTTGGAATCGCCGAACACGAGGACGTCGCAGGCCGCGGAATCCGTTGCCAGCTTGTGGGCGGCGACGTTGTGGAACGCGGAGACGACGGTGGCGTCTTCGCCGAGGATGGCCTGCCCCGCCACGGCGGCCGAGTCCTCGGGCGGCAGTTGCACGCGGGCAACCTTGGGAGGCATCAGCGGCACGGTGGTGTCGACCACGATCTTGCCTTTCACCGCAGGCCGGATCTCCTCGAGAATTCGCCTCTGGTGCGCGAAGGGCACGGTGACCACGACGATTTCGCCGGCGACGGCCGCCGCCAGGTTGTCGACGCCCGTGACCGTGCCGTCGGTTTGCGCCGCCAGGGTCGATGCGGTGTCGGCGGCGCGACCGGCATCGCGCGACCCGACGACGACCGAATACCCGGCCTTGGCCCAACCGCGGGCCAGCGCGGCACCGAGTTTCCCGGTGCCGCCAATGACGGCAATGACCGGCAGCTTATCTGCCATCGCGGGCTACGGGATCACGCCCGTTCATCGAGGTCCATTTCGATCAGTGGCACGATTTCGATGCCGGCGGCCTCGAGGCCTTCGCGCGCCGCGCGGGCCACGTCGACGGCGGAAGGCTCATCGCCATGAATGCAGATGGTGTCGATGCGCAAGGGAATCGTCTTGCCGCTGCGCGCGGTCACCATCTGACGCGTCACCATGTTGACGACATGCTCGCGCGCGAGCGCGGGATCGTGGATCACGCTCCCGGGAATCCTGCGCGGCGTGAGGTTCCCGTCGTCCTCGTAGGTGCGGTCGGCGAAGCCCTCGCAGGCGACCCGCAGGCCCAGGGCCTCGGCGGCCTTCTGCATTTCCGACCCGGCCAGGGCGACGTAGATCAGATCGGGATCCACCGCCTTGATTGCCCGCCCGATCGCGTGAGCGAGATCGCGGCTCTCCGCGGCCATGTTGTTGAGCGCGCCGTGCGGCTTTACGTGCGTCACCTTGACGTCGGCGTAGGACGCCAAGGCCTGCAGCGCACCGATCTGATAGGCGACGGTGTATTCCAGATCCTCCGGATGCATTTCGATGCGCCGGCGGCCGAATCCCCAAAGGTCGTTGAACCCGGGATGGGCGCCGACGCTGACTCCATGCTCCTTGGCCATCCTGGTCAACCGCCGCATGACCAGCGGATCGCCGGCATGGAACCCGCAGGCCACGTTGGCTGAGCGGATGATCTTGAGCAGGGCCTCGTCGTTGCCGATGTCATAGGCGCCGAAACCCTCGCCCATGTCGGCGTTCAGATTGATTCTTAATACCATCGTCCCTGTTTCTTCGCACCGCAGCAACGGTGCCTCACGCCCCGTACCGCCCAGTAAAACCTCGATTTCTTCTTATATTGTATTATGTTTGGAAAGACAGTACAACATGAAAGCGGCGGCGGTCGGAGGGATCGAAACGGTGCGTTCATAATGGACGGCGCGGAGCTAGACAAAGCCGAACGCGGGGCCCGCTTTCTGCCGAGCGGCGACACGGCCCTGACGGTCGAACTCGGCGAGCGCGTGGATCGGTCCCTGAGCGCCGCGGTCATCGACTTGGCGGCGCGGATCGACAGCGCGGACCTTGCCGGGATCGTCGAAATCGTGCCGACCTTTCGGTCGCTGCTGGTCCACTACGACCCCCTGCTGACCACGGCGAACGCCCTCGAAGGGCAGATCACCGGCCTCCTCGCTCATCCGACCGCGGCCCGGCAAAGCGGCCGCCGATGGCGGATTCCGGCCTGCTACGAGGCGGATTTCGCACCCGACCTCGACGAGGTGGCACGGCGAACCGGCCTGTCCCCGGCGCAGGTGGTCGAGCAGCATACCGCCGAGTCCTATCACGTCTACATGCTCGGATTCCTGCCCGGATATCCCTATATGGGCGACCTGCCGGACGCCATTCAGCTGCCCCGGCGCGAATCCCCCCGCATCCGGGTCCCGGCGGGCTCGGTCGCCATCGCCACCAGCCTGACCGCCGTCTACACCATCGAGGGCCCGGCCGGCTGGCACCTGATCGGCCGCACCCCCGTTCCCTTCTTCGACCTGCGCGGCGCACCGCCGGCCTTGCTGAGTCCCGGCGATACCGTGAGCTTCGAAGCGACCTCGCGCGACGCGTACGACCGGCTCGCGGCCGAAGTGGCGAACGGCGGCTTCGATGCCGCGTCGCTGAGGGCCGCATGAGCGCGACGCTCGACGTGATCGTACCGGGCAGCCACACGACGGTGCAGGATCTGGGCCGGGTCGGATACCAGGCTCTCGGAATTCCGGTGTCCGGCGCGCTCGATCCCGTCGCCTTGCGGCTGCTCAACGGTCTGGTCGGGAACGCTCCGCCGACGGCGGTCGTCGAATTCCTGTATCAGGGCCCGACGCTCGAGGTCGCCGTCGACTCGGTCCGGATCGCCGCTGCGGGCTGCGATATCGACGTGCTGGGCGACCCGGCCCGACGGTTCCCGCCATGGCAGAGCATTCGCTTGACGCGCGGTACGCGGTTTCGCCTCGGCGCGATGGAGAAATCGGCCTGCGGCTATCTCGCCATCGAGGGCGGCTTCGCGCTGGCCTCCGTTCTCGGCAGTCAATCGACCTATACGCGGGGCGGTTTCGGCGGGCTCGAGGGCCGGGTTCTGCGCAGCGGCGACCGCCTGCCCTTGGCGCAGCCGACCGCGGAACAGCGCGGCGAGATCCGTTTGGCGGCGGCGCCCGACTCGAAGCCGCCGGATCGGATCCGGGTCGTGCTGGGACCGCAGGAGGCGTATTTCACCGACGCCGCCATCGATATATTCCTGTCCGAGCCTTTCGCAGTCACCAAGGAGGCGGACCGCATGGGCCTGCGACTCGAAGGCCCGGCGCTGGCCCATGCGCGGGGATACAACATCGCATCGGACGGCGTCGTCACCGGTGCGATCCAGGTGCCGGGGTCCGGCCACCCGATCATCATGCTCGCGGACCATCAGACCACGGGCGGCTATCCCAAGATCGCGACGGTCGTCTCCGCGGACCTTGCCGCCGTGGGACGCCTGCGGCCGGGCGACCCGATCCGCTTTCGCGCCGTGTCGAGGGTCGAGGCCGAAGCGGCCCGACGCGCCCTCGAATCCGATATCGAACGGCGCGGGCGCAACACCGTCCCGGCGGTCGAAGGCAACGGATTGAACCAGGCGGCCCTTTATGCGAGCAACCTGGTGAGCGGTATCGTCAATGCCACCGATTGGCCGTCGGACGGAAAGCGATGATGGCGGCGTCTAGCAAGTGATATAGATCAGGAGCACGGTTCTGACATGTCGAGAAAACCGGCCCATCAGCTCACCGAAACCTACGGTCGCAGTCGCATCCCGCTCTATGCGCAGGTTGCGGCGGCTCTGCGGCGGCGCATCGAGGAAGGGCAGTGGGATCCCGGCGAGCGGATATCCACGCTCGAGGAGCTCGAGAAGGAGTTCCACGTTGCGCGCGTGACCGTCCGCCAGGCCGTCGAACTGCTCGAGAAGGAAGGGCTGGTGCGGCGCCAACAGGGGCGCGGCACCTTCGTGACCGGCACGCCTCCCGACCGCCGCTGGCTCCGCCTGGCAACCGACTGGGAAACCCTGGTCGACAGCATCAAGGACAACGTCCCGCGCCTGCTGCCCGTCGAGGGCCCGCCGCCGGAACCGCGCCTCGATGCCGGCGACGGCGAGGCGGCCGAGCGCTATGCCTTTCTCAAGAGCCTGCAGTCGCGCGACGGAGAGCCCTATGCCTTTGCCCGCGTGCATGTCGCCAAGGAGATCTTCGACCGCGCGCCGGAACGGTTCCGCACCCAGACGGCGCTCTACGTGCTTTCGAGCCTGAAAGGCGTCAAGGTCGCCCGCGCCCACCAAACCTTCGTAATCGGCACGGCCGACATGGAGTCGGCGCAGAGCCTGGACATCGCCCTCAATTCCCCGACCGCCGAGGCGCATTGCGTCGTGGTCGACGAGCACGATGTCGCCATCTACGTGGCCGACATCGTGTACCGGGGAGACTGTGTGAAGTTCGACATCGACCTGCTCAATGCCGCCACCGGGTGAGACGATGAGCGGCCAGGGCATCGGCGCCTCCGTACCGCGAAAGGAGGACGACCGCTACATGCGCGGGCGCGGCCAATACGTCGGGGACATACGCCGCCCCGGCATGTTGGAGGTCGCCTTCCTCCGCAGCCCCCTGGCCCATGCCCGAATTCGCGGCATTCACATCCCCGAGGCCCTGCGCGACCGGGTCTATACGATGGATGATCTGGAGGGCGTAAAGCCGATCCGCGCAAGCTCGACGCTGCCCGGCTACAAGCCGACGGATCAGTGGCCGCTGGCGCGCGAAAAGGTGCGCCAGGTTGGCGAACTGGTCGCCATGTGCGTCGCGGCAAGCCGCGCCGAAGCGGAGGACATCGCCGCCGAGGTCACTCTCGATCTGGAGGAGCTGCCCGCCGTCGTCGACATGCAGGCGGCCCGCCGGCCCGACGCGCCGCTGGTGCACGACTCGTTCGGCGACAACATCTATTTGGTGTCCTCCTTCGACGGCGATATCGAGAGCGTCGCCGCGCGCGCCGAGATCACGGTGACACGCGAGATAAACACGGCGCGGCAGTGCATGCTGCCGATCGAAGGGCGCGGCGTGGTGGCGGAATGGAACGCCCGCCTCGATCAGCTGACCGTATGGTCGTCGGCGCAGATGCCCCACATCGTTCGCACCGGCCTGTCCGAGGTCCTGGACCTGTCCCAGGCCCAGATCCGCGTCATCCCGCCGGACGTCGGCGGCGGCTTCGGCTACAAGGGAATCCTCCTGCCCGAGGAGGTCTGCCTGTCCTGGCTCGCCAGGCGGTTGCAGCGCCCGGTGCGCTGGCTCGAGGATCGGCGCGAGCACCTGACCGCCAACGCCAACTGCCGCGAGCACCATTACAGCATCACCGGCTATGCCACGCGCGCCGGACGGCTTCTCGCGGTCGAGGCGGAAGCCATCGTCGACAGCGGCGCCTACTCCGGCTACCCGTTCTCGGCCTGCCTGGAAGCCGGCCAGGTATCCAGCATTCTGCCCGGGGTCTACGACTTCGAGGCCTACCGCGCCCGCGCCTACGCGGTCGCGACCAACAAGGCGCCGATCCTGCCCTACCGCGGAGTCGGGCGGACCGGCGTGTGCTTCGCGATGGAGCTTCTGATCGACGCGCTGGCGCGCGAGGCGGACATGGAACCGTACGAGTTCCGGCTCCGCAACCTGGTGCGTCCGGACCAGATGCCGTTCGAGAACATCACCAAGAAATATTTCGATTCGGGAGACTACCCGGAGTGCCTGCGGCGCGCCGTGGCGGCGCTCGACCTCGACAACTGGCGGCGGCGCCAGGCGGAAGGCGAAGCCGACGGGCGGCGCATCGGGGTCGGCATCGCCATGTATTGCGAGCAGGCCGCGCATGGCACCTCGGTCTATGCCACCTGGGGCGTGCCGATGATCCCCGGCTTCGAACAGGCGACGCTGCGGATAACGCCCGACGGCGGCCTGGAGATTCGCGTCGGCACCCAGAGTCACGGCCAGAGCCACGAGACGACGTTCGCCCAGGTGGCGCACGAAGTGCTGGGAATCGCGCTGGACAAGATACACCTGGTGCACGGCGACACGGCGCTGACTCCCTACTCGACGGGCACCTGGGGCTCGCGCGCCATGGTGATGGCCGGCGGCGCCATCGCGGCAGGCTGCAATGAACTGGGGCCGCGGATCGTGAAGATCGGCGCTCATCTGCTGCAACAGCCGGTCTCGGCGGTGCGCCTCGAGGGCGACCGCGTCGTCGGCCCGGAGGGAGGCGTGTCGATCGCCGACATCGCCCGGGTCTGGTACCTGGCACCGCAGGACCTGCCGCCGGATGCCGACGCGCACGGACTCGAAGTGACCGCCGGCTACAAACTCGAGCGCGATACCGGAACCTTCAGCTATGCCGCGCACGGCGTGGCGCTCGCCGTCGATACCGAGACCGGCATGGTCGAGATCCTCGATTACGTGGTCGTCGAGGACGGCGGCAAGCTGGTCAATCCGATGGTCGTCGACGGCCAGATCTTCGGCGGCGTCGCGCAGGGCGTCGGCACGGCGCTCTACGAAGAGATGCCGTTCGACGCCCACGGCCAGCCGCTCGCTTCGACCTTGTCCGACTATATGATTCCCGGCCCGACCGAGGTTCCCGCCATCCGCGTTTCGCATATGGAGACGCCTTCGCCGCTCAGCGCCTTCGGAATCAAGGGCATCGGCGAGGGCGGCGCGATCGCCCCGCCGGCCGCGATCGTCAACGCGGTCAACGACGCGCTGGCGCCCCTGGGTGTCGAGATCACCCAATCGCCGGTCACGCCGCATCGCATCCTAGAGGCAATCGCTGCGGCCGGCGGAGGAGCGACGGCATGAAGCCGGCCCGCTTCGACTATGCCGTCCCGCGCTCGCTGGACGACGCGATCGCCCTGCTGAGGGACGATCCGGCGGCCAAGCTGGTCGCGGGCGCGCAGACATTGGGGCCCATGCTGAACATGCGCCTCGTCCAGCCGACGCAACTCATCGACATCACGCGCATACCCGAACTGAGCCGGGCCGAGGAAGGCGCCGACGATGTCGTCTACGGCGCCTGCGTCACCCATGCCGCGTTCGAGGACGGCCGGGTCCCGGACCCGACCGGCGGGGCCCTGCGGCGCGTCGCGCGCGGCATCGCCTACCGAGCCGTGCGCACGCGCGGGACCATCGGCGGCAGTCTCGCGCACGCCGATCCGGCCGCCGACTGGCTGTCCTGCCTCGCCGCGCTCGGCGCAGAGGCGATCGTCTACGACGGAGGAGCCCGGCGCGGCATTCCGGTCGCGACCCTCATGACCGGCATCTTCGAGACGAAAGTCGCCGAAGGCGAAATTCTCGAGGCCGTCCGCGTCCCCCGGCTGTCGAAGAACGCACACTTCGGCTACTACAAGATCTGTCGCAAGACCGGCGAGTTCGCCGAGGCGATCGGCGCCGTCCTGGTCGATCCGGACCGCGGTGTGCAGCGTGCCGTGGCCGGCGCGACCGAGTCGTTGCCGGTCGTCTTCGACGATGCCGCGTTCGTCCTGCAGGCCGGCGATCGTCTCGACCCGATCAAGGAGCAGCTTCGCGAGCGCGGCCTGACCGATCCCTACAGCCGTCAGCTGCATGCGGTTGCCCTACAGCGGGCCGCGAGGGAGGCGCAGACGTGAGACAGATAACGCTCACCGTCAACGGTCGGCCGGTGACGGCGCAGGTCGAGCCGCGCACCCACCTTGCGGATTTCCTGCGCGAGCAGCTGGCGCTGACCGGCACGCACCTCGGCTGCGAGCACGGCGTGTGCGGCGCCTGCACGGTCGCCATCAACGGCGAGATCGCGCGCTCCTGCATCACCTACGCGGTGCAATGCGACGGCGCCGAGGTGACGACCATCGAGGGCTTCGACGACGACGCCCTGATGGCCCGCCTGCGCGGCGCGTTCACGGCCAAGCATGGCTTGCAGTGCGGCTACTGCACGCCCGGCATGCTGATCGCCGCGCGAGACCTGGTGCGCCGCTTCGAGCAGGCCGACGACCGTCTCATCCGCGAGGAAATGAGCGGCAACCTGTGCCGCTGTACCGGCTACATGGGGATCGCCGCCGCCATCGGACAGGTCATGGCCGAGCGCGCCGAGCTGTCCGCCCTGCCGGCGTCGCAGGCGACCGTCGGCCCGGCTCCCGGGCCGGCCGTGCGGGTCACCGACCAGAGGGCGGCGACGACGGCCGGCGCGCCGCTGCGCGAGCCCGAGGCCCGAGTTGCCGCATCGGCCGCATCGACGGAGGACGTCGAGGAGATATCGATCTCCGGCCTGACGACGCTGCAGCAAAGCTTCACCGTCGATCACTCGCCCGCAGAGGTCTGGGACTTTCTCGGCGACCTGAAACGGGTCGCCCGCTGCATGCCGGGCGCGGCGATTACGAAGGTGTCCGGGGACCGCCTGGAAGGCGAGATTCACGTCAAACTGGGGCCGATCTCGGCGGCCTTTACCGGACAGGGCCGGGTGACGCGCGACGATGCGGCGCGGCGGGCCACCATCGTCGGACAGGGGCGCGACACCCGCAGCGGCTCACGCGCGCGTGGGCGTGTCGTCTATTCCCTGCAGGAGGACGCCGACGGCGGTACGCGGGTCGAGGTGGAGGTCGGCTATGCCCTGGCGGGCGCACTGGCGCACTTCGGGCGCGGCGGGATCGTAACCGACCTGACCAACCGCTTGACGCAAGCCTTCGCCGAGAACCTGGAACGCCGCCTGTCCGGAGAAGGCCCGCCGGCCGACGAGGGCGAACCGAAGGCGCTCGACGCCGGCGGGCTGGTCTGGTCGGTGCTGTGGCAGCGCATCGTGGCCATGCTGCGGCACCTGCTCGGCCGTCGCTAGGCCTTGTCGGCCGTTCAGCCGCCGAGGTAGGCGGCGCGGACGGTCGGGTCCTCCAGCAGCTCCGCACCGCTGCCCTGCAGCACCACCTCGCCGGATTCCAGAACATAGGCCCGGTCGCAGAGCGCCAGCGCCGCATAGGCGTTCTGCTCGACCATCAGGACGGTGACGCCCTCGGCGCGAATTTCCTGGATGATCTCGAAGGTCCGCTCGACGATGTTGGGCGCCAGGCCCAGGGAGGGCTCGTCGAACATCACGAGCCTGGGACGCGACATCAGGGCGCGGCTGATCGCCAGCATCTGCTGTTCGCCGCCGGAGAGCGTGCCCGCCGCCTGGCGGCGGCGCTCCTTGAGGATCGGGAACCGTTCGAAGAGTCGCTCGAGATCGCTTTGCACCCGATCCCTGTCGCGCCGCAGGTAGGAACCCATCTCCAGGTTCTCCTCGACCGTCATGTAGGGAAACACGCGGCGCCCCTCCGGGCAGTGCGCGATGCCCGCGGCCAATATGTCCCCGGGGGTGGATTTGGTGATGTCCTTCCCGTCGAAGACGATGCGGCCCTCGACCGCGCGGACCAGGCCGGAGATGCACTTGAGCGTGGTTGTCTTGCCGGCGCCGTTCGTGCCGATGAGCGAGACCAGCTCGCCGTCGTTGACGTCGATCGACAGGCCGCGCACGGCGCTGACCCTGCCGTACCTGCATTCGACGTCGCGGATCTCAAGCATGGGTCGCTCCGCTTCCGAGATAGGCGCGAATGACCTCGGGATCGCGCTGAATCGACGCCGGAGCGCCCTCGGCAATGACTTCGCCCTGGTTGAGAACGACCACGCGATCGGAGATTCCCATGACCATGCGCATGTCATGCTCGACGAGAAGGATCGTGATGCCCCGGTCCCTGATCTGCTGGATCATCTTCATGAAGGCCGCCGTCTCGGCCGGGTTCATGCCGGACGCCGGCTCGTCGAGCAGGAGCATCTGCGGGCCGGCCGCCAGGCCGACCGCGATTTCCAGCAGCCGCTGCTCGCCGTAGGGCAGTGCCGAGGCATATTCCTCGGCCCGATGCGCCAGGCCCACGAAATCGAGGACTTCGGCGGCCTGCCCGCGCAATCGGCGCTCCTCCTCGCGCATCCCGGGCAGGCGCAGCAGAATCCCGACCAGGGTCTGCCGGCCGGCCCGATGCAGGCCGATCAGAACATTGTCGAAAACGGTGTTTCCTTCGAACAGGCTGGTCTTCTGGAAGGTGCGTACCACCCCGATGCCGGCGACCTGATTGGGCTTCAATCCAGTGAGGCGTCGGCCGCGGTAGCGGACCTCGCCCGAGGCCGGCTGCAGATAGCCGGTGATCGCGTTGAATGCGGTCGTCTTGCCGGCCCCGTTGGGGCCGATCAGGCTGACGATCTCGCCCTCGCGCACGCCGAAGGAAAGGTCAGCAATGGCGATCAGGCCGCCGAAGCGCACGGAAATGCGCTCGACCTCGAGCAGCGATTCGCCCTCGTCGCTCATGCCTGGTCCTCTTTGGCCGCCGTCGCGCCCCGCACGGCCGTGCCGAGGCTGCGCAACCAGCCGTTGACCGCCGGGACGATGCCTTGCGGCAGAAAGAAGACGATCACGATCATGATCACGCCGTAGATGATCCACTGCACCTCGGGCGCCGCCATGTCGCGCAGGAAGTCCGGCAGAATTCCGAACAGCAACCCGCCGACCACGGGGCCCCAGAGGGTTCCCTTGCCGCCGACGACCACCATGATGACCATGGTGACGGTATAGATGAACAGGAACACGTCGGGATCGACGATTCGGATGTAGTGGGCATAGAGCCCACCGGCCGCGCCCGCGATGGCAGCGGAGACGATCGTCGCCACGACCAGCGAGCGCGTCACGTCGATGCCGACCGACATCGCGAGGGGTTCGTTCTCGCGCAAGGCGACCAGCGAGCGCCCAAGGCGAGACTGCACGAGGCGCCGGATGATCTCGAAGGCGATCACCGCGATGACGAGCACCAGGTAATAGTTCGGAGTCTTGTGCCAGAACGTCTTCTCACCGAGCCAGGGGAGCCAAAGCGTCACCGGCGGGATGTTGTTGAGCGCCATCGGCCCTTCCGTGAGGTCGATCCAGTTCAGCGCGACGAGCCGGACGACTTCGGCGAAGCTGATCGTCACGATCACGAAGTAGGCACCGCGCACCTTGAACGAGACCTTGCCGATGAACCAGCCGGCCAAGCCGGCCATGACGATGCCGCAGAGAAAGGCGAACCACACGGGTTTGGGCGCCAGAGTGACCGTCCAGCCGAAGAGCGTCACATCGAAGCCGAGCGATACCAGCGCGCTGGTGTAGGCGCCGATCCCGAAGAATGCGACGTGGCCGAGCGAAAGCTGACCGGTATAGCCGAGCAGAAGGTTCAGGCTCATCGCCGCGATGGTGAAGATCCCGGTGCCGATCAGGATGTGCAGAAAGTACTGGTCGGTCATCCACAGCGGCAGCGACACGAAGAAAGCGACAACCGCCAGCGCCGCGAGACGACTCATCCGATCCGCTCCTTCTGGGCGAAAATGCCGGTCGGCCGGAAGATCAGGATGATGATGATCAGCAGGAAGCCCATCGCATCGCGATAGCCCGAGGACAGATACCCGGCGCCGAACTCTTCGACGAACGCCAGGATGAATCCGCCGAGCGCCGCGCCCCAGAAGTTGCCCAGGCCGCCGAGGATGACGATGGCGAAGGACTTGAGCGCCGCCATGTCGCCCATCGTCGGATAGACCACGAAAACGGGCGCCAGCAATGCGCCGGCCGCCGCCGCCAGACCCGAGCCCAGCGCGAAGGTCGCGGTATAAATTCGGTTGATCTTGACGCCCATGAGGGCGGCGGTCTCACGGTCCTGGAATGTCGCCCGCATCGCCTTGCCGAGCTGCGTGCGGTGGATCAGCGCGTGAGCGCCGACGATGAGCACTATGGCGCTGGCAAAGACGAAGATCCGGTCCCAGCCGACGGAAACCCCCGCGACCACCAGCGGCTCGGATGGAAACGGCGCGGTAACGGACTTTGCGATGCCGCTCCAGGTCAACTGCTCGAGGTTCTGCATCGCGATCCACGCGCCGATCATCACGAGCATCGTGGTATCGATATCGGCGCCGCGAATCGGCCTCAGCAGCGTGATCTCGATCAAGGCACCGAGGATCACGCCGAGGACGATCGCAAGAAGGATGCCGACGAAAAAATTCACGCCGAGCAGCATGACGAACATGAACAGCATATAGGCGCCGAAGGTATAGAGCTCGCCATGCGTGAAGTTGACGACGCGCATGATGCCGAAGATCAGCGTCAGGCCTATGCCGAGCAGGGCGTAGGTGCCGCCAAGAATCTGCGCGTTGACGACGTGCTGGAAGAACTGCTCCAACGAAAACCCCCGATCGCGCCCCAGTGGACAAAGAAACCGCCGGCTCTCCCCAAGGATGGTTGGCTCAGGGATGTGGCGAGCCGGCGGCTCTCGGTCTCAACCTGCGCCGGGGTCCTTCCCGACGCCTGGTCACGCTTGGACCGTCTTGGCGACGGTCAGTCGGCAGGCTGAACCTTGCCGTCTTTGATCTTCACCAGATAGATATTCGGCTGATTCTGGGCGCTCTCCTGACCCTTCGGGCCCTGCTTCATGAACGAGATGTTGCCGTTCACTCCGTGGACCTTCACGCCCCAGAGGGCCTGCCGAATCGCGTCAGGCTCCGCCTTGCCGGCGGCCGCGATGCCGGCCTTGATAGTCATGATGCCGTCATAGCCGCGGAAGCCCTCGGTCAATCCGGCGACATTGAGACCGCGCTTCTTCCACTCGTCGACGAACTTTTGCGCCACCTCCGGATTCGGCGCCATTTGCGGGAACCACGGGGCGAAGAACAGGATGTGCATGCTGCCCTCCGCCGCGTCGCCCGCCTGCTCGATCAGCTGATTCGGTGAGGACGAGCCGCCCGTCGTGATGATCTGCATTTTGACCTGCTGCTCCTCGGCCTGCTTCAGGACCAGGGTCAGCTGCTCAACTCCGGTCGTCACGAAGAGCGTATCGCCGCCCGCGGCCTTGATCGACGCCAACTGCGCCGAAAGGTCGGTCGCCTTGGCATCCATCGTCTCGGTGACCCCGACGTCGATCCCCTTCCCCTTCAAGACCTTTTCGAACTCCGCCGCGGCACCGCGGCCCCAATCGTTGTTCACGACCAGGAAGTTCGCCTTCTTGATTCCCAGTTCGCTGATCTTGCTGCCGAACGCCTTGGCTTCCATCTCGGAGGTCGGGCTGATTCGGAAGATCCAGGGGTTGCCCGAGGTGGTGATCTTGCCGGACGAAGAGGTCTCGACGACCATCGGTACGCCGTATTCTATCAGCTTCGGCATCACCGCAAGCGTGTAGGTCGAGCTCCAGGCGCCCATCATGACCGGCACCTTGTCCTTCACGATCAGCTTTTCGGCGGCCGAGACGGCCTCTTTCGGGTTCGACTTGTTGTCCTCGATGATGAGCTCGACCTGCTTGCCGAGAACGCCGCCCGAGGCATTGATCTCGTCGGCGGCGATCTTGGCACCGTCGGTCACGTAGTTGCCGGACGCCGCCACGGCGCCGGTCAGGGGTTGGTTCACCCCGATCTTGATCATGTCCGCCGCGGCCGCATGACTGCCGGCGAAGGCGACCGCCGCCATCACCACCGCGGACTTCATCCAGTGCTTCATGCTGTCTTTCCTCCCTGATCTAGGTCGCGAACGCCATCGTCCGGGCCTGTTCCAACCATATTATTACTAAACTTATCGTTCTAACAATAGTATGACCATACCTTATCGTCGGGCCTTTTCGAGCGCAAGCGCATGGTGGCACAGCGTCCCGCGACCGCAACGCAGCAATCCTGCCATGAAACCCCAGGTTGTCCAGAGCGAGGCATGAGGCAGGCACCGGTACGCACAGGCGCCGGCCTTGGCGCCGCGAGATGGCAATTGACGATCGAACGGCCCCCGATAGGATGGCCGCCCACGACGGGGCTCGGCTATGACCATCGCTAGCGCCTGGACACCGGAGGATACGCTGCGCAGGGCCGCGGCATGGCGCAAGGAGGGGCGCGCCGTGGCCCTGGCGACGGTCGTCGCGACCTGGGGATCGGCGCCGCGCCCGGTGGGCAGCCAGCTCGTCGTGGACGATCGCGACAACATGGTGGGCTCGGTCTCCGGCGGTTGCGTCGAAGGCGCGGTGATCCGGGAAGCGCGCCAGGCGATCGCCACCGGCCGGCCGCGGCTCGTCGAATACGGAATCGGCGACGAAACCGCCTGGCAGGCCGGCCTGACCTGCGGCGGCCGGCTTAAGATCTACATCGAGCCGCTCGAATGAAGGCCGCCGTCCTCGATCGATTGCTGCGCCTGCGCGCCGCGCAAAGACCGGTCGCCCTGCTCACCGATCTCGCGTCCGGCCGCCAGGCCCTGATCGTCGACGGCCGGGCCGAAGGAGAGCTGCAGCCGGGCCCGGATCAGCTGGCCGCCGCCGTTGACGCCATCCAAAGCGACCGCAGCGGCCTTCTTCCGGGCGCGCCAGAGTCGTTCCTTCAGGTTTTCAATCCGCCGCTGCGCCTGATCATCGTGGGGGCCGTGCACATCGCCCAGGTTCTGGCGCCGATGGCGGCCCTGCTGGGCTATCGGGTGGCGGTCGTCGACCCGCGGCGGGCCTGGGCGACGGCCGAGCGGTTCCCCGAGGTGAGCGTTCTCGCCGATTGGCCCGACGCGGCCCTCTCCGGGCTCGGCCTGGATCACCGGAGCGCGGTGGTGACCCTGTCGCACGACCCGAAGCTCGACGACCCGGCGCTCGAAGCCTCGCTGAAGTCGGACGCCTTCTACATCGCGGCGCTCGGCAGCCGGAAGACCCACGCCAAACGCATCGAGCGCCTGCGTGCCCGGGGAATCGACGAGCCCGGCCTGGCGCGCATCCACGGCCCGGCCGGGCTGACCCTCGGCGGGCGCAGCCCCGGGGAAATCGCGGTTTCGATCCTTGCCCAGATGACGCAGTCCCTGCATGAGACCGCGCCGGCCGCGTCCGCGAGGGCGACCGGGTGATCGCCGGGCCAACACCGCGGGTCGCGGCCCTGGTGCTCGCGGCCGGCCGCTCGACGCGCATGGCCCCGCACAACAAGCTCCTCGCCGAGGTCGACTCCATGCCGATGGTGCGCCGTGTCGTCTTGATGGCCCTCTCGTCGCGGGCCGACCCCGTGATCGTCGTCACCGGCCATCAGCGTGCGCGAATCGAGGCCGCCTTGGCGGACCTCGGGGCCACCTTCGTGGACAATCCGGATTTCGCGACGGGCCTCAGCACCTCGCTGCGCCGCGGCGTTGCCGCGCTGCCGGCGGATGTCGACGGCGTCGTAGTCTGTCTCGGCGACATGCCGCACGTCGCGAGCGCGACGCTCGACCGGCTGATCGCGGCCTTCGATCCCGTCGAGGGGCGCGCCATCTGCGTGCCGAGCCGAAACGGCAAGAGGGGCAACCCGGTCCTCTTCGCGCGCCAGTTCTTCGCGGAGATGCAGGCGGTTTCCGGCGACACCGGGGCGCGGGCCCTGATCGGCGCCCATCCCGAAGCGGTCCACGAGGTCGCCACGGCGGACGACGGCATCCTGTTCGATATCGACGATCCACAAGCGCTGGCCGAGGCGTATCGGGCCATGCCCCCGTGAATCGGGAGCAATCCGCCAAGCCTTGTGCTCCCGCGTCGCAAGCGTGGCGATCATTGGGAGATCGTCGAAGTGCCTGAGATGCAGATCCTGGACGATAGACTCTGGGACCGGGTCAAGAACCGGCAACAGGCGATGTCGTTCGGAACCGCACGCGACGAGAATGGGCAGGCCATCAACCGGGCGTTTCGGCAACGTCTCCTGCATTCGGGGCGCTCGCCTGCGACGGGTACACCAATGCTGGGGCCAACCGCTAAGGCTGTGCCAGCCAACGCAGCAAGGGCACCTGCGCCAACTCGGCCACCATCACCTGCAAGTGAGAGTCTCCGCAGCCAATTCGACAAGATCGAACGCGCCCCTCGTCCACAGGGCGAGGGGTTGGACGCGCACCTTTATGGCGATCTCGAACAAATCCTGATGTTCTGCAAACAAGGGGAACACAAAAGGAAA
>Ga0210144_1000239_pt1 | contig 32150 bp, 34 predicted proteins | sample Muzzi_PWA_D2_FD_185532 | JGI IMG/M metagenome (GOLD analysis project Ga0210144, IMG submission 185532) | Wetland microbial communities from San Francisco Bay, California, USA, that impact long-term carbon sequestration - Muzzi_PWA_D2 (SPAdes) | ecosystem: Environmental > Aquatic > Marine >...
GCTGGGTGGTAGCTGGGCTATGTCAACGGATTCGAGGATCGAGCGGGAGAACTTGGCGGCGGTCGGGTCCCGGTCGGCGATGTATGCGACCGTGCTCGAGTCCTCCACAGCTTGGCGGGCGTTGGCCCCCGCCGCTGCCAGCGTCCACGGCTTCCCGCGTTCACTGTCGCTGACGCAGACCAGCCGCACGCGGACATCGCCGACCCGTGCACCGCGTCTCGCCAGCGTCCGCTTCGCCCCCGCGCAGCTCGGCGCGACCGCGTAGACCGACACGGTCGCTCCCTCGGACACGCCTTCACCCCCCCCACAGCCAGCTAGAACCACCCCGATGAGAGCGACACAGGCTGCGAGCAGCGCGGATCCGGGCAGGCTATGAGAGAGGCCGGGGCTGTGGGGCCCTCCGAACGTCTTGCGCGGGAGGAGCCGAAGCCCCGCGGCGAGGGCAGCCAGCAGGATCCCGCAGCGGAGTCCGGGGGGACGGGCATCCCTCCGCAGGAACTTGTGAGCAACGGAGAGACGAGCCCTAGCAACGGAACCGATGCGGGTTCCGGCGGGGGGATGCCCGTCCCTCCCCACCCCTCTACCCAAAGAAGACCTCTGCCTCTTCGTACAGCTCCTCCGGCACGGTCTTCAGCTGCGCGACCGCCTCGGTCAGCTCGACCAACTCGATCTCGGTGCCCCGCAGCGCGGCCATCGTGCCCCACTTGTCGGCGTCGACCGCGTCGATCGCGTGCAGGCCGAAGCGGGTGGCGAGGACACGGTCGAAGGCGGTCGGGGTGCCGCCGCGCTGCACGTGGCCGAGCACCGTGGCTCGCGTCTCCTTGCCGGTCCGCTGCTCGATTTCTTGCTCCAGCCAGTGGGCGATGCCGCCGAGGTGGACGTGGCCAAAGGCGTCGAGGTCTTTGCCCTGCACCTCCGGCATGCCGCCCTCCGGCTGCGCTCCCTCGGAGACGACGATGATCGGCGCGAAGCGCGCCTCGAGCCGCCGCCCGACCAGCTCGCAGACCCGCTCCAGGTCGAAGGGCTGCTCGGGGATGAGGATCGCGTTGGCGCCCCCGGCCAGCCCGGCGTGGAAGGCGATCCAACCCGCGTGGCGGCCCATCACCTCGACGATCAGCACCCGGTGGTGGCTGTCGGCGGTCGTGTGCAGGCGGTCGATCGCCTCCATCGCGATGTTGACCGCGGTGTCGAAGCCGAAGGTGTAGTCGGTCGCGCCGAGATCGTTGTCGATCGTCTTCGGGATGCCGACCACCCGCACTCCGTGCTCCTCGTGCAGCCGCGAGGCGACCCCGAGCGTGTCCTCGCCGCCGATCGCGATCAGGCCGTCGACCTCGTCCGCCGCCATGCTCTCGACGATCCGCTCGGCGCCGCCGTCGACCTTGAAGGGGTTGGTGCGGGAGGAGCCGAGGATCGTGCCGCCGCGCGGCAGGATGCCGCGCACCTCGGGCACCCCGAGCGGGCCGAAATCCCGCTCCAGCGGTCCGTGCCAGCCATCGCGGTAGCCGACGAATTCGTGACCGCGTTGCTCGACCCCCTTGCGGACGATCGCCCGGATCACCGCGTTCAGCCCGGGGCAGTCCCCCCCGCCGGTGAGCACGCCGATGCGCATTACCCTTCAGCTTACGCGGCGAGCGAAAGGACCGAGGATGAACGAGTCGCTAGATCTGGGAGCGGTCAAACAGGTCCAGCAGAGGACCTGGTCGGAGGGCGACTTCGCGATGGTCGCGGGGCTGATCATGATGGTCGCCGAAGACTTGGCCGAGACGCTGGAGATAGTACCCGGCGAGTCGGTGCTCGACGTCGCCTGCGGCAGCGGCAACGGGGCGATCGCCGCGGCGCGGCGCTCGTGGGGCAACGTGGTCGGGGCGGACTTCGTGCCGGCGCTGCTGGAGCGGGCGCGGGAGCGTGCCGCCAGCGAGCGGCTTGAGATCGGGTTCGTCGAGGGCGACGCGGAGGACCTGCCCTTCGAGGAGGGCAGCTTCGACGTCGTGATGTCGATCTTCGGCGCCATGTTCGCGCCCGACCAGGAACGGACGGCGGCGGAGCTGCTGCGGGTCTGCAAGCCGGGAGGGCGGATCGGCATGGCCAACTGGGTGCCCGACAGCGGCGTCGGTCGGATGTTCACGACGGTCGCCGAGCACGCTCCGCCCCCGCCGGGCGTCAAGCCGCCGCTGCTCTGGGGCGTCGAGGAGCAGCTGCGCCAGCTGCTCGGCGAGGGGATCTCCGACCTGCGGGTCGCGCGCAAGGTCTCGCGGCAGACCTTCCCCTCGGTCGACGCCTGGCTCGACTTCTTCCGCACCTATTTCGGCCCGGTCAAGGTCGCCTTCGAGCGGGTCGGCGCCGAGGGCGAGGCGGCGCTGGAGGCCGACCTGCGCGCCTATCTGGAAGAGCACAACACGACCGACGGCGGAGCGCTGGTGCTCGAGCCCGAATACGTGGAGGTGATCGCCACGCGGGCCTGAGGCTTTCCGGTCAAGCAGAACAAGGATCTCGCGCTTCGCGCTCGCAGGCGCCTACGGCGCTGGAGCGTGGCGTGCTCTGCACGCGAGCGACCGAGGACGCCGATATGCGCCGACCGGAAGGCCTCAGGGACTGGGCCGGAAGACGCGGATCGTCGCGCCGAGCATCAGGATCCCGAAGAAGATCAGCCCGGCAACAGCGCCGCCCTGGCCCAGCCAGGCGTAGGCGACGGCGGTGGCGCCGAGCGCCAGGAAGAGGCTGACGACCAGTCCCATGCGGCGCGAATCCTAGTCGAAGCGGCGGCTCACGCGGCGAGCGCGGCGCGCGCCTCGCGCAGGAAGGCGGCGACGGCTTCCGCGGCGGCCTCGGGCGAGCCGGCCTCCCCGGCGGCGCGAACGAGGCGGCTGCCGACGATCACCCCGTCGGCGACCTCCCCCACCTGGGCCGCCTGCTCGGGCGTGCCGATCCCAAAGCCGACCGCGACGGGGACCTCCGCGTCGGCCCCGGTCGCGGCGACCAGCTCGGCGAGGCCGGGCGGGAGCCGCTCGCGCTCCCCGGTCGTGCCGACGGTCGAGACGACGTAGACGAAGCCATCGGCCGCGGCGCAGATGCGGGAGCGTCGCTGCGGCGCGGTGGTCGGGGCGAGCAGCGGCACCAGCGCCAGGCCGGCCGCGGCGAGCGCCTCGCGCACCTGGTCGGCCTCGTCCAGCGGCAGGTCGGGGACGATCGCCCCGGCGGCGCCGGCCGCGGCGGCGCGGCGGGCGAACTCGGCGGCGCCACCGTGCGCCAGGACCATGTTGGCGTAGACCATCAGCACGACCGGAACGCGCCCGGCGACCGACTCGCAGACCTCGAGCGCGGTGTCGAGGGTGGCTCCGGCGGCGAGCGCCGCGGTGGCGGCGGCGTGAATCGTCGGGCCATCGGCGAGCGGGTCGGAGAAGGGCACGCCCAGCTCGACCAGGTCGGCGCCGCAGTCGGCATAGGCGGCGGCGACCGCCAGCGAGGACTCGCGGTCGGGGAAGCCGGCCATCGCGTAGGGCATCAGCGCGGCGCGATCCTCGGCGCGGGCGGCGTCGAAGGCGGCGGCGATCCGCTCGACGCCGGTGAGCGTCGCCTCAGCCACCGGTCTTTGCCACCACCTCGGCCAGGTCCTTGTCGCCGCGACCCGACAGGCAGAGGACGTCGAAGCCCGCCGGCCGCTCAGCTGCTCGGCGATCGGCATCGGCAAGCAGCCAGGCGATCGCGTGGGAGGGCTCGAGCGCCGGGATGATCCCCTCAAGCCGCGACAGCTCGGCGAAGGCGGCAAGCGCCGCCGCGTCGGTGGCAGCGGTGTAGGTGGCGCGGCCGCTGTCGCGCAGCTGGGCGTGCTGCGGCCCGACGCCCGGGTAGTCGAGACCGGCCGAGACCGAGTGGGCCTCGAGGATCTGGCCCTCCTCGTCGGCGATCACCGCGGACAGCGAGCCGTGCAGGACGCCGGTCGCCCCTGCGGTGAGCGAGGCTCCGTGGCGACCGCTGTCCAGCCCCTCGCCGGCCGCCTCGACGCCGATCAGCTCGACCCCGGAGTCCTCGATGAACGGGGTGAAGATGCCGATCGCGTTGGAGCCGCCGCCGACGCAGGCGATCACCCTCGCCGGCAGCTCGCCCTCCGCGGCCAGCGCCTGCTCGCGCGCCTCGTCGCCGATCACCCGCTGCAGGTCGCGGACCAGCGCCGGGAAGGGCGCCGGGCCGACCACCGAGCCGATCACGTAGTGGGTCGTCTCGACGTTGGCGACCCAGTCGCGGATCGCCGCACTGACCGCCTCCTTCAGGGTGCGGGCGCCCGCCTCGACCGGCGCCACCGCGGCGCCCAGCAGGCGCATCCGCTCGACGTTCGGCGCCTGGCGACGGATGTCCTCGCTGCCCATGTAGACGACGCACTCGAGGCCGAGCAGGGCGCAGGCGGTCGCCGCCGCGACGCCGTGCTGGCCGGCGCCGGTCTCGGCGATCACCCGCGGCTTGCCCATCCGCTGCGCCAGCAGCGCCTGGCCGATCGCGTTGTTGATCTTGTGGGCGCCGGTGTGGGCGAGGTCCTCGCGCTTCAGGTAGACGCGGCGGCCGACCCCCTCGGAGAGCCGCTCGGCCAGGCAGAGGGGCGTCGGGCGACCGACGAAGTCGCGGTGCAGGCCGGCCAGCCGTGCGGCGAACTCGCGGTCCTGGCGCGCCTCCTCCCACGCCGCGGTCAACTCGTCCAGCGCGGCGATCAGGGTCTCGGGGACGTAGCGGCCCCCGTAGGGGCCGAACCTGTCCTCCACCGCGGCGCTCATCGGGCGCTGAAGCTAGCCGGCTGCGCGGCCTCGAAGAAGGCGGTCATAGCGGCGTGGTCCTTGCGTCCCGGCTCGACCTCCACCCCGCTCGCCACGTCGACCGCGTACGGGTGGGCTACCTCGATCGCCGCCGCGACGTTCTCCGCCCGCAGCCCGCCGGCGACGATCGCCGGCACCTCGGAGCGCCGTTCGGCCAGCAACCCCCAGTCGAACGACTCCCCGGTCCCGCCCCACAGCCCGTCCCCGCGCCGGTCGAACAGATGGAAGTCCGTCCGAAACGCCTCGGCCGCATGGACGTCGGCGGCGCTCCCCACGTGGATCGCCTTGACGACCTTCACCCCGGTCCGCCGCGCCACCTCCCCGCAGAACGCCGGCCCCTCTTCCCCGTTCAGCTGCACCATCGTCAAGCCGGCGTCCTCGACCGCCTTCGCGACCTCCCCCAACTCGGGATTGACGAACACGCCGACGACCTCGCACTTCCTACGGAAGGCGGCGGCGATCCGCACGGCCTCGGCGGGCTCTACGGCCCGCGGGCTCTCGGCGAAGTGGATCAACCCGATCGCCCAGGCCCCGAGCCGTACCGCCTCGGCCGCGTCGTCCAAGTTCGTCACGCCACAGATCTTCACCCGCATGCAGCCAGAGTACGCGAGGCCAACGACCTCCGTTCGCTCTGCCGCTCGTTATGCGGAGAAGGACCGTGAACGCAGGCGTCTCTGCGAAGGGCGGCGGCTCGGGCCGCTGGCGCCGCGGTGGGAGTGTCCAACCCAAGCGCGGCTTCCGCGGGCGGCAACCGACGCCGTGGAGGGGTCGTGGGGCGCCTCTCCGACGGGCGGATACTCAAAGTGCCGCGCCAACTGGCGCGGCACTTGTCCGGCGGGGAGGCGCCCCGCGGCCCCTCTCCCACCCGGCGTCCGACCCGCCCGCCTACCGCGCCGGCGATTCGGGCGCTTCGGCCGAAGCCGGCCGCACGCCGAGCGTGACCTTGACCGTCTTGGTGTCGCCGTCGCGGTCGATCGTCAGCTTCAGCTCGTCGCCGGGCTGCGCCGCGTTGACCGCGTTGATCACTTCTTCCATCCCCTCGACCTTCTTGCCGTCGACCTCTGTGATGACGTCGCCGCCGAGCCTGACGCTGGCGCCTTCGATCGTCGCCGAGGTGTCGCCGCCTTTGATCCCCGCCTTGTCCGCCGGGCCGCCCTTGACGACTTCGTTGACCAGCACCCCTTCCTCGACCGGCAGTTTCAGCGCTTTGGCCAGGTCGGGGGTGATGCTGCCGCCGCTGATCCCGAGGTAGGCGTGCTTGACCTCGCCGTGCTCCTCGATCTGCGTGACCACTTCGCGGGCAGTGTTGATCGGCACCGCGAAGCCGATGCCGACGTTGCCGCTGCTGCCGCCGGTCTGGATCTGCGAGTTGATTCCGACCACGCCGCCGGACGAGTCGATCAGCGGGCCGCCGGAGTTGCCGGGGTTGATCGCCGCGTCGGTCTGGATCACGTGCGAGATCGAGAAGCCGTTCGGCGCCTGGATCTGCCGCTGCAGCGCCGAGACGATCCCACTGGTCACGGTCCGGTCGAGCCCGAACGGGTTGCCGATCGCGACCACCGGATCGCCCACCTGGACCTTCGAGGAGTCCCCGAGCGCCAGCGGATGGAGGCTGTCGACCGGCGCGTCGACCTTGAGCAGCGCCACGTCGGTCGCCGGGTCGGTGCCGACCAATTCGGCGCTGTAGGTCTCGTCCGAAGAGCCGAGTTTGACCTCGACCCCGTCGGATTCTTCGACCACGTGGGCGTTGGTGATGACGTGCCCTTCGGTGTCGATCAGGAAGCCGGAGCCGGTCGCCGTGCCGCCCCCTTCGCCTTCCGGTTCGGGCTGCCCGAACGGGGCCACCCCGGAGGAGCCCTGCCCGGGCCGCGAGGCTTCGATGAAGGCCACGCCCTGCCCGTCGCGGCGATAGATCTGGTTGACGAGGTTCGAGTCGCCGCCGTCGCCTTCCTTGGTGTCGACCGGCGCGGCCAGCGGCTGCGAGACGGTGACCGTCGAGTCGCCGCCCTGCGACTCGATCAGGCCGCTCGCGATCGCCACCCAGCCGAAGGCGGCGACGACCGCGCCGCCGATCAGGGCGGAGCCGAACGAAGTGCGGAAAAATCGCCTCACGAGAGGGATCATCCAAAACCTCTTCAAAATTATTCTAAAAATGAGAGTCCCGACCGAAATCAGCCCGAGTCCGCGGAGCCGGGCCGGGTAATTTCGGGAGTGACCCTCCCTCAGGGCAGATGGTGCTCGCGAGTGCTCTCGTCGGCCCCAGTCAGCGCCCCGGTCAGCGATTCCGGGTCGTCGGCGCTCATCAGCGCCGTGCCGATCAGGGCTGCATCGACCCCAACCCGCTCCAACTCTTCAAGCTCGGCCCGAGAGGAGATCCCGCTCTCGGCGACCACCGTCTTGCCGGCCGGCACGTCGGGCATCAGCTCGTAGGTGGTAGCGACGTCGACCGTCCCCTGATCGAGATTGCGGTTGTTGATCCCGATCACGTCGGCGTCGAGCCGCAGCGCCCGCTCCAGCTCCTCGCCGTCGTGGACCTCGATCAGGCAGTCGAGGTCCAGTCCTCGCGCCCGCTCGTACATCTCGCGCAGCTCACCGTCCTCGAGGACGCGGACGATCAGCAGCACCGCGTCGGCGCCGTTCACCGCCGCCTCGTAGAGCTGGTAGGGATCGACGATGAAGTCCTTGCGCAGGATCGGCAGGCTGCAGGCGGCGCGGGCGGCGCGCAGGTCCTCGAGCGAGCCGCCGAAGTGGCGCTCGTCGGTCAGCACCGAGAGGGCGGCTGCGCCGCCGCGCTCGTAGGCGCGTACCTGCCCGGCGACGGTTGCCGTGGCCGAGATCTCGCCGGCGCTCGGCGAGCGACGCTTGAACTCGGCGATCAGCGAGAGGCCGGGCCGGACCAGCGCCTCGCTGAACGGCCGGTCCTCGCCGCGGCGATGCAGCCTCGACTCGAGATCTGCCTGGGGCGTCTGGACGCGGCGTGCCTCCACCCCGTCGCGGGCAGCGGCGATGAGCTGCTCGATCGTTCCCACCTGGAGCTGAAAGCCTAGTCGGCCAGAGCGGCCGTCGCTGCAACGAGTCGGTCGAGGAGCTCGCGGGCGGCGCCGTCGTCGACCGCCTCGGCGGCCTTTTCGACCCCCTCGCCGAGGCTCGCGGCGCGGCCGCCGACGTAGATCGCGGCGCCGGCGTTGAGCAGGACGAGGTCGCGGTGCGGTCCGCGCTCCCCGGCCAGCACGGCGCGGGCGGCGGCGGCGTTCTCCTCGGGGCTGCCGCCCGCCACCTCCTCCAGCTCGGCCCCGGCGAGGCCGTAGTCGCCCGGCTCGACGAACCACTCCTCGGTGCGGCCCCGGTCTACCTCGATCACCCTGGTGCGGGACGAGATCGAGAGCTCGTCGACGCCGTCCTCGGCGGCGACGACCATCGCCCGCACGCTGCCCAACGCGAGCAGCGCCTCGGCGATCGTCTCCTGGTAGTGGCGGTCGGAGACGCCGAGCAGCTGCCGCTCGGCGCCGGCCGGGTTGGTCAGCGGACCGAGGAAGTTGAAGATCGTCCGCACCCCGAGCTGCTTGCGCACCGGCACGACATGGGCCATCGCCGCGTGGTGGCGGGGAGCGAACATGAAGCCGAAGCCGACCTCGTCGATGCAGCGGCCGACCTGGGTGGGGTCGAGCTCGATGTCGATTCCGAGCGTCTCCAGCAGGTCAGCGGATCCGCAGCGGCTGGTGCTGGAGCGGTTGCCGTGCTTGGCGACCGCGCAGCCCGCGCCGGCGGCGACCAGCGCCGCCGTCGTCGAGACGTTGAAGGTCGAGGGGCCGCCGCCGGTTCCGGCGGTGTCGACCAGATCCTCGCGCGAGGTCTCGACCGGGCTCGCCAGCGCCCGCATCGTCCGCGCCAGGCCGACCAGCTCCGGCACCGTCTCCCCCTTGGCCCGCAGGGCAATCAAGAATGCCGCGGTCTGTACCTCGCTCGTCCGTCCCGTCATGATCTCGGCCAGCACCGCGGCGGCGTGGTCGGCGGTCAGGTGATCGCCGGCGCAGACCGCGTCGATCGCCCTGATGAGGATCTCGTTAGGCAAGGAAGTTCTCCAGCAGGTGCTTGCCCTGCGGGGTCAGCACCGACTCGGGGTGGAACTGGACGCCCTCGGCCGGCAGCTCGCGGTGGCGGGCGCCCATCACGACGTCGCCGAGGCTGGCGCTCAGCTCCAGCTCGGCGGGCAGCTCGGGGTCGGCGACCAGCGAGTGGTAGCGGCCGGCGACCAGCGGGCTGGGCAGGCCGGCGTAGATCGTCCGCCCGTCGTGGACGACCTCGGCGTCCTTGCCGTGGATCGGCTCGCCCTGCACGGTGCGGCCGCCGAACGCCTCGACCAGCGACTGGTGCCCGAGGCAGACCCCCAGCACCGGCGTTCCCGCTTCGGCGAAGGCGCGAACAGCCTCCACTGAGATTCCCGCCTCGGCCGGCGTGCACGGGCCAGGCGAGACGACGAGCCGGTCGGCCCCGCGACCCAACAGCTCCTCGACGGTCGCCTTGTCGTTGCGCACCACCTCGACCTCTGCCCCCAGCTCGCCCAGGTACTGGACGAGGTTGTAGGCGAAGCTGTCGTAGTTGTCGATGACCAGCGCCTTCATGGCCAATCCGGCTGCTCGCAGGCCAGCTCGACGGCGCGAAAGACCGCCTTCGCCTTGTTGACCGACTCGTTGTACTCGTAGGCCGGCTTTGCGTCGGCGACCGTCCCGCCGCCCGCCTGGACGTGGACCTGGCCGTCCTTGACGACGACGGTGCGGATGTGGATCGCCGTGTCGAGATCGCCGTTCCAGGAGAGGTAGCCGATCGCGCCGCCGTAGGAGCAGCGCTTGACCGGCTCCAGCTCGTCGATGATCTGCATCGCCCGCACCTTCGGCGCCCCGGAGAGGGTGCCGGCGGGGAGTGCCGAGCGCAGCACGTCCATCGCCCCGACCCCCTCGCGCAGCGTCCCGGAGACCTGGCTGACGATGTGCAGCACGTGGGAGTAGGTCTCGACCACCATCAGCTCGTCGACGCTGACCGAGCCGTACTCGCAGACCCGGCCGAGGTCGTTGCGGCCGAGGTCGACCAGCATCACGTGCTCGGCCCGCTCCTTGGGGTCGTTGACCAGCCGCTCGGCGAGGCGGCGGTCCTCCTCCTCGTCGCCGCCGCGCGGGTAGGTGCCGGCGATCGGCCGCGTCTCAACCTTGCGCCCGTGCACTTTGACCAGCGGCTCGGGGGAGGCGCCGGCGATCTGGAAGTCGCCGAACTCGAGGAAGTACATGTAGGGGGAGGGGTTGACCGCGCGCAGGCCGCGGTAGACCGAGAAGGCCTCGACCGGCGCCGGGGCCGAGAAGCGCTGCGAGGGAACGACCTGGAAGGCGTCGCCGGCGTGGACGTACTCGACGATCCGCTCGACCGCCGCTTCGAACTCCTCGCGCTCCATGTTGGAGGCGAAGTGCGGCGGCTCGGCGACCGCGGGGCGCTCCGGCAACGGGACGGCGCCGCGCAGGCGGCCGCGGACGTCGGCGACCGCCGCGACGGCGCGCTCGTAGCCGGCGTCGATGCCGCCCTCCCCGTCGGCGAAGGCGCAGGCCATGACTGTCAGCTCGTGGCGCAGGTGGTCGAAGACGAGCAGCACGTCGGTGACCATCAGCGCCATGTCGGGCAGACCGAGCGGGTCGGGGTTGGGCTCGCCGAGCGGCTCGACCGTGCGCACCAGGTCGTAGCCGAAGAAGCCGACCGCGCCGCCGGCGAACGGCGGCAGGCCCTCGACCGGGGCGAGCCGGAAGTTGCCGAGATGCTCGGCTACGGCCGCGTAGGGGTCCGGCGCGTCGCGCTCGGGCGCGCCCGTCTCCGAGAGCACGCCGTCGCTCCAGCGCAGCACCGAACGCGGCCGGATGCCGACGAACGAGTAGCGCCCGACCTGGCCCTGCTCGGCCGACTCGAGCAGAAAGCCGGGCGCCCCCTCGGGCTCGCCGGCGCGCAGCTTGAGGAAGGCGGAGACCGGCGTCTCGCAGTCGTCGACGAAGCGGGCGCGGACCGGCACGACGTTGCCCTCGGCGGCGAGCCGCCGTGCCTCCTCGAGGCTCGGCTCGATCCGCAGCTCGGCGGAGGAATCACGCGTTCGCGCGTGCGAGGCACTGGACATGATCAGATCGCCACCAGTACCTCGCCCGACTCACTAGCCGCGACGGCCATTCAGCACCTCCATCACCGCGGACTGCGGCACCTGACGCGAGGCGAGTAGCACGCTGAGGTGGTAGAGCAGGTCGGCCGCCTCCTCGGCGACCCGCTCGTCGGACTCCTGGCGCGCCGCCCGCACCACCTCCTCGGCCTCCTCCTCGACCTTGGCGCCGATCAGCGGCGGGTCGTCGAGCAGCTTCACCGTGTAGCTGCCCTCGGGCCGCTCGGCGGCGCGGCTGCGCAGGGTTCGCCCCAGCGCCGCCAGCGCCTCGTGGGCGACCGGGGCGGGCTCGCACGGGGCCGCCGGGGCGTCCACCTCGGTCGAGGCCGATCCGCCGACCTCGCGGTAGAAGCACGAACGCTCGCCGGTGTGGCAGGCGGGCCCGGTCGCCTCGACCAGGGCGACGACCGCGTCGCCGTCGCAGTCGTAGCGGAGCTGGCGCAGCCGCAGCACGTTGCCCGACTCTTCGCCTTTCCGCCAGATCTTCCCCCGCGAGCGGCTGAAGAAGTGCAGCTCGCCGGTCTCGACGGTCAGCCGCAGCGCCTCCTCGTTCGCGTAGGCGAGCGTCAGCACCTCGCCGCTGGCGAAGTCCTGCGCCACGCACGGCACCAGGCCACGCTCGTCGAACTCGACCTGCTCGAACATCAGAGCATCGTATTCCAGGGGGAATGGATATCCGGGGATCCCACCCGGGGGAGGGGATGGGCGGCGGCGCCGACCTCGGCGGCGGCTTCGCCGAAATGCAGTGGGACGAGGCCTAAAGTGCGGGCATGGCAGGCACCATTCGTGAGCTGCTCGTCACCGATCTGGCCGCAGCGAAGCTCGGAGCGCGAGACATCTCTGACGCAGAGGTCGAGCAGCTGCTTCGCAACGCCAGCATGACGGTTCGCAACCCCACCGCTGGGGGCGAGGCGGAGAGGCGACTTCTGATCGGGAGGACAGACGGCGGTCGAGTCCTCACGCTGGTGGTCGAGCAGACGATCGAGCCGACCGCGTGGTTGGTCGTGACCGGCTGGACCGCGACGGATCGTGAGCGTAAGATGCTCGAAGACTGAGCGATGGACAAGGATCCTTGGACAGACTCAGATCCCCAGCCCGGAGATTTCGACGAGTTCCTGGCGGCGGTCGACCGGCGTGATCGCCGCTTCGTCGAGGAGAACGAGGGCAATGCGCAGGCCAAGCTGACGCGTGTCGTCCGAGTCAGCGGCGAGGACGCGGCTAGGCTCGACGAACTTGCGGCAAAGCGTGGGCAGGAACCGGGCGAGGTAGTCGCCGAGCTGGTTCGCGAAGCCTGAGCACGTCCTCATTCGATTCCGAGCCGATCGAGGAGCCCCTCGTCGCGGCGCCAACGACTGCGCACGCGGACCTGGAGTTCGAGGTGGACCTTGGCGTCCAGCTCGGCTTCCAGCGAGCGGCGGGCGGCGGCGCCGATCTCGCCGACCTTGGCGCCGCCCTTGCCGATCAGGATGCCCTTCTGCGACTCCGACTCCGCCCAGACCTCGGCGCGAACGGTGACCAGGCCGTCCTCGCGACGCTCCACCTCGGTCACCTCGACCTCGACCGAGTGCGGGATCTCCTCTCGGGTCCGGTTCAGCACCTGCTCGCGGATCAGCTCGGCCAGCATCGTCTCGCCAGGTTGGTCGCTGTGCTCCTCCGGCGGGTACAGGTAGGGGCCCTCGGGAACCAGCTCTCCCAGCCGCTCGACCAGGGCGTCGAGCCCGTCGCCGCTGCGAGCGCTGACCGGGAAGACCTCGTCGACGCCCTCCAGCTCGGCAGCCTCGGCCAGCACCGGGACAAGCTGGTTCGGCCCGACCCGGTCGACCTTGTTCACGGCGCAGATCGTCGGCAGCCCGGCGCCCGCGCCGAGCAGGGTGCGGGCGATGAAGCGGTCGCCCGGGCCGATCCCCTGCTCGCCGTCGACGACCAGCAGCGCCAGGTCGGAGTCGGCCAGCTCGCGCTCGACCCGTTGCTGCATGCGCTCGGTCAGCACGTCGCGCGGCCGCTGCACGCCGGGCAGGTCGACGAGGATGAGCTGGCGGCCGGCCTCGACGTCGGTGGCGATGCCGCGGATCGCCCGGCGGGTCGTCTGCGGGCGCACCGAGACGATCGCCACGCGGCTGCCGACGATCGTGTTGACCAGGGTCGACTTGCCGACGTTGGGGCGCCCGGCGAGGCCGACGAAGCCGGCCCGGGTCATCGCAGCCCCGCCAGCACGCGGCCCTGCAGGGCGAGCATCTCGCCGCCATCCGTCTCGTGGTCGTATCCGCAGAGGTGAAGGACGCCGTGGACGGCGGCCTCGGTCACGTCCGTGCACTGCCCGGGGCAGATCGCCACGTCGCCCAGCTCGCGCGGGCCGGCGGTCGGGCCGGCTTCGTCGACCGGGAAGGCGAGCACGTCGGTCGGTGCGTCCCTTCCCCGGTGCTCGCGGTTCAGCGCGCGGATCCCACCGGCGTCGACGACATCGACCGCCAGGTGGCCGTCGGCGACGCCGGCCGCCGCGAGCGCCGCGGCGACCGCTCCGCGCAGCTCGGCCGGCACGTCGGCGAGGTCAACCGCCATCTGCGGTCAACGGCCCCTCGCCCTGCCGACGCTCGGCGTGCTCGCCGTAGGCGGCGACGATCCGCTGCACCAGCTTGTGGCGGACGACGTCCTCGCCGCCGAAGTGGATGAAGGAGATGTCGGGGACCTGGTTGAGGATGTCGCGTACGACGATCAGCCCGGAGCGCTGTTCGGCCGGCAGGTCGATCTGGGTGATGTCCCCGGTGACGACCATCCGCGAGTTGAACCCGAGCCGGGTCAGGAACATCTTCATCTGCTCGGGGCTGGTGTTCTGCGCCTCGTCGAGGATCACAAAGGAATCATTGAGCGTTCGGCCCCGCATGAAGGCCAGCGGCGCCACCTCGATCACGCCGCGCTCGAAGTAGCCGTTGACCCGGTCGGGGTCGAGCATGTCGTAGAGCGCATCGAACAGCGGCCGCAGGTAGGGGTCGACCTTGGCCTGGATGTCGCCGGGCAGGAAGCCGAGCCGCTCGCCCGCCTCGACCGCCGGCCGGGTGAGGATGATCCGCTGCACCTCGCGTTCGGCCAGCGCCGCGGCCGCCATCGCCACCGCGAGGAAGGTCTTGCCGGTGCCCGCCGGGCCGACCCCGAAGGTGATCGTCTGGCGGCGGATCGAGTCGACGTAGCGCTTCTGGTTGAGCGTCTTCGGCGCCACCTTGGTGTTGCGGTGCCGCCAGACGACGTCCTCGAGGATCTGCGCCGGGCTCTCGTGGGCGTCAAGCGCCCCGGTCACCGCTTCGATCGTTCCCGGCGCGACCTCGTGGCCCTGCTCGATCAGATCGACCAGCTCGTCGACCACGGTGGCGGCGGTCTGCACGTCGCCGGCCTCGCCGTCGAGGGTGAGGACGTTGCCGCGCAGGTGGAAATCGCACTCGAGGTGCCCGCGCAACGCCCGCAGCACGGTGTCTTCCGAGCCGGCCAGCTCGGCGGCGACGGTGTTGTCGAGGGTCAGCTGCCTACGCGCCAAGTCGCTCTCGCACCGCCGCGCTGACCCGCTTGCCGTCGGCGCGCCCGCCGACCTTCGGCATCAATGCCGACATCACCTGACCCATCTGCCTCTGCTCGGAGACGCCCGTCTCGGCGACGGTCGCGTCGACCAGCTCGGTCAGCTCCTCGTCGGAGAGCTGGGCCGGCAGGTAGGCCTCGATCAACTCCGCCTCGGACTTCTCGGCGCTCGCCTGCTCGCCGCGGTTCGCCTCGTGGTAGGCATCGGCCGCCTCGAGCCGCTTCTTGCGCTCGCGCTGCAGCACCGCGACCTCGTCGCCCTTGCCGAGCTTCGCGTCCTGCTGGAGCGAGTCGACGAGCATCCGCAGCGCGGCAGCACGCTCGCGTTCGCCCGCCTTCATCGCGGTGCGCACGTCTGCCTGGACCTTCTCCAGAACGCTCATCGCACCTAAGGGTAGTCGGCGGGCAGCTCGATCCGCTCGACCTCTCCCAGCGGCATCTGCAGGAAACGGGTGCCCAGCTCACGGAAAGAGTCGACCTCGCCGCTGCAGAGGAAGCGGTAGTCGCCTTCGCCGCCCGGGCGAGCCAGGTCGCGCTGCTCGAGGCAGCGCTGCACGGCGGCCGCGACCGCGTGGCCGCCGCTGACCAGGCGCACGTCGCGGCCGAGGATGCGCTGCAGCATCGGCGCCACCAGCGGGTAGTGGGTGCAACCGAGGATCAGCGTGTCGACCTCGGCCCGCTTCAGCGGCGCGCAGTAGGCGCGCGCCATGTCGACGACCGCCTGGTCGAATGGCGAGTCGTCCTGGATGAACGGCGCCAGGTCGGGCGCCTCGACCTCGGTCACCTCGAGCGCCCGCCCCTGGCCTTCGAGCGAGTGACGGTAGGCGCCGCTCTCGACCGTGTTCGGGGTCGCGAGCACGCCAACCTTGCCGTTGTCGGTGATCGCCGCGGCGATCTCGGCCTGCGGCTCGACCACCGGCACCACCTCCACCCCGCGCTCCGCGGCGACCGCGCGGGTCACGTCCTCGCCAATCGAGGTCGCGGTGTTGCAGGCGATCACCAAGAGCTTGGCGCCGCGGTCCAGCAGCAATTGGGCGATGACCCGGATCCGCTCGCGAAGGCGATCGGGATCGCGCGTCCCGTAGGGGAACATCGCCGTGTCGCCGAGGTAGACGAAGTCCTCCTCGGACAGCGAGACGAGGCACTCGTGCAGCACGGTGAGGCCGCCGACCCCCGAGTCGAACATCGCGACCGGCTGCGAGCGGCTTAGAGGAATGGCTTGTACGCCATGAAGAAGATCGTCACGACGATGATCAGGCCGGCGAGCGTGCCGACTTTGCCGATCCGGTCGCCGAGCGCGACGAACTCGTCGCTGAGCGTGTCGCCCGCCGCCAGGTCGCGTTCGGCCAGCTCCTTCGCCTTGCGCACCTGCGGCTTGAAAAAGGCGTGTTGGAGGCCGAGGAGAGCGACGATCGCGAGGAAGCCGACGCTGATGTAGGCCTCGCCGGCGTCCCAGTGCCCATCGGCGAGCAGGTAGATGCCGGCGAGAAGGACGACGATCAACCCGGGTTCGACCAGGTAGCGGTCGACCTTCTGGATGCCGGAGAGGATCCCCGGCGTCGCCCGCGGGAACTGCGGCGTCACCGAGAAGAAGAGCGCGTAGCCGAAGGTCGGCCCGAAGGCGACCACGACCGCCAGGACGTGGATGAAGAGGGCGATCTTGTAGCCCGGGTCGACGATCGTTGCCAGCATCGGCGGGAAACTTACACGCGCATTCGGCGGCGGGGCGCCCTTTTGGTGCATACCACCAAGAAGGCGCCCCGTCAGGCGCGCAGCAGCAGCGCCGCCCAGTCGCCGTCGGGGCGGCGCTGGCAATGGGCGAGGCCGGCGGGCTCGAAGGCGGCGGCGATCTCATCCAGCTCGGTGGGCAAGAGGCCGGAGCAGACCATCGTCTGCGGGGCGCGGCCAGGATCGAGCCGGCCTGCGACGGCTCTCAGCACCGGCGCGGTCAGGTTCGCGACGACGGTCGGGGCCAGGTCGGGCAGCCTCTCGCGCAGGTCGTGACGCTCGAACTCGACCGCGACGCCGTTCGCCGCCGCGTTCGCCCTCGCCGCCTCCACCGCGGCGGCCTCGTGGTCGGATCCGCGCACCGGCGCCCAGCCGAGCTTCGCGGCGGCGATCGCCAGCACCCCCGAGCCGCTGCCGAGGTCGGTCAGCGGCCCCCCGGCCTCCCCCGCCCCCTCCAGCTCGAGCAGCAGCTCGAGGCAGAGCCGGGTGGTCGGGTGGGCGCCGGTGCCGAAGGCCCGGCCCGGGTCGACGACGATGTCCAGGACATCGCCCCGCGCTTCGCTCGGCTCCCAGGACGGTCGGACGCACAGACGATCGCCGATCAGGATGGGGCGATGGAAATCGCGCCAGCGGTCGGCCCAGTCGTCGGGCACCTCGGTGGCGACCACCTCGACCAGGCTCTCGCCGGCCGCCGCCTCGACCTCGCCCAGCTCGGGCAACTCGCCCTCGCCGCCGTAGATCGCGTACTCGACGAAGCCGTCCCCCCGCTCCTCCTCGACCCCGTTGGGCGCCAGGACCGTCAGCTCGGCGAGGACCAGCTCCGCCTGCGCGGGCGCGCAGCGGACGGCAAGGCGTATCAACCGAAGGCGCGGCGGACGCGCGTGAAAAAGCTCTCCTCGCCACCTCGTGGAGAGCGCAGGTTGCGCGGCTCGAGCGTCTCGCCCAGCCTCTCCGCCAGCTCACGCTGCTCCTCAGAGAGCTCGTCGGGGACGATCACCTGGATGGCGATCACCAGATCGCCGGGCGGGCCACCGTTGGCGCCGGGCATCCCCTGCCCGCGCAGCGCGAACTGCGAGCCGGGCTGGATGCCCGGCGGCAGCTCGACCTCGCGCTCGCCCTCCTGGCTGGGGACCCTCAGCTTCGCCCCCAGCATCGCGTCGACAGCGGAGACCTCGACCTGGTGGATCAGATCCTGGCCGCGCATTGGACCGCGCCGCACCTCAAAGCCGAAGGCGCCGCCGAAGAAGGCCTGGAAGATGTCCTCGACCGAGCCGAAGCCGCCGCCGGGCGGGGCGCCGGCGCCGCGCAGCCCCTCGTGTCCGTAGGCGTCGTAGGCGCGGCGCCGCTCGGGGTCGGAGAGCACCTCGTAGGCTTCGGCCGTCGCCTTGAACTTCTCCTCGGCCTCGGGGTCGTGGTCGTTGACGTCGGGGTGCAGCTCGCGGGCGAGCCGGCGGAAGGCCGTCTTCAGCTCCGCCTTGTTGGCGTCTCGCTCGACGCCCAGCAGCTCGTAGAAGTCGCGCGGCATCCGCTCGTCAGCCGCCGTAGACCGTCTCGCAGTAGCGCGACAGCTCGCGCGCCGCGCCGCGCACCGAGACGATCGCGGTCGCGTAGTCCATTCGCAGCGGCCCGACCACGCCGACCGAACCGAGGTTGCGCTGGCCGAGGCCGTAGTTGGCGCCGACCACGCTGACCGAGCGCAGCTCCGGCTGCGGATTCTCGCCGCCGATCCATAGGAACACGGAGCGCTCGTCGAGAACGGAGCGCAGCATCCCCAGCACGTCGGCGCGGCGCTCCAGGGCTCCCATCAGCTCGTCGACCCGCGGCAGCTCCGCGAGGTGCTCCGCGGAGAGAAGCCGCGAGACGCCGTGCACGAAGAGCGCGTCGCCGAGCGGCGGGGCGGTGACCAGTGCCATCAGGTCGGTGACCTGGGCGAGTGCTGCGGTCGTCTCCCGCATCGCCTCGTCGATCTCGCGCCGCAGCCGCGACAGCTCCAGCTCGACCTCCGCGCCGACGGCCGGCGCCCCCGACTCGATCAGCCGGTCGACGTAGTAGCGGTAGCCGACCTCGGTCGGGACCCGCCCAGCCGAGGTGTGTGGATGGGTCAAATACCCGGCCGCCTCGAGCGCCGCCAGCTCGGCCCGCACCGTCGAGGGCCCCCACTCCACCTGCCGCTTCTCCGCGATCGGCTTCGACGCCACGGGCCTGCCCGACGCGAGATACGCGTCGACCACAAGCTTCAAGATCAGCTCTTGCCGCTCGGAGAGCATCCTCGAAGTGTAGAAGCGGGCGCGGGTGGCCCTTCCCGCGGCTGGGCCTACAGCTCTACTTCGGCCTCCGCGTTGCGGATCGTCTGGTTGTCGCCCTGCGCGGCGACGACGTCGATCGTCGCCCGACCGTCCTCAACCGACTTGACCGTGCCGCTGACGGCGATCTCGGTCTCGGGCGCGCCCATGCCGCGGAACTGCACCGAGAGGCGCTTCAGCGAGCGCGGGTCGCCACCCGCCGCCTCGGTGGCGGCGCGGGCGACCAAGCCCATCATGTACAGGCCGTGGAGGATCGTGTTCGGCAGCCCGACCCCCTTGGCGAACTCGGGGTCGATGTGGATCGGGTTGAAGTCGCCCGAGGCGCCGGCATAGCGGTGCGGCAGGTACTTGTCTGGCGTCACCTGCAGCTCGGCGATCTGGTCGCCCGCGTTCAGAGTCATCGGCTTCGCCTTCCCTCACTGCGCAAAGAGTCAGATATGGATGCTTGTTCGGTCGGGCTCGCAGCGGCCAACTCAAACCCCCCTGACGATGTTGGTCCAGGTGCCGCGCACCACCTGCTCGCCGTCCTGGTTGACCGAGACGGTCTCGAACACGTAGAAGCCCTTGCCGTCCTTCTCGTAGATCTCCAGGCATTTCGCCCTGGTCGTGATCTCGTCGCCCGAGCAGGCCGGCTCGCCCCACTCAAACTCCTGGCCGCCGTGCACCATCGCGGCGAAGTTCATCCCGACATCCGGGTCGAACATCGCCGGTCCCAGCGCCGGGGCGGAGTAGACGACGCAGAACATCGGCGGCGCGACGACGCCGCGGTAGCCGACCGCCCGGGCGGCCTCGCGGTCGAAGTGCACCGGGTTCTCCAGCCCGACCACACGCGCGTACTCCCCCACCTTCTCCTTGCCCACCTCGTACGTGGTGGCGGGCCATTCCTTGCCCACAGCCTCGGTCTTGATCGACATGGCGCCAGACCCTACCTACTCGTCTATCTCCAGCACCGCCAGGAACGCCTCCTGCGGCACCTCGACCCGCCCCACCTGCTTCATCCGCTTCTTCCCCGCTTTCTGCTTCTTCAGCAGCTTCTGCTTGCGGGTGACGTCGCCGCCGTAGAGCTTCGCGGTGACGTCCTTGCGCAGCGCCTTGACCGTCTCGCGGGCGAGGATCCGCGAGCCGACCGCCGCCTGCACCGGGACGTCGAAGAGCTGGCGCGGGATCGTCTTGCGCAGCCGCTCGACCAGCCGCTTGCCCTGCTCGTAGGCGAAGTCGCGGTGGACGATGATCGAGAGCGCGTCGACCTGTCCGCCGGCCAGGAGAATGTCGACCTTGACCAGGTCGGAGGGGCGGTTGCCGATCGGCTCGTAGTCGAGCGAGGCGTAGCCGCGGGTCGAGGACTTCAGGTAGTCGAAGAAGTCGAGGACGATCTCGGCCAGCGGCAGGTCGTAGCGGATCTGCACCCGCTGCGGGCTGAGGTAGTGCATGTCGACGTGCGTGCCGCGGCGTCCCTGGCAGAGCTCCATCACCGCGCCGACGTGCTCGGTCGGGCAGATGATCGTCGCCCGGATGTAGGGCTCTTCGATCGCCTCGATCGTGCTCGGATCGGGCAGCTCGGTGGGGCTGTGGACCTCGACCTCCTCGCCGTCCGTGAGGTGGACCTCGTAGAGCACGTTCGGAGTCGTCGCCAGCAGCTCCAGCCCGTACTCGCGCTCCAGGCGCTCGCGGACGATCTCCATGTGCAGGAGGCCGAGGAAGCCGGCGCGAAAGCCGAAGCCGAGCGCCTCGGAGGTCTCCGGCTCGTAGGAGAGAGCGGCGTCGTTGAGGGCCAGCTTGTCGAGCGCGTCGCGGAGGTCTTCGTAGCGGTCGGTGTCGATCGGGAAAAGGCCGCAGAAGACCATCGGCCTGACCTCGCGATAGCCCTCCAGCGGCTCGGCGGCGGGGCGCTCGCGCGATGTCAGCGTGTCGCCGACCCGCAGCCTGGCGACGTCCTTGACGCCGGTGATCAGGTAGCCGACGTCGCCCGCCTCCATCCCCTCGACCGGCGTCATCGCCGGCCGGAAGAAGCCGAGGTCGTCGATCTCGGCTTCGGTGCCGTTCTGCATCGCGACGATCCGCTCGCCCTTGCGGAAGGCGCCGTCGACGATCCGCACGTAGGCGACCACGCCGCGGTACTGGTCGAACTCGGAGTCGAAGATCAGCGCCCGGGTCGGCGCCGCGGCGTCCCCGCCGGGCGCCGGCACCCTGGCGACGATCGCCTCCAGCACGTCGACCACCCCGTCGCCCGTCTTCGCCGAGATCCGCAGCGGTTCGCCGGGATCGCCGCCAAGCAGGTCGGCGATTTCGCCCGCCACCCGCTCCGGCTCGGCGCCCGGCAGATCGACCTTGTTGATCACCGGGATCAACTCCAGCCCGTTCTCGATCGCCAGGTAGGTGTTGGCGACGGTCTGGGCCTCGACCCCCTGGGCGGCGTCGACGACGAGCAGCGCGCCCTCGCAGGCGGCGAGGCTGCGCGAGACCTCGTAGGAGAAGTCGACGTGGCCGGGCGTGTCGATCAGGTGCAGGTCGTAGGCCTGTCCGTCGGCTGCCCGGTACTCGACCCGCACCGCCTGCGCCTTGATCGTGATCCCGCGCTCGCGCTCGAGGTCCATCGAGTCGAGCACCTGGGCGCGCATCTTCTTCGGGTCGACCGAGCCGGTGATCTCCAGGATGCGGTCGGCGAGGGTCGACTTGCCGTGGTCGATGTGGGCGATGATCGAGAAGTTTCTTATCTGGTCCATCGGCCTGCGGAGTATGGCGAGAGCACACTGGCGGCTGCGGGCCAGGGACCATGCGTCCTGCCCGCGGGTCCTGTCGTCGGGGTCGGGTGCCCTCCTGCCGCTGCCTTTTTCGCCGAGCGCGCTGCGTCTCTCGCCGAGCGGTCTGTGCGAAAAAGAGACCGCCGCGTCAGGAGGACACCCCACCCCGACGCCACCCGCGGGAGGAGCGTCGGCGGCTACACGCCGATGAGCCCCGGAGGCTGGAGCTGAGTGACGCCACCCGCGGGACACGCGTCACCGACTACACGCCGATCGATCCGGGCTGGAGCTGAGTGGCGCCACCCGCGGAACGAATGCCTATCCGCCTACATCCGATGGGTCCCGGGAGCCTATGGCGCCTTTTCGCCGCATAGCGACACAAAAGCGCCATAGGCGCGCTCAGGGGCAGCGCGATGGGTCCAGGCGAGCGGTGAGCCTGTAGACCACCGTAGGGGGTTGGCGCAGGACGACGCGCGCTCCGGGACCGGCGGTCCAGGCGGCGGTCGGAGGGTATGGGTGCTTGCTGGGTTCGATGCGGTCGCGGGTGGCGACCACGTAGTCGTAGTGGCCGGCGTTGAGGAGGCGGCGGTAGGCGCGGCAGGTTCTCGGGGTCACGAAGCCGCCGTGGGGGCGCCTTTCGCCCACGTACTGGACGCGGTTGGAGAGGTCGGTGCCGTACAGGGGGTATTGGCGGGTGCTGGTGGTGGCGATGCGGGCGTCGGAGATGGAGTTGGACCACTTGAAGGCGGCGTTGAGACCCGGGGCGGCAAAGGTCGGGTTCGCGTAGCGGTCCCTCAGGTAGTGGCGCTGGATCGGGTAGCCGAGTACGACAGCCACGAGGAGCACCGCGGTTGCGCCGAGCGCGCCCCACCAGCGCCGCAAGCCGGCCGGACCCGACCGGCCTCCCCCGCCGCCAGCGCTTCCCGCCTCGGCCTCGTTCCCGTCTGCCTCCTTACCTGCTGCGGTTCGTCCCCGCAGCCGGCCTCGGAGCGCAGGCGCTGCGGGCAACAGCACCAAGCCGAGGACCAAAGCTGGGGCGAGGTAGCGCAGCCCCGACTCGAAACCGCGCGGCATCCCCTCGGGGCCGGAAGCGGAGGTCGGCGCGACCAGCCAGGCCAGCACGGCCGCGAGGCCGGCGAAGGCGGCGACGGCGAGAACCCGATCGCCCCCTGAACCGCCGCTTTCGTTGGCCTCGGTCTCCGCAGGCCCGGTGTGCGCCACTCCCGCGGCGATAGCGAGCGCGAGCCCCGCCAGGGCCAGCGCCGCGAGCAGCGGCCAGAAGACCGTCAGGCCGTGGTGGAGGCCGGGCAGGAACCATTCTGACCAGACCGGGCCATCGGTCAGGTAGCCGAGGACGGTGTGCCCTTCGCGTCCGCCCAGCGCCTGCTCGGGCGCCGGCAGGGAGACCGGCCCGAGCCGGTCGAACCAGGGCAGCGGGTTGCCCGTGTGGACCAGGTTGCGCAGGTACCAATAGCCGCCGCCGGCCAGGGCGGCGAGCGCGGGCACCCAAAGCGCTCGCCATCTGAACCCGCGTGGGGCTATGACAGCGAGCCCGACGATCAGAACCGCGGCGGGTAGGAGGAAGTTCAGCTTCGTCCCGCCCGCCAGCCCGGCCGCGAGCCCGACCACAACCGACGCGTTCGCAGTTTCCTCCCCATACGGTCGAAAAGTGCGAACGCCAGGGGAGTTGAGGCCGTGGGGCACAGCGTCGCTCCGGGTCGCGCTCAGTGCGATCGCAACAGCAGCAAGGAGGAAGAAGATCCCGACGATGTCATTGCGCGCCTCCCCAGCTTGGTCAGAAAGCGCGGACAAGCTCAGTGCGATGGCTCCGAGGGCCAGCGACCACGGCGCCACCCGGTACGGCCTGCCGATGCACCACAGCGCCAGCAGGCAGCCAAGGAACCAGCCGAGGTTCAGCAGCGGGGACAGGATATCCCGCCCGAACGCCAGCATCCCGGCCGCGTGGAACAGTTCCGCGTTCGCCGGGTAGAACCAGGCCAGGAACTGCGGCGCGATGAAGTGCAGGCCCCAGGTATCGCCGCTCTGGAAGAAGCCGGCGGCGAACGGCCCGTGGTACCAGGTCGAATCGAACCCGGTCATGCCGGTCAGCAGCTTGGCGCGCGCATCGATGGCGAAGTGGACGACCGCAGCGATCGCGATGGCCGCCGCGATCAGGGTGGCGGGACCAGGCGCTCGCCCGCGGGTCCTGTCGCCGGGGTGGGGGCGCCCTTCTTGCCCTACGCGCTGCTCCGGGCGAAGGGACGATGCGCTTGCCGGGTTGGAGCCGTGCCCTCCGCAGCCTTCGGGCCGCGAAGGACACCCCCACCCCGACACCACCCGCGGAAGGAGCGCCCAAATACCCAGTCCCAGCGCGCCGACCGTGAGGACGTATGGCAGCGGCTTGAACCAACCGACCGCGCCCAAGCCCTCAGCCGCCCAGATCAGCAGCGCGAGCGCGAGTACGCAGCTCGTGAGCCAAGCCGGTGGCCCGCTCCAGCCGGGCAGCAGGCCGCGCCGCACCGCGGACCCGCCCATCCAGGCGAAGCCCGCGAGCAGGAGGATCTCGGCTGCGCCCAGCAGGTATCGCGGCAGGTCCAGCATCGCTCTAGCGGCGGCGCAGGAGGCGCGCCACCTGCTCCAGCTCGGCGACGCGGAGCAGCTTGACGGCGCCCAGGTAGACGCCGCCGCCGAGGACCAGGGCGGTGCCCAGCGAGACGACCTGGCCGGCGAGGTCGCGGCCGAGGGCGGAGTCGAGCGCATCCCAGACGCCGAAGGCGGTGGCGGCGAGCGCCGCCGCTGCGAGGGCGATCCGCAGGCCGGTGTCGAGCAGCCGGCCCAGCTCGAGGCCGCCGAGCAGGCGGCGCAGGACCACGCACTGGGCGATGACGCTGATCGTCGTCGCGATCGCCGTCGAGGCGACGATGCCGCCGACCCCGAGGTGGTAGAGGCCGAGCGCGGCGAGCGCCGTGACCACCAGGTTGGCGGCGGCGATCGCGGTCGGCACCCAGGGCCGCTGGAGGCTGAAGAAGGTGCGGGTGAGGAGCAGGAAGAGACCGTTGGTGGGGAGTGAGAAGGCGAACCAGAAGAGCGCCGTGGCGACCAGGGTCGTCTGCTCGGGCGTGAACTCGCCGCGCTGGTAGACCAGCCGGATCATCGGCGTGGAGAGAACGAGCACGGCGGCGGCGGCCGGCACCAGCACGAAGAGGATCTGCCGCATCCCGTTGGCCATCGTCGCCCGCAGGTTCTCGTGCTCGCCGCGCGCCGCGAAGCGGGCCAGGGTCGGGAAGAGGACGGTGGCGATCGCGACCGAGAAGATCCCCTGCGGCAGCTGGTAGATGCGGAACGCCTTGTCGATCGCGGCCGGCGCCTGGTCGCTGACCAGACTGCCGAAGAGGCTGTTGATCAGCAGGTTGAAGTTGATCAGGCCGAGGCTGATCGTCACCGGCAGCATCAAGAGCAGGACGCGGCGCACCTGCGGGTTGCGCCACTCGAAGCTCAAGTCGAACTTGAAGGGCGTGTTGCGCAGGTCGAAGCTGGGGATCAGCAACTGGACCAGGGTGCCGGCGAGGATGCCGATCGCGTAGGCGTAGATGCGGTCCTGCCCGTGGAACGCCGGCACGAGCAGGATCACCACGGCGATGATCGTCAAGTTCCAGAACAGCGGCGAGATCGCGAAGGCGCCGAAGCGGTCGTAGCTGTTGAGGATGCCGACCACGACGCCGCTCATCCCGAGCAGGATCAGGATCGGGAAGAGGACCTGCGAGAGGGTGACGGTGAGGTCGAGGATCTCGCCCTCGAAGCCGGGCGCGAAGAGCGGCATCACGAGCGGGGCGAGCAGGACGAAGAGGGCGGTGATCGCGCCGAGCACCAGGGTGACGAGCAGCAGCAGGGTCGAGGCGAGGCGGAACGCCTCCCGGTAGTTCTTCTTCTCGAGCTGCTCGGTGAAGATCGGCACGAAGGCCGGCTGCAGCGCCGCGTCGGCGAACAGGCTGCGGACCAGGTTGGGGACCTGGAAGGCGATCGTGAAGGCCGACATCGGCCCGGATACTCCGTAGTAGCTGGCGGCGACGATCTCGCGGACCAGCCCGGCGACCCGCGAGGCGGCGGTGGCGACCGAGAAGAAGGCGGTCGAGCGGGCGATGCGACCGGCCTGCCGTCCGGGGGCCGGATCGCCGGTCGTCTCCTCGCCCGGCTCGAACGCCTCGGCCGCCCGCACGGCGGCGTCGGAGGCGAGTGCGGCCCGCTCGCGGTCAGGTCTGTCAGGCGGCGTGGGCGTCTCCAAGCTGGGTCTCAGTCGCTATAGTCGGCGGCCGCCCGGAGCCGGCTCGGCCCGCTTCAGGGACACCACTCATGGCCAACATAGCCTCACAGAAGAAGCGGATCCTACGCAGCGAGCGGGAGCGAACCGAGAACCGGCTGCTGACCAGCACGGTGAAGACCTACTTCCGCCGCCTCGAGAGCGCCGTCGAGGGCGGCGACGCGGCGACGATCGAGGCCGAGCACAAGGCGCTCATCTCGCGGATCGACAAGGCGATCCAGAAGGGCGCCCTGCACAAGAACACCGGCGCTCGCAAGAAGTCGAAGGCCGCGAAGCTAGCCGGCAGCCGCGCGTAGCGCCAGCGTCAACGCCAGCTCGTCGCCGTAGTCGGCTCCGCCCCGGCACCAGACCTCGAGGTCGGCGAGGGCGGTCGTCGCGCCGCGCAGCTCCTCGACGCCGGTGTCGTGCAGGCGGGCGACGAGCTGCTTGGCGGCGTAGGGATGCATGCCGAGGCTCGACTCGACCCGCTTCGGCGGCACGCCCTCGGCCAGTTGGGCAGCGGCCGCGCTCGCCTTGCGCAACCGCGAGGCGAGGCCGTAGATCAAGCCGGTGACGTTCTCGCCCTGGGAGATCAGCCGCTCACCGATGCCGAGCGCCTTGGCGGGGTCGCGCTCCAGCAGGGCGTCGGAGAGCGCCCAGACCGCCGCCTCGGAGGTGTCGGCGACCATCGCATCGAGGTCGGCGGCGGAAACCTCGCCGCCCTCCCCCGCCCACAGCGCGAGCCGTTCCAGCTCGTGGTGGAGCCGCGACGGGTTGGCCCCCATGCGGTCGACCAGCATGCGGGCGGCAACGGAATCGAGGCGGAAGCCGAGCCGTTTCGCGTCGCCGACCAATACGGGCGGCATCTGGCGCGCCTTCGGCGCCTCGAACTCGTGGATCTCGCCCTTCGCCGCCTCGACGGCGCGAACCAGCTTGGCGGGCGCCTTGGCGCGGGCAATCAGGACGACGCTGAGGTCGGGCGGCAGCTCGGTGAGCGCCGTTGCCACCGCCTCGAGCTGCCCCTCGCGCCAGCGCTCCACCCCGTCCGCCAACAGGTAGCGGCGCGACTCGGTCAGCGACATCGCCGGGATCGCGGCTAGCAGCGCCTCGTGGTCGGGCGCGCCGCGCCCCTCGGCTGCCTCGAAGACCTCGAGCGCGGCGGCCCCCCCATCGCGCTCCGCCCGCGCCCGCAGCCGCCCCCGGGTGGCGTCGATCTTCGCCCCGTCGGTCCCGGCGATCAGGTACAGCGAGCGCATCTCGTCTGCCATGCGCCGAGTCTAGATGCCGGCCCGGGGGGCGACCGGGCTCGCTCAGTGGTCGTCGTGGCAGGGTGGGTCGCCCGAGCGACCGGCGAAGGACCCGGCGTCCGGAGCATGCGGATTGCCGACCGCCGGCGGCGGCGCCGGCGGCCCGTTCCCGTTGCCTTTGCCGTATGCGTGGCCGACGCCCGGCACGTCGGAGGCTTCGGCTTCCGGCTCCGGCGGTGGTTCGGGCTGCGGCGCCGGGACGGGTTGGGGTTGCGAAGGCGGTTGGGGCTTCGAGGCGCCGGTGCCTTCCGGCGGCGCTTGCGGCGCAGGCGGCGTCTGCCCCTGCGGAGTTTCCTCATGCCCCCGGGGATGGCGGTGGCGCGGCGGCGCCGGCTCGGAGTCGGAGACGACCTGGTCGCTCGTCGGAGCGGGATGGGCGCCAGCCGCGTCGACCGCCGGCGTAACGTCCCGGCGCGCGAGTGCCCCCCGCGTGGCGGCCCCCCGGCTGCGCTTGCGGCGTGCGGCGACGGGGCGCGAGGGCGCCGCGCCGACGGCGACCCCCGCGCCGACCGCCTGGCGCTTCTGAGGAGCGCTCGGCAAGGGGCGGTCGGCGCCGATCGGCCAGCCGAGCTGAAGGGCGAAGGCGACGATCGCGAGACCGATCGCGGCGATCCCCCCGAGCAGCGCGAAGGACGTGCTCCGCGCCCGCTCGAGCAGGCCGTCGCCGAAGACGCTGATCCGGGCGAGACGTCGCAGCAGCCGCTGTCCCCGTGCGTGGAGCACCGCTGCGAGCATCGGCGCCCGAGGGGCGGTCCGATAGAGCAGGCGGCGAGAAACCCAAGTTTCGATTCGAAGATCCGTTTAGTGAGTGATCCGCACCCCTCCCCGGCTCACGTCGAGTACCACCGTCCCGTCCCGGTCGGTGCGCAGAACCGGGACGCCGCGGGCGGCGAGCGTCGCGAGCGCGGCGGGCGTCGGATGGCCGAAGGGGTTGCCCTCGCCCACCGAGACGATTGCCAGCCTGGGGCGGGCGCGGTCGAGCAGCTCGTCGAGTCCCGCGTCCTCGCTGCCGTGATGGGCGACCTTGAGCACGTCGATCCGGCCGGGGTCGAGCGGCGTCGATTCGGCCTCGGCGTCGGAGGCGAGCAGCATTCTGAAGCGGCCCCAGCGCGCCAGCACGACGATCGCCAGGCGGTTTGGATCCTCGCCGCGGTGCGGGCCGGCGAGCAGCTCGCGCGGCGGCCAGAGCACGTCGAGGCGCAGGCGGCCGGCGCGCAGCTCGCTGCCCCGCGCCAGGCGACGTGTGACGGCGCCGCCGGCGCGGGCCTCGGCGAGCGTCGCCCTGCCCAGCACCGCGTAGAGCAGCTGCTCGACCGGCATCGTCCCGAGCAGCTCGCGGACGCCGCCCGCGTGGTCGGATTGGTCGTGGGTGACAACCGCGGCGCCGAGCCGCTCGACCCCCGCGGCGCGCAGCTTCGCGGCGAGGCCGTCGCCCGGCGGGCCGCCGTCGACCAGCACGGCGGCCGCGCCGGCCGGTTGCAGGAGGATCGCGTCGCCCTGGCCGACGTCGAGGACCGCGACCCGCAGCCCGTTGAGAGGCCTCGGCGTCGCGCCGCCGCCCGGCGCGAGCAGCGCCAGCGCAAGCCCGAGGACGATCGCGACCACCCCAAGCGCCCCCACCATTCCCCGCCGACGGGCCGATATGTCGACTCGGGCTCCACATTTCGGCCCGTCGGCGGGCAGTTGACGACTACGAGCGGCGGCAAGGCGGCGGCTGTGGGCTACGCGGATGGCAGCGATCGAGGTGGCGGCGATCGCCAGGTAGGAGGCGAGCAGACCGGGGACGCCGATCCGCAGGTGCACGTAGGCCCAGCTCGGCCGCCCGCACCAGGCGGCGACCTGGGCGATGTAGGCGAGCAGCGGGGCGTCGACCGCGTTGAGCGCCTCGACCGGGAGGCCGGGCACCTGGCCGGCGGTCGCGGCGAGCATCCCGAGCCACATCGCCGACGCCACCGCCGGCAGCGCAAGCAGGTTGGCGAGCAGCGTCGTGGTCGAGAGAGCTTCGAAGCGAAAGGCGATCAGCGGCGCGGTGGCGACGGTCGCCGCGATCGTCATCGCCGCGCCGTCGGCCAGCGCCCGGCGCCAGCCCCGGGTTCCGATCCGCGCCGCGATCGCCTCCCGCAGCGGGGTCGCCAGCAGGAGGATCCCGAGCACCGCGGCGAAGCTGAGCTGCCAGCCGACGTCGGCAGCGACCTCGGGCTCGAGGGCGAGCGTGACGGCCGCCGCAACGGCCAGCGCGTAGAAGCGCGAGGCGCGCCGCCCGGCCAGGGTCGCCAGCACGCTCAGCGCCCCCATCAGACCGGCGCGCTGGATCGACGGGCCGGCGCCGGCCAACGGCACGTAGACCGCGATCAGCCCGAGCACCCAGACCAGCCGGGCGCGCAGCGGGATGCCGAGCGCCGCCAGCAGCGGGATCGCCAACAGTGCGAGCAGGGCGACGTTCTGGCCCGAGACCGCCAGCAGGTGGCTGAGCCCGGAGCGACGGAAGTCTTCGACCGTGGCCGAGTCGATCTCCTCGTCCTCGCCGAGCACGAAGCCGCGCGCCAGCTCCGCCTCGCGCGGCGGCATCCCCCTGCCGAGCGCTGCCTCGGCGCGGGCGCGGATCTCACCGGTATGCGCGAGCGCCAGCCCCACCGCGACCGCGATGCCGAGCAGCAGCGGCGGGGACGGCCAGCGATCGCGCATCGGCGGCCAGAGCCCTTCTCAGGGCTGCAGGCGGGCGCGCAGCGATTCCATCGTCGCCGGCCCGATCCCGCTGATCTCGTCGAGCTGATCGACCGAGGCGAGGCCGCCGTGCCGGTCGCGGTATTCGACGATCTTCTGGGCGGTCACCGGCCCGATCCGGTCGATCGTGTCGAGCTGCTCGACCGTCGCGCCACCGAGGTTGATCGGCCCTGCTTCGGTCGGGGCCGCTGTGGGCTCGCTCCCCCTCGGTTGCTTCTCCGGCACCATGACCTGCTGGCCGTCGGCGAGGCGGGCGGCACGGTTGATCGACTCCAGCGCCGCGCCCGCGTCCGGCCCCCCTGCCCGCTTCAGCGCGTCGACCACGCGCGCCCCGGCCGGCAAGCGGTAGACGCCGGGCCGCGGCACAGCACCGGCCACGTCGACCACCACGTCCGGCCCACCACTCCCGGAGATCCTGAATTCACCTGACGAGGACGAGGACGAGGAGCCGCTCCCGGATGACCCGCCACTCCCCTCGGCTCGAATCGCCCGCGCCCCGACCAGCAGCAGGGCAATGGCGATCGCTCCATAGACGACGACCTGCGAGCGGGACAGTTCGGGCATGCCCGGATCGTTCCGAGTGCCGGCGCACGCATGGCGCGCTCAATGAAAATCTTCAGCTACAGGTCTTCGTCTTCGTCGTAGCCGCTGACCTCAGCGAGCTGATCGCTGTAGAGGTCGGAGGAGGCGACCGGAGGCGACTGGGCCGACACGCAGACCAGCGGCTGGTCGTCCCCGTTGGCGATCGAGTGGTCGGTGGCGGGCGGGACGAGGATCAGGTCGCCCTCCCCGACCCCCTGCGTGTCGCCGGCGACCGACATCGTCCCCGCGCCGCCAACGACGACGTAGACCTGCTCGGCCTGCTCGTCGGAGCGCAAGGTCTGCTCGGCCCCGGCCGGGATCTCCAGCCAGGTCACGGACATGTTGCGGGCACCCATCTCCCCGGCGTCCATGAGGACTCGATAGCGGAGCCGGTGCCACTCCTCGACCGGGGCTTCTGAAAGGCGCTTGACCAGCATTCGGCGGCTTTGTACCAGAAATAGGGCTCTAGGCCGTGAAAACCAAGCAGGTCGGGGGATGCAGGGAGGGCGGTGAGGGAGCGCACTATTTCAGTGCGTGACCGAACCGACCGACCGAAGATCCCGAGATGCGCAGGTTTGCAACGGCCTAGCGCACCACGAGATTGACCAGCTTGCCCGGGACGACGACCTCCTTGACGACCTCCTTGCCGTCGAGGTGGCGCCGCACCTTCTCGCTGGCGCGGGCGAGCGCCAGCAGCTCCTCCTCGGGGGCGTCGGCGGCGGCCTCGATCCGGTCGCGCAGCTTGCCGTTGACCTGGACCACCAGGGTCACGGTGTCGCTGACCAGCAACTCGGGGTCGGCCTGCGGCCAGGGGCGCTCCCAGACGCGACCATCCTCCAGGCGCTCCCAGACCTCGGCGCCGAGGTGCGGCGCGAAGGGGAAGATCAACGAGGCGGCGGTGACCGTAGCGAAGCGCACCGCGGCAGCGCCGCCCGGCTCGCCGTAGAGGCCGTCCTTGAGACGGTAGGTCTCGTTGACCAGCTCCATCACCGCCGCGATCGCGGTGTTGAACTGGAAGCCGCGCTGGAAGTCGCGCGTCACCTTGTCGATCGCCCAGTGCGCCTTGGCGAGCAGCGGCCGGGCGTTGCCCTCTCGGGCGGCCCCGAGGTCGCTGTCCCGTCTGGCCTCGACCTCCTCGCAGAGCCGCCAGAGACGGGAGAGGAAGCGATTGACGCCCTCGACCCCCTCGTCGGACCAGTCTCCGCCGCGCTCCGGCGGGCCCATGAAGCAGATGTAGGTGCGGGTGGTGTCGGCGCCGTAGCGCTCGACGTAATCGGCCGGGCTGACCGTGTTGCCCCGCGACTTCGACATCTTCGCCCCGTCGCGGGTGATCATCCCCTGGGTGAACAGGTTGGCGAACGGCTCCTGCACGGAGAGCTGCCCGATGTCCGCGAGCGCCTTGGTGAAGAAGCGCGCGTACATCAGGTGGAGGATCGCGTGCTCGACCCCGCCGATGTACTGGTCGACCGGCAGCCAGTGGTCCGCCGCGGCACGGTCCCAGGCAGCGGCCTCGCTGCGGGGATCGAGGTAGCGGATGAAGTACCAGGAGGAATCGACGAAGGTGTCCATCGTGTCGGTCTCGCGTCGCGCCGCGCCGCCACAGCGGGGGCACTCGGTGGCGACCCAGTCCTCGGCGGCGGCGAGCGGGCTGCGGCCCTGCGGGGCGTAGTCCTCGATCGCCGGCAGCTCGATCGGCAGCCGGTCCTCCGGGACGGCGACGACGCCGCAGTCGTCGCAGTAGACGACCGGGATCGGCGCCCCCCAGTAGCGCTGGCGGGAGACCAGCCAGTCGCGGAGGCGGTAGTTGACGGCGGCGTGGCCGCGCTCCTCGGCGGAAAGCCACTCGACGATCTCCTCGTAGGCCTCCCGGTTGCCCTTGCCATCGAAGCGGCCGGAGCCGGTCATCGCGCCGTCGCCG